>Ga0116158_10001602_pt1 | contig 20436 bp, 13 predicted proteins | sample AD_UKC052_MetaG_FD_89883 | JGI IMG/M metagenome (GOLD analysis project Ga0116158, IMG submission 89883) | Active sludge microbial communities of municipal wastewater-treating anaerobic digesters from USA - AD_UKC052_MetaG | ecosystem: Engineered > Bioreactor > Anaerobic > Digestate | place: USA... | reverse complement strand
CTCCTGCAGGAGGTCAGCAGCTGGATCTCCGCACGCACCGCGGTGAAGTGATGCCCTCGCCAAACCGATGTTCTCGCCAGTGAACATCGTGGCACCGCCGCCGGCGAATCGGCTATCGTGGCGCGGTAATGAACCGTCCACGATCCTGGCTGTTCCCCCTCCCGCTGCTGCTCGCCTGCCAGACGACGACCGGCATGACCGGCGCCACCGGTGAGACCGACACGGGCTCCAGCGCCGGCACCGTCGACCCGACCACCACGACCGCCGGCAGCACCGGCAAGCCCGATCCGGTCACCACCACGACCGCCACGCCGACCACCGGCGCCAACGATACGGACGAGACCGGCGGCGACGTGCCCGAGGCGCCCGACCTGCAGTGCCCCGGCGACAAGTCCGGCCAGTGCGACCTCGACCCCGCGGCCAAGCTCGAGGCCGGCGCCGCGGTGCTCTCGATCGTGCCCAACTGCTTCGAGGCGTGGGTCGACCTCGACAACAACTTCGCGTTCAAGAAGGGCAACGACGAGCTGCTCGACTGCGGCTGCGACCGCCTGTGCCCCGAGGACCCCGGCTACGTCGGACCCGACGACGGCGAGGGCGACGGCAAGCTGCAAGCCGCGTGGATGGCCGGCTTCGGCAACGGTCGCCCCGCCAATGGCGTGCGCGGCGCGGGCGTCGGCCTGGTCGGCGACGGCGACGGCCTGTGGGCGCGCGCGATCGTGCTGCGCCAGGGCAACACCACCGTGGCGATCGTGGCGATGGACCTGGTCGGCTGGTTCAACGGAGACGTCAAGGCCGCGCGCCAGCAGCTGGCCGAGCAGGGCATCGACGTCGACCACCTCATCGTGCACTCGACGCACACCCACGAGGGCCCCGACAGCATGGGCCTGTGGGGCATCGACCAGTTCACCTCCGGCTACGACCCGAAGCTGCGCGCCCAGCTGCGCGCGACCGTCGTCGACGCGGTCGAGACCGCCTTCAAGGAGCTGCGTCCGGTCGCGGCGCTCAAGGTCGGCGAGGTCGACATCTCGACCTACCACGACAACGGCGTCGCCAACGTGATCAGCGACCACCGCGACCCGTGGGTCGTCGACGAGTTCATCTCCGCCGCGCAGCTGACCGACGGCGACGGCCAGACCATCGCCACGCTGATCAACTTCAGCTGTCACCCGGAGACGATGGACGACAACAACTTGCTGATGACCTCCGACTTCGTGCACGCGCTGCGCCGCACCGTCGAGCAGGGCTCGACCTGGAAGACCGCCCCCGGCACGCCCGGCCTCGGCGGTCCGGCGATCTACATCAACGGGGCCGTCGGCGGCATGATGACCACGCTCGGCGTCAACGTCACCAACCCCGACGGCGACAGCTTCCAGAGCGCCAGCTGGGAGAAGGCCGACTCGATCGGCCAGCTGCTCGGCGAGATGGCCCTCGACGCGGTCGCCAACGGCGACGACGTCCAGGGCCCGTCGCTGCGCGTGATCAACAAGATCTTCCGCGTGCCGGTCGCCAACGGCCTGTTCAAGTTCCTGTTCATGCAGGGCATCGTCGAGCGCGAGGTGTTCGAGAACCCGCGCACCAAGGACATGGAGATCGACACCGAGATGTCCCTCGTCGAGCTCGGACCCATCCAGCTGCTCAGCGTGCCCGGCGAGCTGCTCCCGGAGCTCGCGGTCGGCGGCTACGACGGCTCGCGCATCAACGCCCCCGGCGTGCCGCTCGTCGACCCCAACAACGTCAACCCGCCGAAGCTCGACCAGGCCCCCGCGGGCCCCTACATCAAGGACCGCATGCCCGGGATGTACCCCTGGCTCATCGGCCTCGGCAACGACGAGCTCGGCTACATCATCCCCGAATACAACTTCGAGCTCGACCCCAAGAACCCCTACAACAGCGAGGCCGAGGGCGACCACTACGAGGAGACCAACTCGCTCGGCCCGCACATGGCCGGTTTGATCGACAAGTACGCCGATCTGCTGATCTACTGGTCCAAGCAAACGAAGTGAAGCGCGGCGAGGATGAGGCGGACTCGCCTCATCCTCCCTACATCTCAGCCGGCCTTACGCTTGAACAGCTTGCGCGCCCACCCGAAGATCAGCACCCCGCTGAACACATAGGTCTCGAGCGCGAGCAGCACGAGCATCGGATCGTAAGGCGCACGCAGCCGCGTGTCCCCGAAGTAGATCGCCGCGGTGACGATGATCGCCCACACGTGCACCGCCAAAATTCCGTGGTGGGTGACCGTGCGCTTGATGAAGCAGGTGAACAGCGCGAGCAGGGCCGGGATGGCGATGAAGGCGGTGTACAACGACTGCCAGCCCTGGGCTTTGTGGCGCCACATCTCGCGGCCCGAGTCCGGCCAGGGCGTGTTGTAGCCGGCGAGCATCAGCACGTTGATGGTCGCGTAGCGCAGCTGGCCGAGGTAGCCGGTCTTCTCGATGCACTTCTGCATCAGCTCCTTGAGCGGCTTGGCGTCGGCGATGTAGCCGGTGTACGAGAGCTCGGCGCCGAGGGCCGGGTCGAGCTGCACCCACGAGTCCGGCGCCGTCTTGGCCCGCTTCTCGAGCTGGATCAGCGGCGGAGGTCCGAAGCGGATGCGGCCGCGGCCGGGCTCCTCCGGGGTCGCGGCGGCCTTTTTGTTGTGACAGCGGCCGAACAGCTGGTTGAACAGGCCGTTCTCGCTGACCATGCCCCAGCGCCCGGTGTGGTGGTGCATGCGCGCCGCGGAGAAGGCGAGCACGATCGCGATCGGGATGCCGGCGAACACCAGGTGCTTGAAGCGCACCCTCGGCATCGACTTGCGCATCACGATCCAGACCACGGCGAACACCGCGATCGACATCAGGATCTGCGGACGAAACGCGGTGGCGATCGCCGCGAAGATGCCGGTCAACCAGGCGTCGCGGGTGCGGCCGTCCTGGACCAGACGCAGCAGCGCCAGCGTCGCCATCAGCAGGAAGGTGCCGTACGGGATCTCGCTGAGCGTGTACCCACCGAGCGAGATCAGCGGATAATAAAACACCAGCAGCACGCCGAGCAGCGGCGGCATCCAGCGGTACTTCGAGACCCGCTCGGCGATGCGATAGCCGTAGCCGACCATCACCGTGCCGAGCAGCGCGTAGGCGATGCCGATCGCGGTGAAGTTGTCGCGCCCGAACACCAGCTTCAGCAGCGCGAGCAGGAAGTGGGTCCCGTAGGGGAAAAACGCGTGGTACTCGATCGCCTCGCCGAAGCGGTCGAGCATCTGGTCGGCGCGGCTGACGTAGCCGCGCATGTCCGAGGACACGTAGTCCCCGAGCGGATGGACCAGCAGGTTCCAGTGCACGCGGACCGCGAAGGCCGCGATGAGCACGACGAGCAGCCAGCGGTTGCGGTGGAGCCAGGCGTAAAAACGGGGTGCGGTCGAGGCGGGCAAGGCGAGCAGAGATTCTGTAAAAAAAGCCGGCGGACTTTACCCGATTCCGGGCCGCTGCGACGAGTTTGGGCCGCCGTCGGGCGATCTTCGCCGAAGATCTCGCCCGGCGACGGCCGCGGTCGCGCCCAGCGCGCTATGAGAGGCGCGCCGGGCTGTTGTGGCCCCTAGAACTCGAGCCAGGCGGCGTCGCTGAGGTCGCCGATCAGGGAGGCCTTGAGCCCGAGATCCGAGAGGGTCAGGATCTGGTCACCGACCACCAGCGAGCGGCGGATCGGAGGCTTCCAGCCGAGATCCTGCGCGGGCGTGTGCTGGATCTGCCCGACGGGCAGGATGCCGGCCTGGGCGTCGATGCTGTAGCCGAGCGCGCCGCTGAAGCCGGTCTCGACCATGTTGACCTCGTCCCAGCCGTAGGACTCGATCGGCAGCACCGCGAGCTTGCTCTTCCCCCAGTACAGGAAGGCGTGCGGGTCGAAGATGGCCTCGGACCAGCCGAAGGCCTCGCCGAGCGGCGCCTGCTGGATGCGCTTGGGCGCCGCGAGATCGGAGACATCGAAGAGGCTCAGCTGGAGGCCGAGCAGCTGACCGACGTCGTCGCCGTCGAAGCCGACGCCGAGCACCAGGCCGTCGGCGATCGGGTGCAGGTACGCGCTGAAGCCCGGGATCTTGAGCTCGCCGACGGTGACCGGCTTGCTCGGGTCGCTGAGATCGATCGCGTACAGCGGGTCGGTCTGGCGGAAGGTGACGACATAACCGGCGGTGCCGATGAAGCGCACGCCCTGGATCTCCTCGCCCTTGCCGAGGTTGCCGACCTGGCCGATCTGCAGCAGCTCCTCGCCGGACTGGCGCAGCACGCTGACGAAGCTCTCCGTCGTCACGCTGTCCCAGCTCTGCTGATCGGTGGTGGCGATGCGCAGGTCACCCTCGTGCTCCGACAGCGAGTACTGGCCGCGGATGCGCCCGCGCACCTCGCCCGAGGCGACGTAGGTCGCCTGCTCGGCGCTCGCCAGCGAGAACTTGTGCACATACGACTTGAGCCCGGTCTCCGTGTCCTGCTCGGTCCACTGCTCGGGGCGCCACGGGGTGGTCGTCACGTACAGGTTGTCCTTCGAGGCGTACACGGTCTCGCCCTCCGAGAACACGCCGACGCCCTGGCCGAGCGCCAGCGACTGCGCGAGGTCGACGGTCAGCACCGACAGCGTCGACAGGCCCGAGTAGCTGCCCGCGTGGCGCATGTCGGCGCAGTCGACCAGGCGACCGCTGGTGATCTTCGCCGCGCCCTGGGACAGGTCCTCGAGCACGAACTGCGGCAGCCAGTCGTCGACCTTCGAGCTCTCGATGATCGCCAGGTTGTAGAGCTTCGCCTGCTCCACGGCCTTGTTCCACTCGATCTCCCACGGGGTCAGCGGCTCGCCCTCGCGGAACTTCACCGGCGAGCTCTGGGCCGCGTTCGGGTCGACCGTGTCGCCGGCGCTGGCGCTGGTGTCCGGCGGCGGCACATCGCCGCTGCTCTCGGAGGGCGCACCCGTGCTGCCCGCGCTGGTGCTGGTCTCCACGCCCGGCTCGCCGCCGCCGCCCTCGAAGGCGTCCCAGTTGACGAACTCCTCCGGGCTCTTGAAGGCCAGGCCGGTCGGCATCGAGCGCAGCACCACCCGCGCCACGCTGTCGATCAGGCGCGCGTTGACGAGGTCGCCGTTGATGTAGAGATTGCTGACGATGCGCAGGTCGTCGGGGTTGCTGATGTCGACCTCGACCAGACGCATCACCGAGCCGGTGCCGATCGGGAAGTGCTTGCTGAGGTCCAGGCTCGCGGGCGGCGGCGGCACCGGCTCCTCGGGCAAGGGCAGCGGCTCGTCCGCGCCGGTGTCGGCCCCGGTGTCGGTCCCGGTGTCGGTCCCGGTGTCGCTGCCGGTGTCGCTGCCACCGCTGCTGCCACCGGTCCCCTCCTCGGGGATCGGGGTCGGCTCGGGCTCGCCGACATCGACGCCGGGATCCCCGCCGCCGATGCCATAGTTGTAGAGGCCGGTGCGGATCAGCAGCATCGCGCGGTCCTCGTGCAGGAACATCTGCGCGTCCCAGGCGTCGCCGTCGATGGCCAGCGAGCCGCGCAGCTGCGGCGACGCGCCGGAGACATCGACGAAGTGCAGCTTGCCCTGCGCGAGCGCGAGCACCCGCTCACCGTCGGTCTTGATCAGGTCGGGCTCGTCGACGCCGAGCTCCTGCACGTTGGTGCCGGAGTAGTCCTTCGCGCCGCCGTTCTCGCCGCCGTTGTCATTGCTGGGCTCGCCGACCGGGTCGCCGCCGCTGTCACCACCGCTGCCGGCACCGTCCTCGACGCCGACATCGACGCCATAACCGGGGTAACCCCAGTTGCCCTGCTCGAGCATCTCCTTGGCGTTGCTCTTGGCGTAGGCGAGCAGGTCGTCACAGCTCTCGAAGTCGTACAGGAGGCGGGGGTCGAGGTCCTCGGGGACTTCACGCTCGGTGCAGCCGGGGGCCGCGACGGTGAGGGCGAGCAGGGACGCGAGCGAGAACAGGGAATGGCGATGCATGGTCAAAGATCTCCAGAAGGTAAGGGCCCCGCCGGGGCGAGATGCCGGGGGGTTCCGGCAGGGCACAGCCACCTAAGCAGGAGCCGTGCCAGGTCGTTATTCAGCGCTCTGCGGGCCGTTCGCGGCGGTTTCGCCGATCGTGGTGAACGACCGCGACGTCGGTGCCCGGCGCTCGTGCCCGGGGCATGACAGCCAGGGAGTGAGCGCCCGCACGATCATGACGAGGAGGACGCGAACGCAAAAACGGGCCCCAGCGCGCTGCGCAGGGCCCGTCGTGCAACGGCGATCAATCGCTCGAGTCGCTCAAGTCGCGAGGCTGCAGAAGGCCTCGTAGTCGATGAGCTCGATGTCCTCGGGCGCCTTGCTGCACACCCGGCAGTCCGGGTCGCGGCGCAGCTTGAGCGTGCGGAACTTGGTGCCGAGCGCATCGAACACCAGCAGGCGCCCGGACAGGCTCTGACCGACGCCGAGGATCAGCTTGAGCGCCTCGTTGGCCTGCAGCGTGCCGATGATGCCCGGCAGCACGCCGAGCACGCCCGCCTCCTGGCACGACGGCGCCATGCCCGGGGGCGGCGGGTCGGGGTAGAGGCAGCGATAGCAGGGGCCGTCGAAGGGCAGGAAGGTCGTCAGCTGACCCTCGAAGCGGAAGATCGACGCGTGCACCACCGGCTTCTTGAGCTTGAGCGCCGCGTCGTTCAGCAAGTACCGCGTCGGGAAGTTGTCCGCGCCGTCGACCACCAGGTCGTAGCCGGCGAGGATGTCCATGATGTTGTCCGAGTCGAGGCGGGTCTGATGCGCGACCACCTTCACGTCGGGGTTGAGCGCCTGCAAGGTCATGCGCGCGCTCTCGACCTTGGGCATGCCGAGCCGCTCCATGTTGTGGAGGACCTGACGCTGCAGGTTGCTCTCGTCGACGAGGTCGTCGTCGACCATGCCGAGCGTGCCGACGCCGGCCGCCGCGAGGTAGAGCGCGGAGGGCGAGCCGAGGCCGCCGGCGCCGAGGCACAGCACCTTGGCGTCGAGCAGCTTGCCCTGCCCGAGCTCACCGACCTCGGGCAACATGATGTGCCGGCTGTAGCGCTTGACCTGCTCGGCGGTGAGGGTGCGCGGGCGCTCGAAGGGGTGGCCCGCCTGCTTCCACGCGCGAAAGCCTCCGGCCATCGAGCTGACGCGGTGGTAGCCGAGCTCGACGAGCGAGCGGGCGGCCAGCGCGGACCGGTTGCCACCGGCGCAGTAGAGAATCACCTCGCGGCCGCGCTCGGGCACGAGGTCCTCGATCTTCATCTCGAGGAAGCCGCGGGGGATCCACTCGGCGCGAGGGATGAAGCCCTGCTCGTACTCGTCGCGCTCACGGATGTCGATGAGCACCGGCGCGGCGCTCGGCGCCTGACCGAGGACCTGATTCCTGGTCTCGTCGACCGACACCTCGTGGATCGATCGCTTTACCTGGCTGAGGATGTCACTGAAGCTGGCCATGTCCGCAAACCTCCGAACCGACGGACCGCTCGGCGCGCCGGCGGTGGCGGTTGTACCAGAAGATCGCGGGGGGCTGACAAACGCCGTCCCGGGGTCCTGCTCACGGTCCTCGCTGCTATACTCCGCGGCCCCCGTGCCGAGCGCCCCTCAGCCTGCTGTTCCCCGACCCCCAGGGTCCGATTCTTTCGACGATCGCGCCGCCTTGCAGTCGCTGGCCCGCTGCCGCGAACGCCTGGTCGAGCAGCTGCACCGCCGCATCGTCGGTCAGCAGGGCGTGATCGACCTGCTGCTCGTGTGCCTGTTCGCGGGCGGTCACGGCCTGTTCGTCGGCGTGCCCGGCCTGGCCAAGACCCTGCTCGTCAGCAGCCTGGCCCAGGCGCTCGACTTGCAATTCTCGCGCGTGCAATTCACGCCGGACCTGATGCCCACGGACATCACCGGCTCCGAGGTGCTCGAGGAGGATCCCGCGTCGGGTCGGCGGCAGTTTCGCTTCGTCGCGGGCCCGGTGTTCTGCAACCTGCTGCTCGCCGACGAGATCAACCGCACCCCGCCGAAGACCCAGGCGGCGCTGCTGCAGGCGATGCAGGAGGCGCGGGTCAGCGCGGGCGGCCGGACTCATCCGTTGCCGCAGCCCTTCCATGTCTTCGCGACCCAGAACCCGATCGAGCAGGAGGGCACCTATCCCTTGCCCGAGGCCCAGCTCGACCGCTTCACGTTGCAGATCGTGGTCCGCTATCCCGACGAGGACGCCGAGCGCCAGATCGTCGCGCTCGGTGTCGACGCCGGGCCGGCGCTGGTCCCGGTGCTGAGCCCGGTCGAGCTCACCGCGCATCAGGCGTTGGTGAGAAGGATCCCCGTGCCGCCCTCGGTGATCAATCATGTCGTCGCGTTGTTGCGGGCCACGCGTCCCGGCGAGGGCGCCTGTCCGCCGGTCGTGCGCGAGCTGCTGCAGTGGGGCGCCGGACCCCGCGCCGGCCAGCAGCTGGTCGCCGCCGCCCAGGCCCGCGCTGCCCTCGACGGTCGCGCCGCGGTCACCATCGCCGACGTTCGCAGCCTCGCCCAGCCGGTGCTCGAGCATCGCCTGGTCCGCAGCTTCGCCGCCGAGAGCCGCGCCGTCGGCGTCCCGGAGATCCTCGCCCGCGTGCTCGAGGCCGTGCCCGCCTGACTCTGATCTGGCCCCGAGGACATGTCCCAGGATCCCGCACAGGCGCTCGCCGCCGTCGTCCCGCCCGAGCTGCGCGACCTCCTGCGCGGCCGCCAGCTCGTGCTCGCCAGACCCGTCGGCGGACCCCACGCGGGCCGTCACACCGGCGTGCGCGCCGGACTCGGCGACCAGTTCCGCGGCCATCGCCCCTACTCGCCCGGTGATGACCCGCGCCGCATCGACTGGCGCGCCGTCGCCCGCCGCGACCGCCTCGTGCTCCGCCAGACCGACGCCGAGGACGCGCTCTCTCTGGTCCTGCTCGTCGACGCCGGCGGCGGCATGTCCTATGGGACAGGTAGCAGCAACAAGCTGCGCCACGCCTCCGCCCTCGCCGGCGCGCTCGCCCACCTCGCGCTGCGCCAGGGCGACAGCCTCGGCTTCGGGCTCGGCCGCGCGGGCGAGCTCGAGCTCGCGCAGCTGCGCCCCCGCGCCGGCGCCTCGCGCCTCGCCGCCCTCGCCCACGCCCTGACCCGCGAGCCCACCGGCATCTGTCCCTGGCCCGACCTGGTCGCCGCGATCGCCCCGAGCCTGCCGCGTCGCAGCCTCGTGTTGCTGCTCTCCGACCTCCTCGATCCCGACCCGAACAAGCCCGACGCCGACGAGCTGCTGCTGCGCAACCTCGCGGCCCTGCGCAGCCGCGGCCACGACGTCGTGCTCGTGCAGGTCCTGCACCGCGACGAGCTCGAGTTCCCATGGACCGAGCGCGGCATGCTGCGCTTCGAGGACCCACGCGGCGCTCGCGAGCCGCTCGAGGGCCACGCCCCGGGCCTGCGCGCCGACTACCTCGAGCGCCTGCACGCCCACCTCGCGGGCCTCGATCGCGGCTGCGCCGACGCCGGCTTGCATCTGCATCGCAGCGTCAGCGACGAACCACTGACCGGCGCCCTGCTGGCCCTGCTCGCGCGCCTCGCCGGCCACCCCGAGCCCGCACCGCTCACCCTCGAGGCCCGCCGGTGAGCCCGCGGTTGCTGCTATCGCTGGAGGCCCACCGGTGAGCCTGCTCGCCCCGCTGATGCTGCTCGGCCTGCTCGGCCTGGCCTTGCCGCTGCTCGCCCACCTGCGCGGCAAGGAGCAGCCACGCAAGCTCGCGTTCGCGGCCCTGCGCTTCCTCGCGCCGCGCGACGTCGTCATCACCCAGCGTCGCCGGCTGCGAGATCGGGTCCTGCTCGCCCTGCGTCTCGGCCTGCTCGCACTGCTCATCCTCGCGCTGACCCGCCCCGTCAGCGTCGGCGACGCGCGCGTGGCCGTGCTCGGTGAGGCCCACGACGCGGTCCTGCTGCTCGACGCCTCCTTCAGCATGGGCCTGCAGGTCGACGGTCACAGCCTGCGCGCCGCCAGCGACGACGCGGCCGCCGCGATCCTCGAGGCCTTGCCCGCAGGCAGCCGCGTCGGCCTGCTCACCACCGACCCCGGCGGTCCGCGCCTCGAGCTCAGCGCCGACCCCGACCGCGTGCGCGAGGCCGTCGCCCACTGGGCCAGCGAGCCCGCGGGCGCCGGCGCCTGGACCCTCGAGAGCGGCCTGCCCGGCGCACTCGCCCTGCTGCGTCAGGCCGGCGAGGGCCCGCAACGCCAGGTCGTCTACGCGATCGGCGACTTCACGGCGCGCGGCCTCGGCAGCCTGCCCACCACCGCCGCGCCCGAGGTCCCCGTCGTCCCGGTCGCCGCCGCCGGTTCATTGACGGCCCCACCACCTGTCCCCGAGCACATGTCCTTGGAGTCAGTCGCCTGGAGCCCGGCCCGCGAGCTCGATCCGCAGGCCGTGCACATCTCCGGCGAGGTCCGCCGCCACGGCCCCGCGGACGGCCTGGTGCGCCGCATCGTCCTGGTGCTGCGCATCGCCGACGAGCCGGCCGCACGCGCGGAGATCGACGTGCCCGCCGCCGGCCTCGCCTCCTTCGAGTTCACGCACACGATCGCCGCCGCCGGACCCACCGCCGCCTCCGTCGAGATCGCCGAGCTGGACAACGACCCGTTGCCCGGCGACGAGGTCCGACACCTCTGGCTCGCCGGCGAGGACAGCATCCACGTCGCGCTCGTCAACGGCGACCCCAGCGAGATGCGAGCCCACGACGAGGTGTTCTTCCTCGCCACCGCGCTCGCGGCCAGCGGCTCGGCCCGGCGCCTGCGCGTGCACAGCCTCGCGCCCGACCAGCTCGAGGCCCGCCTGCGCGGCGAGGACCGCCTCGCCGACGTCGACGTGCTCGTGCTCGCCAACGTGCGCGCCCCCGCCGACGACATCGCCGCCGCGCTGCGCGAGCGCGTCGCCGCCGGCATGGGCCTGTGGATCTCCGTCGGCGATCGCGTCGATGCTCGCAGCTACAACGCTCGCCTCGGCCCGCTCTTGCCGCTGCTGCTGCGCGAGCCGCTGGTCGTCGGCACCGCGCCCGGTCGCACCGAGGCGCGCACCGAGGCCGTGGCCCCGCCGAACCTCGCCCACCCGATCCTTCTCGGCCTGCAGGGTGAGCTCGGCCTGCTCGGCACCCGCACGCGCCGCATCTTCCTGCTCGAGCCCGATGCGAGCCGCAACGCCGAGGTCGCGCTCAGCTTCACCAGCGGCGCCCCGGCCCTGCTCTCGCGCCCCTACGAGCGCGGCCGCGTCGCCCTGCTCACCACCTCGATCGACCGCGACTGGTCCGACCTCCCGCTGCGCCCCGGCTTCGTGCCGCTCGCCGAGCGTGTGCTCGCCTGGCTCGACACCGGCCACCCCGGCGGCGCCGCCACCACGATCCTCGCCGGCGAGCCGCGTTTCATCCCCACCGACCGGCCGATCTCCGTGCTCACCCCCGACGGCCACGAGCGCGTGCTGCCGCCCGAACGCGAGGGCCAGGCTGTCTTTAAAGACACCCTCGTCCCGGGCCACTATCGCGTGACCCGTCCGAGCGGCGAGCCCCTGACCTTCGCCGTCCAGCGCGACCCCGCCGAGAGCGACACAACCATGGTCCCGGTGCGTCCTCCGACCCTCGACGGCGACCAGGTCCTCGCCGCCGCCCAGCACCCGCGCTGGCGCCCGCTGGTCCTGCTCGCCGCGCTGCTGCTGCTGCTGGAGACCCTGCTGCGCCTGCGTCGCGCATCGCCGCGTTGACGCGCGAAGGGCCGCGAGTCGATGACTCGCAGCCCCTGGCACGAACCTCACTCATGCGCCGGGCGGCGCACGCACGACGCTCACTCGGCGGCGGGCGCCTCGGCCTCGCCCTCGGCGGCAGCGTCGGCGGCGGGCGCCTCGGTGAGGCCCTTCGGGAACGCACCCTCACCGGAGAACGCGGCGACCATCTCGGCCATGGTCTTGGTCGCCTCGGCCGGGATCCCCTTGACCTTGTCGATCGCCTCGGTGCCGGCGGCCTTCACCTTGTTCGGCATCTCCGGGATCGTGGTCAGGCTGATCTCGAGGCTGCCCTTGGCCTCGGCGGTCATGTCGGCGCTCGCCTCGCTGATCTGCTTCTTCAGGTAGCTGGTCGCCTTGGGGACGAGCACCGTGACCTTCATCGACATCATCTTGCCGATCGCGCCGGTCGCCTTCGAGGCGCGCTTCGGGATCGTGCCGATCGCCTCGCCCGACGCCTTGATCTTGGCGAGCAGCGCCTCGACGTCCGCCTTGGCGTCGGCCGCGATCGACACATCGGCCGAGATCTCGAGCTTGCCCTCCTTGAACGCCGCCGTCGCCATGCCGCCGAGGGCCTTGACGTCGATGTTGTACTTGGCCTGCAGCGCCGCGAACTCGTCGCCGATCGCCGCCGCGTCACGCAGGGGCTGCGACACCCAGTCGACCTGGGCCGTGATCTGCTTCGGCAGGTCGTTGAGCTCCTCGAAGGGGTTCTCGTACTCGGGCGCGACCGGCGGGGTCAGAGCAGCGGAATCCGAGGAGCCCTTCTTACAGGCGGGCGCGCCGATGATGAGGGCGCCGAGGACCAGCGAGGAGAGGAGGGTGCGGGAGACGATCGATGTGCGTGCCATGTCGAGGGCGCAACATACTGGAAAGGTCGCGGGGCTGACGGCCCCCACCTGTAGCCACGGCGCTCGGCGCGAACACGACCGAGATCACGCGGCGCCCCCTGCGCAATCGATTGCACACCGTGAAAACAATGTCCCGTGTGTCCGGACCTGAACCTGCACAGCTCGATTTTGCCCAAAAAGCGCGGATTCACTCCACGATCACCCAAATTTCTTGGGAGATCTGCCCCGACCCTTCGCATCGATTTTCCTGGCCATGACCCCCGGCGATCTTCCCGCGAGCGCCCGCCCGTGCGCGCTACAGTCTGCGCCGGGCGAATCGCGCGCCCGCACGAGCCCGGAGCGCCCCGTTGATCCGTCGTTCTCTCTTCCTCGACTTCGACCACGAGCAGTGGGGGCGCCTGCGCGCCGACACCCCGCTCACGCTCGACGACGCCGACCTCGACCGCATCCGCGGCCTCAACGAGTCGGTGTCGCTGCCCGAGGTCGTCGACATCTACCTGCCGCTGTCGCGGCTGTTGAACCTGCACGTCGCCGCCAGCCAGGAGCTCTACGGCGCGACCTCCACCTTCCTCGGCCACCCCGAGTCGGTGCGCGTGCCGTACATCATCGGCGTCGCCGGCAGCGTCGCGGTCGGCAAGAGCACGACGGCGCGCCTGCTGCGCGAGCTGCTCGCGCGCTGGCCCAACAGCCCGCGCGTCGACCTGATCCCGACCGATGGTTTCCTGCTGCCGAACGCGGTCCTCGCCGCGCGCGGCCTGATGCGTCGCAAGGGCTTCCCCGAGAGCTACGACGCCAAGCGCCTGCTCGCCTTCGTCGCCGACCTCAAGGCCGGTCGGGTCGGCGTGCAGAGCCCGGTCTACTCGCACGAGCATTACGACATCCGGCCCGACACCTTCATCACCCTGGGCGCGCCCGACATCGTGATCATCGAGGGCCTGAACGTGCTGCAGACGCGCACCGACCCCGACGCTCCGCAGACCTTCATCTCCGACTACTTCGACTTCTCGATCTACGTCGACGCCGACACCGATGACCTCGAGCGCTGGTACCTCGAGCGCTTCCTGACCCTGCAGCGCACCGCCTTCCGCGACCCCGCCGCCTACTTTCACCGCTACGCCCACCTCTCCGAGGCCGAGGCACGCCGCGTCGCCGCCGAGATCTGGGCCGAGATCAACGCCCCCAACCTCCGCGACAACATCATGCCGACCCGCGAGCGCGCCGACCTGATCCTTGAGAAGGGCGGCGACCACTCGGTCCGCCGCGTCCGCCTGCGCAAGCGCTAACCGGGCGGCACCTGCACGCAGTAGATCGTCGTCGCCGGGCTGTTGCAGCCCTGCGTGTCGACGCCGATGAACGAGCCGTTCTGGTTCTCATTGGCCACGCCGTAGCCGCCCAGGCTCGCGTTCGTCCCGAGGGTCCACCCCACACAGTTCTTGGTCGCCACCCACTCCTTATCCAGTCCGGTCCACACCCTCACGGGTTCGCCGTGGATCGGGTTGACGAGCGACACCGGTTTCTGGTTGCGCACGCCGAGCAGGCGCTCCGAACCGGTGATGAAGACCAGATCGTTATTCGCGTTGACGTAGATACGGTACTTCTGCAGGACCCATCCGGTCTGCAGGCCGTCACCCAGGTTCGGGCTCTGGGTCGCAACCCGGGTGCCGCCGTCCGCGGCGAGCATTCGATAGTTGGAGCCGAACTTGTTCTTGCACTTGGCGTCGCCGCCCGCGATGCCGCCGATGAGGCCCGTGATCGGCTCCCCCAGCAGCAGGATCTTCAGGGGGAAGTTGGGGTCGAGAGCCACGCTGCAGTCCTCGAAACAGTTGGCCAATTTCGTGCCCTTGAGTGCCCCCGCGTCGCACTGCTCGCCCTGCTGGACCTGAATCACACCATCGCCGCAAACCGGCGTCGTGCACATGTTCGTGCACGCATCGTCCTCGATCTGATTGCCGTCGTCGCACTGCTCCTCGCCGGCATGGACCTTGCCGTCGCCACACACCGCGTTCTTGCACGCACTCGTGCAGTTGCCGGTGTCGCTGTTATCCGGCCCGTCGTCGCACTCCTCGAATTCGGCTTGCACGTCGCCATCGCCGCAGAAGGTCTGGATGCACATCTTCGTGCACCCGTCGTCGTCGATCGCATTGCCGTCGTCGCACTCCTCCCCGTCGACGTTGATCACGCCATCTCCGCAGTACGGGCCCCCCGTGTCGCTCTGCGTCGTGGTACCGTCCGTGCTGGTCGCCGTCTGCGTCGTCTCGGCCACGCTGGTCACCGTCTGCGTGGTCTCGACGTCGCTGGTCTCGGTGCCACCGGTGCCACCAGTGCCACCGGTCCCCGGGCGAGTCGTGCTCGTCCCGGGGTCACCGGTCGGCGTCACGACGCTCGTGCCGGAGTCCTCCGTACCGCCCTCCGTCGCCGCCGAGGCGGTCGTCACCTGAAACTGCGGGTTGGCCATCGTGCAGCCAGCCACCGCCAAAACTGCGACCCCCAGTGCAGCGCGACGATAATTCATCGCCGCAGATTATCCCGCCGCCGCCGCCCTGCCAAACGCCGACGAACCCGACGCGGTCGCAAACCACTCGTGACGTTGTTCACCCGGCGCCATGCGCTCAGCGCGGCGGCTTGCCGAAGCGATGGGCAAACACCCCGGCGACCGCCAGGAACACCGTATGCTGGTCGCGCCCGAGCCCCTTCGCATCATCGGTGATCGCCGGCCCGCGATAGAAGAAGCCGGCGGGATTGGTCGACCGGTCGTAGCGATACTCGACCCGCAGCAGCAGGTTCTCCGCGATCCGCACGTCGCTGGTGAAGGTCCCCGCAAGCAAGGTCTGGCGCACCCCGAAGATCCTTCCGTCGCGGTCCCAGAACAGCTCCGGACGCGCCGCCATGTCCCAGGTCCGCCGCGTGCCGAGCACCCGCCAGCGGGTAAACAGCGCCGCCGAGGCCCAGAGATCCGTCGGCCGACCGGGCAGGTCACCGCGACGCTCGCCGCCGATGTCGACCACCCCCGCGAGCCCGAAGCGCTCGGTGTTGTAAGTGAATTGCGTGTCCGAGAACATCCGCCACGCGCCCATCCGCGTGTCGCTGGTCTCCGGTCCGACGTATGCATACTCGGCGATCGCCAGGCGCGTGCTCGGCGTGTACGTGTAACCGAACATCAGGCTCGGGGCCTTGTTGTTGTCGGTCATCGTCTGCCAGCCGTTGACGACCCACAGCTGCAGCCCGTGGTGCTCGCCGATCGGGTGCACGACCTTCACGCCCGCGAGGTAATACGGCACCCCGTCGAGCTGCCAGCTCGGCGTGTAGTTCCAATTGTAAGGCGTCCAGTGGATGCCGATGCCGATCGGCGACAACAACATCCCGCCGCTGAACTCGGTCCCGCGCCGGGTCTTGAACCCGACGTTGGCGCGCGCGAGGTGCTTCCACACCTCGACCCCCGCGAAGTGCGAGGCCTCTCCGCCCGGCGTCGGCTCCGCGACCATCAAAGCGTCCGCCGCCGGACCGGCCTGCAACGCCAGCTCGAAGGTCGGCGACAGCCGCCCCGGCACCGCGTCGCGCCGAATGTACGCGACCGCCAGATTCACCGTGAACTCGCCGGTCCGCGGCTGCGCGGCCGTACCCCGATTCACGTGGCTGTCGGGCAGGTTGTGGTTGTAGGCGTAGTTCAGGTCGACGAAGCCGCCGACCTCCCAGGGCCGAAATTCATCGGCATCCTTCGCGGCCTCGGAGGCCACCGCCGCGCCCGCATCGCCGCGGCTCGCCGTCTCGGCCCCCGGCATCGCCGAGCTGCGCGGCAAGTCCTCGTCGACCGGCTCATCCGGGGCCGGGCTCGTCCACGCCAGCGCCCCCAGGGCGATGCCCAGCATCTAGCGCTCACCCTTGATGCGTCGCGCCAGCTGCTGATGCTCCTCGAAGGGCGGCACCTCGATCACCGGCTCGGGCGTGCGCAGCAGCTCCGGCACCGCGAACAGATCCGCGATGAGCCCCGGCGGCGCGCTCACGGGCGCCGCCTCACCGAGCGCCTTGCGGCGGTGCGCCGGCGCATAGCGCTGCTTGAACGCGACCATGCGTCGCATCGGCCCCTCGAGCAATGCGTCCGGCGTGTGCTCGAGCAGGCGCAGCACCTCGCGCACCAGGTCGAACTGACTGCACACCAGCATCGCATCACAGCCCGCCTCGAGGCTGCCGCGCACCAGCGGCTCGGGCTGGAAGTGGTCCGCGACCGCCTTCATCTCGAGGTCGTCGCTGAACACCACGCCGTCGAAGCCGAGCTCGCCGCGCAGCAGGTCCATCACGTCGGGCGCGAGCGTGGCCGGGCGCTTGCGGTCGAGGCGAGGGAACAGCACGTGCGCCGTCATCACGCTGGCGACCCCGGCCGCGATCGCGGCGCGAAACGGCGGCAGCTCGACCTCACGCAGGCGACCCAGGTCATGCTCGAGGCGCGGCAGCTCGAGGTGACTGTCGCTCTGCGTGTCGCCGTGCCCGGGGAAGTGCTTGGCGCACGCAGCGACGCCCTCGGCCTGCATCGCCGTGATGAACGCGGCCGCGTGCCTGGCCACTCGCGCCGGCTCCCGCGCGAAGCTGCGGTCACCGATCACCGGGTTCAAAGGGTTCGTGTCGACATCGACGACCGGCGCGAAGTCGAGGCCGATCCCGAGGTCGGCCAGCTCACGGGCGATCGCTGCGGCCACCGCCGCCGTCGTCTCCGGCTCGTCACGCTCGCCCAGCTGCCGCATCGGCGGCCACTCGGTCCACGGCGCCCGCAGCCGCTGCACGCGACCGCCCTCCTGGTCGATCGCCAGCAACACGGGCGCCTCGGGCGGCGCGGCCGCATGCAGAGCGGCCGTCAAAGCCCGTACCTGCGCCGGATCCTCGATATTCCGGGCAAACAGAATCACCCCGCCCAGACGCCCCTGGCTCAACAGTTTGGCCAATTCTCGCGGCACCTCGGTGCCCTTGAACCCGGCGAAGAGGAGCTGACCCGGCTGCCACAGGCTCGTCATGGCCGCAGCCTAAAAGTTCGCGCGTCCGCGTGCAAACTCCTGGCCGTTCTCGCCCGCGCCGGTTGACGCCCCCGGGCGCGGTTGTTAGCGTCCGGCCCCTTGCCGATGTCGATTTTCACGCCTCGCCCCCGTTTCGCGAGCTCGGCCACGTCGATCGGCCTGTCGCTCGGCCTGCTCGCGCTCCTCTGCGTCGGCCGGGTCGCCCACGCGCAAGGACCCATGGGCGGCGGCATGGGTGGCATGGGCGGCATGGGCGGCATGGGCGGCGGCGGCGGTGGCATGCAGCAAGGCCCCGGCCAGGGCGGCGGCAAAGACAAGAAGGAAGGCCCCGCCGAGGCCGCGCCCAAGGACAAGCAGGCGCTCCAGCCAATCGAGCCGGTGCCGGCCCAGCCGCGCGGACTCCGGCAGCTGCAGTTCTTCGAGCTGCACGGCTACATGCGCATGCGCGCCGACTACTTCCATCGCCTCGACCTCGGCCTCAGCAAGGGTCAAAACCAGTCGGTCGGCCAGACCTACGGCCAGTCCGGCGACCTCGACAGCAAGTTCTTCCCGCCGCCCTCGGTCGCCAACGAGACCATCGACGGCCAGCCCACGAACCAGGGCGGCACCGACGCCAACTGCTACGGCACCCTGATCCAGAAGGGCATCAACGTCACCAAGGCCGGCCGCCGCTGCGGACGTCACAACGGCTTCGGCAGCGCCAACATGCGCCTGCGCATGGAGCCGACCCTCCACATCAGCGACACCGTCAAGGTCCACGCGACCATCGACGCGCTCGACAACCTCGTGCTCGGCAGCACCCCCGACGCGTTCATGGGCGACAGCCCCTTCGCGCCGATCGACCTCTACACCCGCACCCAAAACCCGCCCAGCGCCGGCCTCAACAGCTGGAGCGACAGCCTGGTCGTCAAGCGCGCCTACGGCCACATCCGCTTCGGCTGGGGCCTCGACATCAAGTTCGGCCGCATGCCGCACCACTGGGGCATGGGCATGGTCGCCAACGACGGCAACGGCTACGACCGCGGCGAGCGGGCCGACATCGTCCGCCAGCTCGACATGGACTACGGCGACTCCGTCGACTCCCTGCGGCTCGGCTTCGACTTCGGCAAGGACCGCCGCAACGTCCACACCTTCGAGGCCTCGTGGGACTGGGCCTCGAGCGGCCCGACCACCTCGCAGCTGCTCGGCCAGTCGTGGAGCTCGGGCAACCGGGTCGGCCAGGACTTCAGCGCCGAGAAGTTCGACAACGTCTATCAGTGGCGCCTGTCGATCCTTCGCCGCGACGACCCGGCGATGCTGCAGCGCAAGCTCTCGCTCGGCCGCCCCGTCGTCAACTACGGCGCCATCGCATGGATCCGCAGCCAGGCGGTCGACCGCGTCACCGGCAGCCCCGGCCTCGGCGACGGCCTCGGCACCAACCCGACCTGGGCCGAGAACAACACCGACAACGGCCTCGGCCGCCACGGCAACTCGCTCGGCAACGGCGACCTCGACGAGCAGGCCGACAGCGGCATCCAGAACTACGCCAACCTCCTCATCCGTCGCCGCGCCCTCGTCTTCACCCCGGACATCTGGCTGCGCGTCAACTGGAAGACCCTGCGCGTCGAGTTCGAGGCCAGCGGCGTCGTCGGCCGCATGTTCGAGCGTGACCTCGACCGCGACGTCACCGAGACCGGCTTCGAGTACTCCAGCGTCGGCAAGACCGGCGACCTCTCCAAGCGCACCTTCCTGCAGGCCGGCTACGCCCTCGAGTTCAAGTACGGCCTGTTCAAGGACCGCTTCCACCTCGGCCTCGACCACGGCTTCGCCACCGGCGACCCGAGCGGCACCAGCGGCTACAACCCGCAGAGCCCGCTCATCGTCAACGGCCAGGACACCCGCTGGACCAACTTCCGCTTCAACCCGGCCTACATGCAGGACCTCCTGCTGTTCCGCGAGCTGCTCGGCACCGCCTCCAACGCCGCGTACTTCAAGCCGTGGATGGCCTTCTACTTCTTCGACAACAACTTCTCCGGCCGCCTCGACATCGAGTACGCGGTCGCCCAGCAGCAGACGGCGACCTGGGGGAACAAGGCCAACTACGGCCTCGAGATCGACGGCGCCCTGCGCTACCACGACCAGCAGGAGCCGATCTTCGTGCAGCTGCAATACGGCGTGATGTTCCCGTTCGGCGCCTTCAACCGCACCAGCGCCACCTATTCGGGCCTTCCGGTCGAGAACAACGGCGACGCCAAGGCGGCCCAGACCGTCCAGGCCCAGATCGGCATCAAGTTCTAGGCAGCGGCCGCGCAGCGGCCCCGCAGGGACTGTCACTCCGCGCCGCCTCGCCGCGCGGATCCATCAGCGACGCGCGCAGTGATCGACCCGCGATCGAGGAGGTTGAGCCCCGTCCTCACATGCGATAGCTTGCCCCCGCTGGCCCACATTGGGCCATTGGGCCATCGGGCGTGGGATCGTGACATCGAGAGGGTGGTGGGTGATGGGACGTTCAAACTTGAGCCTGTTTACGCGTACGTTACTGGCGGCCTGGCTGCTCCCCGCGTGCGGCGGAAATGATACCGCCGGCTCGGCCAGCGCCACGGACGGCTCCTCGGGCTCCAGCGGCGTGGTCGACTCGAGCACCGGCGGGCCGGTCACGACCCCGACCACCACCGATACGACCGGCATCCCGCCGACCTCCATCTCGGAGGGCATGACCTCGAACCCGACCACCGGCGACTCGACCACCATGGTCGACCCCGCCTGCGGCGACGGCATGATCGACCCCGGCGAGGCCTGCGACGACGGCCCCAACAACGGCCCCGGGCAGGCCTGCAACGCCATGTGCCAGGCCGGCGCCTG
>Ga0116158_10001599_pt1 | contig 20443 bp, 14 predicted proteins | sample AD_UKC052_MetaG_FD_89883 | JGI IMG/M metagenome (GOLD analysis project Ga0116158, IMG submission 89883) | Active sludge microbial communities of municipal wastewater-treating anaerobic digesters from USA - AD_UKC052_MetaG | ecosystem: Engineered > Bioreactor > Anaerobic > Digestate | place: USA... | reverse complement strand
TACTCGCCCTGGCGCGCGTATGGCGTCTCGAAGATCGCAAACATCCTGTTCGCGAGTGCCCTGGCACGTCGCTTCCACGGCACGGCCAGGGTCGCCAACAGCCTCCACCCCGGCGTGATCCGGACGAACCTGACCCGTCATATGGCGGACCGCGGTGAGGCCATCTTTGCTCGCCTCGGCTCGGGCATGAAGACAATCCCCCAGGGAGCCGCGACCCAGACGGTGTTGGCGGCGCACCCGTCGACGGCGACGGTGACGGGACAATTTTGGTCCGATTGCCAGCCCGCCGATCTGACACCGGCCGCGAAGGACGAGGCCCTCGCGGAGCGCCTGTGGGCGCGCAGCGAGGCCCTCTGGGCCGCGCTCTGACCAAGGCCGCTCAGCCCGCCCGACTGGCCCCGACGACAATCCCCTGACCCATGGGCAGCGATTTTCAACGAGTCGAGATCCTCGCGGTCGACAAGGCCGCGTCCGTCATCGTCGTGCAGATCACCGAGATCCACCCGGACGCGGACGCGATCCACAGGTTGTTCGGCAAGCCCGGTGAAGAGTACCTGGCCCGGGCCCTCGCCGCTCCGCTGAGCAAGACCACCATCCCGCGCGGCAAAGCTTTTTACGCCCGCAACTTCGCTGCCCAGTTGCTCGCCGACTACGGAAAGAGCGGCTTGCTCGCCGCCGCCGGGGCCGATGAAGATGAAGATGAAGATGAAGATGACCCCAACCCAAACGACTTCATATCGCGCGTCGTCGTCCGCGAGTTGGAGCCGCTCGACAAAGCCACCAACGCGAGCTGGCTGTATCGCGCGACGCTGGCCATCACCCTCGTGCGCCCGGACTTGGCCGAAGGATTCGTGGTTGGCAGATGCTACGACAGCCGGGCTTTCCCCACTTCCGACTGGGAGCTGTGAGCATCACCGCGGATTCGGGTCGATGCGGCAGCTCTTCTTCCTTGTGCGGAAGGGGTAGTTCTCCCTGACGCGATGCGCCGTCATTGAACGCGTCAGGGCAGCAGCGTGGTGTCGAGCCGCAGCGCCCGCACCGCGATCTCGCCGAAGGTGGAGTCCTGGGTGCGCAGGCCGATCGTCAGCGTGGTGCCGTGGGCGTACAGGTCGACCGCGTGGGGCGTGTCGCTCCAGCCGGAGAACAGGTCGGACAGGGCGGGGGCGCGGACCGGCAGGGTGAGGACCTCGGTCGCGCCTTCGAGCTCGAAGTCGACGCGCAGGAGGTGGAGCACGCCGCGGGTGTTCTCGCTGTCGATATTGCTGCGGCAGAAGCAGCCGACCTCCTCCTGACAGTCCTCCTCGTAGCTCAGCTGCACGTCGAGCTGCGTGGTGACATAGGCCAGCCAGCCGCGGCCGTCGGGCGTGCGGGCGAAGGCGAAGGCGGCCTCCTCGATACCGGTCGCCGTCTCCTTGCAGGGCCCCGGGCAGCCCCTGTCCCACTGGCCGAGACAGGACGGCTCCAGCACCGCGGTGTCGGGCACGAGCAGCTCGTCGTAGTCGGCGGGCGGCAGCAGCCAGGCGAGGCGCAGGCCCGACGTGTGCTGGATCGCCGCGGCGAGGGCCGGGCCCATGGCGGGGACCGTGGGCCGGGGCGCGGTCGCCAGGCGATAGGTGTAAGGGTACGAGGCGAACACGGCGCTGCCGAGCTCCCGCTCGACGCCGTCGATGCGCGTCTGCAGCTGCCACAGGTTGCCCTGTTGGTCAAAGCCGGTGGCGACGGTCGCGCCCTCGGTCGTCAGGCCGAAGTGATGCCAATCGGTGGCCTTCGGCGCGATGACGTCGCCGACCGTCCACTGGTCGCCATCGGCCACGGCCTCGAAGTTGCCGTCGGGTGCGTCGCCGACGAACCACAGGTGCGGCGCGCCGGCGAGGTCGACCTCGAGGTCGAGCGCCGGCAGGCCCTTGGTGGTCTGAAACACGGTCGAGGCGGCCCAATCGGCGGCCTCGGCGACATGCAGCATCGTGCTGCCGAAGTCGGGCTCGTAGGCCATCCACTGGGCCATGAGGTGGAGGTCGCCGGCGGCTCCGAGCGCGAGCAGGATCGTCTCGCGGATCCACCCGGTCGGCAGGACGTCGTGGCGGGTCGCGGCGTCGGCCGCGAGCGAGAACAGCATCGCGTTGGTCGAGCTCGCCGTGACCAGCCAGGCGCTGTCCGCCCCGCCCGCGACCCGCAGACCCGGCGCCGCGAACTCGCTGTCGGCGCAGCGGATCTCGAGGTCGATGTCGATCGCGCACGGCTCCGGGCAGGCGGCGGCGTGGTCGACCGGCACGCTGCTGCAGTCGACCGGGATCGGCGCGCCAGTCTCATCGCCGGTCGGATCGCCCGTCGGCGTCGTGGTCGGATCGGTGCCGGTGGCGTCGGTGCCGGTGGCGTCGGTGCTGGTGACCGCGGTGCTGGTGGCGTCGGTGCCGGTGCCGGTCTCGGTCCCGTCGCCGCTGTTCGTGGGGCCGCAGGCGAGGGCCAGCGTCGGGAGGAGGGCGAATAAACTGGCGCGGCGCATGCCGCGACGTTAACACGTGCGCTGTAGCGGTTCAAAACGGGAACTTGGGGGCGAGGGGGCAACTGCTGTGGGTGCGGTGAGCGCGAGCGCGAGGCGCACGCACGCCGTTGCGCCTGTCACGTCGCACTTCGGCGTCACGAAGACGCCCCGAAAGATCGCGCATCGCCACTCCCGGATCCGCGCCGCCCCGCGCAGCGTTACACCGCCGCGCATACCATGCCGCTGCGCGAGCGCAGGTCGAAGTCGATGCAATAGCGCAACGCCTGCAGACCCGACTGTCGTGACGACTATACCTCACCCGCGCCGTGCACTAAACTGGCGCCGAGGTGGGGACGGGTATGCAGCGAACATTGAGCGGAACTATGTTGTCGATGGTGACCCTCGTGGCGGCCGGTGGCTGTGATCCGGAGCCGGTCACCAACCCGGCATCGACCCTGCAGTCGCTCAACGACGGCCTGTTGCTGATCGACGAGTCCACCCTCGACGGTGTGCTCGACGGGCTCGAGAATCGCACCTACAAGCTGGCGTTCCGGCGGCGCGACGCGGTCGACACCGATGTCGTCGGCGGCCTCGACCCGGCGGCCTCAAACCTGCACACGCAGCTGCTCGGCCACTCGCCCGGCGACTTCTCGAGCACGCCGGACGCGACCACCCCGATACCGCGGCTGTGCGCCCAGATGACCGCCACCATCAACAGCCTCGGCACCGCCGTCGCGCCGAACGCCTTCGGGCTCTGCGCTGGGCTCGACCGAAAGATCGACGCGATGCTCGCGGCGGGCAGCCCCCTCGATCGATTCCTCGAGGACGAGGTCGCGCCGCACATGAGAGGGACACGCGGCGACGGCGACTGCAAGGGCTACACGATCGCCGCTGCGACCGTCCAGTTCGCGGCGAAGGGGGTCGACCTGACGCCGAACCTCGGCGAGACGCGACTGGCGATGCGCATCGAGGATCCGGTGATCGAGGTCACCGACGGCACCTATCAGGTCAGCCAGGGCGCCGGCAAGAACAAGGTCTGCGTCGACCGCTCGTTGACCGGCGCGAAGCTGGCGATCGACGGCCGACTCGACCTGACCTTCCGCGCCCAGGCCAAGGAATATGTCAGCGACTTCGCGTGGCGGACGATCTGCGGCGTCAGATTCTACCCCTACAGCCCGCCCGCGCCGGAGACCGCGACCGTGCCGCGGACCCTGCAATATGGTGGCATCTCAATCGCCCTCGACACCCGGGCCGAGATCACACACATCGACCTCGACAGCCAGGGCCTGTTCGTCGACTGGGCGGTGCAGTACGCCCTGAATCACACCAAACGGATCCGCTGCGCCATCGCCGGCGTCGGCAAGGACGCGTGCGAACACTCGACCGAGGCGGCGCGCACGATCGGCTTGGCGAGCTACGACCTCAGGCTGCCCCGCTGGGGCGCGGTGCTCGAGCACCTCCGCTGGGACACCGTCAACAGCGTGCAACGATTCCGCTTCGACTCCCGGGCCGGCCTCGACCCGGACGGCGACCTCATCTTCACCGGCCTCGACAACTGCCCGAACAACGCCAACCCGGACCAGCTCGACACCGACGTCGACGGAGTCGGCGAAGTCTGCGACCCGCGCACCGCCCCGCAATCCGAGATCCAGGACAAGCTGGTCCTGCACCACCTGAAGCACTGCGACGGCTTCACCGTGTCCGAGACCCTCGACTCGCTCAGGACCGACGCCGCGATCGACCGGATCACCACCCAGACCATGGTCCAGGCCGCCACGAGCTACTGGAAGCAGCAGACCGTCGATTACGGCTTCGACTGGAGCTGGGTCGTCATCGACGAGAAGCCGGACCGCATGTTCGCCACCGCCGACATCGCCCTCGCCATGGCGAAGCAGAACCTCGACATCCTCGCCACGCGCTGGAACATCGCGGCCCTGCGCCTGCTCCCCCTCAAGCTGATCAAGGTCGGTCGCGCCCGGCGGGTGGTCGTCGACCCCATCGCCCCGCTCCCGAAGCTGACCGACTATCAACGCGGCGTGCTCGAGCTGGCGATCCCCGATCGCCTCGTCCCCTGATTGGGCCGGGCCATGCCCCGATCTGCGACCCACAGATCGTGCGTGGCGGCGTAACATCGGCGGTGCGAGCAACGTGGGCCAGGGTGAGTCTCACCATGCATCGCCTGCTCATCGCCGCCAGTCTCGTGCTGTTTCTGTCCAGCTGTCGCAACCAGGAAGAGGAGGGCGCGATCGCGCTGTGGGAGGACTTCCAGGCGGCGGACTACCGCAGCTGGGCGCGGGCGCCGGGCTTCCCGGGGCGCACGCCGAGCACGGCCTCGCACGGCGACGCCGTCGAGATCTTCATCAACGATACGCTGGTGGACGCGCTCGCCAGCGGCGAGACGCTGAAGGCCTGGCCCGAGGGCTCGCTGATCGTGAAGGACGGCTTCAAGAACGGCGAGCAGTACCTGGTGGCGGCGATGGAGAAGCGCGAGGGCGGGTGGTTCTGGGCGGAATACGAGCCCGACGGTGAGGTCAGCTTCTCGGGCGAGCCGGGCGTTTGTACGCGCTGCCACGACGCGGGGGCCGACGATGTGCGAGCGTTCGGGCTCCCGTGAGGCCGGGCCGCTGACGAACGCGCGCCGGGGCCCTGGCGCGGCGCTCGCCCGGTCGATACGATGCCCGGATGCGTCACATCGGGTGGATTGTGCTGGGTCTGGTGGTCGCGTGCGGTGGCGCGGGCGAGACGGGGAGCGAGACGGCGAGCACGGGCGCGAGCACGGGCAGCGCTGTGACGACGACGACGACGACCGGCAATGTCGACACCAGCGGCGCGCCGCCGACGAGCACGACCGCAGGCAGCCAGTCGACGACCAGCCCGACCAGCTCGACGAGCTCGACCAGCGACGACAGCGGCGGTGACCCGACGGGCGCGATCACCAGTTCGACGGGGACGTCGACGGCGAGCACCAGTAGCAGCAGCAGCAGCACCACAGGGTCGAGCTCGAGCGGCTGCATCTGCGCCCCGGGCGAGCTGCTCGGCTGCGCCGACGTGCTGAAGGCCGAGCTGTGCGCGGCCGACTGCATGAGCGGCCAGCCGACGGCTTGCGGACCCGGGGAGGCGTGCCTGAACGGACAGGGCTGCGTACCGACCGCGTGCGTGCCGGGGGAGACGCTGTGCGCCGATACCGAGAGCACGAAGACTTGCATGCCGGACGGCAGCGCCTTTGCGGCGCCGGTGGCCTGCGGAGCGAACGAGGGCTGCGACGCGGGCGCGTGCGCCTCGCTGTGCGCGCTGGCCGAGCTGAGCCCGCGCTCGCTGGGCTGCTCGTTCTTCGCGCGGACGATGGACAACTATTACGCGGTGATGGCCGACTCGGTGATCGTCGGCAACGCGCACGCGAGCAAGACGGCGACGGTGCAGCTGTATGTGCGCAAGAACGGGGCGGAGCAGCCGGTGGGGGCACCGGTCAAGGTGCTGGCGGGCGCGGTGCACGAGTTCCAGTTGACCGAGCCCGAGATCGACAGCGCGTCGGAGGTGCGGGCGGATGGGGCCTATCGGGTCGGCAGCGACCTGCCGATCGTCGCCTACCAGCACGCGCCGCGCGGGGCCCAGCTGACCAACGACGCGTCGATGCTGCTGCCCGAGCCGGCGCTGGCCAGGAACTACGTGATCGCATCGGCGCGCGAGGGCACGCTGCACAAGAACCACCGCAGCTACTTCGTGGTCATCGCGACCACGGACGACACGACGGTGACCTGGACGCCGCCGGTCGACACGATCGCGGGGATCGGGGTGGCCGCGGTGAAGGCCGGACAGTCGGGGCAGGTCAAGCTCGACCGGCTGGTGACGCTGCAGGTCGCGGCGGCGTACACCGTCGACCTGACCGGCACCTATGTCACCGCCGACAAGCCGATCTGGGTGGTCGGCGCCTCGACCTGCACGAGCGAGCCGATCGGTGATTACACCTGCGATCACATCGAGGAGCAGATGCTGCCGATCGACTACTGGGGGAAGACCTACGTCGCCGCCCACGCGCCCAAGCGCGGGACCGAGAAGTACCACTGGCGGGTGTTCGGAGGGGAGGACGGCGTGAAGATCACGACCACGCCGGATCAGACCGGCGGCCCATTCACGTTGATGAAGGGCGCCTTCAAGGTGATCACCAGCACCGAGCATTTCATCATGACCGGCGACGCCGCCTTCTTGCCGGTGCAGTACCTCGAGTCGCAAAATGCGGGCGCCGGGACCGGCGACCCGTCGACGGTGCAGATGATCCCGGTCGAGCAGTTCCTGAACCGCTACGTCTTCGCCACCGGCCTCGGCTACACCAAGAACTACGTGCAGGTCATCCGCAAGGCCGGCGCGGCCGAGGTGACGGTGGACGGGGTCCAGGTCGGCGGCTACGTGAAGATTGGCGGCTATGAGCTGGCGGACTGGGTGATCGCCGAGGGCGCCCACGTGGCCGAGAGCGCCCAGCCCTTCGCCATCATCAACATCGGATACACAAACTTCACCTCGTACGCCTACCCCGGCGGGATGAAGCTCGACGTGATCACCCCGCAATAAGCAGTCGAGCTGACCCCCCGCACAGATCTGTCCTTATGGACCTCAGTGCTCCTGCGGCAGCCCGGGGCGAGCGCCCCATTCGTTCCACGAGCCGTCGTACAGGCGCACGTCCGGGTGGTCGAGCAGGCGCAGCACCAGCCAGGTGAGGCTCGCCCGCATGCCCGACTTGCAGTAGGCGACCACCGTCGGGGCGGCCAGCGCCCGCGCATACAGGTCGCGCAGCGCCGGCTCGGGCAGCAGTCGACCGTCGGCGCCGCGGGCCTGCTCCCACGGCAGGTGCACCGCGCCCGGGATGCGACCGGCCGCCCACTCCGCGTCGCGGCGCACGTCGAGCAGCAGCACCGCGGGGTCGCGCAGATGGGCGAGCACCCAGTCGGCGTCGACGAGATGGCCGGGCTGCTCGGCGCCGAGGGCCGCCTTCGCGGGCGTGATGGGCGGGGTCTCGTCGCTGCGCGGCGCCTCGTCGGCGGCCCACGCCGCCCAGCCGCCATCGAGCAGGCGCAGGTGTTCGGGTGCGTGACCGAAGTACAGCAGGGTCCAGACCAGCCGGGCCGCGGGCGGGCCGGCGTCCTCGTCGAGCACGACGATGTCGTCGCCGAGGTCGACGCCGGCGGCCGTCAGGGCGGCCTCGATCTGCGCGCGCGGGGCGAGCTGCTCCGGCACCCCGTCGACCTCGGCGCGCAGCGACGCGACGTCGAGGTGCACCGCGCCCGGCACGTGCGCCGCCGCGAACGCCTCGTGCGGGCGCAGGTCGACGATCACGTGGGTCGCGTCGGGCACGAAGCGCCGCAGCTCGTCGACATCGATCAGCGCCATGCCGGACATCGAGGCGGCCGGGATGTCGGCCCCGCCGGACCCGCAGGCCGGGAAGAGACACACGAGGGGCAGGAGCAGCGACGCGAGGCGCATGCGCGACGGTACATCGGATCGCCGGTCGACGCGCTGCACCTTTGGGGCGCTTTCGGTCATGCCGGTAGGGCCACGACCTCGGCCGCCTCCAACACGACGGCGCTGCCCGGCTCGCCGAGCACCTCGTGGAACTCGACCCGGCCGCGCTCGAGGTCGACGACGGCGAAGCTGGCCGGGTAGCCGCGGTGCAATGTGCCGGGGTTGATGAAGAGGAGCGGGGGAGCATCGGGCCGCGCGAAGCTTCGGACCATGCGCCGGTGGGTGTGGCCGCCGACGACCAGGCGCAGGTCCGGGTCGGCGAGCAGGATGTCGAGGGCCTGGGTCGCCGCGCGTGAAGTCTCCTGGCCCTGCGGGTGGAGGCGGACCATGTCGTCGTCGCCGACGCCGTGACACAGCATGAGGTCGCCGCGCAGCGTCGGCAGGCGGCGGGTCACCGGGAGCGCGCGGAGGAAGAGCAGGGTGTCACGGGTGAGGAAGCCGGGCTCGTGCGCGAACGGTTCCTCCAGCAGCCAGCGGTCATGATTGCCACGCACGACGAGCGCGTCGTGGGCGGTCAGCAGGGCGCAGCAGCGGTCGAGGCTGCCGGCGCCGTCGACGAGGTCGCCGACCGCGAGCAGGGTGTCGATGCCCTGTCCCCAGAGCCAGGTCAGGACAAACTCGAGGCGCACGTCCTCGCCATGCAGGTCGCCGATCGCGGCGAAGCGGCGGAGCGGAGCGGGTCGCGGCGACATGCGAGAGGACTAAACGCGTCAAGCGGGCGACGGTCAACCGGTCGGTGATCAGCGCTGGACGAGCGTCGCCGTGAACGACGCGCCCGGCGGTCGGCCGATCCAGCCCTCGAACTCGGCGGTCAGGGCCTGCGCCGCGGAGAGCAGCGCCCCACCGCCACCCTCGACGCCGATGCCGTGATCGAGGCCACCCGCCACGGGCACGGCCCGTGGGTACGGCCGCACGCGGGCGCCATGGCGCTCGAGCGCGAGCAGCAGCCCGAGCACCTGTCCTTCGAGCCAGCCGGCCGCGGTGGCCAGGTCCGCGGGATCTTCGGCCCGCAGCGCCAGGACGATCCGCCGCGCCGGCGGATCGATCGCCGCGCACAAGGTCGCCATATCGGCGCCGGCGCCCAGTAATCCGTCCGCACGCGCCAGCTCGCTGCGGATCAGCTCGTATGTCGATCGCGTGAGGCCTCGCGCCGAGTTGAAGCTCGGCGGCGTCGGCGTATAGATCGGCCACGGCGCGCGGCGGTTGCCCGCGGCGGCCGGGGTCGGCCCGAATCCGACCGGGCGGCCCGGCTCCCAGGCGGTGAACAGCGCGAAGAAGTGGCGCAGCAACCGGTCGGGATCGCGGGCGACCTCCGGCCCGGCGTTGCGCGCCGCGAAGCTGGCCAGCAGCGCCCAGGTGTAGCCGCCGAGCAGCCCCCACGCGCCCGCGTCGAGCTGCCGCGCCCGCGCCCACGCCCGCACCTGGCGCAGCATCGCCTGGAACACCGCGACCGGGGCCCGCTCGGTCGCCAGCCGCATCAGCGCGTCCGCGTCGGTGCAGCCGAGCGCGGCGCGACGGCTGCCGTCGTCGAGGGTGGCCAGCGCCGCCGCGTCGAGCCCCGCGAGTCCGTGTGCCTGCAACGACGGCGGCAGCCCTGCGTATTGCAGGTCGACCGCGATCTCCCCGATCCGGCAGCGCAGCAGCGCCAGGCCGGCGCCCGCGACCTCGCGTCCACCGGTCAGCACGTCGTCGCTCGCCAGTCGATCCTGCAGCGCCGAGAACAGCGCGAAGCGGTCCTGCAGCGCGGGCCCGGCACACACGAGGTCGAGGTCGGCGCCCTGGCTGGCGACCCCGAGCCGCGCCGAGCCGACGACGTGGACCTCGACCTCGTCCTCGCCGAGCACCGCCACGCACGCGCGCGCGACGGCCCGCGCCGCCTCGAGATGCTGCGGTGAGGGTAATTCGGACCACGCCGGTAATCTGGCCATGCCGGGCGCGGTCGTCGGCGCAACTGTCGACATATGGCCCAGCGGCGCCGAGTCGCGGATCTCGAACGGCTCCTCGTCACGCCGACTGATCAGGTGCACCGCGTCGACCGTGAACTCGAGCGCACGCCACTGCGCCTGCCACTGTGCGACCCTTGCGGCGATCTGGGCCTCCGTACCGGTGAGCCGCGCGACCGTCAGGTGCGCGGTATATTGACCCGACCGGGACACCTGCTCGCCGCAGCCCGGGAAACAGGCCCCGAGCGCCGCCTGCAACGCCTCGAGCGCACCGGGCGGATCGCTGACCGGCGCCAGCCATACGGTCGTGCTCCCTTTGTGGTCGAAGCGCCGGAGCTCGCGCAGGTGGACCACAAAGGGCGCGTGGTCGCGGACGATCGCCAGGGCGACCGCCTTCGCGGCCGCGAACAGGGGCTCGGGCACGAAGCCATAGATCAGATTGATGTGCGGCATCCAGCGCCCGTGGCTGGGGTCGTGCGCCGCACGGATCGCGTCGATGGCAGGACGCATATGCTCCGGTGGCAGCACCACGAGCGCGCTGCGATGCACCGGCGTCGCCGAGGCGAGCGTCTGGCGGATCGGGTCGACGGGCGCCGCTGTGGTCTGCAGCAGGCAACACAGACCAAAATGATCGGAGGAGAACAGGCCCTGCCCGGCATTGTCGGCGAAGGGGCGGTCACCGAACATCGTGATGTCGATCGGCGCGAGCGCCCGGCCCGGCGAGTACAGCAGCACGCGATCGTAGCGCGCGGCGGTGCCGGTGCGGCTATTGAGCGCGGCGAGCGGATTGGCGACCGGATCGAAGGTGAAGCCCGGGTGGTGCGGGTGCACGGCCTGCCACGCGTCGACGAGCCCGGCCGCGGCCAGCCCCGGGTTCTCGTCGCCGTCGCCGAAGTTGAAGTCGCCGAGCACCAGCGCGTCGCCGGCCTCGCGGGTCAACCATTGCGTGAGCAGGCCCAGCTGCTCGCGCCGCTTGGCCGGCGCGTCCGCCTTGTGATTGCTCGTCAGGTGGACCGCGGCGACCGCCAGCGAGCGGCCCGCGAGCGCGAGGCGACCGACCAGCAGGCGTTTTTGCGGCGAGAATGTATGCACCTCGAGCGCCAGCGGCCAGCGTGACAGCAGGGCCTGGCCATACGGCATGAGCCCGGCCGCGTCCGGGCCCGCCGACACGTAATAGCCGTCCTGCACCCACGGCGTCGCCAGCAGCTGCGCCCATAGTTGCGGTGTGACCTCCTGCAGCGCGATGATGTCGGCGTCGCGCGTGCGCAGCAGTTCGCTGCAGGCCTCCCTGCGCCGCTCGCTGTAGATATGTTCGGTCTCGTGGAGGTCGAAGAGCACGTTGTAGGTGACGACCTGCAGCGACTCCGGGGCGACCGCCGGCGAGGCGACGGCGTCGTGCAGGGCCCAGCCGCCGAGGCTGCGATCGAAGCGAAAGCATGGCTGGGGGACGAACTGCGCCGCGGCACCGCCCGCGCGGGTGCTCCGGGCCGGGGCAACGATGGGCGCGGGCTCCGGCGTACATGCGCGTTGGACCGCGGCCAGGTCCGCGGCCGGGCTGGCGCCGGATCCGAGGATCAGGTCGATGCGCTCGCGTCGGTCCCACACGACCAGCGAGCCGGCCTTGATGAACCAGATGCGGTGCCACGGGACCTCGCCCTCACCGAGCATGCCGGCGAGCGGAGCCTCGCGCACGCCTGCGAAGCGCTCCTCGTAGCCGACCGTGAAGCGCGAGACATCGAGGGCCGCGTCGAAGCGGATCCTGCCGATGACGTCCTGCACGGGCCGAAGGCCGCGGTCGGGCCGAGGTGTCGGCCCGCGTTTGTCGCGTGGTTTTGCCATGGCCGGTCCAGGGTGCGCCCCCGATGTTGCGCGGCGATTCACGCGTTTGGAAGTCATCTGCAAAAAAAAATCGCGGCGCGCGACTGGGCTCGGGCCCGCTCGATCTCGACAAGCAGCTGCGTTGCCTCGCGGTCGCCCGGGTGCTCGGCCAGGACACGAGAGCACAGGCACTGGGCCTGCCAACGGTCCCCGGGCACGTCGAGGGTGAGCCCACCGCTCGGAAATGAGTTCGTGGCCGTGGTCGCACGCCTCAGGAGCGCGACCACGAAGTCACATCGTGGCGATCGCGGAAACTATCGTCGGCCAGTCCCGCGTACCACGCCGCGACCGGGTAGAGGAAGTGCGGGTCAATCTAATGCTTGTACCAGTCCTCGAAGGGCGTGAGCGACCACAGGACGGTCTTCCAGGTGGTGTAGGTGTCGATGGCCTGGGGGCCGCAGTCGCGGCCGAAGCCGGAGGACTTGACCCCGCCGAAGGGCACCTCGACGGGCGTGGGGTTGTAGTTGTTGATCCAAACGTATCCGGAGCGCAGCTCCTGCGTGCACCGCAGCGCGCGCTGGACGTCGCCGGTCCACGCGCCGGCGGCGAGGCCGAAGTCGGTGGCGTTGGCGAGCTCGATCGCCTCGTCGTCGCTGCGAAACGGGGTGACGGTGACCACCGGGCCGAAGATCTCGTCGTGGAAGGCGCGGTGCGTGGCGGCGACGTCGGCCAGCACTGTCGGTAGATACCAGTGGCCGCGCTCGAAGTGGTCGCCACGCGGGGGTGGCCCGCCGCAGCACAAGGTGGCGCCCTCGGCGAGGGCGGCCTCGACGTGGCCCGCGACCTTGCGCGCGTGGGCGGCGGAGACGAGCGCGCCCATCTGGCTGCGCTCGTCGAGCGGGGGCAGCACGCGGATCGCCCGGGCGCGGGCGACGAGGCCGCGCAGGAACTCGTCGTAGATATCCGCGTGCACGAGCAGGCGCGAGCCGGCGTTGCAGTTCTCGCCCTGGTTGTAAAAAATGCCGTAGGCGGCGCCGGCGATCGCTCGCTCGAGGTCGGCGTCGGCGAAGACGATGTTGGGTGATTTGCCGCCGAGCTCGAGCTGGGTCGGGCGCAGGAGCTCGGCGCGGGCGTGCAGGACCTTGCGGCCGGTGACGACGCCGCCGGTGAAGGCGAGCACGTCGACGTCGGGGTGGCAGGAGAGCGGGCCGCCGGCGGAGGCGCCGGTGCCGGTGACGACGTTGAAGACGCCGGGGGGCACACCGGCGGCGAGGGCCAGCTCGGCGGCCGCGAGCAGGGTGAGGCTGGTGAGCTCGCTGGGCTTGAGGACGACGCTGCAGCCGCAGCACAGGGCCGGGGCGAACTTCCAGGCGCCGACGTAGAGCGGGAAGTTCCACGGGGTGATCTGGCCGACGACGCCGACGGGCTCGCGCAGGACCATGCCGAGGTTGTTGCCGGGGACGCGGGCGGTCTGGCCGAAGATCTGGGAGGCGAGGCCGGCGTAGTATTCGAGGATCTCGGCGGTGCCGGTGATGTCGATGCGGGCCTCGGCGATCGGCTTGCCGCTGTCGCGGGTCTCGAGCCAGGCGAGCGCCTCGGCCTCGTCGCGGATCGCCCGGGCGAGGGCCCACAGGACGCGGCCGCGGTGCGCCGGGTCGGCCCGCGACCACACGCCCGAATCGAAGCTGGCGCGCGCGGCCCGGACGGCGCGCTCGACGTCGGCGGCGTCGCCCGCGGGGATGTGGCTGAAGATCTCGCCGGTGGAGGGGTCCTCGACGGGCAGTGTGTCGCCGCTGACGGGCGGGGTGACGCGGCCGTCGATCACGTGGCCACGCGGGTGGAGGAAACGAGCGGCGCCGGGGGGGACGGGTGCGATGGTCATGCGATTGGCCGGGAGTCTAACCCGCAATGGCGCTGGCTGTGTTCACACCTGCTCGCCCGTATGACGACCATCCGCAGTTCTGGGAGGACCCCGAGGTCAGGGTTCGTGAATTCATGTGCGTGGGCCGCCCCACGCCTTCAACGCCGCCACCGCGAAGAACAGCGCGAACAGCCCGTCTCCAACGCCATAGATGGCGAAGAACACCCCGGCCAACGGGTCCGCTGCGAAGAGTTCAGGCAGACGCAGCGCGTTGCCGCTCATCCACACCAGCCATGATCCGGCGAAGAACAGCTTCTCCACCGCGAACACGGCGCTCACCCCCGGGGCCGCCCGCCAGCTGGCCGCCTGTGCGGCGTATGCGAGGCCCCACACCATCACGAGCATGCAGCCCTGGCGGGAGAACAGGTCAGGGTCGATCGCGAAGAACACCTCGCTGGTGAAGAGCCGCGTGAATACGAGAATGCCAACGATGTTGAACGCGGCGGCGAGGTGAAACCCGAGGCGGACGGAGGTGTCGTTCATCCCCGCATGCTACCGCAGACGCGACCGGTTCGAACTGTGAGTTGTGCGCGGTCGCGCGGGGCAGACTATCGCGGATGGTTCCAGCGTCTTCTGATCGGTGAAGAGCACCTGCTGAATCTTCGCATCCTTGATGGCTGCCATGTCGTGACACAGGCTTCAAGCCAGCACAGCCGATCCTATCGCCTCGAATCGCCTGCGCCGAAGCGAACGTGCTTCACGAGCCCGAGCGCGTGTAGCGGGACCAGAGCCACTTGCGTGTAGCGCTTGAACCATTGGTGCAGGCGCACATTCGAGAAGACGCTGTCGTACTCCGAGTCGGTCGCGGTATCGTACATCGGGCTGCGGACCTCGAACCGACCCTCGCCGAGCGCAAGCACCTCGTCCACGTCGCCCACCCGCAGGAGCGCGGCGATCCTTTGGTTCGTCGCGGCGTCCCTCTCGCCGGCATCGACGATCACCACACAGCGTCCGCGAACATCGCGGCGACTCAGCGTTTCTTTGTAGCTCGCGCCGTCGAACGCGAACGGCAGCCCGGCTTGCCACACGTGTTCACTATGCACGTACCGCCGCCTCACCCGGCGCCAGACGATGATCACGGCCACCCACACGCCGAGGACGGCCGCCCAGATCAACGCCTCGGCGCGGCCTAACCAGCTCGGCAGCGGATCGTGCAAAAACACCGCGGTGCAGGCCACCACGAACAGCGTCGCCAGGATCAAGGGGATCCGAACGCGTCCGGGCGGCGTCCCCAGGAATGAACGGGCGTACACGCGTTCCGGTGCGTCAGGCTCGTCCGATTTCGACCCGTTGGGCCCTGGCTTATCGACCATGATGCGTCCTCGAGGATCTTCGCCGACGATGAGCTGCGGAGCGATCGGATGACATGGCCGATGTCACTTGTTGACGCGATGTTCGATGAGCTTGGCGCCGGGCGTACTGGATGAGGCCGACCCCGTCGTCGTACCACATCGCGGCCTCCCACGTCCTCGCCCTGACGCGGCACGTAGCCGAACGGCCTCGCGCACCCGGGCATCTCGCCCGCCTGTGCATCCGCTCGGCCGCCCGCCGCCGGTCACCAAGTCGCCGAGATCGCTGCTCAGGCCAGACCGCGGCACGGGGGGACTGTTAACCGGGTGAGCCACGAGCATCGCCTTATCGTCGCTTCGTCGCGCGGTCACGGAGCGTATGCGACACAATCGCGCCGCGATCCGCCGGGGCGAGGTCTTATGATAGGCTCCCGGCGATGTTCTTCCCGAGTACCAGCGCCGACGACATCCGGGAGGTGCTCGCGCGTTACGCCGTCCTGGCGCCGCCACAGCCGGCGCCGGGGCCCGCCGACTGGCAGCGTCTGCGGGACAAGCTCGGCCTGGCCGCCGCGTTCGCGCCGACGTTGAAGGGCGTCAACCAACATCGGTGGCGACCCGGTGCACCCAGGCGGGCCGCGGAGATCGATGCGCACGAACTGCGGATCGGCGTGACCTTCCCGGCCGAGTACCGCGCATTCTTGCGCGAGATCGGCGACCGCGCCCCCGGTCCGAACGGCACGCTGCGCTGCCTGTCCGGGGACTACGGCGACATCGCCCGCACCCGCGCGCGCTGGGACGGATTCTTCGCCCGCCTGGCCGCCGTCGCCAACTCAAGATCACTCCCCGTACTCGCCCTGAATGATCTCCAGGACCGCCGCGGTCTCGTTGGCCACGCGGGCGGTGATGCTCAGTGAACCGCCGAGGTACGACATCATGTGCATATTCTCGAAGCCGATCGAATCACCCACGCTCTTGCCCACAAAGTCGAGCGGATAGCTCGAGGTGAATCGCTCCGGATAATCCGCCACATCGAGGCTCTGCGTCGACCGGGCGAACACCGCGACGTCCGGGGTGATATGACAGGTCGCGCAGTCGATCGACTCCGACGAGTGCACGCCCGGATGTAGCACCCGCACGACCGGCTTGAATGCCGCCGCCATCTCCACCGGATCCGAGAGTGAGAAGATCTTGGTCACGTCGTCGGGGTGGCTCACGGGTGGCGTGAGCACAGCGTTCCAGGTGCCGCCGACGATCGTCACGAGGCCCTGCTCGGTGACCCCCGTCGTCGAGATCTGCATATTTTGCCACGCGCCCTCCGGCTTCTCCTTGAGGGAGAACACCCAGCGCACCTCCGGGGTGGCGAGCCGGCGAAACTCCGTCACGCGCACCAGCGTCGCGGGGCCGGCGTACTTCACCACCAGGGCGGCGAGCCGCTGCGCGTAGGCGCCAGCGAGCCCGGTCGACAGCAGCAGCGGGTGAACATCGAGCGGCACCTCGGGGTCGCTGACGTGCTCGGCGCGGATATCTCGCAGCTCGTCCAGCACGGCCGCGAACGCGTCCGGCGTCAGGCGATAGAACCCGTGCAGCGCCCCGTCGCGCGCGATCAAACTCGTCGGTCCCGGCATCAGCGACTGAAACACCAGGCGAATGTCGGGCTGACACACCGTGCCGGCCGGCGGCGGCGCCAGTTCACCGGGACAGGGGTCGAAGCGGACCGCGACCACGCGGAGCGTGGCGAGCCGCGCAGCGTCGTCGGCCAGCGGCGTGCGCTCGTCGAGCTCGGGCACGCCGTCTGCGAACAGCGCCGGCGGCAGCAGCGGACCGCCGTTGCCCGCATCTGTCGCCGCCAGTAATCTCTCGACCTCGTCCACGGGCGGCAGCGGATAGATGACGCTCACGTCGACGTTGCGCAGCGCCGTCGAATTGATCGGCGGCGAAGTGGTGGTCGGCGCCTCGGAGGTCGCTCCGCCGGACGACGAGCCGGACGTCGCCTCGAACGTCGTCGAGGAGCCGGACAAAGACTGCTCCGGCGCCGAACATCCGGTCACCACCGCCGCGACCAGCACCACCAGCCACTGGCCTCCGGGAGGCACGCCACGCCTCGCCTCTGCAGGGGATAGAACGCCCAGGGAGTCCCGGATTCGCGCCAGAGCCATGGCCGCAACCCTATACCCATCCGCCCGGGGCCCCAAGGGTGATCGGGCGGGTTCGCGCGTTCGACGGAGGTGGGCGCGGAGGGGTAGGATGCGGGTGTTCGATGCCTGCGGAGACCCCGGACATCAGCAGCGTGGGCGAGGCGCTCGAGGGGCTGGTGCACCAGTTCGCGGACCCGTGGGCCTTCCTGCGCGAGCTGGTCCAGAACTCGATGGACGCGGGCAGCGAGCAGATCGACGTGCGCATCGATCATGACGCCGCGCTCGGGATGATGGTGATCGAGGTGGCCGACGCGGGGGAGGGGATGAACCGCGAGATCATCGACAACAAGCTGACGCGGCTGTTCTCGTCGACGAAGGAGGGCGATTACACCAAGATCGGGCGCTTCGGGATCGGCTTCGTATCGGTGTTTGCGATCGACCCGGACCTGGTCTGCGTGGACACCGGGCGGGCGGGCGAATGGTGGCGGGTGGTGTTTCGCCGCGACAGCAGCTTTGAGCGCATCCGCCTGACGGACCCGGTCGAGGGCACGACGGTGCGGCTGTACCGGAAGGCCAGCGCGCAGGACGTCGCGGCGGCGCGAGCCAGGGCCCGCGCGACGCTCGGATATTGGTGTAAGCACGTGCGCATCGAGCTGCGCCTCGATGGCGAGCTGATGAGCGGGGCGCTCGACCTCGAGGGGCTGTGCAAGGTCCTGCACCGGCAGGAGGGCACACACCTGGTGATGGCGCTGGTGCCCGAGGCGGCGGCGCTGCGCGGCTATTATCACGGCGGTTTGACGCTGCACGAAGAGCACGATGAGGCGCTGCCGCACGTGGCATTCAAGCTCGACTCGCGCTTCCTCGAGCATTCGCTGGCGCGGGACAATGTGATCCGCGACGAGAACTACGCGAAGGCGATGGCGATCGTCGGCGAGGTGGCGCGCACGCAGCTGGTGAGCGCGCTGCGGGCGACGCTCGAGCGTGGCGTCGCGGGGCTGGACGCGGGGGCGCGGGAGCTGCTGTTTCGCGGCGCGGCGCGGCACGTGAATCGCAGCGAGGAGGCGTGGCTGCGGGCGGCGCTGGTGCCGATGCTCGGGGGTCCGGCGGCGTCGCTGGCGTCGCTGCGGGGCGGCAAGCTGTGGCGGGCGACGCGGATGTCGCCGGTGGTCGAGAAGCTGCTGGCGGATGGTCAGCGGGTGGTCGCATGCGCGGCGGGGGACGCGGTCGAGGCGTTCGTGATCGCGGGGCTGGGCGAGCGGCCGGCGGACGTCGCGGGGCTGTGTACGGCGGTGGCGCTGCCCGAGGAGGCGCTGGCGGGGTGGAGCGCGCTGCGGGTGGCGCTGGCGCAGCTGCTCAAGGCGGGCGGGTGGAAGGTGCGCGAGGTGGCGGTGGGGTCGCTCGACTTTGTGGATTCGCCGGTGCGCGGTCGGTCGGCGATCTCGCAGGGGAAGTTCGGCGAGCTGACGCCGCTGGCGGAGATCGATCAGATGGCGAGCGGGTGGCTGGTGAGCGGGCGGGTGCTGGTGCTGGCGGCCGAGCACGAGGCGCTGCAGCACCTGCGCGTGGTGGCGACGCGCGAGCCGGAGCTGGCGGCCTACCTGGCGCTCAAGCTGTTCTTCCTGCACGGCGAGGTCGGGTCGGCCTCGGACGCGAAGTTGGCGACGACGGCCGCGCAGGCGCGGTGGAGGAGGTGTGATGGCGGAGCCGAATGAGCCAGGCGAGCTGCTGGCGGCGCTGCGGGCCGGCGGCGAGGTCGACTCGCGCGGGCGCTTCACCCTCGACCGCGCGCAGGCGCGGGCGAAGATGCAGAAGTTCCAGCTGGTCGATCCGCGGCGATATGTGCTCGAGCTGGTGCAGGCGGCGACGCTGCGCGGGGCGGCGGCGATCGCCTTCGATATCGACGCCGACGATATGCGCATGGTCTTCGGCGGGGACAGCTTCACGGGCGAGGAGCTCGCCGAGCTGTGGGGGTCGATCTTCGCCGACGGCGAGGAGCGGGGGCTGCGGGGGCTGCGGCAGCTGGCGCTGGGGCTGAACGCGGCGCTGGGCCTGGGGCCGCGGCGGATCACGGTGCGCAGCGGCGGGCATCAGCTGGTCCTGCGGCCCGGTGCCGATGAGGTGGTGACGGCGATCGACCCGCCGGTGGTGGGCACGACGATCCACGTCGAGCAGCGGATGCGGGTCGGTCTGTTGTTGGATTTTTTCCGGAACATCGGCGGCCGGCTGGCGGAGGAGGTGCACCTGCGGGAGCGGTGTGCACATACCGAGGTGGCGGTGTCGCTGGACGGTGTGGCGATCGCAGGCGGGCTGCGGGTCGCCGGGGCGCTCGCGGAGCATGCATTCTCGGGGCGAGAGATCCGCGGGGCGATCGCCATGGTGCCCGGGGCGTCGCCGGCGACGCTGCGATTGATCAAAGATGGGGTGTGGATCGATACGCTGCCGCTCGAGATGTGCGGCCCGGGGATCGTGGCGGTGGTCGAGGGCGAGCGGCTGCGGCGCGACGTGTCGCTGGCGAGGATCGTCGCCGACCCGGCGCTGGCGCAGCTGGTCGGGCAGGTCCGGGCGCAACGCTGGGCATTGATGGGGCGACTGGTCGAGGCGGTGCAGGCCGGCACCCTGCCTGCCGCGCCGACGATGGCGCGGGTGCAGGCGGAGGCGCTGCAGTTCCTGCGCCCGCGGGACCTGCGAAAGCGGCCGGAGGCGGCGATCGTGGCGGCGGCGCTGCGTTGGCCGGAGGCGCGGACCGGGACGCAGGCGCAGCAATTTGTGACGCTCGCCGCGATGGCGACGCAGATCGAGGCGGCGCGGGGCGAGGGCGATGGCGGGGCGGCGGAGGCGGACGAGGAAACTGCGCAGATTCAGCCAGCGCAGGATCAGGCGAATCGACCGGTGCTGAGATATGCCTCGAAGGCATTTCCGGAGCTGGCGCCGGAGGGGCCGGGGATCGCCGTGCTGGACGTGGAGACGGCGGGGTCGCTCGGGCGGATCCTCGGCTGCGCCGTGGAGTCGGCGGACGCCGCGTTGACGCGGGCGAGCGTGCGAGCCCACGCGCGCAAGGCGTGGTTGCGACGAGTCATGCCGGCGCGCTTGCCCGACGATCGCCGATATCTGCTGCGTGGGGCGATCGTGGGGGAGGGGATCCGCGGGGAGGTGGGGATCGGGGTCGCTGCGGGCGAGGACCCGCCGCGGCCGGAGGGGACGACGTGGCTGCTGCGCGAGGGCTGCCTGCTGACACGCATGGAGCTCGCCTGGGGGGTGGCGGCGCTCGATGTGGTGCTCGAAGGGAGCTTCACGCCGGGGGAGCTCTACGAGGACGTGGTCGGCGACGCGGCGCTGGTGCG
>Ga0116158_10001587_pt1 | contig 20538 bp, 9 predicted proteins | sample AD_UKC052_MetaG_FD_89883 | JGI IMG/M metagenome (GOLD analysis project Ga0116158, IMG submission 89883) | Active sludge microbial communities of municipal wastewater-treating anaerobic digesters from USA - AD_UKC052_MetaG | ecosystem: Engineered > Bioreactor > Anaerobic > Digestate | place: USA... | reverse complement strand
TGGTAGCCATGTAGGTGTTCCCCTGTCCGGCCCCCTTCAGCCACATGCCGTCCTCGCCGTTCGCCACCCAGTGGCGCACCTCGAACTGCAGGATTTTTTTCTTGTCTCCGCCCCCGTCGGGATTGGGAAACTCGAACATCGCCATCAGCACGTTCGGGGTCTCCTGAGCATCATCGAACATGACGTGTCCGCCCATAGCCGTGATCCGGGTCGGCAAGGTCACCCCGAGACCCCAGCGCGCAATGTCCATCTCGTGAACACCCTGGTTGCCCATGTCGCCGTTACCGTACTCCCAGTTCCAATGCCAGTTGTAGTGGAAGCGGTTTTTGTTGAACGGGCGCTTGCGCGCGGGCCCCAGCCAAAGGTCATAGTCAACGCCCTCGGGCACCGGCTCATCGGGAAAACGCCCGATGGTATTGCGCCATTTGTAACAGAGGCCTTTGGCCATGTAAACCTCGCCCAAGCCGCCGTCGTGCAGAAAACGCGCCATACTCTGCGCGCACGGGTTGCTGCGCTGCTCGGCGCCATCTTGCACCAGCACATTGTATTTTTTTGCGGCCTCGACCAACTTCCGTCCTTCATATACCGTATGGCAACAGGGCTTCTCGACCGACACGTGCTTGCCGGCTTGGATCGCCCAGATCGCGGCCAGCGTGTGCCAGTGGTTGGGTGTGACAATCGATACCGCATCAATCTCCTTATCTTCGTAAAGCTTGCGCAGATCGGTGTAGGTTTTTGGCGTTTTCAAGCCCTTGCCGGAGAAATGGCGTTTGATAACCGGCGCAAAGAGATTGGCGTCCACGTCGCACAGTGCTGCGACCTCCACGTTCGGCAACGCCTGATACGACTGAATGTGGCTCTGCCCCATACCGTGAATGCCCACCACCGCCACGCGCACGCGGTCGTTTGCCGCCGCCCACGCCCGGTGCGTCCCCCACAGGAGCGCACCGCCTGTTGTCGCCATGAACCCTCTTCGTGTCATGTCCAACCTCCTTATCGTTCGTGCATCACAACGCCTTGCGTTCATCATGAGTGTTTGCGGATCACCTCAGCCAGCCGCTCGGCGAGGTGCCGGTAACCGCTGGCATTCGGATGGATCAGGTCGCTTTTCTGCGAAGGCGTCGAGAGAATCCGCGACACAATCGCGCCCTCGTAAACCAGATCGAGTTCCTCCGCAATCTCCCGGTAAAACGGCGGCGCACGAAGCAGCAGTCCGGGCTGAGGCACCCCCAGCAACACCACGTCGGCTCCGGCCTGACGCGCAACGCGGACCATCTCGCGCAGATTGCGCGCGATCTCTTCGTCATTCAGCTTGCGCAACATGTCGTTGCCGCCGAAACAGAGGATGACCATCTGCGGCTGGTGGCGCTGCAACAGATCAGGCAGGCGGACGAGCCCTTCGCGCGTAACCTCGCCCGCCACGCCGCCGTTCACGACCCTGCACCCCAACAGGCGCGCCAGCACCGCCGGATAGCTCGCTTCCTCTTCGGCACCCACGCCAGAGGTCAGGCTGTCGCCAAAGGCCAGCACGACCGACTCCGGCGTCACCGGGTGCAACCGCAGTCCGCTTCCGCACCCCGCGCCCCAGGCCAGCAGGAGCGAGCAGACAGCAAGCCACCCTGCCCGGCCGGCACACGTGTGCAACCCGTCCAGGCCGGCAACGACGTGAGATCCCCGCCCTCCGCTGTGTTTGAGAGGCAGGCCACTCCAGACCGCGTACAGCCTTCGCTCATTTCTCAACATGCTGGAAATCATACACCATCCTCATCCGGCTGGCGAGGGCGCTTCACGCCGACCGTCAAATCCACTTATCATGACAAGTGGATTTAGCGCCTGCCGGTTTTTCCGACACACCGGGGACCTCTCGGATGGCGGTATGCCTGCGCGGACGGCGGGGAGACCGCACGTGCCGTGCTGGGCGTGGCTCCCTCGAAGCGGACGGCTCGGCGCGTTTTCTTGTGCCGACCCGCAAAGCGATCCTCGGACCATCGCATGAAAAATCCCATGATCAGCCCCGTTTTGTCCGGGTCCTCGCCGTGCGAAGTGTATGCGTGGTCGTTGACGATGTCCGTTCACGGTCCATCACTGGAAAAACCGCGTTCGTCTCCGCACAACGATCATATTCCCTACCGTTTCGGCGGCTGGGTTTCGCGCACGACCGCGCCGAAGGCGTCGCTCAGCACCAGCACGGCCAGACGTTCGGCCTGTCCGGCCTCGTCGGTGTTGAGTGACGCATAGTCGAAACGGCCGCGCAGATCAGTGTAGGCGTCCTTGATGAAGCCGACCACTCCACCGGCCGAGCGGGCGTATACCTTGACATACGCGCCCGGCACCGGCCGGCCGGTCTCGGCCTGCGTGACGACCAGTTGCCCGTAACTCTCGATCATCTGCACCCGTAGCGTGTTGGCGTAATAGGCCTGCGTCTTGCGCACGCCGCACGCCAGCGCCTCTACCATCACGTTTTTGGCGGCAAACTCAGGCGGCAACTCCACCGTGGTGCGGTTCTGCCCTGCGGCGACAGCGACCGGGCGGCTCGCAACCGGTCTGATAAATGCGAACTGCGCGGCACCCTCCTGCATGAACGGATTGCGAGAGAAGAGCAGTTCGATGTCCATCGGGTAGAAGTTGAGCGTAACTTCCGCCACATGGCGCGTGTCGAGCTGAATGCGCCCCGCCTCCACCAGCAGCTCCAGCGCCGGCTCGGTCGCGGCCAGCGCGCCCTGCGCCTGGTCGCGGCTCTCCGCATTGACCGGCGCGGCACCGCGCTCGGCCCCGGCGATCTCATCGAGTTGCACCAGCACCTGCGCGAAGCGCTCGCGCCAGTGCGCCCCCCCCTCGCCCGCATGCGCATTGGCCAGCGCGCGAGCCTGCTCAAGGTCACCGGTGTAGAAGGCGAGATAGGCCGCCAGGTAGTCGTATTGCAGCCGTTCCGACACCTCGTCGCGCTTCACGCGGCCGAACATCTCCAGCGCTTCAGCCACGCGGTCTTGCAACGCCAGATAATAGGCCACCGCCAGCGTATCGGCGGCCGACAGACGGGATTTATAGCGGAGCACCGTCATGAAGCGCTGGTACTGGCGCAGAAAGGCCGGATTCAGGATGGTGCGGTGCGCGCCGACCTGGTGCGCGCGCGGATTGACGAGCGGCGCGTATTCAAGGTGCTGATAATCGAAGCGCTCCACAGGGTTCAGCGACAACAGCGGCGACTCCAGCCACAGGCCGCACTGCGCCGCGAAGGGCGAATGCTGCAGGAAAGGACGGATCACCGCGGGTTCGTTGTGCAGAATGCCGTACGACCAAAGCGTGCCGTGATAGACGTGGCGCGCCTCCAGCACTCCGATCACGGTTTTGAAAAAGGCCTTGTCTTTCATGCGCCACGCGATCTCGTTCAAGTCAAGCCGATGAAGATTGGCCGCGTTGAGAAAAGCGAGCACCTGTTCAGACGTGCCGTTCTGCGAGAGCCAGGCCCACGACTCGGTGTCGGCCCGGCTCAGACGCTCCACGACGTTGAACGTGAAGGGCTCGGCCGCACAGACCACGCGCCCCTCTTTCGCGAGCGTCACCGGATAGTGCGCAAAGCGCCCGGTCGCCGGGAAGGTGAAGAAATACTCCAAGGTCTTCGTGGCATACGGCTCCAGCACCAGATAGACCCCTTTGGCCGCAAATCCGGCGTTCACAGGAATCGAGCCAACCGGAATCTGCAGCAGCGCGTTCAACGCCTGACGTTCGCCGGTGGGATTCGTGAGCACCACATGCGTGCCGTAGACCACCTGCGGCAGAAACTCATCAGTCACCCATTTGTCGAACCGCGCGTTGTTTTCGAAACGGGCACGGTCATCCGCGCGGAAGAAACGCTGTGCGACCAGCACCGATCCGTCGGTTTCGTCGCGCGAGCTCGCGCGGATCTCGCGGTGAAAAAAGAGCGTAGGCGAGGCGGCTGTCAGCGCGTAGGCCGAATCCTCAACCTTCTCGGTATGCACACCCGCCTTGAAGGGCACCTGCAGCACCGCCAGCGCCAGCATCATCTCGGTGAACGACGAGGTCGCCTCCAGCAGCGCTTTAGAAAGGAAGGGTGTCCGACCGTCGTGCATCGCATAGTCGGCCCAGAAGGCGTTGTCCGCGACCAGTGCGGCGGCCTGCCGCGCGATCGGCTGACGCCAGTAGTTGTTCTCCGCCCACTCCTGTGTCTTGTCCAACTTTTGAAAGAAACGCCGTCCTTCACTACGTTCGGCGGCCTGTGCATCAAAAAACAAAGACTCCTCTTCTTTGGCGGCTGGCTCCTTTTCGTCCACAAGCTGTTTACGATCTTTTTTTGATAAAGCTGACATCCCACGCTGCCGTAACATTTGCTCGGCATCCATCTGACCGTCGGTCCCCACAGACGGCGCGGCAGCAGCAGCCGGGACAACCATCCTGCCGCTGCGGGGCGCTTCCAGATTCGCCGACCGGATGTCTTTGGGCGTCCCGGTGAACTGCGGTTTCGGCAGCGCGATCTTGAGCGGGACCCGATCACCTTCCCGCGGCGAATCCGCATCTGCGACGGTGCCCGCTTCACCTTCCAACGCGCCGGCCTGAATAGCGGTATCGAAGCGTCGGTTGAAAGCCTCCATGTCCGGCGGCGTCAGATCGGCACGCTCGCGCGCGTCCCGCGCCAGCGAGAGCGCCTCCGCGCGCAGCCGCTTGCCCAGCATCGCGCGCTCGGCCGCGTTGAGGCGCGCAAAGCGCCACGGCTCCAGATAACCGCTCAGATCATCGCCGAGCAGCCAGTGGTCGACAAAGGTTTTATCCTTTTTATTGGCGAGCGCAGGCGCGACCACCGCCTCGTAGAAGCGCGGATCCTTGTGATAAAGGAAGAGATGCAGTTCGTGGCAGGCATACTTGGCGTAGAGACGACGCTGTTCTGCGGCATTCAACTCGTTCCATTTAGCCACAAAATCGAACTCGGCGAAGGTCGGATCTGGACTGAGTGTCGCAAAAAGCCGGTAAAGATCCGCAACCGTCCCGAACGCCTTGAACCGCGAGGCCGCCAGATCAGCCACCGTCACCGTCTCGCCCGCCTGTAGCGGCGTGATCAGCTTCTGCTCGGCGAACGGCTTGGCCGGGTCCAGTCCTTCAGCCAGCCGCAGATCGCGCGTCTCCACCGGCGTGTCATCAAGAAACGCGCACGCGAGCACCGTCGCGGTCGGATCCACCGCCAGCACGCGCAGGCAGGGCAGGCCCTTGAGCGCCGCGCGCGGGATCGAAAGTGTCCCCGACGCATCCGGCACCAGATTCAACAAGGTCACAGCGGGCTGGCGCAGGAAATCGAGCGAGGCGAACCCTTCGGGCACCTCGTCGTCCTTCCGCGCCATGGACGCCATCACGCTGCGCTCAGCCTTGGCCTCCCGCGCCGCGCGTCCCGCATACGCGCCGCCTGCCGCGAGCCGCTCTTTGTCCGACTCGGTCGTGCGCAGCGCCCAAGGGTTAAGCAACAGACCCGGGCGTTCCAGCATGTTGCCGGGGAACATACGCGCCTGCTGGCGGTCGAGAATGTAGCGATACTCATCGCCGATGTCGCGCCCCGATTCGTAATACGCGCGCGCAGGCTGCCAAGGCTGGCACAGCGGCCGCGCGACCGCAGCCGCGCCAAGTCGCTCGAACAGGTCATACGCCGGCTGGTAGCGCGTCGCCACGACATGTACGCGCGCGAACGGCGTGACATTCGCCAGCCTGATCTCGACCGATTCCTTGCCGGGCGTGACCGCGGTCACCGAGAGCGGCTTGAGGCGCGGCAGCTCCAGCGCGCGGCGCGCTCCCACCAGAAAACCGCCACGCGGCTCGCCGTCCGTCACATGCACCGCGATCTCCCGCGCGGGCTCGGCGAGCCACAGCGAATAGTCTCCGGCCGGCAGTCCGCGCAGCTCCAGAAAGCCCTCTTTCACGGCCAGCGCGGCCTTCCATTCTTTCACGAACCGGCCGCGCCGGACCTCCAGCAGCGTGGCGGCAGGATCGATGCCCGGCGGCAGCGCCACACGCAACGTATCGCCCGCCTTTCCGTGCAGCGCTTCCGGCAAGGTGCAGACATCGTGCAGCGGCTGCCAGGCTCCGGACACCTTATCGCCAGAGGACATGGTGAGCGCGCGCACGCCGGAAAGCGCACCCAGCCGCACGCGCCCGTTCTCATCGGTCTTCAGATAGGCGTCGATGGTCTCGTCCTGGAAATAGCGGTGGCGGAGCCGCAGATGGATCGGCTCGCCGGCCAGCGGTTCGCCGTTCTTGCCGCGCAGGTCCGCGAAATGGCCGACGGCGTCGCGCCCGAAATAGAGCGCGCGTGTCAACGGCGTCCGCTCCATGCCGTTGAAGGCAAAGTGTGCGGTATCGCTCAGCTTCTGTTTCTGATTCAAGCTCAGGTTCTGGATCTCGGCGTGCAGGGTGACGGCGAGCGCGACCGTGTGCTCCGGCACCTGGATCTCCTGCACGGTCTCGGCATCCTCGCGCAGCGTGAGGTCAGGGAACTCTTTGGTGGTCACGAGCCCCTGCAGATCGGTCGCGCGCACCGTGAGGCGTGCCTCTTTCAGCAGCTTCAGGCTGACCGGCTGGCCGTTGACGCGCAGGAGCGGCCGGACAGCGAGCTGTGCCCGTTCGCGGCGGATCAGCGCCTCGCGTTCCACATAGATTCCTGCCGAAAGCGCATACTGCTCGGCCAGATGGTCGAACGAGACGCGCACGGCGAAGCCTCCGTGCCGGACGATCAGATGTTCAGCGCCCGGCGCCGTCGAAAACGGCACCAGGATGCGGTCGTCCTTGCCAGCCGTGAAGGCACGCCCGCCCAGCCAGCCCGAGGCGTCGGTCACGCGCCGCCCGGCCTCGTCGAACACCGTAAACGCATGCCCGGCTGCAGTCACTTCCTGCAGCACGTCGAGCCGTCCCTTCTGCACCAGGGCGCGACTGCTCTTGCCGTTACCAATCAGCTCCACCACATAGACGCCGCGCTGACGGATCTCGGGAAACTCAAAGTCCCGCGTATGACACCGCTCGGAGGGTTCCGCATACTCAACGCGCCGCGCTACCGAGGCCACAAGCCCATCGAGATTCACGGCCAGGTTGAGCGGCCGGCCAGTTTCGCGGTAATAGTTGAAAGCATTGATCTCGTAAATCTTCACGAGCAGGGCCGGCACATTCTTGAGCGTGGCGGTCAGGCGCACAGGGGCCTCCATGGCGAACTCGAGCGGATTCGTCTCGGCGAACTCGATGTCCACCCGTTCCTTGAGGCGCGCATAGGCGGCCGGCGTCAGAAGCGGCACCCATTGCTGCGGTTCGCCGATCCCATTGACGATTTTCGCCTCCGCGAAAAGCGGTTTGAGAAAGTCATCGCGTAGATAGGTCTCGAAAGCGCGAAAGTCCTTGTCCTGCTTGAAAAACTCCAGCAGAAAACGGCGCACCAGCGGCTCTTCCTGCGGAACCGGCGGCAAGGCGATCAGATTGAAATCCTGATTGAGCCGGGCGAACTGGTTGGCGTGCGGGACGCGGTCGCGGAACTCGGCGCGCAGGGTCGGCACCTGGCGCGGCAGTTTGAGATACTCCATAAACCGGGCGCGATCGAAAACACCCTGCGTCAGGTCATGGCGCAGCCGGTTGTAGAGCACGTTCGCCTTGAGCGAGTTGTGCGTGGGCTCCAGCGTGCCCGTATAGGCCCAGAGCCGCTCGAAGTAGGCCTGACGCGCGGCCGGGTCGGTGTCGAGGTCCACTTCGTCTCCGGGCACAAGTACGGCCAGATAGGCGAGCACAAAGGCCTGTTCGTTACGCAGGCCCGGCACGCGGCGAAGCAGGTCATCCAACTGCGCCAGCGTCATCTGCGCATGCACGGGATGGTGCCCGAAGCCCCGGCTGCCGCGGACAGCCAGGTCGGCCGCGACCAGCTCGACCAGATTCGGGAGATCGGGGCGCCGCAGGCGCGCAAGTAGGTTACGCCGCTGCTCGTCGCTGAGCCGCGCGGTGGCGACGAACGCGAGTCCGTCCTCGCTGAGCCGGTCCAGCGAACGGGGGTCGCGCAGGGCCCGGTCGCGTAACGCGTCAGGCGCGAGCACCGCGTCGTCGAAGCGCGACGGCGCGCGGCTGACCCGTTCCTCGGTGCGGCGCGCATGCGAAAACGTGAGGTTTATTTCACGTCTCAAATAGGCGAGCGTTTCTTGAGGGTGCCGCTCGTAATCGAGCAACGCTTGACGATGGGCAAGTTCGCGCGCCGGCCCGACTACATGACCATCACGGTCGTGCTGCCAGCGCGCCATGATCTCCTTGAAGCGATCACGCGCCCCGGTATTCTGAGCGTGCAGCGCGCGATAGAAATAATCGTCGTCCGTACCGGGGACCAGCTCCCGCAACGCGCCCTCGCGGTCCTGAGCAAGGCTGAAGCGTTCCACATACCCGATCTCTTGCGCGGCAGCCGCGCCGGCAGCGATACAAAACCAAGCCACACTCCGCATCCGTTTCATACACGCACCTTCCTTTTCTGACAGCCATACGTCGGCCACACGGCATTTCTTACTGAACGGCCGAAAAAATCAAATTTTCATGTTGTTTTTAATCTTAACAGGAAGGATCGGCTGCCGCCAGTTGATTCACAGAACGGCGATTAAATCGCCCCGTTGCGAGATTGCCAAATGCGCGTCGTGCGGCTTATAATGCCCCATGAAACGAATTCTTTTTGCGCTTGCGTTGTTGACCGCCTCCACATCCGGTGCGGCGGAACCGGTCCAGCTCTTCAACGGGCGCGATCTCACCGGGTGGAAAACCGCCGACCTGTTCGAAGGCGGCAAGGTCGCCGTGCTGCCGGACGGCGCCGTCGAGTGCGATTTCGGCAACCCCATGACCGGCATCGCGTACACCAACACGCCGCCGCGCATGAATTATGAACTTTCTCTGCAGGCCGTGCGCGTTCAGGGCTCCGACTTTTTTGTGGCGCTCACCCTGCCGATCGAAACCAATTATTGCACCATCATCATCGGCGGCTGGGGCGGCAACCTGTGCGGCATCTCGTCCGTCGATTATCTGGACGCCTCTGAAAATCAATGGAGCGAGAACACTACCCTCGAGAATGAGCGCTGGTACACCCTGCGCGTGCGTGTCACCCCCGGCGTTTTGCAGGTCTTTCTCGACGAGACGCTCTACACAGCACGCGTCGAGGGTCCGCCGTCGCGCTTCAGCCTGCGCTCCGGCAGCGATATCGACAAAACGGGACCGCTGGGCCTCGCCTCGTACCGCACCAAAGCCCGCTGGCGCAACTTCACGCTCACGCCGATCACGGAATTGGGGCCCAAGGACAAACCCATGCTGGAGGAGTGAGCCGCCCGTTCAGTACGTGACCCAGCGCACGCCGCCCACCACCAACCGCACACGGCTGTTGCGCGTGGCGTTGATTCCGAGCATCACGCCCGAGACATCGGCCGGAATCAGTCTCCCGTCAGCATCAGGACGCGAATGCGGGCCCCACGACGCCTTTTCAAAGAAGGCCGTAAGCGTTTGCCGTCCCCGCTGCGAGAAGTCATACGGCAATTCGCACACGTAGCAGGCGCCTCCCGCCTCGACGAATTGTACCCGCAGCGTACCCTCGCCTTCCGTAACCTCGATCTCGGCCTGAATGCCGTCGGCGCTGTCCGGCGGACGCTCATTTGCGGCAAGCGTAAGCCGCGGATACCCCCACGGGTCCTGATCGCCGAACCGCATGTCAAACGCCATACCGCTGTCCTGCGGCGCGTGCGTCATCGTCGCGCCGTGCACGATGTTGTCGGCCCATGCCGCAGGTTCGGCGGCCGAAGTGATTACGCTGATACGCGACGGTGTCACGGCGACAGCCGGACAGGCCAGCCGGAACGCGAGCCGGGTGTGTCCGGCTTCGCCGAAATCGCCGTGCAGACGCACCGGCGCGCCGAAGAGCGCCGTCCGTCCGGCCTGCGGCGGGATGAACACCTTGAGCGCCACAACCTGCCGCTCCATAGGACGCAGTTCGATAGCCTCTATCGGCAGGCCCACGTGCCAACCTTCCGGCACGACATCGACCTTCAATCTGCCGCGCACCGTCGCATCGCTGAAGTTGTAAAACGCGACAGGCAGCGACTGTGCCGTGCCGAGGGCCACCTCGTACGCCTGGATGTCGAGCCGTGAGCGCGCCTGCGGCATCACGGCCTGCATCACCACGGGCGAAGGCTCAAGCGAGGCCGGAGCCGGTGCCACGCGCAACGGCTTCTCCACGGCAAAACGTTCGCCCGCGCCCGACGGCAGCACCGCAAAGAGCGGCGACTCGGTCAATTCGCCCGGCATGCCGTCGCGTAGCGGCCGCCCGTATCCGTCGTAAACCGCCTCGACCGCCGCGCCGCGCAACATGTCAGCCGCTGCACGCCCCTTGTCCGCCCAAGCGACCACGACATCGCGCGCCGCGCCGTCCGGCCGCGCGCGGAAGGCGTAGACGAGCGCCACGCCGTTGGTCATGCGTCCCAGCGGTCGCGCGCCGGCCAGCAGCCGCCCCGTGGCGGCCAGCGCGAGATAACCCCGACGCGGCGTGAGATCATGGCGCAGCAGGCCAAACTGCACCTGTCCTTCGCAGTAGTTACCGAGAATGAAAAAATAGTGCCGCGACACGCCTGCAAAGAGGCTCGTCGCAAACGACTTGGGCACGAAGCGCGCCTGACGGATCTCCTCCGCCTCCGGCAGCTCACCGCGCTCGCCTTCCCAACGCACGTGAATCCCGCACTCGCTGAGCCAGAGCGGACGGCCGCACGCGCCTTGACGGGCGATCGCGAACTCGTTCACATAGTGTTCGACGCCGCTGTAGGTATGATGGTTGTAGGTGTCATAGTACGGCCAGCCGCCGCCCTCGACGACGCCCTGCGCATGCAGCGCCGTACCTGACCCGGCGTAAACATTCCAGCACACGGTCAGCGAAGGATCGCCAGCCTTGAAACCGAGATACGACGCTTTCTGGAGCGCAACCATCTCATCGATGAGATGCCCGCCGAAGCCGGGGATGTTGGCCTCGTTCCATGGCTCCCACGCCTGGACCGTGCCTTTGAAACGTCCGGCCGCCGCGCGGCAAAAACGGAACGGATCACGCAGGTCGCGCGGGAACCGCTTATAGGCTTTGCCCGCCTCCAGGCGCGGGGTTTGCGCCCACTCCGGCGTGCCGTGATAGACCTGCAGCACCTCAAGGCCCGCGCCGCGCAGTATACGCGCCGAATCGTCATACCGCGTCGCGGCGTGAAACACGCCGGAAGCGGACTCAATCTCACCTCATGTCAGCCGGTCCCGCACGCCGCTCGCGCCCGCCAGCGCCGCCAGGCTGGCGAAGGCCGCCATTTTGCGGCGGTCTTTTTCCGGCTCGCCGGTGCGCGTAAACCAGGCGTTCGCGGTGTCGATCCGGACCGGCGAGTCGGCCGGAACGGGCACGGCCAGCCGTTTCAACACCGCGGCCGTCGTCCATGCAACCGGTTTGCCGGAGCCGTCCAACCCTTCTATTCTGTACCAGCCCACCGGCAGCCGACCCAATCCGAGCCGTGCCGCGCCCACCTGGAAAACGCCCTGCGCCACGCGTTTCCCGTCGAGATCACGCGCCTCCCAACTCACCGCTCTTTCAAATCCGGGCGGCAACACGCCCCATGCTTCATCGTCTTCAACACAGATATTACCCGGCCGCTCCGGTAGAGGCAGCGGCACCGCCATCGCCATCCACACACCGCCACACACACACCACAACACCTGTGCCATAATCTTCATCATCTTCGATTCCCCGATGCCAACATTGAAAAAATTCTTCGCCTCGAACCTCACGACACCCCGCCCTGATGCTGCTCATAGCGGCAACGCCTCTGGACATGCCGCCAGTCGCCGGGACGCTCCATCCAGCGCGTGCCGCATGCCAAACCTCCTTCCCCTCGCTGACCGCCCGTTCACCCAACCCCATCCATTTCCCGTAACCCCATCACCTTATCCGATCGCGTCATGAACCCGCAAGACGCATTCTTCCAAGGTGGAGTCTGCGGTTTTCACGCCCGCTACCGCGGCGCGTGAAAACCGCAGACTCCACCTTGGAGGGGGAAGATCGCAAACCAAACTGGATATTCCCGTTCGGTAATATTTCGACTGAATGTGGCCTACATTCTTCTGTCCGACGATCACAAATAATCTCGCTTATGGTTGACAAAATGACGCCTTATGTCCAATATATGAAACATTATGAAACAAGCACCAACCTTGCCGGTGTCCTCTCGGAAGATATTGCCTGCCGTCGGGGAGAACATCAAGCTCGCGAGATTGCGCCGCCGGCTGAGCGCTGCCACCGTAGCGGAACGGGCTGGAATCAGCCGTTCGACGCTCTGGCAAGTCGAAAAAGGGAACGCCAGTGTGACCCTCGGCGCGTATTTTCTCGTGCTGTTCGCACTGGGGCTCGAGCAGGACCTGTCGTCTATCGCACGGGATGACGTGCTTGGCCGCAAGCTTCAGGACGCCCAGCTCGTCGTGCGCAAGCGTGCGACGAAAACAGACCGGGCGGTGACGCCGTGAGAAGCCGGCCTAGGCAGGTGCGCGTCTATGCAGACTGGGCCGATTTGAACGGTCCCAGGCTGATGGGGCTTCTCGCCATGGACAGGGTTCGTGGCAAGGAGATTTTCTCGTTCGAGTACGACGGCGGCTGGCTGTCGGGCGGTTGCGCCCAACTGCTTGACCCCGAGCTTCAGCTGTTTACGGGCAAACAGTTCCTTCGGGACGCCAAGCCCAACTTCGGCATTTTCCTCGACTCCTCGCCGGACCGCTGGGGACGGCTGCTGATGCGACGCAGGGAGGCCTGCTGCGCCAGGCACGAGCGGCGAGCTGAAGAGCGGCTAGGAGAGCTTGATTATCTGCTGGGCGTCTACGACGGACAGCGGATGGGGGCCATCCGTTTTCAGGAGGGCGGGCGCGAGGCCTTCCTGAACAGCGACGATCGGATGGCCACGCCCCCGTGGGCATCGCTCCGTGATTTGGAGTTTGCCAGCATCAGGTTCGAGGAAAGCGACGTGCAGGACGACGACGAGGCTATGAAGTGGCTGAACCAGCTTCTCGCTCCGGGCTCGTCGCTTGGCGGCGCCCGTCCGAAAGCCGGAGTTGTCGACGATCAGGGCAGCCTCTGGATTGCGAAGTTTCCCAGCCGCTCCGATCAGTTGGATGTTGGGGCGTGGGAGAGTGTGCTGCATGAACTTGCCGTCTTGGCGGGCCTTCGTGTTCCTGCTGCTGCCGCGCGCACGTTCACATGCCGGCACCACACGTTCCTGTCGCGGCGTTTTGACCGCACGTCGTCAGGCCAGCGGGTCCACTTCGCATCCGCCATGACCCTGCTGGGTTATGCGGACGGGGCGAACGCAGCTTCTGGCGTCAGCTATCTTGAACTGGCCGAATTTCTCATGCGACACGGATCGGCATCCGGTGCCGACCTTGCCGAACTCTGGCGGCGCATCGTCTTCAATATCTGCGTGAGCAATACGGACGATCACTTGAGGAATCACGGCTTCATGCTCGCCGCGAGGGATGGATGGACGCTCTCTCCCGCCTACGACATGAACCCGAATCCGCAAGGGGATGGGCTGACTCTCAACATCACGGAAAACGACAACCGGCAGGACTTGGACTTGGCGATGGAGGTTGCGAGGTCGTTTCATCTGACCGTTCCACGGGCTGAAGAAATAGCGGAAGAGGTCCGTAGAGCCGTTAGGCAATGGCGGCAAGTGGCGACACGACAGCACATCCCGAAAGCGGAACAGGAGCAGATGTCCCGCGCCTTTCAGCGGGCGTGATAAGCTATTTATATCATAATCAGTGGCTTACGAAAAACGGCCTGCCTCCCTTGACATGCAAGGGGGCGGTGGTTCGAGTCCACTATCTCCCACCAGATTTCAGGTCGTTTTTATGGCAAAAAGCCAATAAAAACGGCCTTTTTCTTTTCGGAGAGACGTTCGTTCGTTTACTGACAATTGCGATCTCGCCTTTAGAACTTCCCCGCTTTCCTTCCATACCCCGGGCGCTTCCTCAACGCCGCAGCACTCTGCGCGCTCGCCGCGCGCTTCCGTTCCCATCTTCTCTGCCGCTTGACCATCAACTATCTTGAATCCCACCCTCCACCTCAAAGCCTTGCGTATGCCTCTAAAAACCGTTAAGCTTAGGCAGTATTGATAAGGTTGTATGGGTTGATCCTCCGTAAAAAAGGGGATCGGGATTCATTTCAGGTGGTAAAGCGATGGCAACTGGTTTCAAAGAGATCTCCTCCCAAAAAAGAAAAACCGATTTTTTGCTGGCGACCGGACTGAGCCTTCTGGCGTTGGCCGCGTACGCGCTGACGCTGTCGAAGGGGGCTTATCCTGGCGAGTCCGCGCGGTTGATGGCGACGTACAGCGGGCTCACGCCGCTTGAACTGCCGCTGCATCCGCTCTGGGGATCGATCGTTTCCTGGTTAAGTTCATTATCCGTTTTCACGCTGCCCGTGCGGCTCAACCTGTTCAGCACATTCTGTACGGTGATTGCCGTGGGCTTGCTTTACCGGCTGGTGACCTTTCTGATTCACGAACTCATCTACGAAGAGTATTCGATTGAATACGCGGCACGGGTCTCGCAGTGGGCCGGCACGGTCGCGGCGCTTGCTTTCATGTTTTCCGTTCCCGTCTGGCAAGCGGCGACGCGGCTCCAGTACCAGAGTTTCAACATGCTGCTGGCACTCGCCGCCGCATCGCTCCTGATCTCCTATGCGGCGACCCAATGGCGCGTCTTCCTCGTGCTTTTCGCGCTGTTGCAAGGCGTCGGCGTGGTCGAATCCGTCATGTTCATCCCGCTGGCGCCGATGTTCCTGGTTTTCCTTGTTTTTGTCTTGTGGAAAAACGGGCAACTCTCGCTGCAGCGCATCGCCTGGATGGGGCTCCTCTCCGCCGCGGGGCTCAGCCTCTACTATTTCGCGGCGCGCGGATTTCTGGCCACCCATGACGCCGAGGCACTCGGTTACGCAACAGCCATGGATGTGATCGTGGCGGTCTGGAAAACCCAACTCCACGAACTGCGCTCCGGCCTGCCGCGCGTCAATTGGCTGATCCTGTTGCTGATGAGCGTCGTGCCGTGGCTGGCCGCCGCGTTCGCGGCTTTCCGCGCACTGAACAACGAGCGGTCTTGGAGCCAGTACATCCTGCACCTGACCTTGACCGTGCTGGTGACACTCGGCCTCTGCAATGCGGCTGTCTCGCCGTGGGAGATCCTGAAACCGCTGGGACGCCTGCCGGTCTGGGCCTACACCCTGTTGGCGATGACGGCTGGCTATCTGGTCGCCTATTGGTATCTGTTGCTCAAGGTCGAACGCCCCAGACGCGGGCACGCGACGTCTGTGTTGACTAAGCAGGCCGGCGACTGGCTCGGACTGATCGTCACCTATCCGCTGATCGTGATCGTCGTCTTCGCCTCCATCATCAACGCCTTGGAGTGCCGCGGCGAGCGCGGCGCCTTCGCCGACCGCTGTGCGGGCGCGATTCTCGACCGGCTCGGGTCCCGCACCTGGTTCGTGACCGACGGGACGTTGGACCCGCATCTACAGATCCTGGCGCGTGAGCGCGGACAGGAACTCAATCTCCTTTGCCTCCAAAACGACATGAGCCCCTTCTATCTCAAATGGATGTCGGAGCAGATTGAGCGCAAAACCCTGTTCCCCGCCAGCGAGATGCAACGCATGAAAAACACGCTGGCGCTGGGTATCCTGCCGTTCATCCAAGATTGGTTCGCGATGGACAAAGAGATCGAGAAAAAGGTGGCCGTTTTCGGCGTGCCTGACTTCTGGTACACGGCCGGACTGACCCCGGTTCCTGAATTCTTCTTCTTTTCCGGTGTCCGCGACATTCAGCCTCTCAAAGAGGTCCCGCTCTTCAAAACGTACATGGCGTTCTGGAAAGAGATGGACACCATCCTCGCCGCCAGCAAAAAAGCGAGCTCGGATCCGACCGTGCGACACCGCCTGCACCTGCGGCGCCACATGGGGTTCGTCGCCAACAACCTCGGCGTGTTGCTCGAGGATCTGAATCGCGAGGACGACGCCTTCGCCGTGTATTCGTATGTGCACGACTCCATCGACCCCGAGAACATCTCCGTGCTTTTCAACCGCTTCGAGATGGCGCGCCGGGGCGCAGCGTCCGCCAGTGCCAGCAAAGAGGTGATCGAGCGCGAACTCAAAGACTTCGTCGCGAACTTGAAACAACAATACCCCCTCTGGTCGCTCTCCCGCTATTACGGCTACGTCCGTTCACCGGAGCTGTTCGCGCGGCTCGGCTGGGGCTGGGCCCTCTCGGGCCAGACCGGCGCCGCTCTGGCCGGCGTCTCCCGCGCCATCAACCTGTTGCCGACCGACCAGCGCAACTCCGCCATGCAGACCATGGCTGCGATCTATTCGCTGGCCGACGACAAGAACAAGACGCAGGCCATCTATCAGGACATGATCAAGAACGATCCCAACAATCGCTCCGCCATGTTGGGGCTTGCGCGCCTGGCTGTGCAGGAAGGCGCGCTTGACACGGCAAAGAAGTGGTTGGAGCAAGCGGCCAAGTCCGATGACACCCGCGGCACGCTGGGTGTTGAATGGGCGGTGATCCACCTGATGAACAACGATCTCGACCGCGCGCGCCTCGCCCTTCAGGAAGCCACGGATCTCCAGCCCAAGAACCTGCAGGCGTGGGCCATGCTGGCGATGGTGCAGTTACAGCAAAACCAGACCGACGACATCGAAACGGTGGTGCTCCCGAAAATGGAAAAGATCGCCGGCACCACCGACAACTACTTCATCCAGATCACGCGCGCCCAGGTTGCGCTGAAAAAAGGCAAGAAATTCCAGCGTCCGGCCCGGGAATCCTTTGTCCGCGCTTCGATGTTGCGCCCGGACATCGTGGGCGTGAAAGACATGATTCTCCAGCTCGACATCGCGATGAACGACCAGGAAAACGCCGCGCTGCACGCGCGCCAAGTCCTGCGCTCGAACCGCAAGCACGCGCTCGCCAACTACGTGATGGGCTCGCTCCGCCTGCAGGAGGGTGCGTATGGCGAGGCCGAGGATTTCCTGCGCCGCAGCGTTGAGACCAGCCCCAGCGCGGCCGCGCTCAACGATCTGGCCGAGGTCCTCCGCCGCATCCGCAAATTTGACGAGGCCGAGAAGCATGTGCGCGCGGCTCTCGCCTTGAGCCCCGATCTCTATGTGGCCTGGGAGACGCTCGCCGTTGTCTTGCTGGAAGCTGACCGGGATCTGAACGAGGCCGAGCAGGCTGTCCGCAAGTCGATCGAACTGTTCAACGAGGACCTGCGTGTCCGCATCACGCTGGCCCGTATCCTGCTCAAAAAAGGCGAGATCGAGCGCACCCGTGAAACGATCCGGCAAGTGAAAAGCCGGCAAAGCGAATTGACCCCGTTCGACCAGGCTGAATTGGCGCGGCTTTCGGAGGCCGCCTCCGCCAACCGCAAAAGGTAACCGCCACCTCACCTGATAAGAAAGGATCCTAATTTGCGCGTCCCGAATGAACGCCCTTGACACGCGCACCCACTTTCAACTAATGTGGCGGCCTTTTCCTGCGGTGCGTCTAAGGAGACTCTCCCCGCTGCGGGTGATCTGGCTGTCCGGCCTGATTTGCGCTTTACATGCGGCGGGGATATTCTTTATAGTGTGCGCCGGAAAGTTAACAGCAAAGAAACACGCGGAACAAGGACCGCAAAGCAGATTATGAGCCAGATCGATAAAACAGCCATTCGGAAGCAATTCCAGCGTCACGAGCGCGACACCGGTTCGAGCGAAGTCCAGATCGCCGTTCTCACCAAAGAGATCGAGATGCTGACTGAGCACCTGAAGGCCAACAAAAAGGATCACAGCTCCCGTTACGGGCTGATCCGCAAGGTAAACACCCGCCGCAGCCTGCTTGACTATCTCAAGCGCGAGGATGAGGCCGCTTACCAGAAGATCATCAAAGAGCTGAGCCTCCGCCGCTAAGCTGCGGCGCACCGGCCACGCGGGCACAGACACCGCCGCGTGGCCGCGCTTTTCTCCGCGTGCGCGGAGCCCTTCTCGCGGACACCTCATCACTCGCAGAGTGAGCCATCTTTCCTGGCACATGAGCTTTCCGGTCCTTGTCCGCTGAAAGGTAAAGCACAGATGAATGATACGACCTCGGTTTCCGTCCAGGTGGGCGGAGCCACGATGACCATTGAGACCGGACTGCTCGCCCGTCAGGCTGCCGGTGCCACAGTCTGCCGCCTGGGCGATTCCCTGATGTTCTCCGCCGTCACCTGTACGGACAAGCCGCGCGAGGGCATCGACTTTTTCCCGCTGCAAGTCGAATACCGCGAGAAGTATTACGCGGCCGGCCGTTTCCCCGGCGGTTTCTTCAAACGTGAGGCGCGCCCGAGCGAGAAGGAGATCCTCACCGCGCGCATTACTGATCGTCCGATCCGCCCGCTCTTTCCTGAAGGCTATCGGAACGACGTGCAGATCAACAATATGGTTCTTTCGGCGGACTGCGAAAACGACACGGATATTCTGTCGGTCAACGCCTCCTCGGCCGCCCTCCATATCTCCGAGATTCCCTTCATGGGCCCGATCGGTTGCGTGCGCGTGGGCCGCATCAATGGCGAATTCGTGATCAACCCCACACAGGCCCAGCGCAAAGAGAGCGACCTCGACCTGATCTATGCCGGCACGCGCGAGCGTTTTCTGATGATGGAAGGCGGAGCCGCTGAGATCACCGAAGAGGATTTTCTTGCCGCCATGAAGGCTGGCCACGCGGAGGTCGTCAAAATCATTGACGCCCAGCACGAGCTGCGCAGACTGCTCGGCAAGCCGGACAAGGTGATCACAGAAGAGGCCCCTGACGCCGAGAAGATGGCGTTTCTCTATGCCAACGGCGAGGCCGCCCTGCGCAAGGCCCTGCTCATCGGCGACAAGCTGGAACGCCAGAACGCGGTCAAGGCGATCAAGGACGAGTTGCAGGCCAAGACCCTTGAGAAGTGGCCGGAAGAGGTCACTGTTGCATCCTTCGTCACGCTTTTCGACACGCTCGAGATCGACCTCGTCCGCAAGAACATCCTTGAGGACGGCAAGCGCATCGACGGCCGCGGCACGGATCAGATCCGCAAACTTTACGCGCAGGTCGGCGTCATGCCCCGGGCGCACGGCTCGGCGATTTTCGAGCGCGGCGAGACCTCGGCCCTGGGATCCGTCACGCTCGGCACCAAGAAGGACGCGCAGGATCTCGACGCCATCACCGGCGGCGACACCAGCAAGTCCTTCATGCTGCACTACAACTTCCCGCCCTACTGCGTCGGCGAGGTCGGCCGCCTCGGCAGCACCGGCCGCCGCGAGATCGGGCACGGCGCCCTGGCCGAGCGTTCGCTCGCGCGGGTCGTGCCGCAGGATTATCCGTACAGCATCCGGGTGGTCTCGGACATCATGGGGTCGAACGGCTCCTCCTCCATGGCCTCCATCTGCGTCGGCGCGCTGGCAATGATGGACGCCGGCATCCCGATCACGGCGCCGGTCGCTGGCGTCTCGGTTGGCCTCTTCACCAACAAGGACGAGAGCCAGAAGATTTTGGTCACCGATATCCTCGGCTCCGAAGATCACTGCGGCGACATGGACTTCAAGGTGGCCGGAACCCGCAAGGGCATCACCGGTTTCCAGGTCGACCTGAAACTGCGCGGGCTCACGTGGGATGTGGTCGAATCCGCGCTGGCGCGCGCCAAGCAGGGCCGCCTCCAGATCCTCGACTTCATGACCACGGTGCTGCCCGAGCCGCGCGCGGAACTTTCCGCCCACGCGCCGCGTATCACCGTCATGATGATCCCGGTGGACAAGATCGGCGCGCTGATCGGCCCCGGCGGCTCGAACATCCGCCGCGTGTGCGAGATCTCCGGCGCCCAGATCGACATCCAGGACGACGGCTCGGTCAGCATCTTCGCCAACAACGCCGAGTCGCTGGCCATCGCGCAGAATGAAGTCTCCGCGCTGACCGCCGAAGCCGAAGAGGGCAAGATCTACGAAGGCACCGTCACCGGCATCAAGGAGTTCGGCTGCTTCGTTGAGATCATGCCCGGCAAGGACGGCCTCTGCCACATCAGCGAGCTCGCGGACCGCCGCATCGGCTGCGTGGAGGATGTCTGCAAGGTGGGCGACAAGATGATGGTCAAATGCATCGGCATCGACGACCGCGGCCGCGTCAAGCTCAGCCGCCGCGAGGCCATGCGCGACCTCGATGCGCAGAAGCAGAACGGCTGACCGCCGCACGCATAGCATCTGTGAAGCCCGCGACATCCGTCGCGGGCTTCTTTGTTTGAAAGGGAAACACATCCGAACCGATAACGCCCATCAAAATGAGCCCGGCAAAGAACACGCTTGCCCCTACTGTCCTGACGTGCGATAGTGAAACTCATTCTCATTCAGCTTCCACGTGGACCGGCAGTGCTTACGCGTTCGAGATTGAGCGCTGATATTTCGTATTACGGAAAGACATCATGACACCTCGACCTTCACCCGCGCCC
>Ga0116158_10001580_pt1 | contig 20603 bp, 16 predicted proteins | sample AD_UKC052_MetaG_FD_89883 | JGI IMG/M metagenome (GOLD analysis project Ga0116158, IMG submission 89883) | Active sludge microbial communities of municipal wastewater-treating anaerobic digesters from USA - AD_UKC052_MetaG | ecosystem: Engineered > Bioreactor > Anaerobic > Digestate | place: USA... | reverse complement strand
GGGCCGGGCAGGTGTGGGCGAACTCGGCGAAGAGCGAGTGCGGCGGGTGGGTGAAGCCGGGGGCGCGCAGGGGCCCGAGGAAGCGGGCGCCGCCGAAGCCGAAGAACAGGTTGCCGCCCCGCAGGTCACGCGGCTGGACGGTGGCGCGCAGGTTGCCGAAGTTGTGGCGGGTGAGCTTGATGCCGAAGGTGAAGGCGCTCTGATTGGGGCGGACCAGCGTGGGGTTGCCGCGCTCGAGCAGGCGCAGGAGCCCGAAGTCGCCGGGCTCCGGGATATCCTCGCTGCCCCGATTGCCGCTGGCGGTCAGGTGGGCGCCGCGTTCACCGTCCTTGCCGGGCCAGTGGAGCTGCTTGGCCTGGTCGGTCGAGCAGTTGTAGCGGAGCAGGACGCCGTCGATGGTGAGCTTGACGTCGCTGACGTTGGCCGCGCAACCCATCGTGAGGTTGATGTCGAGGCCCGCCGTGCCGCCGCCGTAGAGCAGGATGCCGAGCTTGTGGGCGGCGTCGAAGAAGTCGATCGCGGGGCCGCTCGGGTGGTAGCGCGCGCCGATGCCGAGCTTGCGGGCCTCGATGGTGGTGCCGCTGATGTTGAAGTAGGCGCTGATCCATTGATCGCGGAATTTTGCGATCTCGCCGTTTTGCGGGTGGAACAGGGCCTCGAGGTCGGCGAGCAGGGCGTCCTCGCGGGCCTCCGCGGTGAAGGGATAACGGCCGATGACGCTGCGCTGCAGCGAGGCGAACACGGTGCCGCACCAGTCGTTGTGCAGCTTCGTCATCTTATCCACGTCGATGACGATGCCGATGCCGGTGAGGGGCGGAGTGACCAGGCGCTCCAGGGTCTCCTTCCAGGCGCCGTACGGGCCGCGCTGGATCATGGATCCGATGTCCTCGAAGGATTTGGTGACGGCGGCGTCGAGGGCCGGGTACTCCTCGATGTTCTCGCGGGCCTTGTCGATGGCAGAGCGGACCTCGGCGAGGCGCTTGTGATAGCTGTCGAGGGCGACGGCGCCGCCCTTGCCGGCTGGGGCCGGGGCGCCGAAGGCGGCGAACTTGGCGAAGGCGGCGGCGACCTGGCCGGCGTCGCTGTTCGAGCTGGCCGGGGCGGTCGACTTGCCCTTGAAGCTGCGCTGGATGCTCTCGAGGAGGTCCTTCTGCTTGCTCTCCGCGCAGGGGATCGGGTTTAGACCCTGGGTGTGATCGATGACGGCCTTGAAGATGGCGGTCAGCGGCATGTCCTCGCTCAACTCCTGAAAGATCGCGGCGGCCTCGTCGAGGTCGGTTGGGCTGGCGAGCTTCACCGAGCGGATGAAGCGCTCCCAGGTCTTGATGTAGAGGTCGGTGTAGAGCTTGCGCAGGTTGGTGCAGCGGGCCAGACGGCTCTCGGCGACCTGCTTGTGGCCGAGCACCCAGGTCTGCTCGCCACCGCTGTCGAGCTCGATGGCCAGGACGTCCTGGAAGGCGCGCCAGCCCGCGCGCGTGAAGGCCGGGTGGACGAGTACGTCGCTGCGCAAGTAGTGGGCGGTCGTCAGGCTGCGGGTGGTGAGGGACAGCAGGTCGGTGCGGCGGTTGACCTGCTCGACCATGCGGGTGACCTGGTCGCGGTCGGCGGGCGTGCGGTTCAAGATCTCGCGGACCGCGACGACGAGGTCGGGGTCGCGGGCGACCGCGCGCGCCTGGCCGGTGTGGGCGCACGGGTCAGCAGGATCGGCGCTGGGTCCCGGCGGCCCGAGCAGCGCAACGTGGGCCTCCAGGATCGCGGCCCGGCGCGGGTCCTCGCCGTCGCCGTTCGCTCGCGTCCAGGCGTCTACCATGTGGTCTTGCAGCCAGCGCGACTGTTGCTCGTCCCAGGGCGCGGGCTCGCCGGGCTCGCCGGCGTCCGAGAGCAGGAGATAGGCGCGCAGGTCATTGGAGGCGTCGCGGGCGGCGTCGCGGCCTGCCTGGCCGGCGCCGGCGTAGCGGGTCGAGAACTGGCGCAGTGATCGGTGGGCGCGGGTGACGAGCGGGCGCAGGACGCCGTGGCAGACGGCGCGCTGGTAGGCGTCGGTGACGAGGTGCTCGAGCTCGCGGCCGCGAAACAGGCCCCAGCCGGCGCCGTCCGGCGCGTTCGGGGCGCGCCAGGTGATGACAGCCTGGCGCAGATGGTCGAGGTGATCGAGGGGGGCGAGCTGGGTGTCGCGGGTTTGCTGGACGGCGACGGCGCTGTCGAGGGTGGATTGCAGGAGGCGCTCATTGGCCTGGGCGGCGCGGGATGAGCCGTGGGCGGCGGCGGAGGCGGCGGCGGCGAGGGCCACGGCGAGGAGGGCTGCGCTTGCGAAGCGGCGGCGCAGGTGACGGCGCAGGCGGGTGGCGTGGATGCCGGCCTGGGTGAGCTCGACGGTGAACAGTTCGGCGAGGAATGCGGGCGGAAGGGTCGGCGCCTGGACCCGATCGGAGACCAGGGCGCCGCCGGCTCGCTGGGCGAGCAGGGCGGCCCACTGGTCCTCGGGGGCGAAGGTCTCCGGGTGAGCGGTGGTGAAGTAGATCGCGCGCATCCGCAGCGGGTCGCCGCCGGGGAGCGGGTCCTGGGCGAGCTGGGCGGCGGCGGTGGCAGCGGCGGTCGTCAGGCGACCGAATTGTTGCCAGAGGCCGTAGAGCCGCGACTGCCGGGGCGTGCCGGGCTCGGCGCGGGCGACCAGGGCGTGACAGCGCTGGCGCATCCACTCGATGACGCCGTCCGGAGCGCCGAGGCTGGCGAGCGCTGCAGCCTGCACCGAGCTCTTGCCCTCGCGGGGCGGCAAGACGACGCCCAGCGGCTGACGCACCGGATGCAAGCCGTCGAGCAGCTCGGCGAGGCCAGCGAGGCGGTCGAGCTGGCTGACGAGGAGCACCACGGGCGCCTGCATGGCGAGGGCGAAGGCCGCGTGGTCGATCTGGCGGCGAGTCGCTCGCAGGTCGAGCGTGGCGGGGTCCAGCAGGGCGTCGGCGCGGTGGACCACAAGCACCCCGGCGAGCGGGCAGCGCGGACGCAGGCGGCGCAGCGCGGCGAACAGCGCGGCGAGGGCCGGAGCGGCGGCGGGCGGGGAGACCTCGGGGAGCTCGAGGAAGACGGCGCCAGCGGCGAGGAAGAAGCGGGGCTCGTCGGTCTCGAGCGGTGGGGCGAGCTCCGTGGCGTCCGGGGCGGCGCGCAGGAGCTCCGACTTGCCGTGGCCGGCCGGGCCGACGACGAGCCACCAGGGGGCGCCGCCGCGCTCGCGGTAGCACAGGCGGGGCGGCGCCTGGGCAGCCTTGAGGGTCGCCACGACGGTGGCGAAGCGGGCCATGAGCTGCTTGCGGCGGCGCTTGGCCTCGTGTTTGGCGGTGACGCGGGCGTCGGCGACGGGGTCGCTGGTGGGGCCGGGAGCGCCGCGAAAGTGCGCGAGCCCTTCGACGATCGCACGCACGGCGATCAGCAGGGCGGCGACGGCGGCGGCGACGACGATGATGATCGACGGGAGCTTCAGGACCGTGACGGCCGTGACGATGAGGGCGAGGAGCAACGCGACAATGCCGGCGAAGGCGATGAAGTTGCGCATGGAGGTCTCAGGCGTGAGGGATGAGCGCGGCGCGGAGGAGCTCGACGTCGTCGTCGAGCTCGCGGTGATAGGTCAGGAGCATGGTGGCGCTGAAGCCGGCGCACAGCAGCGCGATCCACAGGAGGACGCGGGTCTGGGGGCGTGGTCGCGGCCAGCGGACGGGGAGCACCGGGGGCGGCGCGTCATGAAGGGCGAGCGGGCGCCGCAGCTTGTCGTTGACGCGGCTGCGCATGGCCTCGTAGCCGACCAGGTCGCGGGCGTTATAAGTGCCACGAAAGCCGAGGGCGATGCAGAGGGCGAACACCTCGATCACCGCGAGCTCGGCGTCGCCGGGCCGGCGATTGGCGATCGCCGTATCGAGCTCCTCGAAGAAGCTGTGGCCGCCGCGGATGATGCCGCCGAAGAACTTCTGTTGCAGCAGCGGCTGTTCGCCGGGCGGTGGTGGTGCGGAGTAATCGGCGCGTGAGCCGTGGCGCTGGGTGATCTCGTCGGCGGTGACGATCAGCGCGAGGCGGACGCGCTGCAGCATGTCGGCGTTGAACTCGAGCGCGCGGGCGCGGTCATCGAGCTTGATCTTGAGGATTGCGGCCTCGATCGCGCGGCGTAAGGTGTGCGGGTCGAAGCCGCCGGAGACCACGCCGCGCTCGAGCAACATGATCAGCGAGAGCGCCTCGGCGATCGTGGCGCGCAGCCAGTGATGGGCCTGCATGGTTCACTGATCCCGGGCAGGAATGGCGAAGAGCCGGCAGCGGGCCCGCTGCGGCTCGTAAGGGGCGCGCGGGTAGATGGCGATCTTGCGGGCGGCGAGCAGCTCGTGCCACAGCTGGTCGCTGGTATCGAGGATGAAGTAGACCGTGCGTGGCTGGCCGGGGATCTCCGGGGGCGGATGGAAGGTCGCGCGCAGCGGGACGCCGAGCGCGCTCAGCTGGACGATCTTGCCGATCCGCTCCCAGGAGGCGATCTTGGTGACCTGGGGGATCTCGTTGGCGGCGACGACGAGGTCGCCGCTGATCTCCACCGCGAGCACGAAGGTGTTGCAGTGCAGCAGGCGCTCGTCCTGGAACTGACCGACCCACGAGTTGGTCTTGAAGATCGTCAGCGGCACCTCGATGCACACCGGGTCGAACTCCCGGCTCAGCAAGCGGCGCAGCTCGGCCATCAGCGGGGCAAAGGTCGACCGCAGATCGCTGTATCGAAACGTCGGCAGGTCCGCCGGATCACCCTCGTTGGCGACCGTCATCAGCGCGCCGGCGAGGTCGAGCAGGGCGTGATAGAGGGTTCGTGGGTGCAGCTCGGGGGTGTCGCTGCAGTGGCGCAGCCACGCGAGCGAACGGTCGAGGGCGTGTAGGAACAGCGACTTCTCGAGCTCGCGCAGGGTGAGGTCGACCTTGGTGCCGTCGCGACCGCGGCGCTCCTCGGCGAGTCGGCGGCGCTTGGTGAGGGCGCGGCCGAGGATGTCTTGCAGCTCGTGTCCGAGGCCCGGGGCGGCGTGGAGGGCGAGGCAGGGCGGGATGTAGTCCTCGGCGAGGGCGAAGCCGCCGGCGCTGTTGCGCACGAGCTCGCCGATCTTGAGGGCGGCGTGGTCTTTGCCGGGTTCGCCCTCGAACAGCAGCGCGGGGGCAGGCTCGCTGCCCTGGACCTCGCGCTCGTTGCGGGCGAGGGTCAGGTCGAAGACGCGGCGGGTGATCCCGCGAAAGCGCGGGGTCGAGGCCTCGCCCGATAGCGCATAGTTGGCGACGCCCTCGCGCAACAGCGGGAGGCCGAGATAGATGGGGACGGCAGTGGCCCGGGTCGGGAAGTGCGGGGCGATGGCTCGCGAGGGCGGTCGTACCGAGCTGAGGGCGTCGAAGCGTAGCGGCGTTCCGTCGGGCAGGATGCCGCGGAAGTTGGCGAGTTGAAGATTGCCGGCCTGCAGCGCAGGGAGGTCGAAGTGCACGTCGAGCACACCCCAGGGGGTCGGTGAGAGGGCGTGCAATCGGGCGTCGAGGTATTGCTCGTGGTAGAGGTCCTGCTGCTGCATGTGCTGCGGGCACATGAGCATGCCCTCGCTCCACACGGGTCTGGCGGCGGTGGCGATCGTCATGGGGTACCTGCTGGGGAGTTCGGGGCCTGGGGGGCCGATGGGAGGGAGGGTGATTGCGGGGCCTGGGGGGCCGATGGGAGGGAGGGTGATTGCGGGGTCTGGGGCGTTTGCGGCAGCTCGGGCACGGTGGGCGCTTGCGGGAGCTTTTCGGGGCGCTTGAGCCGGCGCTTGCGCTTCTTCTTGGGCGCGGCATCGTCGCTGGCGTGCACGACGGGGGCGCAGACCGCCTCGAATGTGGCGAGCGCGAAGCCGGCCGGCGGGAACGCCCCGCCGTCGATCTCGCTGCGCTCGAAGGCGAGGTATACGCAGGGGTCGGGCAGCTTGCTGCCGCGCTCCTCCGCCTCGCAGCGGCGGGCGGCGTGGTTCAGCGGGACGTCGTAGACCTGATACCAGGCGTCGCCGAAGGGCCGACGAAACAGGCCGACGGTGACGACGTGGGCGGTCTCCGGGCTCAGCTCGAGGGTCCAGCGGGTCTGGCGATTCGGTAGTGCGGTATAGTCGTGGGCGCGGATGAAGGCCTCGCCGAAGGCCTTCTCCTGGTCGCGATAGACGACCTCGTATTCGAGGCGATCGAGGTCGGCGCCGTGCTTGAGCTCGTAGATGCGGAGGTTGGTCGGCCAGGGCGAGCCGTCCTCGTCGGGGTTCAGGATCGGCTGCGAGGCGGTGAGCAGCTGGAGCTGCACGGGCGCGTCGGGTTGTTCGCAGCTGTGCTTCGGCTTACTGCAAGCGGCGACTGAGAGAAGAGCGAGGAGGAGCGGGGCTGTGCGGATCATGGGGACCTTTCCCGCATGAACTGCGGTTCGACGCCGGTGGGCTCGAGGGCGGCGTGGTCGGGTTTGAGGAGGAACAGCTCGACGAGCTCGCCGCGATCGCCGGGGCGGAGCTCGCGGATGCTGTGAATGCGCGGGCGTCCGCCGACATGGCGAACACCCATGAAGAGGTTGAGGTCGTGGGAGAGCTCGGCGCGGCAGGTCGGTGGTTCGCCGCCGGTGGCCGTGGCGAGCGCGGTCACCAGGCGCTGGAGCGCGGCCTCGGCAGAGCGAGCGCGGAGCGTGGCGATCATGCCGAGGGGGCCGGCCATGGCGGCGCGAAGTTCGAGGATATCGCCGGCCGCGAGCTCCTCGACGATCAGCCAGTCCGGGTGGAGACGACGGGCACAGGGCAGCGCATCTGGCTGCTCGCCCGCGAGTGCGACCATCGCGGGGTCTGCAGGCCACGAGGTCGAGCGGGCGACCCGCACGGCGAGTTGCTCGGGTGGGCGCCTGGCGGCGAGCGCAGCGGCCACGAGGCCGAGGTCGGTCACGGCGTCGCCGTGCACGATGAAGCGGGCGCGGCGGTCCAGCGCCGCGCCGAGCAGTGTCATGACAGCGGGTGGCAAGCCGAGCTCGGCGAGGCCGCGGGGCGGTGAGCTGCGCACGATGTGCAGCACCGGTCCGGCAGGCGCGAGGGCCTGACCCACGGTGACGATGCTCAGGTCCTCGGTGAGCTGAAGCGCCGAGGTGCCCGTTTCCGCCAGCGTAGCGCCGGTCCAGCGCTCATAACAGGCGAGCAGCGCCTCCGGGCAGGAGAAGCGGGCGCTGGCGAGCTCCCGGGCCTCGCCGCGGCGGACCTGGATCGGCCCGGCGCCAGGCACCGTGATCGTGGTGACCTCGGGATCGTCGAGCAGGGCCGCGAGCGGACCGGTGCCGCACAGCTCGTCTGCGAGGCGCTCCGGCCACAGCGGCTCATGAACGACGGCGCGCACGCTGGCGAGCACGCGGGCCCAGTCGCTCGCTTGCAGGAGCGGGGGGCGACCCCAGGCCGGGGCGCCGTGTTGATGCGCGAGCGCGCGGTAAGTGCTCGCGAGATTGTCGCGGAGGATGGTGCCTCTCGCGGGCGAGTCGACCGGAGGTCGCGTCGGCGGGGCCTCGGGCGTGGGGTCGGACGCGTATTCGAGGTCGGCGAGGTCGCTGTCTGGTGGCTCGTCCGGCGTCGCGGGTGGATCGAGGAAGTCGAAGTCGGGGATGTCGGGGTCGGCGGGGGCGAGGTCGGCGGTCGCCGGTGCGATCGGGTCTGGCGGCGGTCCAGGGGCGTGGCGGGTGGTATCGCAGCGCAGGAGATAGGGGCCGATGCCGATGCTGTCCCCGGGCTGCAGGACCCGCTGCTCGTGGACCATCTGGCCATTGACCATGGTGCCGTTGAGCGAGCCGAGGTCGACGAGGGTCACCATGGCGCCCTGGACGAAGAAATGTGCGTGTTCACGGGAGACGGCGTCGTCCGGGAGCACGATGTCGTTGCTCCCCTCGGTGATCGCCTGGACCCGTCCGACGCGGACCCGCGGGCCAGGGAACGAGCGCCGGGAGATCTCGGCGCCTTCGGCGTCGTTCACGGTGATTCGAATGTCTGTACCGACGGTCATGCGTATCTCAACATGGCAGATTGGACGTGCGGATGAAAGACGCAAGTCCAGTTGGGTTTGACGGGTCCCGGTCGCGCGTGTAGCACGAGGGGATGAACACTGTGGTGAAACGATTCGGGTCGCTCGCTCGGGGCGCCGCGCTGGTGGTGCCGCTGCTGCAACTGATGTCCGGGTGCGCCCGTCGCTTCGACCTCAGCCCGGGTGAGCTGGCGCGGGTCGAGACGAGCGGCTCGCAGACCGCGGCTCCCGCGGCTCCCGCGGCTCCCGAGGTTGCCGGTGAGCCTCATTCGGGCGGTGATGTGGCGGCGAAACGACCGCGTCCTGAGCTCGCGCAGCTGCGTGTATACCTCAGCCGACGGATGCGTTCGTACTATGCGCAGGATAAGGTCCTGACTGACTTCGAGGTCACCACGCACAAGATTAGCGAGAGCGGCGCCCATCGTCCGCGCGTGCGAAGGATCAGCCGCAGGGTGCCGGGCATGGTGATCGCCGAGGACACGCAAGGGAGCATGCGCCGGCTGTGGGTGACCTTCTCGAAGGCCTGCGACCAGCCGGCCTGCGCGTACGCCTTCGTCGAGACCGAGCTCGGTCGCTACAGCCTGGTGGTGGTCCCGCAGCTGAAGACTTACAAGGAGCCGAAGTCGTATCGCCGGACCCGGCTGAAGCGCAACCTGCTGCGCCTGGCCCGGCAGCGCTCGCTCTCCGAGGTCAATGAGGTGCTCGCCGCGGTGCGCAGCTCGGGCAAGGTGCTGACGATCGATCTGCAGGTCCTCAAGGATCGGCGGCGACCGACCCGGAGTGAGCGGGAGAGCCTGGGCGGCGTGGGCTTCTGATCCGGTCATGGGCCGGCGACCTGGGCCCATGCGCTGGCGGGCGCCGAGAAGCGCCCGTCTCTCCAGACGAGCGGGCGGTCCTCGCGGACACGCAGGCGCTCGCGGCACAGCTCCGGGGACGCGGAGGGGTCGCACTCGCGGACGCGCAGCTCCTCCGCGATGGTGATGTGATTGTCACGGACCCGGACATGTCGCTGGACGTCGGCGCGTCGCATCCAGCCGTCGCGCATCTTCAGGTCGCTGCGCTCGAGCATGGCGACGCGGGCCGGGGCGGTCTGGTCGTCCGCGCTGCCGTCCTCGCGCAGGTCGGCCTGGATGAAGCGTTGACCGATCAGGGGCAGGAGCTGGAGCTCGCGGGCGCAGCTGTCCGGGGCCTCGCTGGCGCAGCGCTCGCTGTCGGCGACCAGCAGCTGGATGTCGCCGAGGGGCTCCAGGCGCAGGCGGACGCGCCTTGTCGGGGCCCAGAGCGTGCCGATGCCCCGGACCTCGACGCCGCGGGCGACCCAGCGGACGAGCGCGACCGGGCCGCGAGCGGTGCCGTCGGCGAAGTGCTCGACGCGGGCCCATACGAGCATCTGGCCCCCGGGACCTGGCGCGAAGGTCAGGTCCGATTCGACCAGCGGGCGGGGCGGGAGCTGCTCCGTGGGCGGCCCTGGCGGCCTTGCGGCGATCGCTTTGTTGCTGCAGTCGCGCGGCTCGGGCGGGGTGGTGAAAGTGGGGCGGCGGATGCCGGGCACGAGCAGCCCTAACCACACCTCGGGAGGCAACATTCGGGTATCGGACTCGATGGCGCGCTCCGAGCTGACGAGGTCGAGGCAGACCGGCAGCTCGGCGGCGGGCGGAGGGCGGCAGGCGCCAAGGCAGAGCAGCGCGGTCGTGAGACGAATGAGGGGTGTGTTCATGGTGACTCCGGAGCGGACGAGCCGCGCAGGGGCACGCCGGCGCGGTTGAGCGAGTCGCGGTAGGCGCGGGCGAGCAGGTCGCGAAACATGGGGGTGAGCTCGTCGTGCCTGGTGCCGGCGAGCACCGCGTGGCAGGCCTCGAAGTGGCGCCACAGCGCGGCGGCGCGGCTCGGCCAGGCCGCCTGGGCGCCGCGCTCGATCTCCGCGGGAGCGAGGGTGGCGATCGCCTCGCGGCTCGCCAGCAGGGACGCTCGCGCGTAGGCCCGCTGGTGATCCACGAGACCTGCGAATAGGCGCACGAGCTCCTCGCTTCGCCGCTCGCCGGCCTCACGCCAGTCGATCAGGTAGCCGAGCAGGGTCGCCGCGGTCTCCATCGCCGCCATCGGGTCCTCGCTGTCACGCCAGGTTACGCCGAGCTCGGTCGCCTGCTGCGCGCGGACGTGTTGCAGCTCGAGCGCGCAGGCGGCGAAGACCCGGAGGATATCGATGACGCGGGTCAGGAAGCGCCGCGCCTCGTCGTCGTCGGCGGGCGGGCGCATGTTCGGCAGCAGCTCCACGGCCGCCTGCACGACGGCGCCACGGCGCTGTTCGTCGGAGAAGGGGTCGACGCCTGCCGGGGCGAAGCCGCTCCAGTCGCTGCGGGGGAACTCCTGCAGCAGGGTGAGCACGCTTGCGGAGTCCTCGAGCTGGACAGACTGGATGGCGCGTGAGAGGGCGAGCTCCCAGGCGCGGCGGGCCGCGACGAGCTGGGTGTGGATCGGCCGCAGCGAGTGCACGACCGTGTTGAGGCGCGCGAGGCGGAGGGCATACGCGGCGGCGGTGTCGTCCTCGGGCAGCGAGGGCATCGCGTCGTTGTGGATCTCCCCGTGGGCGGCGACGACGTCGCGCGGGTCCGGGGCGAAGACGGGCAGGCCGAGCTCGTCGGGTTCGTCGCTGGGGGCGAGGGCCTGGGCGCGCGGGAGCGTGGGATCGAGGCGCAGCTCGAGCGCGCCGATCGCAACCACCAGCCGCCTCGACAACGGGACCGAGCTGCCGGCGGCGAAGAGGCGGTGATCGACGCTGAGCTGGTTCTTCACGGCGAGCACGCACAGGTGCAGCTCGTCGCCGTCGCGCCGGATCTCGGCGTGGTGGCGCGAGACGAAGCCGTAGGGCAGCTCGACATGACTACCGCTCTCGCGGCCGATGCAGACCGGGAAGTCGCTGAAGCTCCGGTCGAGCAGGCGCTTGCCGAGCTCCTGATCGATGACTGTGACGTGGACGGAGATCATCGCGGACACGCCAGATATCCCGCATAAGCGACGGCGCGGGCAGCCAAAATGATCTTGTGTGGGGCGCAAGCCGCGTTGGGGCGCTCGGGGCCCGGGGGAGCGGCGCAAGTGGGTGCTTGTGCGGCGGGCGGGCGCGGCTATAGTGCGTACGGCTGAGATACGTATGAGCCTCGCAACCATACTGCGCGCAATGCTGGGTGACCGGCCCCTGTTCACGTTCAAGGCCGCGGGCGCCGGGGAGCTGCAGGTCGTGCGATTCTTCGGCCGCGAGGGCATCTCGAGCTTGTTCGAGTTTCGCATCGAGCTGGCCGGCCCCGAGCTGGCGCTGGCGTCGCTGGTCGACAAGCCGGCGCTGCTGAAAATCGAGGGAATCGACACGGCGCGGCAGGTGCACGGGGTCATCGCCGAGGTCGAGTACGTCGGCCAGACCCGCGAGCACACCCTTTATGAGGCGACGCTGGTGCCGTGGATCTGGCGCTTGCAGCACCGCCAGTCGTGCCGGATCTTCCAGGACGAGACGACGCCGCAGATCCTGCAAAAGGTGCTTAAGGAGGCGGGGTTGGCCAAGGACTGGCTGCGCCTCGATCTCGTCGCCGACTACGCGCCGCGGAACTATTGCGTGCAGTACCGGGAGACGGATCTGGCGTTCATCTCGCGGCTGATGGAGGAGGACGGGATCTTCTACTTCTTCGAGCACACGGCGGAGCGGCACGTGCTCGTGCTGGCCGACCATTCGGGGGCGCATCGGCCGGTTCCCGGGGCGCCGACGGTGTGGTTCATGCCGCCGGGCGGCGAGATGGTCGCGGACCGTGAGCACGTCCGGCAGCTGCGCTTCGGCGAGCGCGTCCGGCCCGGCAAGGTCTCGCTGCGCGACTTCAACCTGCATCAGCCGGACCTGGCGATGGAGGTCAAGGAGGTCGGCAAGCTGCATACGGAGCTCGAGGTCTATAGCTATCCCGGCGAATATCAGGACCCGGCCACCGGTGGCCCGCACCAGGGCCAGTCGCTGGCCAGGCTGCGCCTCGAGGGCCAGCAGGCGGCCCGCCGCTGGGGCTCGGGCGCGTCGGATTGCCCGCGGCTGACGGCGGGGCACCAATTCACGCTGGTGGGGCATCTGCGCCACGAGCTCGACGGGGCCTATCGTCTGCTGCATGTGTCGCACGCCGGCAGCCAGCCGCAGGTGCTGGGGCATGATGCGGTCGGTGACTCGAGCTACAGCAACGAGTTCAGCGTGACGGAGATGAAACAGCCGTTTCGCGCGCCGCAGCAGACGCCGCGCCCGGTGATGCGCGGGCTGCAGTCGGCGACGGTGGTCGGGCCGGAGACCGAGGAGGTGTTCCCGGACGAGCACGGGCGCGTCAAGGTCCAGTTCCACTGGGACCGGGCCGAGCCTTTTGATGAGACGAGCTCTTGCTGGGTCCGCGTCAGCCAGCTGTGGGCCGGGAACGGCTGGGGCGCGATGTTCCTGCCGCGCATCGGGCACGAGGTGTTGGTCGACTTTTTGGAAGGGGACCCGGACCGGCCGGTGGTGGTGGGAAGGATCTATACGGGGAATAACAAGACCCCGTATCCGCTGCCGGAGCAGAAGACCAGGAGCACCATCAAGTCGGAGAGCTCGCTCGGGGACGGCGGGTACAATGAGCTGCGCTTCGAGGACCTCAAGGGGCAGGAGCAGGTATTTCTGCATGCCGAGCGCAATATCGATGTGCGGGTGAATAACGATGAATTCTCGACGGTGTGGCGGGACAGTCATGTGACCGTGGGACATGACGAGGGCGGCAAGGGCGGTGACAGCTTCGTCCAGCTGTTTCGGGACCATAATTTGAAGGTGCATCGAAATACCCAGGCGCAGCTCGGCGGCGATGTGCAGCTGCAGGTCGGCGGGATCGATGGGGCCGGGCGCGTCGATGTGCATGTCCGTGGCGACAGGCTGGAGCTGGTCGAGGGCGATCGGCATGAGCATGTCGTGAAGAGCACGCTGGAGAAGGTCGATGGCTCGGTGTCCCGGGTGATTGGCGGGAATGAGCAGGTCAAGATCGCCGGGATGTTGGCGGTGCAGACCGGCGATGAGGTGCATTTTAAGGCGCCGAAGATTATTCTGGATGCGAGCGAGGGGCTGACGATCAAGGGGCCGGGGGGGTTCGTGACGATTAATTCGGGCGGGGTCTATATCGTCGGGCAGATGGTTTATATTAATAGTGGGGGGGCGCCGATCGTGGGGACGGATGCGAAGCCTGGGACGGCGCAGGATGCGAAGAGCGCGGCGCCGGTGGCGGCGGTGCCGTCCGAGCGGGGGTCGAAGTAGATACCTACTTGGAACGTGCACCTGTTGTCGACCATCAGCGTTAACGAAGAATACCCAGGTCAACGCTATGCTTATTATTGCGCTTACTCAATTGGATGAGATGCGGCTGCGCCGATACGGCGAATTCGTCGAAAGTCTTTGGAAAGACACATCGCAACGGTTCCCTGCCGAAATCGGCGCCATTCGTAAAAGTCGTAATGTGCTTGATGTCTTTTCTCTGTGGCTCGCCCGCAGCCGCGGGCGGGGCCTGCGCACTAACCAGCAGATGCGGCGATATGTCGAGATGTGCCTGCTCATGGGAGAAGAGGCACTCGAGTCATCGGATATCTGTTCGGTGCTCGATGATCAAGCGCTTTCTGGCGACAAGAAATCACGGTTCATTGAGCAATGCTTGGCGTTTGCCTCGCGCCTGCCGACCAGGACAGCAACGCCATGAGTTTGCAGTTTCCGCTCGATCCGGACTGCGTCGAGCGTGCTGACGCGGCTGTCCTGTTCAAAAACGGCGGCCGGCCTTTGACGATGTCGAATGAAGACTGTGCGCTACGGGCTGAATGGCTCGTGGCCTACAACAAAGCTTTGGCGCAGAAGACTGGCGTTACAGCCCCCGAGCTGAAGCCGGACTCGGACCCACAGGACTTGAAACAACGGTGTCCGGCTGCAGTTAAGCGAAAGAATATCATCTTTATCGGTTCAGAGCACCACTATGACAGCTTCTGGTTGAAGATGATGTTCATCGCGCCGGGTTATACTACGGCCAAGGGCGGTGGCCCGCTCCGTCCCGCCGATTTGACCACGGTCGCGTACGTCAATGATGCGTACACGTTTTTGGAGAAACTGCCCCTCGAAACGTTAAGGGAGAAACACGGCTGCAAACTCGTAACGCTCGCCAGCTCGGATGACATCATCGCTGCCATGAACGACACTGCCGACGTTGAAGAAAACGGCCGCAAGTTTGCGGTCAAGCTGCAAGACGTCGTCTTCTTCACGCACGGTCTTCCGAGTGAGATCACGCTCAATTTCGAGGGGAGCTACGCGGTCACACTCGATAGAACTAATCTGAAGAAGATACGCTCGGACATCTTCGTCGACGGCGGCTCAATTTGGTCGTACGCTTGTCGAACAGGAAATGCGAGCTTGGCCCCGAGCTTCACGAGTGATGCTGGTGCCAAACCGCGGGAGAGCCTCGCGCAAAAGATGGCCGAGCGGTTCGATGTGACCGTCCACGCCTTCATCAGCCGTTCATTTTACGGCAAGGTCATCCGCGATCCTGCACTTAGCGACGTTATCGCTAAACTGGTGCGGGATAAGCGCGAGGGGCATGAGCATGAAGTGCTGAATTTGTCGAACGCTTATGAAGCCTTGCCTCATCCAGGGCTCGCAGAGACCGGCTCCGCTTTTTGGGGAACCGGACCCATCGGTGAAGGGACGAACGGCTTCGCGTTGTGGTACAAAGCCGGTGCGCTCGGGATGCCGGGTTCGGGTGATACGCCGAAGGGACTCACTCCAGGGCTTATCGAGTTCAAGCCAGGGCCTATCGAGTTCAAGCCATGACCTCTCCGACTGTCCGCCAGATTCGCCTCGAATACGCTATGCTCATTGTCTGCCTCGCGCTCGCCGTGATGGCCCAGGCGCAGTGTGGTGCTGTGAACGTCAACAGAAATGGGAGCAGGACTATGAGATGTTTCTCACCAGGAAAAGTGGCGACCCAGGAGCGTTTGGCTGCGTTGAAAGACACGCTTCTGCCTCCTCTCGACAGGCAACTGCGGTTCTTCGCCACGAACCTTAGGATTGAGAGCGAGCGGCCGTGGAGTAGCGATGATATCTTGGCGATTTATTCGCACCGGGCAGGTGGACTTCTCTCTTTCGGCCCGTTCGCTCCGGAACTCCTACTTTACGCTAGCGCCTCGTACTCCGAAGATGGTGGTCATGATATCTTGAGCTTCACCGTACTGAACCCGGGTTTGGGGCAAATCTGCGTCTGGGCCGGCGATGTCGGGTTTCCTTTATGGAGGAAAGATCAACGAGTGACCATTCGTTTGCTAAACGACTTGCAATTCGATGTCGATGGAGTCGGACGCTCCTACGAGGTCGAAAGTCTCCGCTAACCGAAATCGGTTAGAGGCTGTGACTCCCGCCGTCACATGTCACATCGATCCGGAGTGGATCGAGCAAGCGCTCCAGGCGACGGGTCTCACGACGGTGAGACGGCGTCGCTTGCCGGCCGAGCAGGTGAGTTCGAGGTCACCTCGACATCGATGCGCGGCAGGTCAGCGCGGCGTGCAATATCTCTGCGCATACCTATTTGGGATACGGATCTAGTTCTTCGATGAGTGAATTTGCGCTGATCCATGTCTTCATTGATCGGTATGTGTTTCTTCTGATTTGCGCGTCGCTAATCTCAGGTGATTCGGAGTCATGCTTTGATTCTCGTAGTATAGCCTCAAAGCAGCGATTTTTCGCGCCTGGATCAAGTCTGGGGGCAAAGAAAATTATGGTTTGACGAATGATCTCCGCGGTCTGCTTGAAACCAAAGGCTTTAATCTGTTCGCGGTGGATGAGCATTAGAAGTTCGAGATTTTGTCGAAGCAGAAGCCAGCTATTTTTAATGCGTCAATGAAGTTGGCGAGCTTGTCTGTGTGCTCCTTGGGTCCGCGGAATGCTCGCTCATGCATGAGTATAATTAGTTTCCCTGTCTTTCTTGGTCCTTGGAACCATGCTGTGATTTTGTTGTTCGCGGCTGCTGCGGCTGCTGATGCGTCGTACTTGACCCGGTCAACGGTGGAGATGAATCGAAATGACTTTCTGTAGTTTTCTTCACGCCAGCAGATTTTGTCGGCGGCAGATTCGCATGCGCGGTCAACTTCGGCGTCGTAGTCTGAGTGGTTGGTTGTACCATCGAAGTCCATCTCCCACTCGTAGTCCCAACCATAAATTTGATAGCCAGCACTTTTTAGGGCGTTCGCTTCATCGTAGGTATCGCCCGGGCCAAAGACATCGCCGGCGGTTTCGTCGGCTACCCCTGGAACAGCCCGCCACGTGTTTCGCCCAGGGAGACGTGCATGGTTCCATTTTTTGGGTGATGTTAGCCCGAGAGACTTGCTGAGTGTCTTATCACAGTGTTTGAAATCGTCAAGAACCGTGCGTCGTGTCTTGCCATCTTTTAAGAGTACCCCACCCTTGTCGTAGTACCCTTCATAGTATTGGTTTGCGTGAGAGCTGGAATGGTTCCCCAGGTCGATTTCAGGATCTTCCGCGAGTTTCTTTAAGAGAGGGCCTTGCTTCATCGTTTCGACCGCATATTTTGTGTGGGCGCCGGTTAGGAAGAACGTTGCTTTCACTCCTTTTGATTTAATGACATTGTACACTTCCTGGGTTCCTGGCTGTAGTCCATCGTCAAAAGTCAGGAAAGCGATTTTTTTGCAGGCGGCTATTGCTTGACTCGTGCCCATTGTTCTATTCTCTGCTTGTGAGAGTATCTCGGTTCTACTAAAGTCTTCGCTCCCGAGCGTCCTGATGTCGGCCAGTGTCTCGTGTCAGGGCGTGGGGTGGAGTGATGCTACCCCTTGCTCGGGGGTCTCGTAGAGCAGCGTGTCGATCTGGGCCATGATCTCGCGGCGTTGCTCCGGGGTGATGACCTCGGCGAAGGTGCGCAGGACGCGGGGGTCGTAGAAGCGGAAGAACAGGCGATTGGGTTCGCCTTCGGCGTCGACCATGAGGAATTGGCGGAGGTGGCGGCGGAGGGGCTCGTAGCCGGCTTTGCTGGTCAAGAAGATACCCCAGGCTTCGCCCCAGCCTTCGTGGACCAGGCGCTCGAGCAGCTCGGAGTTGCGGTCGAGCTGGACCAGGTAGGGGGCGACGTCGTCGAAGGCGCGGCCGCGTTCGCCGTCGTAGAGCGAGGCGTAGGGGTCGACGGACTCCTCGATGAGCTCGAGGGCGCGGGTCGAGCGGGCGGCGTCGATGATGGCGTAGAGCGTGCCGGCCTCGCGCAGCGGGGTCAGGGCCGTGAGGACCGCGGCGCTCGGTGGGCGTGGGGGCGAGGGCGGTGTGCGGGCCTCGACGATGAAACGAAAGGTGGTGCGGGCGGCGGTCATCCAGCCGCGGTGGGCGAGCTCGCCGCGTAATGCGGGCAGGCCGTCGAGGGTGATGGCATTGGAGCCGAGCGGGCGCACGTGGGCGACCACGCCGTCCCACAGGACCTCGAAGTGGGCGGGGGCGAGCGGTGGGTCGGCGCGGACCTGAAAGTTTTCGCTGGCGCTGCCGACGATGCGGGCTTCGCCGGGGTTGAGTACGAGCTTGCGAAACGCCTCGGGGCCCGACCACAGTTGCAGCACGGCGCGGCGGGGCATGGCGGGGCCGGCGGGGAGCAGGTGATAGCGGCGAAACGCGTAGTCGAGCTCCTCGAGCTGGTCGGCGTATATGGGGTCCATCTCCTCGAGGTTGCGGGCGGCGATCGGGCCGACGGTGGTGCGGCCGCGCTCGTCGGCGTTGGGGATGCGGCCGTCGGCGGTGGTCTGGGCCATGAAGGCGAGCTGGGCCTGGATGTCGCGCAGCAGGGCCCAGTGGGATGGATCGAGCGCGATGGTGCGGGCGGTGGCCTCGCGGAGGATGTCGGCGAAAGCGTCGCGAGAGACGATGAGCATTGGTGTCGGCATGCGGGCTTCGTGGGGCTTGGAGTTGCGCGGGACCGGTCGGCCTCAGGGGTGGAACTTACGCGGGACGACGATCTGGATGGCTCCGCCCTCGCATTCGACCTCTTGCAGGGTCGTCGTGTCACTGTCGGGCATCGACCACCTGTCGTTCGCCGGGGCCGCGGTGCTCTGCAGGCCGAGGGCCGGCGAGGTGTCCGGAAACTCGATGATGCGGTGGTCCCTGGGCACGGCTGTCGGGTCGCGCACGCCGTCGACCAGTGGGTAGACCATCGTCGAGGCGCCGAGCGCCTCGGGTGTGATGTTCGGATCGAGCGAGAAATACTCGCCATTGAACCCGCCTGGCACGCCGCGTTGATACAGCGTGCCGCCGTTGGTCGGGGGGATCTGCACAAGCTTGACGGGCTGCGTCATGTCGATGCAGCGGACCTGCGACTCGATACGGCTGAGCTTGGCTGCTCCGCCGGCGTGATCGAGGTAGAAGTTCCAGGCGATCGCGGAGCGGACCTCGCTGCGCCATTCGTCGTGGCCGTCGCCCTGGTTCTCCTCGGCCGCCAGCTTCGTGAGGTCCGCGAGGTCGTCCGGCGCCAGGGCTGCGCGCGGCGAGACGGCGCCGGGCGGCGGTTCGGGGTCCTCGAGGGTCGCCGCGTCGGTCATCGGCTCGAGGTCCTCGTTCTCGTGGTCCTCGTGGGCCTGGGCCTGGCGGGCGCGCTCGCATTCCTCGCAGAAGGGGGTGCCCTGTTTGGCGGCGGCGCGGAACGTGAAGCTCTGGGGGCTGTCGCCGATGATGACGGTCGGGCAGCCGGCGACGATGATGCCGCCGTGGTTCATGGGGTCGGTGCGGCGGGCGGCGTCGCGTTGATTGATGAGCACCGTCGCCGAGCCCTTGCGGATCTGGTCGAGCGGGCCTAGGGGCACGCATACGCCGCGGTCGCGCGCGCGCGCGGCCGGGAGGTGGCCGATGATCACGTTCATGCTGCCGGTGAAGATCGGCCCGCCGACGTGGGGGACCGGGCCGGGCAGGACTAGCGGGCAAAGATGATGGTCGCTGATACGGGCGGCGTCCGGCATGGGCTCTCCTGCGCTACGGGCTCAGCCCGGGCGTCTTCTCGAGGATCTGAAGGAGGATCGGGATCGACGGCAAGTGGGGATAGAGGTCGATCCCGATCTGGATAGAGCGACGATCCGAGGGGTCGTCGAAGCGGCGCATGCCCTCGGTGCCCGGATCCTCCGTCGGCCAGCCGCCGCGGAGGAGGGTCGAGCCGATCTGCTCGAGGCCCGCGCCGTCGAGCAGATCGCCGGGGGTGAAGCCGCAGGCGCGCCCGACATAGCCATAGTGGATATTAGACCAAATATCGTAATAGTAAGTGCGCCCGTGATATTGGTGGTGATAGGGGCGCCGCGCGGGGAAGTTCTTGGCGATGTGGGGCTTGTGGTCCCAGGGGCCGTTCTGGCGGACCTGCATGCCCCAGCGGGCATAGGCGAAGGACCTCGCGCTGCGGTTGGTATCGGCGCAGACGTGCAGGGCGGGGCCGTCGAGCAGCTGCTTCCACAACGGTGTTTCATCGCCGCAGTCGGTGTGGGCGATGGTGTTGAGGCCGCGCATCTGCAGCGCGTCGCGGCCGCCGGCGTTGCTGGCCATCTCCTTCAAGATGTACGCGACGATCGGCGAGATCTCGTCGACTTGCGCGAGGGGCTGGAGGACGGTGTTCATGAGCGGCTCAGAATCGAAGCACGAGGCCGGGGGCGGCGCGCTGCAGGACGCGCGCGGCTGCACGGGCTCGCTTGCTGCCGATGGCGGTGAGGACGACGCCCGAGACGAACAGCGCGCCGCCGGCGGTCGCGGTGCCGATGGCGATCCACTGGGCCTCACGACCGCGCTGGCTCGCGGCCATGCGCTCGTCGTGGCTCGGATACGCTGTCTCCGCGAGGCTGGCCTGCAACTGGCGGGCACGATCGAGGTATAAGGCGCTGACTGCGATCGCCGGCACCGAGAGCCCGATTGCAACGCCTCCGGAGATCAGGAGCGGGCGGGAGCGCGGGGGCTGCACGGGCGGCACGATCTGCAACCTGGCCGGCGGTGCTGCCTCGGGCGTGGGCGCCGCCTGGGTGGGGGCGGGCGGTGCTGCGAGGATCGGTGGGGGCGGTTCGAGCACGAGGGGCTGGGTGGGCGCTGCGACGGGGAGACGGTCGAGGCGCCGGGCGATGGTGTCGCGGTCGGTGGGCGAGGCCAGCGGGTGCCTGAGGAAGCGACGGTAGAGTTCCGCGGCCTGGTCATACTCGCCGAGATCCTCGTGGATGCGAGCCATGTTGGCGAGGCAGGTCGGGTCCTGACTTTGTTCGTAGGCCCGGCCAAATACCGTGAGCGCGCCGACATAGTCCCCGGCGAGATATTTCTTCTCGCCCTCGGCGAAGAGGTCGATGAGGGCCGCGAGGGGGCTGCTCGCGGTCGGGTCCGCAGGCCGTTCCGTCGGCGACCCGAGCGGGGGGGCGATAGGGGGGTTGGAGAGGGTATAGAAAAAAATGAGGCCGATCATGGGGTGCTCCTGTCGCAGCCATAACTGACGCAGCGACCGATATTTTGGAGGTCGAGGCTCTCCAGGTCATTTTCGTCGAGC
>Ga0116158_10001567_pt1 | contig 20697 bp, 14 predicted proteins | sample AD_UKC052_MetaG_FD_89883 | JGI IMG/M metagenome (GOLD analysis project Ga0116158, IMG submission 89883) | Active sludge microbial communities of municipal wastewater-treating anaerobic digesters from USA - AD_UKC052_MetaG | ecosystem: Engineered > Bioreactor > Anaerobic > Digestate | place: USA... | reverse complement strand
CGCTTGCCCTTGCCGATCACCATCAGGATGTCGGTGATGCCCGAGGCCACAGCCTCTTCCACCACGTACTGGATGACGGGCGTGTCGACGATCGGCAGCATCTCTTTGGGCGACGCTTTGGTGGCGGGCAGGAAGCGCGTGCCGAATCCGGCGGCGGGAATGACTGCTTTGGTGATCATGGAAAACGCTCAACTTTCAACTTTCAACGCTCAACGCTGAACGATCAGACAAGGGCCGGCTTGAAGACTCGGATGCTTTGGGACGCGAAGGCCTCGGTCAGCCGCTCGAACATGGCCTCGTCGGTGTAGGTGCCGATGATGGCGCCGCCGGAGCCGGTGAATTTGGCGGAGGCACCGGCCGCGCGCGCGGTCTCGACCATGCGCAGGTTGCCTTCGCTGAGGGTGAAGATCTGGCGGCGGCGGTCGAAGTTGGCGTTCATGAGCGCGGCCAGCGCGGGCCAGTCGCCGTCCGCCAGCGCGGCTCGCGCCTGCAGCGTGAGGTCGGCCCAGAAGGACATGGCGTCCACGACCTCTTTCTCGCCGCGTTCAAAGCGGTCGCGGATGTTGTTGTGGAAGACTTCGGAGCCCTCCGAGAGGTCGGTGCGGTAGGCGATGTAGAGCGGCGGCAGGCTGGGCAGCCGCAGCGGCTCGTAGCGGCCGAAGCCCTGCTTGTCGAGCAGCGCCTTGTCGAAGTCCATGAAGACGACGCCCTGGTAGACCTGCGCCACGCGGTCTTGCAGGCCGGCGGCGATGCCCAGCTCGCGGTTTTCAACGGCGCGGATCAGGTTGGCGAGCTGGGGCTTGGGGATGGTGACTCCGTAGAAGGCCAGCAGGGCGCGCAGCGTCGCCGTGATGATGGCGCTGGAGCCGGCCAGGCCCACGAGGTTCGGGATGTCGGTGTCGTAGCGGACCGTGAAGTTGCGGCGGTGCAGCTCGATCTCATGTTCTTGGCAGTAGCCGTAGAAACACTTGATGGCCGATTTGAGCAGGCGGATGCCGCCGTAGTAGCCGAAAAGCCGCACGTCGTCGTACAGCGCCTGGATGCTGTCGAAGACCGAGCCGTCGCGGCGGCAGGGCACGATCTCGAGTTCAGGCGACTCGTACAATGTGACGCGCGCGGAGAAATTCGAGAAGGTGAAGGCGATGGTTTTCCCGAAGTAGCCGTCGGAAGGGTTCCCGATGAGCGCCGCACGGGGGTAGGCGGTAGTACGTATGATCATGGAGACAAGATACACGAAAGGTTATGGGCGGGCAATGCAGGATTGCAGGAAGCCCAGATGGTCATCTGTGCCCAGCACCTTTTCCGAGAAGTAATCTGGACTCGGCGAGATTAATCATCGGCGGTGCGTCCGAAATCGGTTGGAGTTTGTACAGGAGGTATCGGGTCTTTGCGGCGTGTTTTTTATTGCCAGGGTACCCGAGTTTTTCCAGCGTCGCTTTTGTTTCAATGGAATATCCTCTTATGGCGAAGTAGAGGGGCTTATCGTTTTTTCGCATCAGAATCAGTCGTCTGACGGAAAGCAATTCAGAATGATTGTCAATCTCTTCATCAGTGACGGGATAATTGTATAGCTTCTTAGAGACGATCCACTCGCAGCATGTTTTGCGTTTAACGCCGGGCGCATGATTCCCAAAACCGTCAACCACGCTGTTCCACAGGGGAGTTTTTTCTGCAATCAAAGCTGCCTCGACAGCTGCAATCATGTTCTGCGCTTCTCCCTCAAAAATCATGAAGCGGCAATGGAATTCGTTCACGGATAAGCTGCGAACAGCTTGAATGCTTCTGGCATGTTCTTTGATACGCGAAAACAATTTGTTCTTTCCATCTGTAGCACTTGTGTTCCGGCTCTGTCGCCATCCATCAGGGACGGCTTTCCCCACGTAGATGGGAACATTGTAAGCGGTACGGTTGATTTCGTTTCCGAATTTTGAATAGATTCCAGACTTGCCAAGGTAGTAAAGCGCATATACACCCGCACCAACAAACGTTTGGGGAGGAGGAATCGCGAAAACGGGCGTTCCGTGAAAAAAAAGCACAGCATCCTTCAGAATTTCGGCGAACTCACTATTGCGGTATACATGCTTTTCTCTGTCGAAATCGTTTTGCATGAGGTGGCTCCTTGCTTGCCAATGGCCGATGTTGCTCAGCTCATCGCGTCGGCAAGGGCTTTGCCGAACGCGCTGCACGAGACTTCGGTGGCACCCTCCATCAGGCGCGCGAAATCGTAGGTCACGGTTTTGGCCGCGATCACGGTGTCCATGGCCGCGATCAGCCGGTCGGCGGCTTCGGTCCAGCCCATGTAGCGCAGCATCATCTCGCCGGAGAGGATGAGCGAGCCGGGGTTGACCTTGTCCAGATTGGCGTATTTGGGGGCCGTGCCGTGGGTCGCCTCGAAGACCGCCACGCCGGTGGTGTAGTTGATGTTGCCGCCGGGCGCGATGCCGATGCCGCCGACGCAGGCCGCGAGGGCGTCTGAAATGTAATCGCCGTTCAGATTGAGGGTGGCGATCACATCGTATTCTGCGGGGCGGGTGAGGAGCTGCTGCAGGAAGGCGTCGGCGATGCAGTCTTTCACGATGATCTCGCGGCCGGTCTTGGGGTTCTTGAACGAACACCAGGGGCCGTCGCCGATGAGTGTGGCGCCGTAGGCCTCGCGGGCAAGCTGGTAGCCCCAGTCGCGGAAGGCGCCCTCGGTGAACTTCATGATGTTGCCCTTGTGGACCAGGGTCACCGAGGCGCGGTCGTTGGCGATGGCATAGTCGAGCGCGGCCTTGACCAGGCGCTGGGTGCCTTCGACCGAGACCGGCTTGATGCCGATCGACGACGATTCGGGGAAACGGATCTTCGTTACGCCCATCTCGTTCTGCAGGAAGGCGATGACCTTGCGGGCGTCCTCAGTCCGGGCCAGCCACTCGATGCCGGCATAGATGTCTTCGGTGTTCTCGCGGAAGATCACCATGTCGGTCAGCTCGGGATGCTTCACCGGCGAGGGCACGCCCTGAAACCAGCGCACCGGGCGCAGGCAGACGTAGAGGTCGAGTTCCTGGCGCAGGGCCACGTTGAGCGAGCGGATGCCGCCGCCGACCGGCGTGGTCAGCGGACCTTTGATCGAAACCAAATAGTCGCGGCAGGCCGCCAGCGTCTCGGCCGGCAGCCAGGTGCCGTCGCCGTACACGGCATTGGCCTTCTCGCCGGCGTAAACCTCCATCCAGGCGATCTTGCGGCGGTCGCCGTACGCGGCGGCCACGGCGGCGTCCCACGCGATCATCGCGGCGCGCGTGATATCGGGGCCGGTGCCGTCGCCTTCGATGAAGGGGACGATCGGACGGTCCGGCACCTTCAGGGTGCCGTCGCCGGACAGGGTGATTTTTTCGCCGAAAGCGGGCAGGGTGATCTTGTCGTAGGCCATGGTTGCTCTCCAAACGTCTTGAACGGTAAAAAGTCGCGCCAGTATACGGAATCTCGCCGGCCTTTGGCAATCAACAATGCCCCGCCGGTTACCTGTTTGTGGGCCCCTCAGCCGTCGCCGTCAGGTGTTCAGCGCAGCGCGGCGGCGGCCTGCTGCACGGCTTGGCGAGTGCGTTCGACCAGGGCGTCCAGGGCGGCGGCGTCTGATTTTTCGGCGCGCTTGAAATCATACTGCGCGAGCAGGTCGGCCAAGGCGGGCGTCACGGCCTTTTCGGCGCGCAGCAGGCGGATCTTTTCCGCCTCCTCGATGCCGTCGCGCAGCAGTTCCCAGCGCACCGAAGCACGCGGCCCCGGATAGAGCAGGAAGGTGTCGCCGGCGGGCCAGGGGCCGAAGCTGGAGTCATAGAGCGGGTCGCGCGGCCAGTTGACGAACGCCCAGCGCAGGAAGCCGTCGAGTCCGTTGGCGGCGGCATAGAGCCCGAGCCAAACCGGTTCGGCGGCCGGACTGGCCGAGAAGGTGTTCGGCCGGCGGGGGCCGCAGCAGACGTAGAACGTGGTGGTCTTGCCTTGCATGCGGCGTTGCGCGGCCTCTTGCAGGAAGGCGTGGTCGACGTGGCTGATGAACTGGCAGTAGTTGGCGAGGTCGATCCCCTTGAAATGGCTGGGCGGGTGGTTGCCGGGCATCGCGACCTTCAGGCGAGGCGCGTATTTTTTGACGCAGTCGGCGGTGGCGCGCGTGTCGTCCGCGCCGCGTTCGTCCATGGCGATATAGGTGTCGTCCGCCCAGCCTTTGCGCGCGAGGTGGCGCTGGAAATCCTTGAGGAACGGACCCCAGTAGGCCTCGTGCTCCGGGGTTCCCGGCTTCAGGACCGGGCGTACGGTGTCGCCGGTTGCCCCGTCGGTGTAGGAGACGCGATTGCCCCACGTCGCCATGGTGTAGCAGTGGATCTGCGGGCCGATGCCGCAGCGCCGGCCGAAGGCGACATACGCGTCGAAGAGCGCGTAGTCGAACGACCATGTGCCGTCGGGATGTTTCACGCGCGGGATCATCGTGTGGTAGGCGTCGAAATTCTGATGGTTCCACGGCAGATCAGTGATGGTCACGGTCAGCGCTTTCTGTCCCGCGCCGGCCAGCTCGCGGTAGATGGGCTCCAGCACGCGGTAGTGCTCTGGCGAGAAGGGCTTCACGCCGTGGTAGCGCGCGACGGCCCACGGGTGCTGCCACAGGTCGAGGAAGAAGGCCCAGTCCTCAGGGTCAGGCAGCCGGGCTGCGAGGACAGTCAGTTCCAGCGGAAAGGCGAGCACACGCCCACCTTCGCCGGTGACGGTCAGGGTGCCGCGGTAGAGGCCGGGCTTGGCGCGTGGCGGAACCGTCACGGTCAGCCAGACTGGCCTGTAGCCGCCGGCCGGCAGGTCGAGTCGCTCGGCGGTGTCGAGAATGTCGCCGACCGGCTGCTTGTCAGCCAGCACGTAGCGCACAAAACGCGGCACGGCCGCGGCGGCCGGGATCTCAGCGCCGCGCGCGCCACGCAGCGCCGAGCAGCTCAGGCGCAGTTGCGGGACCGGTTCGGAGGACCAGACGACGAACTGACCGTGGGCGCGTTCGTTGCGCCAGGCGGAGGCGCGCCAGCAGCGTTGCGTCTCGTCGCCCTCGGCGTTGGCGGCGGTGATGCGGTCGAGCGGCACGCAACGGCCGCGCAGGCCCGGCGCGAAGTCGGTCGGCGTGACCTGAAACTCGACGATGTGCCCGCCGGCGCCGCGCACGCTGCTGTCGGTGATCGTGACTCGCAGCGCGCGCGCCTCGACCGGCTGCGAGAACGGCACGACAAAGCCTTCGGCGGTGGCCGGGCGGTCGTTCCGGGTCCAGTCCGCCACGCGTGTCCACGTCTTGCCGTCCGGCGAGGCCTCGAGGAAAAACGCGTAGACGCGCGGCTCGCCGAAGTAGAACCAGATGCGGGCTGCCTGCAGCGTGGCGGGTTCGCGCAGCGCGACGGTCAGCACGGCGGGGAGCTGCTCGCAGGCCCAGTGGTTGTTCGCGTCGACCTTGCCGTCGGTCACGAAGTGCGGGCCGCGGTCGCTCCATTGGCCGGAGACGCTCAGCGTGGCGCCGTCCAGCGGGTCGGCCAGGCGTGGCGGCACCGGCTCGTACGTGTCCATGCGCCAGTTGAGCGCGGGGGTCGGCTCGCCCCTGCCTGACAGGGCGGCGGCGCACATGACGGCCGCCATCCAGCGTGCGGCCCGGTCTGCGTTTCGCGTGATCTGCATGCGTTTCTCCAGGGTCGGTTGCGGCGTGTTCCCGGTGCGTGCCGGGACTGTGCCTTGCGCGGCGTCATGCCGCGTCGCTCCTTCCCACACCGGGAAGACTAACAAAACGGAGGGGGATTGGCTACCGCGTTGCTTTCCGCCCCGGCACCCCGCTGATCCCGCCGATTCCCGTCAAAGCCTTGACCGGGCAACCTTCGCCGTGATACTGTAAGCGACGATATGACCCTTGGGGAGAGGGTTAAACAGGAGGATGGCAATCATGAAGAGACGTGATTTTCTCGCGGCTTCGGCGGTGGCCGGGGTCGCCACCGTGTGCGGCGCGCCGCGCGCCGCGGCGGATCAAGCAGGCGGAGGGAACGGCATGCCGAAGCTGACACCGCCGGAGAAGCCGGCCGAATTGAATCTGTGCCTGCAGTGGGGGGCGATCCCGGGCGGCGAGATCAAAGAAAAACTGGATTTCCTTGAGGCCAACGGCTTTACGGCGGTCGAAATCCCTTCGGGCGACTGGCCGATCAAAAACTGTGACGCGCTGATCGAGGCGATGAAGGGGCGCAAGCTGTTTCTCGCTACGGCGTGCGGGCCGAGCGATTTTTCGTACGCGGAGCCTGAGAAGCGCGAGGCCGAGGTGCAGAAGTTCCTGCCGGTGCTTGAGGCGCTCGGCAAGATGAAGTCGGTGGGCCTGATCATCTGCCCGGCGCGTGGCAAGCTGAGCGAGCCGGGCCGGTTGAGCGCCAAGGAACTGCGCAAGGATTTTGTCGAGAACACCGGCAAGCGTCTGGCGGAGCACGCGCACAAGCACGGAACGTCGATCGTGTTGGAGCCGCTGCGGCGCAACGAGACACCCTTCTTGCGGCAGGTGGCGGACGGCGCGCGCATCGCGGCGGACATCGGGCCGGGCGCGACGGTCATGGGCGATTTCTGGCACATGGGGTTGGAAGAGACCAGCTTCATGGGCGCCTTTATCTGCGGCGGCAAGTTGTTGACGCATGTGCACATCGCCGGGTTGAAAGAGCGGATCATCCCCGGCGTGCACCGCGATGCCGACAACTACGTGGACGGATTCAAGGGCCTCAAGCTCATCGGCTACCGCGGAGCGGTCAGCTTCGAGGGCGGCTGGCCCAAGAACCCTGAGGACCCCAAGAAGGGGCTGCCTCAGGAGGAGAAGATCCGGTTGATCCGCAATATGGCCACGATGCTGCGCGAGCAGTGGGCGATGGCGTAAGGAAGTTCGTTCGTTCATTATTGCATGAGTGGATGCGTCCATTCGTGCATGATTTGTCAGGGAGAGATAGATGCAAAACCGTAGAGAGTTCATCAAGGGTTCCAGTGTGTTTGCGGCGATGATGGCGGCGGCGCCGACGATTTCGATTGCGCAGAACGCGCCGCGCGTATTCAAGGTCGGCATGATCGGCGCGGGCGGGCGCTGTTCGGGCGCGATGGCGCAGATCATCGAGGCGGCCAAGAATCTTGGCCACGAAGTCAAGCTGGTCGCCGTGTGCGACTTCTTCGAAGATCGCGCCAAAGGCGCCGCGAAGAAGTTCGGCTGCGACGAGAAAAACGCCTTCTGGGACGCGAACAGCTACAAAAAGGTCGTGGCCTCTGACTGCGAAATCATCGTGACGGCAACGCCGCCGAATTTCCGTCCGGTCCATGTCGAGGCGGCGATCAAGGCCGGCAAGCACGTCTTCGCCGAGAAGCCGGTGGCGGTCGACGGACCGGGCCTGCGCCAGTTCCTGGCGGCGGCCAAGTTGGCCAAAGAGAAGAATCTCGCCCTGGTGGCCGGCTCGCAGCGCCGTCATCAGAAGGGCTATCTGCTACAGGCCCTGGCGCTGCAGCAGGGCAAGGTCGGCCAAGTGTTGGGTGGCGCGGTTTACTGGAACGGCACGGTGCCGTGGGTGCGCGCGCGCAAGGAGGGCATGAGGAACGATGCCTACCTGTGCAGCAACTGGGTGAACTGGACGGAAATGTCCGGCGACCACATCGTCGAGCAGCACGTCCATAACTTGGATGTCGCGAACTGGTTCATCGGGCGCTACCCGCGTACGGCCGGAGCCTTCGGCGGGCGCGCGCGCCGCGTTTCGGGCAACCAGTACGACTATTTCGGCGTGGACTTCGACTACGGTGACGGCATCCACATCCACAGCCAGTGCCGCCAGATCGGCGGGACCAGCGGCTTCGTGGGCGAGCGTTTCCGCACGGAGCAGTTCGAGATCTCGGGCGGCGGCAAAATCCAGAAGGTCGGCGGCGAGGCGCTGAAGCTTGAAGGCGACACCTATACGCTCAACGGCAACACCTACGCGATCAAAGATGGCAATCCGTACGTGATCGAGCACGAAAACCTGCTGCGCGGCATCCTCGGTCAGATCCCGCTCATGAATGAGGGCGAAAGCATCGCGATGGGTACAGCCTGCGCGATCATCGGGCGTATATCGGCCTACACCGGCCAGACGGTCCGCATGTCGGATGTCATCGAGAACCAGAACTCGCCCTATTACAATCTCGTCTGCAAGCCGACTTGGCAGGAGTTCGAGGCGGGCGATGTGGCGATGCCGGAGTACGGCGACGATCAGGCGCCGCTGCCGGGCAAGCCCTGGGGCAAATAGGCGCGACGATATCGCGCATCCCGCAAGGGGTTGTCGCGACGCGGCGGCGCGGGCTTCGGTCCGCGCCGCTCTGTTTTTAACAGGGCCGTGTCTGGATAAAAAACAAAAGGAACGCTGAGTGCTCAGCGTTCCTTTTGTTTGTTCAAACCTGCGCGCCGCAGCTTAGAGCTGCATCTCTTTGAAGACCGTTTCGATCTTCGCGGCGGCCTTCAGGCCCTCGATATATTTTTGGACCGCTTCGCGCGACTTGCCCTGCTTGAGCTGCTCGGTGACCTGCTCGGCGGTGGGCACCGGCTGCGGTTGCTGCGCCTGGTCGATCTTCACCAAGATGTGCGACGCCGTGACGGCCTCGGGCTTCGCCGGCGTGTCGCCCTTGGCTTCGGTTGCCGGCGATTTGGCCGTGACCTTGATCAGGTGGTAGCCGAACTGCGTTTCGATGATATCGCCGACCTTGCCGATCTCCTGCGTGAAGGCGGCATCCTCAAAGGGCTTGACCATCTGGCCGCGCGTGAACTCGCCGAGGTCGCCGCCTTTCTGGCCGCTGGGACAGTCGGAGTTCGCCTTGGCCAGCTCTGCGAAATCTGCACCGCCGGCGATCTGCTGCTTGATACTCTCGATCTTGGCTTTCTTCGCGGCCTTGTCCGTATCGAGCCCCTTGTTCTTCTCGGCGATCTCGGCATTGCCCTTCTCGACGTCGGCGATCGCTTTCTTGACATCCGCCTCGTCGATCTTGATGTCGGCCAGCACATTCTTCTGGATGAGCTTGTCGATCACCATGCCGTCCTCAAACTCGGCGCGGGCGGCCTCCTCGCCCAGCGGCGACTCCTTGAAATACTGATCAGGCGTCTTGTTCTGAGGTTTCAGCGCCTCTTCCATCTTGGCGAGCTGGGTCTTGCGGTCTTCGTCGGTCACGGTGATCGCCTGCTTTTTGGCTTCGCCGAGGAGAAGCGTTTTCATGATGAAACTGTATGCCGCACGCTGCTCGAAATATTTTCTGGCCTCCGCCATCTGTTCGGCCGGCACGTTTTGCGCCTTGATCAATGCGTCAACCACCGCAGCCATGTCTTTGCGCAGATACTTTGTGTCGTTCACGGAAGCAACGACTTCGTTCGGGTCTGCGGCGGGCTCGGCGGGCACGGCGACGGGCGCGGCGGGGGTGTCGGCGGCCTTCGCGACCTCAGATTCTTTTTTGCAGCCGGTTGCGACCACCAGCGTGGAAGCCAGGGTCAGGCTGAACAAGGGGGCGCACTTCATGGTATCTTGGTCTCCTATCACGCAGGTTTCTGCGTAGGGGTTGTGTCCAACATCTCCCAAGCGACACGACGGACAGCCGAGGGCACTTCGAGATGAAACACCATAAACATACCAAGAAATCGGGATAAGCCAAGGAGAAGATTCACGCCTGGCGCTTTTTTTTGGAGCTGAACCGCTGTGGACGCCGCCTCATAGCAGGGGGCATCTCTCAGGCTGAGAAACAAATCACGCACCGCGCGATGCAGTGACAAAGAGGCTTCGCCGGGCTGGCTCTTGGCGAGATGCGGACAGCTCAGACGCCCGGAGGGCAGGGAAAAGCGCAGCCAGATGCGCTCGGGCAGATGGCACTGCGGACAGGTGGCGAGATCGGGCAGCAGGCCGAGAAGCCGCAGCAGGTGGGCTTCATGCCAGAGCAGCAGGCCGCGCAGGTCGTCGGTCTCGGAGCCGTGGGCCAACCGGTCGAGCGTCTGGCTCAGCAAGCTGAACAGGGCGGCGGACTCCTGCTGGCCGGGCACGACACGCGCCGTGAGGTCGCAGAGGTAGCCGGCCGCCACGGCGTGCCGCCAGCGGCTGCGCAGCGGCTCGCGCAGGTCGATCGGGGAACACGCCCGAATCGCGTGCACGCCGTCATGCTCGCGCCGGTAGAAAAGCAGGTCGCAGGTGTAAAAGAGATCGTACTGCCCCAAGAACGCGCTCTTGGGGCGGCAGGCGCCTTTGACGGCCGTCACAATTCGCCCGTGGCCCGGCGTAAGCCAGGTCACCATGTGGGAGGTCTGCGACCAAGGGCGGATGTGCAGCGCGATCGCGGGTGTCTGGATGATCACAGCGGCCGTTCCTTTCCAGCAGGTCAGACGAGTTCACGCAGGACCGCGTCGCACACCTCGCGCCCGCGCGCCGTCAACCGCCAGCGCCGTCCGCCGCGCTCGGTGATCCCCTGCGCGGCCAGCTCGTCAAGGCGGCGCTCCCAAAGCTCCGCCTGCGCGCTCAGCGCCGGAAAGCGCAGCGCGTCGGCTGCAGGATCAACCCCTTCGTGCAGGCGCAGGGCGAAGAGCGCCCGCTCCGCCGCGTCCTCTGCCGCGCCGAGTGTGTCGTGTTCGCCGGGGGGCAAGCTGTCGCGGCTCAGGGCATGGATATACTCTTCAAGGTCTTCGCTGTTGGTCCAGCGCGAGCGGCCGATGCGCGAGGCCGCCGCCGGACCGAGGCCCAGGTAGTCGTGGCCGCGCCACACCGCCAGATTGTGGCGGCATTCAAAGCCGGGGAGCGCGTAGTTTGAGATCTCATACCGCGTGAAGCCGGTTTGTGCCAGTGCGCGCTCGGCCTGGGTGAGCGCGGCGAGCTGCGCCTCGTCGTCAGGCAGCTCGAGGCCTGCGGCGACCTGCACGGCCAGCGGCGTGCCGGGCTCCAAGGTGAGCGCGTAAACCGAAAGATGCTTGAGCGAGAGCGACATCGCATGCTCGAGCGTCTCCTGCCAGAGCGCGGGCGACACGCCCGGCAGCCCGGCGATCAAGTCGATGCCGGTGTTCTCAAACCCTGCGTCCTGCGCCCGTTTCACCGCCGCGGAGGCCGCCTGGGCATCATGCCGACGGCCCATTCGGGCTAGGGTGGCGTCATCAAAGCTCTGCACGCCGATGCTGATGCGGTTCACGCCGATGGCAGCCAAGGCTTTGAGGATGCTGTCCGAGGCCGAGGCGGGGTTGAGTTCCACGGTCCATTCCTCGACGGCCCCGAGCGGCAGCCGTGTAGCCAATGCGTCGGCTAGCCGTTTCAGCCCCTCGCAGCCCAGCATGGCCGGCGTACCCCCGCCCATGTAGAGCGTACGCAGTGGTCCGTTGTCAATCTCGGGCAGCAGGGCGCGTCGGCAATCGTATTCGCGCGCCGGCAGCATACTGTAAAGGTCAATTACGCTCGGTGCCGCCACAACCGAAAAAAAACCGCAGTAGTGGCATTTGCCGTCACAAAATGGGACATGGATGTAGAGGTGGGCTGGCATCACGCATAGACTTTACCGATGCACGGGAGCTGCGGCAAGCAGAAACGTCGGCCAGGGCGCATCCGTTTCACTGACCGTTGAGGTTTCGGGTTTCTGGTTTCAGGTTCCTGTCACGCATCCTTCCTTCCTGCTTCTGTCTCTCAACCGACAGGGTCTTGCAGTCGGCCGGGCGGTCTCGGCGAGACCGCCCGTTATTCTTGAGGTGTAATCAGTGTAACCAGAGGTTCGCAAAAGGCAGAAAAAGGCCGATTGCTAGCGGGATTAGAAATGGTACAATGGCGACATGAGTGTGACTGTTGAAAACGTTGTGGCCGAGGCACTGGAACTGCCGTCGCCGCTACGGGCGTTCGTGGCCGAGAAACTGATCGAGAGTCTTGACGCGCCCGATAGTCCCCCACTATCCAGTAAATGGCGGGAGGAAATTCGTCGGCGTTGCTCGGAACTGGATCGTGGCGCAGTCGCGCTTCGTCATGCTGAAAATGTATTTGACGAGGCGTTCGCGGCGTTGGTATGAAAACGGTCAAGTTCCATCCTTGCGCAGAGACCGAGATGGTCGAGGCCGCCACTTACTATGAAACGCAACAATCCGGCCTCGGCAGAAGGTTTCTTGCAGCAGTTCAGGAAGCCGTCAACAGGATCGTTGTTAATCCGCATCTTTACCCGGTCGTCGAACTTGATGTCCGTCGCTGCCTTACAAAACCTCATCCAGAATATTGGCACTAACGCGCCATATTCTGATTTGTGATGTTGTCAGTGGGCCGATGAACGCATAGACTGTATGCAGCGAAAAAAATGGAATTCGGCAAGCGAGGGGAATGACGTGAGCAGATGGATCGGAATTGCACTTCTCACAGGGGCGATGTGTGCCCAAGGCGCGGGGCAGCCTCCGTACGAGCGGGTGCGGGCCGGACGCCTGCAGGATGACCATCCGGCGTTGATCCCGTTCAACGGGGTGACGGGGTGGCGTGTCGAAACGAACGACGCCGAGGCGCGCTTCGAACGTTCGGACGAGGTGTTGCTCTTCGGCGACGCCGTGGCCAAGCTCGCCTACCGAGCCACCGGTCCTCAGCCGCGCGTCACGCTCCGGCCGCCGGCACCGGTGGCGGTGACCGGCGCGTTTGACGCCGTGACCTGCTGGATCTACGGCAACAACCACAGCTACGCGGCCGATCCCGGTACACCGCCGGTGTCGGTCACGCTGCATTTCACCGACAGCGCCGGCGCAAGCTTCGCGGTGCCGCTCGCCCGCGTGCATTTCAAAGAGTGGTTCCTCTGCCACCGCCGGCTTGAGCCGGCGCAGGTCGAGCGCGTCGCCGGCGGCGCAGCGTTGACGGCGATCGATATCACCAACGGTCGCAATACCGAAGAACGGGTGATCTTCTTGAACAGTCTGGCGGTCTTCACCGAACGGTTTGAGCCGCTCGCCTTCGCCCCGCGGCCACAACGCGGCGTGCGGATCTTTCCGGCGTGCGATCCGGGCGCGAACACCGGTGTTGCGGTTCTGCCTTTTCCAAACACGCCGCTGACCATCGTGCCGCGCGACTCCGCGCCCTCCGTGAACCGTGTCGGTCGCGGCGAGTCGGGCCGCTACTATCTGGTGCGTGAGGGCGAGGACGGACGCCTCGAATTCCGTCTGCCCGCGCAGCTCGGCGCGTGGGACGAGCTGGCCGTGCGCTGGGCCGACGGCGGGGTCTGGACGAGTGTCGGGTTGGGCGGCGGCCTGTACTTCGCGCCGTCCACGTCGACCGGTGCGCTGGCGCGCGCCGAGAGCGAGACGGTGACGGTCACGACCGACGGCAAGAGCGTCACCTACGCGGGACGGCTGACGCAGGGCGGACGCAGCGTCGAGGCGCACCTCCGCTTTCATCTCTCGGGCAAGTCGCTGGTGATGGACGTTCAGGCCGGTCAGGGCGAGATCGGCGAGGTGCGTTTCGGCGCCACGCGCGGCTTTGTCAATCCGCGCCTCGCCACGCTGCCTTACTACACGTACGGCTATGCCGACGGCTTGGCGCGGCCAACGGTGATCGTGTCGGGCAGCCCCGACGCACCGCTCTTTTATCTGGCGCACATCGACTGGACGCAGTCAAACGCCTCCACTCCGTTTGCCGAAAACGTGCGCTTCGACGGCTCGCTGGCCAGTAACGGCGGCACGCGCTATGTGCCGAAGACCGACGGCCGGCGCAACCCGTGCTTTGAACGTTTCGTGCTGACGCTCTCGCCGCGTTTTGACGACGTGCTGCCCAACATTCCGAACCCACCCTCGCCTTGGAAGGGCGTCACCGGTACGCGGGTCTGGCGTGCGCACGGGGCGAGCGACCGCGCGCGCGACGCGGCCTATTGGCGCGCGGTGCACCGCTGGGGCATGACGGAACTGGTGGTGACCGATCACGAAACCGGCTGGCGCGACGGCAACGAGAGTTTCACCTTCCGCACCGACCCCGCGCCCAAAAAAGGCGGCGACAAAGGCCAGTATGACTACGCCCGCATCATGCAGGACGAATTGGGCTTTGTCTACGGGCCCTACAACAACTTCACCGATTTCGCGCCGGTCAACGGGTTCTGGCACATCGATCTGATTTCACGCACGCGCGAGAATCAATTGCAGCACGCGTGGGAGCGCTGCTACGCGCCCAAGCCCGCCCGCGCGGTCGAATATTGTGAACGCCTCGCGCCGATTATTGAGAAGAAGTTCGGCTTCAGCACCGCATACTGCGATGTCCACACCGCGGTCACGCCCTGGAGCCGCGTGGACTACGACGCGCGCGTTCCGGGCGCCGGCACCTTTGCGGCGGTCTTTTACGCATACGGCGAGATCATGCTGCTGCAGAAGGCCGCCTGGGACGGGCCGGTCTACTCGGAGGGTAACAACCATTTCCCGTACTGCGGCCTGACCGACGGCAACTATGCGCAGGACCAGAACTACCGCATTCACGAAAATCCGTGGCTGGTCGATTTCGACCTGCGCTGCCTGCACCCGCTCTGCTGCAACTTCGGCATGGGCAATCTCGACATGTTCTATCCCGGCAAGAGCGTACCGGCTGATCCGGACGTCGCGAAAGACCGCTTCTTGGCCGCCACGGTGGCGTTCGGCCATCCCGGCTTCCTGCTGTACGGGCGCGACGGCGAGCTGCGCAGCTACTACATGCTGCAGGCGCTGGCCAGCCGATACACGCAGGCCGCAACCGAGACGATCCGCTATGCGGACGCGGCCGGCACGCTGCACGAGACGTCCGCCGCGCTGGCCAACGGCGCCTACACGCGCTCGCAGGTGGTGACCCGCTACGCCGACGGCACGGTCACGGCGGTCAACGGACATCCGGATGCGCGCATGGCGGTGACGGTGGCCGAGCAGCCGCTCGACCTGCCGCCCAACGGTTATTGGGGGCGCAGCGGAGACGGCGCGGTGCGCGTGTTCAGCGGTTCGGTCAACGGCCGCCGCGCCGACCTCTCGGTCGCGCCGGCCTACACTTACATCGACGGGCGCGGCCATTTCACACGGTTTGCCGAAGGCGCGGCCGCAGGTGTCGCGATCTGCCGCGCACTGACAAACGGCTTGGCGGAAATTCTGATGCACACCTGCGAGGAGGCGGGTTTCCCGTACACCTTCAGTGACGCGGTGGCGCTGGACGCCACCCACGGCGTGCTCGGCGTCGCAGACGTGCGCACGGCGCGCGGCCTCAGTTTTGTGCGGCCGGTCAAGGGCGCGTTCAGTTACCGCGTGCGGCGCGGCGCGACCGCTCCGGCGGCTGTGCTCACCTGTGCGCGTGAGCGCGTCAAACCGGGCGAGCGCGTGCTGATCCAGGGGACCGCCGAACATGCGGTGACGATTCCGGCCGACGCGCGGCCCGGGGCTCGGCTCTGGTTCGAGCGCGAAGGCGCGTGGATCGATTTCACGGTTGAAGAGCCGCCACCTTCGCCCCCGGCTCCAGCGGCGAAGCCTGGGCGACCGCTGCCCGCCTGGTACGCGCGCGGCATGGCGGTGCGCGGCCAGATTGAACGCGAACTGGACGGGGCGACCGGCGCGCAGCTCTATGCGTCGTCGTCGACCTGCGGCGGCCACACCAAACCGCGCGGGCTTTTCATGCATCCGCCTTACAAGGGCGGCACCGGGTATACTTTTGCGCGCTACAGCTTGGCGCTGCCGTCCGAAACGTTACAGATCCGCTGCGCGGTCGGCAAAAAAGACGGTAGTGACGCGGGGGACGGCCTGCTGTTCAAAATCGCGGTGGAGGATGCGGGGGGACAGCGCCAAGAAATCGCACGGCGCCAAGTTACCGCCCATGCGTGGTATACGCTGGAAGGCAGCCTGGCGCCGTGGGCCGGCCAGACCGTGAGCCTGCTGCTGATCACGGATGCCGGCGAGAAGGACGACAGCAGCGGCGACTGGGGAGCCTGGTCCGAACTGGAACTGATACCATCGCCGGGCAACCTATAAGACGCCAAGATAAGAAAACACACGCGGGAGGGGTAAGCGTCTGCTTACCCAGGACGGGCGGACGCCCGTCCCTCCCTGTGTGTATGGAACGGACCCTTTCGACGCATTAAGCCGACGGACCTAGCACGCAGCGGAATTCCGCCTCAGCCGCCAGCTCGTCGCCGACAAAGGCCTTGCCGTGCTGGATCGCCATGCGCGAACTGACACGGATGTTCTCGATCTCCATGCGCACGGTGTCGTTCGGGCGGACCTGCCTGCGGAACTTGGCGTTATCCACGCCGACGAGCAGGAAGACCGCGCCTCTGGGAATCTGCTCGGAAGCCACCAGTCCGGCACCGCCGCACTGCGCCATGGTTTCCGTGAGAATCACGCCGGGTACGACCGGATACTTGGGGAAGTGGCCCGCAAAGAACCACATGTCCTCGCCGAAGGTCATCTCGCCGATCGTGAAGATTTTGTCCACGTGCAGCACCCGGTCGATAAACAGGAAGGGCTTGCGGTGGGGCAACAGTTCCTCCACCGGTCCCGCATAGGGCTGAAAATCGGCGGCATCCGGTTTGGTCTTTTTGATCGCTTCGCTCATCTTTTGTTCACTCTCCTGTTGAGGGCGCACGTTAGTTGTACGCCTTGAGGGCGATCACGCCGTTGTGTCCGCCGAATCCGAGCGAGGTCGAGATCGCCGCGCGGATCGGTCCCTGCACGCCCTTGTTCGGCACGACATCCAGGTCGCACTCGGGGTCGGGATTTTCATTGTTGATCGTCGGCGGGTAGAAGCCGTCGCGAATGGCGAGCGCGCAGATCGCCGCCTCGATCGCGCCGGCGGCGCCCAGCAGGTGGCCGGTCATGCTCTTGGTCGAGGAGACCTTGAGGCGGCGCGCATGCTCGCCGAAGACCGCCTTGATCGCCTTGGTCTCCATGGGGTCGTTGAGCGGGGTCGAGGTGCCGTGGGCATTCACGTAATCGACATCCTCGATGCCGAGGCCCGCGTCCTTGAGTGCGGCCTTGATGGCGCGGACGGCACCGGCGGCCTCGGGGTCAGGGGCGGTCAGGTGGTAGGCGTCGCCGGAGGCGCCGTAGCCGGCGAATTCGGCATAGACGCGGGCGTTGCGCGCTTTAGCGTGCGCCTCAGTCTCGAGGATCAGCATCGCGGCGCCCTCGGCCATGACAAAGCCGTCGCGGCCTGCGTCAAACGGGCGGCAGGCTCTCTCGGGCGTGTCGTTATACTTTGTGCTCAGCGCCTTCATGGAGCAGAAACCGCCCACGCAGTACTCGGTGATGGTGGCTTCGGTGCCGCCCGCGATGATCACGTCCGCGCGGCCCGCGCGGATCATGTCCAGCGCCATGCCGAGCGCGTCGGTGCCGGAGGCGCAGGCGGTGACCACGGTGTGCGCGGCGCCTTTGGCCTTCAGGGCGATGGAGATGTTGCCGGCCGCCTCGTTGGCGATGAGTTTGGGAATGAGCATGGGCGAGAGGCGCCCCGGGCCGCGCTCGAAGAGCGTGTGGTAGCCCTCTTCGTCGACCTCTTTGCCGCCGATGCCGTTGCCGACCATCACCGCGACGCGTTCGGGATCGGCGCCGCCGTCAGCGAGACCGGCATCCTGCCACGCCTGCTTGGCCGCAGCCAGGGCATATTGGGTGAAGAGCCCCATGCGGCGCGCCTCTTTGGGGTCGACATACTTCGAGACGTCGAAATTCTTCACCTCGCCCGAGACTTTTGAGTCGACACGCGCAGGGTCGAACTTGGTGGTACGGCACAGGCCGCTGACGCCGTTCTGGATGTTGGTCCACATCTCATCGATGGTGTTGCCGACGGGCGAAATGACGCCCAGCCCCGTGATCACAACCTTGGTGTTGCCGCTCATACGCTGTTTGGTTACTCCTTGTTCCGTTTCTCGTTCGTTTCCGTAAAGGGTCACGCGGTGGGATGGGCCGCGAGCGCCGGTTTGGCCGCTTGCCCGCGCCAGCTCATCAGGATGCCGCCGTAGGTCAGCCCCGCGCCGAAGCCGACCATGGCGATGAGGTCGCCCTCTTTGATCTTCTTGGAGGTGATCGCCATGTCCAGCGCCACAGGGATCGAGGCGGCGGAGCTGTTGCCGATCGTCTCCATATTCATGTAGAAGGTTTCCAGCGGCACCTCCATGCGGCGTGCCACCGCCTCGACGATGCGGGCGTTGGCCTGATGGGGGATGACGCAGGCGAGATCGGCGAAGGTGTGGCCGGACCGGTTCAGCAGCCCGCAGAGCACCTCGTCGAACACCTTCACCGCAAAATTGAAAACCGCACGGCCCTTCATTTGCAGCGTGTGCTGCATCCAGGGACCGCTGGCCAGCCCGCGCGCGCCGCCTTCGCGAACGATGAGCTGCGAGCCCGAGCCGTCGGCCTTGAGGATCGAGTGCCAGATGCCGCCCGGCACGTCGTGGCTGGCTTCGAGCACCACCGCGCCAGCCGCGTCGCCGAACAGGATGCACGAGTTGCGGTCGTTCCAGTCCACGATGCGCGACATCATCTCGGCGCCGATGACCAGGGCCGGCCGCGGGTTTTGGCGCAGCATGCCGCGCGCCGCTTCAAGCGCGTAGATGAACCCGGTGCAGGCCGCCTGCAAATCGAAGCAGGCGGCGTTTACAGCCCCAAGCTCGTGCTGCACCAGGCAGGCGGTGGAAGGAAACGCCTGATAGTCTGAAGTGGAAGTGGCCACGATGATCAGGCCCAGCTCTTCCGGTGCCACGCCGGCAGAGGCCAGTGCGGCCCGCGCCGCCTTGACCGCCATGGCGGAGGTGCTCTCGTCGTCCGCGCCGATATGTCGGCTGCGGATGCCGGTGTGCGAGTAGATCCACTCGTCGGTGGTGTCGAGCTTGGCCGCAAGCTCGGCATTGGTGACCACGCGCTCCGGCAGATACGAGCCCGTCCCTGTGATGTGGACAAACATTCAAAATCCTTTCGCGTCGAAAAGAATGGCGCCCATGATGACACTTTTTTGTTTTTTGTCAACATGAAATCGCGATGCGTCGCGTCCGTTGACAGCATCACTTTAACATTTTCACTCAGAAAGCGAACGCGATAATGTGTGCGATCAGGCACTCTTTTTTTCTGCTCCAGTCTGTGCACTTTCCTGTGCGCTTCCCTTGTGCCCGTAAAATGTGATAAAGAGGCGCATGCAAAACATGAGCCGTATTGGGTGGGTTGCCGCCCTCGCAGTGGGGTTTGCACGGTTGGCCGTGCGCGCAGGAGCAGCAGAGGGCGCGCCGTCCGATCTCACCCGCCTGGAAGCGCTGATCGAGCGGCAGGGCCGTGCGCTTTCCGCGCAGGAAGCACGCTTGGCGGACCTCGAGCGCCAGAACCGGGACCTGCAGGCGCGTCTTGATGCGCTCATGGCGCGCGGCGCGCCGCACGTGCCCGGCGGGCTGGCCACAAACGCCGCGGCCGTCCAGACAGCGCACGCCGCGTCCCCGGCGCCCACTGCTGCGGCGTCGCTGCTCGCGTTCACCAAGCCGAACGGTTTTTCGGTCGTTCCCTACGGGTATTTCAAATTCGATGCCGTCCATGACAGTGCCCGCACCGCGTTCGGCGACGCAGCGGCCTATGTGTTGCCGCACAGCCTGTCGGGGGGTGGCGAGGAGGATCTGAGCTTCAGCGCGCGCGAAAGCCGGCTGGGCTTTGCGGTGACGGCGCCCGCGCATCCGCGCCTGCGGGTGACCGGGCGGCTGGAGGGCGACTTTTACGGCGACCTCGCCAATCAGGACAGCTACCAGTTCCGGTTGCGTCTTGCATATCTCGATGCGGCGTGGGGCGAGGGGTGGTCGCTGCGACTCGGCCAGGATTGGGACGCCTTCACCAGCTTTCACCCCAAGATGCTGGACGCCGGGATCCTGGCCGGCACGGGCCACCTGTGGGGGCGGCGCCCGCAGGCGCGGCTGACCAAGGTCACACCGCTGGGTGACGCCACGCGCCTAGTACTCAAGGTTGCCGTTGAGAACGGCTACAAGAACGATGTCGACAACGATGGCCAGCAGGACAGCAACGCTTCAGGCCTCCCCCAGGCGGTGGCGCAGATCGCGCTGGAGACGCGGCTGCTGACGCGGCGCGACACCCTCCTTTCGCTCGCCGGCCTTTACGGCGAGGAGCGCACACGGCGCGAGCCGTCTGCCGACTCCTATCCGGTCGAACTGGTCCAGCTCGCGGCCCGGCTCCCGCTGGCCAACCCCTTTACGCTGCAGGGCACGCTGTGGGCCGGGCAGAATCTCGATGCCTACTACGGCGGCGTGCTGCAAGGCATCAATCTCGCCGACGGCCGCGCCGTGTCGGCTTGCGGCGGCTGGGTCGAGGGCGTTTATGATTTTTCGGACCGGTGGTCGGCCGCGCTGGGCTACGGCATCGACAACCCGTCGGACGGTGACCTGGCGCTCGCCACGTCGCGCACGCTCAACGAACGCATCTATGCCTCGCTCTTCTATCTGGTCACGGCCAACCTGATGATCGGCGGCGAATACGCATTGCTCCGCACCGAATTCAAAGAAGAGGAGCGCGTGACCGATAACCGGATTCAATTCTCCGGGCAGCTCTCCTTTTAGGAAGAAACGCCCGGAAAAAAGTTTCAAATTTCTTAAAAAGGCGGTTGACGGGGCGGGCGGGGGGGTGCTATAGTCTGCGGCTCTTTCGGGGCACCCGGCGGCGCAGGCCGCTGGATGCGGACGGAGGCGGGCCGGAAAAAATCGCGAGAAATTTTCCGACCGGGGGTTGACAGG
>Ga0116158_10001564_pt1 | contig 20716 bp, 15 predicted proteins | sample AD_UKC052_MetaG_FD_89883 | JGI IMG/M metagenome (GOLD analysis project Ga0116158, IMG submission 89883) | Active sludge microbial communities of municipal wastewater-treating anaerobic digesters from USA - AD_UKC052_MetaG | ecosystem: Engineered > Bioreactor > Anaerobic > Digestate | place: USA... | reverse complement strand
GGGCACGCACAAGGGGGAGCTGTTCGGCGTGCCTGCCACCAACAAGGGGCTCAAATGGGAGGGCATGGTGGTGCGGCGAATCGCCTCCGGGCTGGTGGTCGAAGAGTGGAATGAACCTGACAATGCGGGCCTGTTCGCACAGCTCACCGGCGGCGCGCCGCCGCAGGCGCCGCACGCGGTCGACCACCAGGGCGCGGGCGACTGCGCGACCACGGTGATCGACGCCAACAAGGAGATCGCTCGGCGCGTCTCGAAGGAGGTCGTGCTCGAGGGCAAGGCGCCGGACGAGCTGATGTCGCCGGATTTTATCATGCATAATCCGAACGGGATCCCGGACGCAGACCTCGCGGGGTTCCTCGGCTTCAACGCGGGCTTTCGCGCCGCCTTCCCCGACGCGGCCTTCACCTTCACGCACGAGATCGGGGAGGGTGGGCTGGTGCTGCTGCGTTACACCGCGACCGGCACGCACAGCGCCGAGTTCTTCGGAGTGCCGGCCACTGGCAAGGCGATCGCGTGGGAAGGTGCGGTCATCCGCAGCATCGACGCCGCGAAGGCCGTGGAAGAATGGAACGCGCCCGACATCGCGGGCATCATGGCCCAGATCACCGCGCCGTAAGTGCGCCGAAACACCTGGCGCCGGGGAGCCCCCATGGAATCCACGATGATACACGTCCTCGACGTTCCGGGCGCGCGACCAGACATTTCAGCACTGATCCTGAACGGAATCAGCGACGCCGTCATCCTGAGCACGATCCACGGCTACCTGGTACAGTACTGGAACCACGCGGCCGAGTCCCTCTACGGCTGGACCACCGCTGAGGCGCTCGGACGTCCAATGTTCGATCTGCTGCGAGCTCGCGAACTCGGGAGCGACCATCGAGGCGACTCTCGCCGCGTTCTCATCACAGCAGTGCTGGCGGGGCGAGATGGTCCAGCGACACCGCGACGGCCACGAGTTGGTCGTAGAGACCTCCCTCCGCTACGTGCCAGACGCCGACGGTACCCCGACCGGCCTCCTGGTCATCATCCGTGACCCCAGGGCGGCGCGCTCGGCCGAGACCACGCGCCCCCTCTCGCAGACGGACGCGGCAAACCAGATCGTCCGTGGCAAGACCCCGGCCACGATGGCGGCGGTCAGGAACGCGGATGCCTACCTTCGCGTCGCCTTCTACGGAGCGCATGCGTGCAACTATCTCCTCGACCGAGAGTACCGGTTCGTCGATTTTAACCCCATGGTCGCCCAGGCGTTCCGCCGGGTCTTGCACCGTGATATCGCAGTCGGAGACTCCATTCTTGAGCACATCATGCCTGCGCACCGGGACTCGTTCGTCGCACACTTCCAACACGCTCTCGGGGGAGCATCCGTCCGGTACGAGCGCGTGATCGCCGAGGGGACCCCCAAGAGCGCCTGTTACGAGGTCCGCATCTTCCCGGTGCGAGGCACCGACGATTCGATCGTCGGCGTGGTCTTCAGCGGCCTCGACATCACGGCTCACAGGCAGGCCGAGGCCTCGCTTCGACTATATCACAGTGCCCTCGGCGCGGTCGGTATCGGGATCCTGATCGCCGATGCCGGGCAGCCCGACATGCCGGCGATCTACGTCAACCCGGCCTGCGAACGGATCACCGGCTACAGCGCCGCCGAACTGCTCGGTCGCAATTGCCGCATGCTGACCGGTCCAGGCACCGCCCCGTCGCTGCGAACGCAGATCCGCGAGGCCCTGGCCGCCGGTCGCGGCTGCCACGTGACGATCTTGAACTACCGCAAGGACGGGCGGCAATTTTGGAACGATCTCAACATCTCGCCGGTCACCGACGAACTCGGCCATGTCACCCATTTCATTGGAGTGCAGACCGATGTCACCGAGCGTGTCGCGCTCGAGGCCGACCTGCGCCATGCACAGAGGATGGAAACGATCGGTCACCTCGCCGGGGGCATCGCACACGACTTCAACAACCTATTGACGGTGATCGGCGGCGCCACTCGATTCGCCTGCGCGCTGCTCCCGCCCGAGCACCCGGCCCATCTGGAGCTCGCCGAGATCTTGCGGGCGACTGGGCGCGCCGTGGAGCTGACTCGTTCTCTCCTGAATTCGGCGCGCAAGCAGAACATCCGCCCGGTCGTTCTCAATCTGAATAGCCTGGTGCTCGATGTCGAGCGGATGCTGCGGCGCCTGGTCGCCGTGGACATCACGCTCGACCTCGACCTCGATCCGGGGCTCGCGCCAGTGCTCGCCGACGCCGCACAGATCGAGCAGGTACTCGTCAACCTCGCGGTCAACGCCTGCGACGCGATGCCGGCCGGCGGCGTCCTCACCATCACGACCCGCAACCTGCACATCCCGGCCCCTGACCAGGCCAGACCATCACTGCAGCCCGGGCACCATGTCACCGTCGAGGTCCGGGACACCGGCGTCGGCATGACCCCAGAGATCCAGGCCCATCTCTTCGAACCCTACTTTACCACCAAGGGTGCGGGCCTCGGAACCGGCCTAGGCCTCGCCACATCCAACGGTATCGTCAAGCAGCACCGGGGACACATCTCCTGCACGAGCGTTCCGGCGCACGGCACCTGCTTCTGCGTCACGCTGCCTGCGGACCGGTGGTCGTGGTAATCACGCTTCAAAGCGCCAAGCCTGATGAGTGCGCTGGAAGGCGCTGCTGATCGAGCTCGTCGCCTCGCTCGTCGATGGCCCCCTCGACGTCGGCTTGGCGGGCGGCACGGCGAGCGAGCACGCCGCGTCGCTGACGCGTGTCCTGATTGACCCGCAGTCTGTCCGGCGCAGCCCTTCGGCCCCGCGCCGCCGGCCCCATTCTCTCCGTGCTTCAGGTTCATCATGCAACCCCTCTCCCTCGCCCTCGCCCTCCTCGTCTCCACCGTCGCCTGTGCACCGTCTGTTCGGCCGCCTGTGGCTCCTCAGTCGGTCGAGGGTGTCGAGCACCGTGAGACCCGGCTTCGCGGTCACGGCGGTGTCGACCTGTACGCCCAGTCTTGGCGTCCCGCGGAGCCCGCGAGGGGCGTCGTCCTGATTGTGCACGGGCTCAAGGATCACAGCGCCCGCTACGGTGATTTTGCGCAGCACCTCGCGACCCAGGGCTTTGCGGTGCATGCATTCGATCTGCGGGGTCACGGACGTTCGGGCGGCGCGCGAGCCCAGGTCACCGCGCTCGGCGACTACGTGGCCGACCTCGAGATCTTCGTGGCGCAGGTCAAGGCCGCTGAACCAGGTCTTCCCCTGATCGTGATGGGCCACAGCATGGGCGGGGCGATCGCCATGACCTACGCGCTGAGTACGAGCCCCTGGAGCTCGCCCGGACGTGAGCCCTTCGCTGGTGAAGATCACCCGCAAGCTCGGGCGCAGACATCCGGACTGGCGTGTCCTCAAGCTCAAGCCGAAGTGGTTCTCACGCGACCCGACGGTCGTGGCCGACGTGGCCGGTGCCGACCCGCTCGTCGACACGCGCAAGATCCCCGCGAGCACCGCCGCCGCCGTGATCAACGGCGTAGCGCGGATCCAGGCCGACATGGAGAAACTGGCGGTTCCCGTGCTCATTCTCCATGGCGACGCCGATCGCATCACGCCACCAGAAGGCAGCCGCGAGCTGTTCCGTCGCGCTGGTATCGCCGACAAGGAGCTCAAGATCTATCGCTACAACTACCATGACCTGCTGCACGAGCCGCAGAGCGATATGATCATCGCCGATGTCACCGCGTGGTTGGTCCGACGGGTCGAGGCGTCGAGCCCGGCGCCGGCTCGCCCTGTCGATCCTTGAGTCCCTCCTCGGCCGAAGGCGCTGCCACGGCAGCAGATGCAGCGTCGATATCGACGGCCTCCTTGGGGGGTGGCTCGCCCCACGCGCGCGCCGTGCGGTGCGCACGCCGGTGTGCGACCGGGCTCCGGCTGAAGTGAGCGACAAATGCCCGCCGAAACGCGCGAGGGCCGCACCGATGACGTTGCTCGTGGCCAGCACGTCCGCCGTGACGCTGAGGCCTGATGCGAAGAAGCCGTCCAGGACCGCGAGTTGGACATCGATGTGGCCGACCTTGCCCCGCGTCATGACAGCCCGGATCATAACCGCGATGCGTTCAGATTCGCCACAGCATTTTGGTCTGCCCTCTTGGCGGCGGAGATTGAGTTGGCAACGAGCGCCGCGTGAGGTGACTCAGCGTGCAAATACTGCGGCTGAATGCGCCTGCGCAGCCTATGCACGTACCTCGTCGATGGTGTAACCGGTCCGAATCCGGGTATCGTACGACGCGTGGGTGGCGTAGCGTGTCGGTGGCGTGACGGCGGGTGCGAGATCGAGGAGAACGAGGTGACGGAGAATCGGGATCCCCTGCGTGGTGCGCAGTGGTTGGCGGAAACGCTGTGCCAGGCGGGCTTTCTGGCGTTGCGAATGCAAGTGATGCCGGCGGTGCGGGTGATCGAGGTGGAGGGGGCTCTAGAGGCGCTCTCCGGGCTTAGTCCGTCCGATCTGCGTGACGACCCGTCACTGCTGTGGTGGTTGGTGCATCCAGAGGACCGCCTGGCGTACACGCAGGCGCTCGCGGCCGCCGAGGCGCGGACGATCGTGGTCCGCTGGCAGCGACGTTCCGGGCCGATGCTATGGACCGAGCATTCGGTGCAGCCGTGGCTTGACGAGCACGGGCAGGCGCTCGGCTTCTCGGTGGTGATCCGCGAGGTGAAGGCGCGGCTCGCCGCGACGGGCGAGCTGGAAGCACGCGACGCGCTGAAGTGGGCCCGCCGCGACAGCACATACTTTCACACGCTGCTCCACACGGTCAACGACGGGATCCTGGTCAACGACGTCGAGGGCACCATCGAGTTCGCAAACGCCCAGCTGGCGAGGCTGCTGCGGGCGACCTCGGAGGAGATGATCGGCCGACGGATCTTCGACTACATGGATGACGAGAGCGCGGCCGCGGCGAAGGACAACCTCCAGCGTCGACGCGCGGGGGAGGAGGACCAGTTCGACTTTCGCTGGCGTCGCAAGGACGGCTCAGAGTTCTGGACCATCGTCGCGGCCAAGCCGATGTACGACGCGGAGGGGCAGCACCGTGGCTCACTGGTGGCGGTGACGGACATCACACGGCGCAAGGAGGCGGAGGAGGAGCTCGTACGGGCGCGTAACGAGCTCGAGGAGAGGGTCGCGGAGCGCACAGAGGCGCTGGCGCTGGAGGTGATGGAGCGGCGGCGAGCGGAGGCAGAGGCGCAAGCGGCGAGCCTGACCAAGAGCCGGTTCCTGGCCAACATGAGCCACGAACTGCGAACGCCACTGAACGCGATCCTGGGCTATTCCGAGCTGCTGCTCGAGGAGGCGGAGGGAGGGGCGCAGCAGCGAACGGACGTGGAGCGCATCCGCGGGGCGGCGGTGCACCTGCTCAGGCTCATCAACAATATTCTCGATCTGTCGAAGATCGAGGCGACGAAGATGGAGGTGTCGGCGGAGGAGTTCGTGCTCGGTGAGCTTGTGGCTGACCTGCGCACCACGATCTTGCCGCTGGTGATCAAGGGCCAGAACCGGCTGCAGGTCAGCTGCCTGGTGGAGCAGCGGACGATCGTCACCGACCGGACCAAGCTCAAGCAGATCGTGCTGAACCTGCTGAGCAACGCCTGCAAATTCACGCGAAAGGGGTGGATCGACCTCCGGGTGAAGCTCGGCTGGGAGGAGGGGGTCGAGTGGCTGGTGATTGAGGTGAGCGACACGGGCGTCGGCATCCCGGAGCACAAGCTGGCCAACCTGTTTAACGTGTTCTCGCAGGCGGATGACTCCGTGGCGCGCCGCTACGGCGGGACAGGGCTGGGGCTGGCGATCTCCCGCGAGCTGTGTCGACTGCTAGGCGGTGAAATCTCAGTGCGCAGCGCGGTCGGCGAGGGCACTATCTTCATTCTTCGCATCCCGGTGCTCGGGGCCGAACACCTTAATGATACCTGAGTCTCCTAACGACCGCGCCATGTGTCAGTGAGTCAGAATCATCCCCATGAAGTCGAAGGCAAACGCCTCCCGCTCCGCCGGAGCGATGAACTCTTTCACGTCGAGCCATTCTTCCAGAGTGCGGACCTCCTGTACCTGCCACGGATGAAACAGTCGGGCGAGGTCCGCCGTACTCCGCACGAAGGGTTCCGCCCCCGTGAGCCCTTGTAGAGCTATTAACCACAGCACAGCGTACCCGTCGGTGAACCCGACGCCGATCGGCGACTAGCCCCAGATCGCCTCGGCGAGCGCGTCGGCGCGGGCCCGTACGATCTCGCTGGCCTGGCGGTGGCGCGGGTCGTCCGTGAGTGACGTGAGCAGCGGGCAGCATCGGAGCCACTGCCAATCGACGAGGTCGAGGATATCGACCGCCTCGTGGAGGTATGCGAAGGCCCGCTCACGGTCGCCGGCCACGGCGTGCAGCTCGCACTTAATCTGGGTGTAGTAACGGCGAAAGCGCTGGTGCGCCGAGCCGAACCCCTGCACGCCGAGCGCCTCGATCTGCGCGGTCCGGTCGCCGCGGCCGAGGCCGATGTCCAGGAGGTAACGACCATGCCGTCGCATTGGCTCGGGCAATCGATCCTCGTCGCTCCGGTAGATCGCGTCGAGCTGCTCGAGTGGCTCGCGGTCCGGCCGCCACAGCAACAACCGCACGACCATCGGGCTGCGGAACGCGATCTGCCTCAGCACGCCATGGATCGCGGCGTCGATCTCCTCCCAGCGGCCCTCGTAGGCCCACTGACGCAGCCGGACGTTCCACGCATGCGGAGAGTAGCGGTCGAGCGCGAGGGCGATGTCGAGGCGCCGCGCGGCGTCCGGTAGGCGGCCAATCTCCAGCAGAAGGTCGGCGAGCAGGACGTGGGCCTCGACGAGGCTCGGGGCGCGATCGATCGCGGCGCGCAGGGAGCGGGCGCACGGCTCAAACTCGCCGAACGTGAGCGTAATCCGGGCGCGGGCGAGGTGCGCCTCGCCGAGATCAGGGTGTCGCTCGACAAGCTCGTCGATGTCGGCGCGTAGCGCCGCGATTTCGGCGCGAGTACAGTCGGGCCGGAGCAAGGTCTCCTGCATGCGTGCCAGCGCGTGGCCGGTCTGCAGCGCGGGGTTCTGCGGGGCGCGCGTCAGCGCGGCGGCGAACCGCTCTCGGCTCTCGCTGAAGCGCAGCGCCTGGTAAGCGCGGCGGGCGAGGATGTAGAGCTCGGCAGTGGTATCGTCGAGGGTGTCGGAGCGTGGCTGCGCCGGCGGGGCGCCCCCCAGCTCGCCGGCGATCCGGGCCGCGAGCTCGTCACCGAGTCGGTGCCAGGTGGCCCGCGGCTGCAGGACATCGAGCGCGGCGCGGACGTCGGGGCCCTCGCACAGGCGCAGCGTCACGATCACGCTGGCGGCCCCCGCGAGCACCTCGCCCTCCACGCGCACGGTGTGGGCCGCCGCGCTCGGGGCGGAGGCGCCGGTGACCACGCGCAGCCCGCGGGTCTGCGCCAGCGCCTCGACGAGGTCGGCGCGGACCCACTCGAGCGAGGCGGGGCACTTCAGGGGTTCGACGACCAGCCAGCGCAGCCCTTGCCCGGACATCAGCTCCGGCGCGTATGCCGGTTGCGACGCGCGCGTGGTCACGTCGTGTCGCCAGGACAGGCGATCGAGCACCGCGCGCGCGTCGGTCGGCCGCAGCCTCGGATCGGTGCGCAGGCAGTCGGTGATCAGCGCGCGCCATCGGGCGGGCATCTCGGGGGCCAGGTGCTCGACGTTCGGTTCGTGGCCCCGACGCTTGCGTAGGATCACGTTCTTGACGTCGCCCCCCGGCCACGGGGCGGTGCCGGTGAGCGCGGCGAACAGCACGACGCCGACGGCGTAGACGTCGGTCTGCGGACCGAGCGGCTCGCCGCGCGCCTGCTCGGGCGCCATGTAGAGCGGCGTGCCGCTGATGTTGCGCTCCCCGAGCACCGCGTCGGCCAGCGCCTGGGCGATGCCGAAGTCCGTCAGCACCGCCCCGCGACCGGGCGCGACGAGCACGTTGGCGGGCTTGATGTCGCCATGGATCACGCCGGCGGCGTGGGCGGCGGCGAGGCCCTCGCACAGGCCGAACGCGAGCTCGAGTGTCCGCTCCTCGGTCAGCGGCGCTTCGCGGACCAGCAGCGCCTGCAACGACTCGCCGGGCACGTACTCCATCGTCAGGAAATAGAGCGCCCCATCGCGCCCAAACTCGAAGACACGCGCGACGTTCGGGTGGGTGACGCGGCGGGCGAGCCTGACCTCGCGGCGGAAGCGGTCGCGGGTCGTCGGCTCCCTGGCGAGGTCGGTGCGCAGCAGCTTCAGCGCGACGGTCTCCTCGAGGTCGATGTCGAAGCAGCGGCAGACGATGCCCATGCCGCCCTCGCCGAGGGCTTCGAGCCGAAGATAGCGGCCCACGAACACCTCGGGGAGTTCCTCCGCTCCGGGAATCGCGGGACCGATGTGGACGGTCGGCTCCTCGTCGAACAGAGAATTTTTCATAGTCTCGCATCCTAACACCTGCGAGCGCGTCGCCGAGGTGTCGGGTCCGACGCGGGGACGTCGCCGCCGCCCGAGTTCCGCGGTGCGACGCGCGATCCTCCGCGACCAGGGTGGTTTGCGTCATCTCTCGCCCAGCTCGCCCATAGGGCGGCGTTTTTGGCACAGCGTCAGCCCGCCGGATCGACCTCGACGCCGAACCACAGCACCGCGTACCCGTCGGTGAACCCGACGCCGATCGCCCCCCACGGGTAGTCGGCCCAGATCCCGTTGTTGAGCATCACGTCGTTGTGCGCGGGGCTGTTCTTCCAGCCGTCGAGCGCCGCCTCCGGCGTCCCGGCCCCGGCCGACCCATTCTCGTAGCCATTGCCCGGGTACACCGTCAGCTCCCGCGGCTTGTCCCACATGCACTGCGCCTGCGCGTGGTCGGGCGTATAGCAGCAGGGCGTCCACGTGCCGGCGTCCGACCACGAGTGGAGGTTGCACCCCCCGGGCTGGGTATGCGGCGCGTTCGTCTTCAGGTCCTCGACGTGCGTCTGCCCGACCGTACACAGCGACGACGAGGCCGGGATCGCTGGCAGCCCGTGCTCGCCGCGGTACGCGTTGACCAGATCGATCAGCACCAGCGCCTCCGCGTTGCAGCCCTCCGGCGCCGGGTCGCCGGTCGTCGCGGTCGCCGTCGTGGTCGCCGTCGTGGTCGCCGTCGTGGTCGCCGTCGTGGTCACGGTCGCGGTCGTGGTCGCCGTCGTGGTCGTGGTCGCTGTCGTGGTCGTGGTCGTGGTCGCCGTCGCGTCACCCGTCGTCGGGCCGCCGGTGCTACCGGCGCTGCCAGTAGTGCCGGCGTGGGTGCTGCCGGCGGTGTCCGTCGGCGCTCCGTCGGCCGGGCAGGCCGTCACGAACCACACGCCGAACGTCATCCAGGGGTTCACGTGCTTCATCGCCTCACTCTACCTCGCGGGTCGTCCGGGTTACGTTGTCGAAAAAGTCGTCGGGGCAGGTCTCGAGGCACGCGGGGTCGGCGGCGCTCAGAGCCTCACGCGCGCTTCGCGAAGTCCTCAATGCGCACCTTCGGCTCGCCGAGCGCTGCCCACGTATCCTTCGCCTGGAAGAGCTCCTCGTAGCGGTTGAGCGCGCCGAGCATCGTGGCGACGAAGCGCATCGCGCGGCTGAAGATGCCGATGAACTTGAGCACGCCCAGCGGCGCCTTCTGCAGCGAGAGCGGCGCACCCGGCCGCGCGGCGATGAAGCGCCTCGCCGCGACCTCCGGCGGCAACGCCTCGGGGCCCTGGGCGAAGTACACCTTGTTGCCGACCTGCTCGCGCGCCAGCGCGGCGACGACGAGCCGGCCGAGGTCTTCGCCCGCGAGGTAGTACGAGGGGAACTTCGCGGTGCCGGCGAGGTTCAGCTTCTGGCCGCTGCGCATGCTCCCGTTGAAGTTCTCCATGAACGACGACGCGCGGAACACCGTCGCCGTCAGCCCGCTCTCGAGCACCGCCCGCTCGGCGGCCAGCTTCACGCGGAACACCCACCAGTCGAAGCCGTCCTTTCCTTGCAGCTGGGCGACGAGCGGCGCGAGCGTCAGCACCCGCTTCACGCCCGCCGCGCGCGCGGCCTCGAGGGCGTTGGCCAGCCCCTCACGTTCGGCGAGCGGCCCCGCCTCGGTATCGGTCGGCTGCGTGGCGAGGTTCAGGTACACCGCCTGCTGCCCGCGCATCGCCACCGAGAGGCTCGACGCGTCGAAGAGGTCTCCCACCACCTCATGCACGCCCGCCGGCAGCTTGCCGCCCGCACGGCGCACCAGCGCGCTGACCTCATGCCCCGCGGCCACGAGCGCTTTCGTGACGGGCATGCCCAACATCCCCGTGCCGCCGATGACGAGCACCCTCATCGCTCGCCCCCCGCGCCGAGCTGCGCCATGAGACCCGCCATGTTGGTGGTCTGCCACTCGGCCACCACACGCCCATCACGCACCTGCCGCATGAACTGCCCGGTGCCCATCACGCGGCGCCCCGTCGCGGGGACGTCGAAGAACGTGCCAGAGTGCGTCATCGCGTTCGTGTAGTCGACCGCCACGAACTCGCCCTCGGCGACCACGCGCGGAAAGCTCATGTCCATGTCCGTCATCGCCGTGCAGAGCACGTGGCGCATGAATTCGAGGTATTGCGTCTTGTTCATCGGGGGCCGCGCGTCGCCGACGTAAACGAAGTCGTCAGCGAGCAACGCGTCCACCATCGCCCAATCCCCCTTCATGATCGCCTTCGAGAGATCGAGGGCGAGCTGCTTATTGTCTTTCATGGCTGCCTTTCGTGGTGCGCCCGTCAGGTCGGGCGCCGACCCATAGGTACCGCCGCGAGGCCAGGTCCGGCAAGGGCCGGGCGGGTGAATGACTTTCACATGCCGTGTGAAGGTGAAATGATGAGCCGAGCCGTGGGCCTCGCTACTGTGGCCCGATGCACATGCCTCGCCCGCGTCAGCCCCGCCTCGCCCTGCGCGCCCTCCTCCTCGGCCCCGTCCTCGCGGCCTGCAGCGACGAGCAGGCCAGCACCGAGGGGACGAGCGGCACCGGCACGAGCCCCGACAACACGTCCATGAACACCAGCACCACCGTCGGCCCGACCGCCCCCACCAGCGAGCCCATCACCTCCACCGCGGGTCCCAGCAGCGATCCCGGCACCACCACCACCACCACCGGTCAGGTCAGCGCCACCGATAGCACCACTACCACCACCACCACCACCACCGATGGCAGCAGTAGCAGCACCGGCGAAGCGCCCTGCCCGCAGGGCACGATCACTTGCGAGGGCAACACCGCCAAGGTCTGCGACGGCATGGGCGGCTTCGAGAGCGAGGAGAACTGCCCCCAGGTCTGCTCCCCCGGGCTCGGCTGCACGGAGTGCATCCCCAACGAGGGCAAGTGCAACGGCCAGGTCGCCCAGAAGTGCGATGAGATGGGCACCGGCTTCCAGGACAGCTTCTGCGACGACGTCCAGGGCGTCATGTGCGACCCCAACGTCGGCCAGTGCGTCGGCGCCTGCGCCCCCGACACGCTCGGCACAAGCTACATCGGCTGTCAGTATTACTCGATCGTCACCCCCAACATCGTCGGCGATAACTTCACCTTCGCCATCGTCGTCTCCAACGTCGCCGACGCCGACACCAACATCACGATCACCAGGGGCGGCCAGGCCGTCGCCAACAGCGTCGTCCCCAAGGACACCGTCAAGGTCATCCCGCTCCCGTGGATCCCCGGGCTCAAGAGCATTGGCGCCAGCCGCTTCGTCCCCGACGGCGCCTACCGCGTGCGCTCGACCCAGCCCGTCACGGTCTACCAATACAACCCGCTCGAGTACCAGAAGAACGGCGCCTTCTCGTACAGCAACGACGCCTCGCTGCTCATGCCCACCAACGTGTGGGGCGACGACACCTTCGTCATCACCCGCAACACCCTCATCGGCGTGCCCGGCGTCTACAGCGTGATCGGCCAGGCAGACAACACAACAGTCGCCCTCACCCCCTCCGCCACCGGCAAGATCGTCGTCGCCGGCGGCGGCGTCGCGGCCAACGGCACCGGCGTCGTCGTCATCGGCGAGGGCGACGTCTTGCAGGTCCTCTCGGGCGCCGGCGTCGTCGATCCGCAGAAGGGCGACAGCTCCGACCTTACCGGCACCCGCGTGGTCTCCGACAAGCCCGTCATGGTCCACGGCTCCCACGCCTGCACCTACGTCCCCTACACCATCCCCGCCTGCGATCACCTCGAGGAGATCAACCTCCCCCTCGCCAACCTCGCCAAGGAGTACCTCGTCACCTCGCCGCTGGTGAAGGCCCCGAACCAAAACCCGACACTCAAGGCCCGCATCGTCCGCGTCATCGCCACCACCGACGCCACCACCCTCACCTACGATCCGCCGCAAGACGGCGCCCCCGCGGCCCTCGCCGAGGCCGGCGACTACGCCGAGTTCTCCACCGACAAGGACTTCAAGATCACCGCCAACTTCAAGATCGCCGTCTCGGAGTACATGATCGGCCAGAACGGCGGCGGCGGTGCCGGCGACCCGGCCATGACCATCGGCGTCCCGATCGAGCAGTATCGCGGCAGCTACTCGTTCCACGCCCCCACCAACTACGAGAGCAGCTTCGCCAACATCACCGCCCCCGCCGGCGCCGTGATCAACATCGACGGCCAGGGCGTCGGCGGCTTCCAGGCGATCGGCGGCACCGGCTTCGCCGGCGTCCGGGTCCAGCTCTCCAACGCCGGCAACGGCGACCACACCATCACCGGCGACAAGGCCTTCGGCGTCCAGGTCTACGGCTACGGCCAGTTCACCTCCTACTGGTACCCCGGCGGCCTCGACCTGAACCTCATCCCGCAATGAACCGGTCACCGGCTTCGTCCACTCGATCAAGGACATCGACGGCCGCAAGGCCGCAGCAGACCGAGGGTCGCCTGTCCGATCGCGCGCGCGCAGCGACCGCGTGGTCCACGGGCGGAAGCTTCCCGCCTCCCGGTCGCGGCGAAGGCTATAGTGTGGGTCCGTGTCCCGCGCCGCTCACCTGTTCATCTGTTTGTTGCTCACCGCGCCCGCCTGTGACCGAAAGGTCGAAGAGCCACCCGCGCCCGCGAGCGCCGCGACGGCGCCGACTCCACCCATTTTGTCCGCGGCGATGGTCGAGCAGATGCTGGCACAATTGGTGCTCGATCACCCGCAGGTGGCGCCGTTTCTACACACCGAGATTCCGGCCAACCTGCCGCTGCGCGTGGCGCCGTCGCCCGACCTGGCGCAGGGGGCCGCGTCCCTTCGCGTGGCCGGTCAGGCGGCGCGAGTGGTCACAGTCAGCGAGGCACGGGTGGTCTTCAAGGGCAGGGAGCGCCTCGGGCCGGTGCGCGAGCGGATCCGCTTCGAGATCCCGGCCGAGGGCGTCGTGGGTCACGTCGATCTGGAGCTGACGGACAACGTCTGGCACGCGATCGACGGGTCCGTGGCCGAGCGCTGAACGTCGGTCGCGTGCCTCTGCTTCCCTGGTCGGCCAGGAGCCCGCCAGGCGCCTCGGCCTGGGCGACACCGAAGGTCAGCGCGAAGCCCAGCGCCGTGTAGGGTGAGCGATGTGCCGGGGTCGCGGAGATCGATCGCCACGTCGAAGCCCGCGACGACATTCCCCGGCGCCCGCTTCTATCTGCTGCACACAGCTTCCACCAGGTCCAGCTCATGTATACGAGGCTGCGGCCGCTCAGGGCGCGCCGCAGGCGGTCATCTTGCTGCACTGGTCTTCGGCGCAGGCGCTCATCGGGCCCGGCTTGCTCTTGAGCTCGCAGCCCATGGCGCAGGTGTCGAAGTCGCTGGATTTCGTGATGCACGCGAACCAGCAGGTGCACTTCGCGTCGCCGAGGCACTTCTCGGCCTCGTCGCAGCAGCTGCCCTTGAGGCACGACTGGCAGCCGTTCTCGTCCATTCCGGCCGCGCAGACGGCGGGCTGACAGGTCTGGAGGGCGTCGCAGTAGCCGCTCTCGCAGTCGTTCGCGGTCAGGCAATGATCGCCGTCCTTGCAGGTCGCCCCGCAGGCGCCGCCGCAGTCCTCGTCGGTCTCGTCGCCGTTCTTGTCGCTGTCGTTGCAATCCGGGGTATCGCATTTGTCGCCCGGATCGCAGTACTTGCTGGCGCAGTCGCCGTTGTTCACGCAATCCTGGCCGTCCATGCAGGTCGGCCCGCACACGCCGCCGCAGTCGAGGTCGGTCTCCGCGGGGTCGTCGAACATGGTGTTCATGCACGCCGGGGTCTGGGCGCAGGCCTGGCCCGAGCAATCCATGCTCGCGCAGTCCTCGTTGGCCGCGCAGGCCTCGGCGGTGCCGCAGGTGGGGCCACAGCTGCCGCCGCAGTCGATGTCGGTCTCATTGCCGTTCTGGGCCCCGTCCTTGCAGGTCGGTGTCGCACAGCGATTGTTGGCGGCGCAATAGTCGTTGACGCAGTCCTCGCTGCCCAGGCAATCGTCACCGTCCTCGCAGGTGGCCCCGCAGGTCCCGCCGCAGTCGACGTCGGTCTCGGTGCCGGTCTTGGCTCCGTCCATACAGCCGGGGTCGGGCGCGCACATCCCCGCCTCGCAGGTCTGCGACGCGCAGTCGCTGCCGTCGTTACACAGCTTGCCGATCGCGCAGGCCGAGTCACAGGCGCCGCCGCAGTCGACGTCGGTCTCGTCGCCGTTTTGCATGCCGTCGTCGCAGGTCGGTTCGGCGCCGGTGCTGGTGCTGGTCGTGACGGGGTCGGCGCTTGTCGTCGGGTCGGACGTGGACTCGCTCGCGGTGTCGGTGACCGAGGCGGCGGTGGCCGAACCGGCGGTCGTGCTCGTGCTCGTGTTGCCCGACATCGTGTCGTCCACCATGAGCGTGGCCGAATCGGGCAAGATGCTGTTGGTGGTCGTGCCGGGGTCGGTCCCGTTGGCGGTTTGCTGGGGCGATGAGCAGCCCGCGAACAGGCTCAGCGCACAAAGGGCCTGCGCCGAGAGACGGGTGAAAATGCTGGTCCGTGTTGTCATGGGATGTCGGTTCTCCGGTGAAGTGACGTCGCGCGAGGGTCACACCCGAGGTTCGTGTCACTCGCCGCTGTAGGTGCGACGAGCGACATCGTCGATACGCTCATGGCGTTCAATCTTGTTCGGACAACCTTGACGACGGTCGCACGGCGCGGCAAGGCCGACGAGCGGGCCCACCGACCGCCGGCGCCCGGGAGGGGCGCGCTGCGGCCTGCGTTGCGCGCGGCTCGTGGCGCTTTGCCTCTATTTGTGCCGATGTGCCATTCCTTGTCGGTCGCGGCCGGAATGCACGCCGCCGGGCGACCCGGCGCGGCTGGCAGCGCGTCGGGGTCGAGCACCTGCACAATCCCGACATCCGCGCATTCGCGGGATCCCTCACCTGCGACCGTCAGCGCCGCCGCCACGCCCGATGATGAATCACAGTGATCGTCCTATGCGGAGATTCACTGGACCCACCGTCACGGCGCGCGGCGCTCGCCGTCTCAGGGACGCGGCCGGGGCGCCATCAATTGGACTTGACCTGCGGCAGGGGCATCACTTCGTGGCTCGTATAGACATTGAACCCCTCGCCGTAGGCCGAGCCTGGATCGTGATTGATGCTCACGATCAACACTGGCGCGCTCATCGATACGTACACGGCGATCGGGTGTGCCGTGAAGGGCTTCTGGCGCTTGACCTTGCGCGTCCCGGTGGTGCTGCCCTCGCCGGCGCGGGTCGCCACGAGCGTATGATCGCGCCACGAGAGCTCGAGCCCTTTCATGGGCACGACCTGCGGTTTGCCCTCCGGCCACTCGGTCCGGGGCAGACCGATATAGGCGTCCGTGGTCAGGCGCTCGACGAGCCCGGGGAGCACGGCCGCGAGCTTGGCCGCGCGATCGTGTTCCGGCGCGTAGACCTCCAGCCGTTCGCCGCCGGGCTTACCATCCTCGCCGACAAAGGCAATGTTCAGACCGGAGCCGGTGCCTTCTTGTTGGTAGGCCTCCGCGAAGGCGATCTGGTGCTTCGAGGCCGAGTACATCACCTGGCTTCCGTCCAGGAGGGCCCTCGCCAGCGCCGTGTAGTCGATCGCCGCCGGGGCCTTGGGGACCGGCGGTGCGCTCGCGGGTGCCGATGGCGGGCTCTCCGGCAGGACGACGGGCGCGGGCTTCGTGGGCTGCCGCATGGGCGCAGGCCCGGGTGCAGGCGTCGATGCCGGAGTCGCTGCCGGAGTCGATGCCGGAGTCGGGTCGGTGGGTGGACTCCAAGGGCAGCCGACGAGCGAGAGACAGGCGATACTCGTGATCAATGCTGATCTCATGATTGTCTCCCTTGCTGTGGTCTGCGGCTCACGGCGCGAGCGCGCTGCCGGATCTCTGGCGAGATGTCGGCAGCGGGGCGATCAGGGGCCGCCCAGCACGGACGCCGCGAGCCCGACCACGAAGGCCGAATTGTCGGCCTTGTCGAGCATGTAGCCGAAGATCGAGCTGTCGGCCGCGACGACGATGTCGCCGTTGTACAGCGCCTCGTAGCCGAGCACGACATCGCCGGCGCCGCCGTCCATGGTGCCGAGGGCCAGGCCGTCGCCGACCATCACCGAGCCGGAGTAGTAGGCCGTGACCGTGGTGATGCCCTGGGTCGGCGGCGCGGCAGCGAGGGTCAGCGGGGTATCGGACAGCGGCGCGCCGCCCTCGCCCGAGAGGCGCAGGCTGCTGCCCAGCGCCTCGAGGAACGCGTTGTCGCCCTCCGCGTTGCCGTAGCAGCCGCCCTTGCAGTGCTCCATGATCAGCACGACCCGGCCGCCACGCAGCAGCAGGGCGCGCGCCCCCTCCAGCACCTTGTCGGGCAGCGGATCGAGCGGGTTCAGCAGCAACATCGTGCCAGTGGTCGTGACGAAGTCGGCCGGGAAGCTGTTCGTGGTCTCCGTGGCGAAGCCCGCCTTTGTGTACAACGCCGCGAGGCTGTCGACGTACAGGTCCGTCGGCGGTCCGCCACCATTCGCACCGGTGAACAACATCACCCCCGTGCCCGGCGCCTCGGCGCACTCGGGTACGTCATTGCCGTCCAGGTCGCTGCAGTCCTGCGTGCAGGTGGCGACGCCGTCGTCGCAGTCGTCTCCGCCGGCACAGCCCGAGCCGAAGCCGTCCTTGTCCGCGTCCTCGCAGCCTGGCTCACCCGTCACGCTGCTGCTGCTGCTGCTGCTGCTGCTGCCCTCGCCGGTGGGGCTGTCCGAGGTGACCTGCGTCGATCCCCCGCCCGTCGACGGATCGTCACCCGTGCCGACGGTGCCGGTCGCCGGACCGCCGCCCGTCGTCGGGTCGTCGCCCGTGCTGCCGGCGCCACCTCCGTTGCAAGCGAGGAGCAGGGCGAGAGCGAGCGGGCCGTGGAGCTTGCGGTGCATCGGCGCGAGTGTATCAGAGCCTGCCGGCGAACCCGCCCCCTCATGGATCGCCTGAATCCAGATCCTCGAATTATTTCCGTGCAGCTTGCGATAGCATGCCCCGCATGCGACCGATCACGTACAGCTCGTCGACGCCGCGGACGATCGAGGACTTCGCGGTCGACTGGTCGGGGGCGGTGGTCGAGGTCGTCGCGGTCCCGGAGGCCCGACACGGCTATCTCCAGGCGATCGCCCGCTACTCGAACAACGCGGATGGCATCTTCGCGCTCGAGCTGATGCTCTCCGCGGACCCCGAGCTCGCCCGCCTGCTCGGCCTTGCCCACGCGCTCCCCACGGTCGCCAGGGAAATCGTGCCGCGCCTGCTCGCCCGCTCGGCGGCGGCGGCGGCCCTGACCGCCTTCGACCCGGACCCCGCGGCGCTCGAGCGTCGGCTCCGCGAGCGCTCGTTCGAATGGCGTGACCCCTTCGCGCTCACGGGGGAGCTCGCCCGCTATCTCCACGGATACGGCATGTATCGATTCTTCCATCAGGATCACTCCGCGGACGAGGCCATGGCGCTCGCGCGGGCGTGGGTTCACGACAGCGCCGGCGAGGTGCTCGCGGACATCGTCGCCTTCGATGTCTGGGGCCCGTGGGGGGCGTGGTTCGACGAGCATTCGTGCAGCGACCGCAGCTTCCTCGTGCTGGACCGGCGGCGGCTGGTCGGTACGCTGCTGTGCTGCTCACACTCCGATTGACAAAAGCCGTGGCCAAGGCCACGCGAACCGACGTATCGTGCGTGGGCTCGCGCTCATGACCCGGCCTTCGTGCGCAGCCTCGGCGGGTGATGCCGGTGGCGCCCGGCCGCCCGCGGCGGTATTGCTCGACCACCCCGGCGGTCGCGCCGGAGCAAGGCCCGTTCATGATCCTGACCCGTCGCATCTCCGCAAAGCTCGTGTTCTTTCTGGCCCTGCGCACCGGCCTGATCGCGGGGCCCTGGGCCGTGGTCGTGTATTGCCTCTACGCCTATGCGGGCCTGTGGTTCCTGCGCGTGCCGTTCCTGCCGATCGCCACCGTGGGCACCGCGGTGGCCTTCTACGTCGGTTTCAAGAACAACGCCGCCTATGAGCGCTTCTGGGAGGGCCGCAAGATCTGGGGCGGCATCGTCAATGCCAGTCGCGCGTGGGCGACCTCCGTGGTCAGCTACATCGACGCGGGCGACGAGGGCCCGCAGGCCCGCGAGCTACGGCGTGTGCTGGTGTACCGGCAGCTCGCGTGGGTGAACGCGCTGCGCCTGCAGCTGCGCCGCAGCTCACGCTTTCACGACAAGCCGGCCCGCTCCACGCAGCGACGTCTCGAGCGCCACGCCGCGCACATGCGCAACGACTGGGACACCGAGCTGCGGCCCTTCCTCACCGCGGAGGAGCTCGCCTCGGTGTCGGCGCACGCCAACCCGGCCACGCACCTGCTCACGCGTCAGGGCGTCGCCATCGCCGGCCTGGTGAAGGCCCAGCGCCTGGACCTCTTTCATCAGATCGCCATGATGGAGCTGATCACCGAGTTCTTCTCGCTGCAGGGGCAATGCGAGCGGATCAAGAACACCCCGCTGCCGCGTCAATACGCCGAGTTCAGCCGGGTGTTCACGATGGTGTTCACCTTCCTGATCCCCCTGGGGCTGCTCGACGTGTTCGGTGACCGCCTCGCCGCCGCGCAGACGGCCTTCCAGACGCTGACCCCGGCGATCCCGATGCTACTGTCGTCGTGGCTGATCTCGTGGGTGTTCGTCACCATGGAGGGCGTCGGCGACGCGAGCGAGGACCCCTTCGAGCGCAGCATGAACGACGTGCCGATGAACGCCCTGGCGCGCACCATCGAGATCGACCTGCGCCAGCTCCTGGGCGAGACCGAGGTGCCGGCCAAGGAGGAGGTGATCGATGATATCCTGTATTGAGGATCTGCCGGATCTGCCACCAACACGCGCGCGAGGCCCGGTGTCATGAAGCGGCGGCGCAGCCTCGGCGCGCTCGAGCGCTTCGCCGGCCTGGCCGCGCGGCTCGCAGATCCGCGGGCCATCTGGGGCGATGTCATCACCCTCCTCGCCTGCTGGCCGCCGGATCAAGATCCCGCGTCCGCGGTGGCGCTGGTCGAGGCCGAGGTCGACCGCTGGCCGCCCCACAGCCGCACCCTGCCCCGCCTCGCGCTCGAGCAGCTGCGCGCCGGCGAGGTCCGACCCTACCTGCGGTTGATCCGCGTGCTGGACCTGCGGGCCTTGTGGCAAAACCACGACCGGGCCACGCTGCTGCGCCGCATGATCGCCGCCGGCATGCACGAACTGCTCACATTCACCACCCGCTACGATCAGGGCGAACCGCTCATCGAGCTGCTCGTCGCGCACATCACCGGCCTGCGCCGGCTGCACCTCGGCGGCAGCGCGATCGGCCCGGCCGGCGCGATTCGCCTCGCGCGCTGGCCCGAGCTCGTGCACTTGCAGCACCTCGGCCTGCCCAACAATCACATCGACGACGCCGGCGCCGAGGCCCTGCTCGCCTCGCCACATCTGGACAATCTCCACTCGCTGAACCTGTACGGTAATCGTCTGTCACCGGCGATGCTGGGGCGCATCGTCGCCGCGCGACAATGGCAGCGGACGCGGATCGTCGTGCACGGCCAACACCTCGCTGGTTGAGGCGCGGTGATGACCGCGGCGGACAGCGCGCGGCCACAAAGGCGCCTGCGCTTGCGTTACCATCGCGGCCCATGCGTGGCGCCATCCTGTTCAACGGCAACGCCGAGACCCTCGATGACCTCGTGCAGTCGGCGGCGCCGCTGCTGCTGTCCTCGCGCCACGAGGACCCGGAGGTCGCCCGCTCGCGGCGGGTCTTGCTGGTCACCGCCGCGTGGGGTGAGCGCGAGCACGACGAGGCCTCCGTCAAGCGTTCGCTGAACGCGATCGGCCTGCCCTCGAAGTTCGAGGGCGGCTTCGATCGCAGCCTCGTCAACCTCTCGCTGCTGCACGAGGTCCGCGGCCTGTCGCGCACCGCCCCGCGCCTGCTCGAGGCGTGGAACGAGGAGCGCCGGGTCGCCGAGATGGCGCGTTCGTTTTACCTCGAGCATAACGCCCACCTGATCCAGCTGTTTCGCCGGACCCTCGCGGTCGGCAAGCGCGAGGACCCGACATTGACGGTCGCCCGGCTCGCCGCGTATCAGGGCCACCACGGCGCCGGTGATCGCCTGCTGCGTTATGCCCTCTCGAGCGAGCTGCGCCAGGCGCTCGGCACCCTCGAGGCCAACGACGATCACCTGGTCGAGCTGCTCGACGAGATCGAGCAGCGGGCCTTCGACGCCGCCGGCCTCGCCTACGACCCGGCCTGGCGCGCG
>Ga0116158_10001554_pt1 | contig 20834 bp, 15 predicted proteins | sample AD_UKC052_MetaG_FD_89883 | JGI IMG/M metagenome (GOLD analysis project Ga0116158, IMG submission 89883) | Active sludge microbial communities of municipal wastewater-treating anaerobic digesters from USA - AD_UKC052_MetaG | ecosystem: Engineered > Bioreactor > Anaerobic > Digestate | place: USA... | reverse complement strand
TCACCAGCAAATTGTTACCGTAAACAGTTTCGACAATGGGGCCATTAAAAAGTTCTTCAACACTTTTCAGAACCGGAAACCTGACAACAGGAAAATGATGGTATTGAAAATCCTGGAAAAAGTGGTGGTAAACTTTATGGATTTTCTGAAGGAAATTAATAACCGCCGCAACCTGCTGGAACAGAAACTGTACGAGGGTAACAGCAATGAAGACCTGCTGGAGCTGGTACGCATTCAAAAAAGCCTGGTGTATTTTGTGACAGCGCTTCGCAGCAACGAATTGCTGATGATTAAGCTGGAACGCACCAACATCCTCGGTTTGAATGAAGAAGAACGCGATTACCTGAAGGATCTGATTATTGACAACAGCCAGGCCTTTGAAATGGCTACCATTTATACCAATATACTCAGCAGTTCGCTTGACGCCTATGCGAGCATCATCAGCAATAACCAAAACGTGGTGCTGAAACGCCTTACTTATGTAACCATCGCCCTGCAAATTCCAATTTTGGCAGCAAGCATTTACGGTATGAATGTGCCCCTCCCCTTTCAAACTTCACCCGTGGCTTTTTGGTTACCCATCGTTTTGTCGCTGATTATGGGGCTTACGTTTGGATGGTTTTATGTAGTAAGAAAAGCAAAAAAATAATCGAATGTTCAATATCCGCATCTATGGTATCCTGATTAATGAAAACAGGGAGGTATTGGTAGCCGATGAATATATCCGCGGCGGGCTTTATACCAAATTTCCCGGTGGAGGGCTCGAATTTGGAGAAGGTACAAGGGATTGTCTTGCAAGGGAATTTATGGAGGAAATGAATTTGAAGGTTAGGGTGGATGAACATATATACACCACAGATTATTTCCAGATGAGCGCCTTTAACCCAAGCCATCAGATCATTTCAATTTACTACCGTGTTACACCGCTAGAAGCCATTACAGCCCCCATCCGCCAAAAGCCTTTTGATTTTGATGAGGCACAAATGGCAGTTTACAGGGAAAAAGGCGAAATAGAAACATTCCGTTTTATTCCGTTCGAAATATTTTCAGAAGAGGTCGTTACCCTTCCTATTGACAAAATTGTATCCGTTTTGGTTAAAGAAAGGTATTGAGCGGGTTCTTAAAAATTCCCTTTTATTCCCGTTACAACCTATCTGTGTTGTATAATGTACCTAATTTCATACGCAGGAATTTTTTATACATGAAACAGGATTTTTTTGACACCCTTTTTGCCTGGCAGCAGCAGGTGGAACAGGTACCTCCCAACAGCGAAATTGCCGCGTGGGCTAATCAGCTTATCTGCCTGCTTTTTCCTGAAAAATCGGAGTGCAGGTACTCTTCCCCGGCAGCACTTCGGGTAAAATTTGATAAGCTCCGCGATGAACTGACCGGTCTTCTTTTTGCCACCAAGGCCTGCGAATGCTGTGATATTCCCGAAATTGCGGTAAAGTACTTTGATGATCTTCCGGAAATTTACCGGGTACTGCAAACCGATGTGGAATCCATTCTTGAGGGCGATCCGGCAGCACATTCATCCTTTGAAATAATCAGGGCATACCCCGGCTTTCTTGCCATTTGCTATTACCGGCTTGCCCATGCCATGCTTAAATTAAAGGTACCCCTTATTCCCCGTATACTTACCGAACATGCCCACAGCCTTACCGGAATTGATATACACCCCGGCGCCATTATTGGTGAATACTTTTTTATTGACCATGGCACCGGTCTTGTTATTGGCGAAACCACCCAGATAGGTAATCATGTAAAACTTTACCAGGGTGTAACCCTTGGGGCGCTGAGTGTTGAAAAAAACATGGCCCGCCAGAAAAGACACCCAACGGTGGATGACCATGTGGTTATTTACTCCAATGCCACCATTTTGGGTGGCGACACGGTGATTGGCAGCCACAGTATTATTGGCGGTAACGTATGGCTTACCCGAAGCGTTCCGCCGGGAAGCAAGGTTTATCACAAAGCCGACCTTCATGTAATTGAAGGGGAACTTATAGAAAGTTAAATATAAAATTATGGCAGGCATTCTTGATTTGGTGGGCAATACGCCACTGGTAGAACTAAAAAAACTGAACCCCAATCCACGTGTAAAAATTTACGGAAAACTGGAAGGCCACAATCCCGGCGGCAGTGTAAAGGACCGTGCTGCCAAACACATGATCAGCTCGGCACTTGAAAGAGGCGACATAAAAAGGGGTGATAAACTGATTGAGGCAACAAGCGGCAATACCGGCATTGCACTTGCGATGATTTCGTGCCTTTACGGGCTGGAAATTGAACTGGTAATGCCTGCGAACAGTACACGTGAACGCACCCTGACTATGGAAGCCTTTGGCGCCAAAGTAACATTGCTGGAAAATATTGAAACCTGCCGCGATTATGCCGAATCGAAAGCATCATCAGGCACCCACTTTCAACTGAATCAGTTTGCCAACCCCGACAATTATATGGCCCACTACCTGCATACCGGGCCAGAAATATTTGGGGATACTGCCGGAACGGTTACCCATTTTGTAAGCTCTATGGGCACCACGGGAACCATAATGGGTACAAGCCGTTTTTTGAAGGAACAAAACCCGGCCATCCAAATTGTGGGCTGCCAGCCCACCGAAGAAAGCTCCATTCCGGGAATCAGGCGGTGGCCGGTGGAATACCTGCCCAAAATTTACGACCCCAAAAGGGTGGACCGCATAATTGATGTAAGCCAGCAGGATGCAACCATCCTGGCCAGGAAACTGGCAAAAGAGGAAGGCATTTTCAGCGGTATGAGCAGCGGTGGCGCGGCCTGAGCGGCTATTAAACTGGCCGCTGAACTGGAAAGCGGGGTAATTGTATTTATTGTTTGCGACCGGGGCGACAGGTACCTGAGCAGCGATTTGTTTGGATAATCACCGTTTCATGGCAGATTGCTTCATTTCCTCTGCCTTTTCGGGACCCACATACTTTTCAATTAAATTATGCCCGAGGTAAATTACCGGGGTCATGGCTAAAGCAACCACAAACTTATAAATGTAGTTACCCGTGCCAATGCTCAATAATTGCTGCAAGCTCCAGGGGTCGCCATTGGAAGGATCAATCATGGGGCCAATGTAAAAGGCGATACCCAACACCACAAAACTGTCAATAAACTGGCTGAAAAGCGTGGACCCTGTTGCCCTGAGCCATATCTTTTTTTCACCGGTGTATTGCTTGATCTTGTGAAAAACAAATACATCGAGAATTTGCCCGATTAAAAATGCGGTAAGTGAGCCAATAATTATCCAGAGCCCCTGCCCAAAAACCGCCCGGTAAGCCACCTGCATATCAGGTACCCCCGCATTTACCTTGCTGCCCGGCCACCAACTTGCCGGTTCTAGCCTGATTGCCCAAAAAAACATCAGAAAAGCAAAGCTGATCAGCACTGCCGTGAGGTAAGAAAGAAATTTAACCCCTTTCTGACCATAATATTCATTGATAATATCGGTCATAATAAAAACTACCGGCCATAATAATACGCCGGCGGTAAGATTAAAGGAGAAACTGTTGCCAAACAGGTTGATGTCAATCGGCTTTATCCCAAGTGTGCCTTCAAGCGAAAATATTTTTACCCCAATAAACTCGGCGATGAGGGCATTGGCTATAAAAAAGCCACCGAGCATGATAAAAAGCCTGGTTGCTTTGTCCTTTATAATATTGTGTATCATAGCTGTAAAAGTAAAAGGGAATACAACATCCTGCCAAATTGGTTCAAATAGGTTTATTTTGCCACACTTAATTCAAAGTACACTCTTTATGAAATTCAACCTGAAGGCGTTGACCCCTCACCTGATTGCCATTGGTATTTTTTTGGTGGTTGCCGTTATTTATTGTAAACCTGCCATAGAAGGCATGGTATTGCAACAACACGACTGGATACAATGGACCGGCATGAGCAAGGATGCCGAAAACTATAAAGAAAAATTCGGGGAATACCCTCAATGGACACAGGGCATTTTCAGTGGTATGCCATCGTACCAGATAGCTTTTAACACCAACGCGCAGGTGGGCTGGTTTTTGCCGGAGGCGCTGGGCTTATTTTTGCCCAATCCCATTAAATATTTTTTCCTTGCCGCGCTTTGCTTTTATTTTCTTACGGTAGTGCTGCGGGTGCGAACGGAATTTGGCATTTTGGGAGGGCTTGCGTTTGCATTTGCCACCTATAACCCAGTGATTATTTCAGTGGGGCACCATACCAAAATGCTTTCCATTGCCATGATGCCGGCGGTAATGGCCGGGTGGTTTATTATTACCCAAAAAAGGTACTGGCTGGGGGCCGGGGTGATTGCCCTTTTTATGGCAAGTATTACCGCACTCAACCACCTGCAGATCCTCTATTATCTTATGCTTTTGTTGGGCATAATTGGCATTTCATTTGCAATAACCTGGATTAAAGAAAAACAATATAAACAATTCGTATTGTCGGCTGCCTTTGCCATTGCAGGTCTTACAGTAGGCATTCTTTCAACCGCCGTACAGTTATTTACCACTTATGAGTATGCCCAACGATCCATCAGGGGCGGGTCGGCACTTGGAACGGATATCTCCGATGGTGCGAAGGTAAATGCAGGCGGACTTGACAGCTCATATGCCATGAGTTACTCTATGGGCATTTCGGAACCGCTGGTATTGGCAGTGGCTCAACTGTTTGGGGGAGGTTACAATGATCAATTGCCCGAAGACGGCAAACTGGCCGAGGTGTTTTCGCAATACCAGGGGCTGGCCCAAAGTTTTCCGGCAAGTGCTTATTGGGGCGGCATTGGCGCCACTGCGGGCCCACCCTACTCTGGCGCCATCATTTGTTTTATTGCCCTGCTCAGCCTTGCACTTATTGACAATAAATACCGCTGGTGGATTGCCGCGGCATTGTTTCTGTCTGTTATCATGAGTTGGGGTGGCTACTTCTATAGCTTTAACGGGTTATTGCTTAAATTCCTTCCTTTTTATGACAAGTTCCGTGCGCCAAGCATGATTATGGTCATTCCACAAGTGTTGCTTCCATTGACCGCAGTACTGGGTTTGCAAAAAATTTCGGAATTAAACTGGTCGGAAAAACTGGTAAAAGCCAACTGGAAAAAAGGTTTGATGGTAGCCGGAGCACTTGCTATCGTTATCCTGGGGGTATATTTTGGCAGCGATTTCTCTTCTTCATACGAAGGCGAAATGATGAAACAGGTAAATGCCATTCCTGATGAACAAACCAAATCGGTTTATAAATCTGCTTTTACAGCTTTATCCGAAGACCGGCAAACGATGGCCATGGACAGCATCATCCGGAGTTTTGTTCTTGCTGCCTTTGGCATAGGATTGGCCTGGCTGTTGCTGATGAAAAAGATAAAACCCATTATAGCAGGTGCTGTTTTAACGGTATTTGTGCTGGGAGACCTGCTTTCTATAGATCTGAAATACCTGAATGCTGAAAGTTTTTCGGAGCCTACAGAATACAATGGAGTTGATCTGCCCGATCCGGAATTATTGCCCACACAGGCTAACCTTGCCATACAACAGGATACCGGCATTTACCGCGTGTACGATGCTAGGCAGAGCAAAAATGTGGCAGGTCGTACCATGCAGGCCAACACCTTCAGCGATGCCTCGCAAGCCTACCACCACCGGATGATCAATGGATATCATGCTGCAAAACTGAGTATTTACCAGGATTTGATAGAAAGGCAATTATCAAAAGGCACTCCCGGGGTATTTGATATGCTGAACGCCCGTTATTTTATTGTAAATGATGCCCGTGGCGGCGACAGTGTAATGGTAAACCCCGGTGCACTTGGTACAGCCTGGCTGGTTAAAAAAATTGAATATGTAAAAGATGCCAATGCTGAAATGAATGCCCTCGACAGCCTTGATGTAAGAAATACAGCAGTTGTTCAGGAAAGCAATAAAACTTCTATTGCCACAGCCCCGGTATATGACAGTACCGCATCCATCAGCACGGAATCGTATAATAATATGGAAATGAAGTACCGGGTGAATGCCCCTGCTCCTCAGTTCGCCGTATTCAGTGAAATTTTTTACGATGCAGGCTGGGAAGCTTTTGCCGATGGCAAAAAAGTGCCGATTGTAAAAACCAATTATGCCTTGCGTGGCGTTGCCATACCGGCCGGCACCAAAGAAATTGTGATGAAGTTTGACCCTGCCTCCTACCGGCTAGGTTACAAAATCAGCTTTGTGATGCAGATACTCATCTTTGTATTGCTGGGAATGGGCGCCTGGCTGTGGTGGAAAGAAAGTAAAAAGCATGCAATAAAATAAAAAATAAAAGCCCGGTTTCAACAGCCGGGCTTTTATTTTTTACCAAACAGCCCAAGCCAGGCGTTATCAAATGCCGATGGGCTAAAATGAGCGAGGGCAAAAGCACGGGCTGATTCCGATAATTTTCTTACCAGGTGCCTGTTATGTTCCAGTTGCAGGACAATATTTACCCCCTGCCTTACAACTTCGTCTTCATCGGTTACTGCGTTAATCAGCATCCCGTTTTCAAGGTGCTTAATATAATCAGGTATACCATCTACCGCAGTACTTACCACTACCCTTCCAAGCGCCATCATATCCATAACTACAAGCGGGAGTCCTTCAAAAGAAGAGGTCAGCAACAATACATCATGTGCCCTGTAAATGGGTTTTAGTAAGTCGGTGCTGTTGATGTCGGTACGAATAGTAACCAACGGCTTGATTGTTTCAGGCACAAGTGCCTCCACATCGCCCACTAGTGTAAACCCTATTCCGGGATTGGCATGCTTAACTTTTTCAGCAATAGCAGCTACAAGGTGAACCCTTTTTTGCGGCGAACCCCTGCCAACAAATAATACCTGCAGGTGGTCATGGTGCTCCCAATGTTCACCGGGTATTTCAATTTTATTATCAATAAATAACAGCCGTTCTTTTAAAGAAACCGGAATTCCACCGGCATGGTATTGTGCAGCATGATCGCGAAGTACTTTTTGGGTACTGAAAACACGGTGATGCAACATGGGTGCAAAAGCCTGCGTATAATTCAGCCATTTGTTTACATGGCAAAGTTCAATACACTTTGCCCATTTGTAAACATGCGGAACTAGTTTGTAAAAATAAATACACTCCCCGCCAAATACAACAGGGTTATCTGTTTGGCTGACCCATTGGGTAATAATGCCCCGCCAAATAACATTTAAAAAGTGGTAATATTTATTATCCACCTGCTTGCTTATATCAAGAATGGTAACACCATCTAATTCAAATAAGGGCCTGAGTGCGCCATTCTGCTCTTTCTTGGTAAAAAAAACCATTGGCTTAAAGGGCGCCATCAGCCGGGCAATGTCAGCATTTACCTTGTAGCTACCGCCAATATCCCTGTTGGGATAAATGAGAAAAATCCCTCCGGGATTGGGTTTGCGGTACAAAATACCAATCATCCTGCCAAGAAGGATAAGTGGCAGCAGCAAAAGATGCTCGGTTTTTTGCTTAATGCGCGATTGGCGGTACGTCATGCAACGGATAGTATTTTGACAACAGCCGGCGAAGATAGTCTCCATCGAAATCAACACCCGCCTGCATGGCTATTTTTTCAACCACAGAAGTGTCAATATGAAAAAAATCGCCTGCTTCCAATTTCCTGTAATTAGCTTTTTTGCCAAAATAGCTTTCCATAGTACTTACCATTTCAGGCAAATGGAAGGAAACCGGGTTGGCAATATTGGTAACGGTATTGGGTTCGCCATGGGCCACAAGGTAATCAACGAGCGCAAATAGATCATCCGCATCAATCAGGTTTCGGTAGGCATGCACCCACAAATCAAAAGGCAAACCTTCTTTAACGGCATTTACCAGGTAATGAAAAATAGTTTTTGGATTACCCCCAATGCTCGCTACATTGGATACCCTGAAAATCATAAAACGGTTGCCTGAACCGGCAATCATCCGTTCAATATTCAGTTTGTGCTTCAGATAGGGTTTATGCTGCAGAGATGGATCGTTGATACTGCAGGTGCTGAAATAAACAAACAGGCTGTCCGGTTGATTTTCAATGGTTTCAGCGGCTAATTGAATCTCCCTTTGAAAAGCTGCCTCTTCCTCTGATTTAGAATCACTAACGCCAGACGCAAAAATGACCACCCCGTTTTTATTCTGATAGGCCGAGAAAAGCTTCGCCATTAATCCTTTACCTACCACCATAATTCCCGTAAATCGTTTTGAAAAGCAAAGAGGGCAAAGATAATAGTGGAATGATATTGTTATAACATGCCGCTGAAACGATTGCTTAATCCTTCCCTATAAAATAAATTGCGCCAGTAAAACTATCACGCCCAATAGCTCCAATCATTATGTCATCACCAAGAATTGCACTGGAAAAACCAAATAATTCCTGATTTTGGGCATCGTCAACCTTTATTTGTTTTTTTAGAATAAATTCATTTCCTACGAGTTCATATAAAAAAACCACCCCCCGATCATTTACACTTGTGCTAAAATCTTCCCAAGTTGCACCAATCAATAAATTGTTCTTATCCCTCGAAATTGAATACCCAAAATAATCACCATAAATATTACCAGGTGAGCCTTGACTTACATCTAAAGGAACAATTTTTTGAATGAACTGCCAGGTTCCTGCATTCCGCTTAAAAACATAAGCAGCCCCGCGATCTTTATTACCAGTAGGTGCATTATGAAGCAAAGCTCCTACAACCAAAATATCACCCTGCAAATTTGTTGAAAATCCAAATCCCTCCAGTTTATCCAAACCATCTGGTTGATTGATTTTTGCCTGATGAACCCAAACACCTTCTATTCTTGAAAGGATATTTACTGCATTCTGACTATATCCATAATTACCAGAGGTTACAATTTCATTCCCTACTGATAGCTGATTACTGTCAAGAGACATCCCATGGCCAAAAAGGTCATAAGGTTGCCCAGTTGGTAAAAAATACTTTTGATACTGAATCCATTGGCCTGCTTCTTGCAGTTTAAAAAGATAGACTGAACCCTGATCAGTATTGCTGCCAATATCATCAAATGGGGCAGCTACTACCAAATCATTACCCTCAACAACCATCGAATAGCCAAATCGGTCTCCCGTTGAGGCCCCATTCCCTCTTATTTTTTGCTGAAACTCAATGGTACCATCTACTAGTTTATAAATATAAACTGCTCCTTCATCATTGTTCTCCAATGAATTATTTAATGGTGCTCCAACTAGGAGAAAATCTCCAGTAATGCCAACTGAGTTTCCAAAATTATCTCCTGCCTGCCCATCACCTGCAGTAATTTTTGCATAATACTGCCAAATTGCCCCTTGCTTTTTAAAAATATAAGCAGAACCCTGATCAATATTATTGCTAATATCATCATTTGGGGCACCAGCTATTGCATATTCACTCCCCAAAGCTGTTGAAAGCCCAAGAAAATCACCAATACTCAAATCCGAAACCGCAGGCTTTTGGGGCAACCCGAAATCAGAAGAATCAATACCAAATAACAAAGGTTTCCAGCCAGCATTTGTAAAAACAAACATTTTTTGCTTAGTGGAATCATAAACCATCAATCCTTGCGCGGGATTCAAAATTCCTCTTCTCGCAGAGGTAGACATAACCGGTGGTAAAAACCCTTTATCATTACTTTTTACTTCTAATTGAGCTGATTTGTTGAGGGTATCAGATGGATTGCTGCTGATTAAAATTTGTCCAAATCCCGAAAAGTAAAAACTACATAACATGATAGCTGTTAACAATTTCTTATAGAAATTTACAATAAGCATTTTTTTCATAATAGTTACGTTGTTTAATGATTTTTCTGATAATTTGTTATTTTTAAAGAATCAGTATATCTAGTCCTTTCCTATAAAATAAACGGCACCTGAATAATTATCCCTTCCTATAGCCCCAATCATAATATCCTCTCCCAGAATAGTGCAGGAAAAGCCAAATAATTCCTGATTTTGTGCATCAGCAACCTTTAGCTGTTTTTTTAAAATAAATTCATTTCCTGCGAGTTCGTACAGATAAACCACTCCCCGATCATTTACACCTGGGCTAAAATCTTCCCAGTTAGCACCAATTATCAGGTTATTTCCATCGCGTGACATTGAATACCCAAAATAATCTCCATAAGTGTTTCCCGGAGCACCCGAACTAACATCTGTGGGTACAATTTTTTGCATTAATTGCCAGCTTCCTACATTTCGCTTAAATACATAGGCCGCACCCCTGTCTTTATTACCGGTGGGTACGTCATGCAGCCAGGCCCCAACAACCAATATATCGCCCTTTAAGCTGGTAGAAATTCCAAATCCATCCCTTTTGTCAAAATTATCGGGTTGATTAATTTTTACCTGATGAATCCATACACCATCGGTTTTGGTAAACAAATGAACAGCATTTTGGCTGTAGCCATAATTTAATGAAACATTCACGCATTCATTACCTACTGAAAGTTGGTTATTATCCAATGAGATACCATTGCCAAACAAATCACTTGGCTCACCATTTGGGTAAAAATATTTCTGATATTGAACCCATTGGCCAGCTTCTGTGGGGCTGAAAAAATAAACGGAACCCTGATCTGCATTTGATCCTATATCATCATACGGAGCCCCAATAACTAATTCGCCTCCTTTGATAATAATTGAACTTCCAAACCGGTCGCCGGTTGAAGCGCCATTCCCACGAATTTTCTGTTGAAATTGAATGGTTCCGTCTACAATTTTATAAACATAAACAGCACCTTCATCATTGTTTTCCAAAGAATTATTCAAGGGTGCTCCAACAAGTATTACATCACCGGAAATTGCCACTGATCTTCCGAAGTTATCGCCTGCCTGCCCGTCTGATGCGGTAATTTTTGTGTAAAATGTCCATTTTCCACCCTCCTTTTTAAAAACGGTTACTGAACCCTGATCAACTTTACTGTCAACATCGTCAGAAAAGGCCCCTGCTACGGCAAATTCATTTCCCATTGCGGTTGAAACTCCCAAATTATCCCCTGAAGTAAGCCCTGGGACAAAGGGTTTGTCAGGCAGCCCGAAATCGGAAGAATCAATACCAAATAAAAGGGGCTTCCAACCTTCCTTTGTATAAACGAACATTTTTTGCCTTGTTGAGTCATATACCATTAATCCTTGTGCGGGATTTAATATTCCCCTTCTCATAGAAGAAGACATTACGGGTGGCAAAAACCCTTTATTGGTGCTCCTTGCTTCAAGCTGTGCTGATTTATTTAGGGTATCTGCTGGATTGCTGCCAACAAGAACCTGGCCAAAACCTGAATAACTCCAAAGGGTTACAACAACAGGGATAATCAGTTTGATTAATGATTTGAAGAAAGGTAGAGTTAACATATATTGAAGTTTAAGATGATTTTGATAAACAAATTTGATTAAATAAATCGAAATATCAAAAAAATCCAATAATGATTCATCTAAATCTTTCCCTTTAATATTTTCCATTGCCAGAAAAACCAACGAAAAGGAGGAAAACCATCAATCATTTCAGCCAACCTTATAGAAAGGTTCCTTCGAACACCTGGATTAACAGGTCCACCTAAAGATGTAATGCAGGCATTCAGCCTTTTAACAACTGTTGTCACGCTTTCACCATTTCTATTTTCAGGCTTCGCACCCAGTACCCTGTGAGCAATCATTTGGCCATAATGGGTAACGTAACCTGAATATTCTTTTTGCGCAACAAGTCCCAACTCAGGATGAAGGATTGATTGTCGTTTCAAAAAGTCTGTAAACTGTTCAAGTGCATCCAGATAAATCAACCCATTGGTGGTTTGGGAAGTATTGCTGTGGATGCGAAAAGAAAAGCATTCTTTTTCACTAACTTTCAGTCCACCAAATTGCGATAAGTTGATCCAAAGAGCATAATCGCTATACAGCAAATTAGGATATAATGGAATCCCACCCACCTTCTTGTAAATTTCAGAACTAAAAACGTAGCCAGTTGCAGTGATATCTATGGATAAGGCCAACATTTCCTCCAAAAGTTCTGAAGTATTGTAAGTGCCATTCATAACCTTACAATGCCTGAGCTTTTTTCCATTTTCATCAATAAACCGGAATGGGGCTGAAAATAATGCTGAATTGGAATTCTTTTCAATAAGTCCAAGCATTATGCTTAAAAAGTCAACATCCAATACATCATCCTGGCCAAGAATGGTAGCATACTTCGCCAAAGGCAATTCCCGTATCCGATCCCAGTTTTCTGTAATGGATAGCCGATTTGGCGTGTTTATGACCCTGATTCGTTCATCTTGCAGCTGCCTAACATATTCAATTGATCCATCAGTACTTCCACTATCAAGCAACCAAATATCAAAATCCGTATACCTTTGGCTTAGCACACTCTCCATGCATACCTTAAGGTAAGGCATGCCGTTGAAAAATGGGATAATGATGGAGAATGTGGGAGGCATGGAAATGGAGAAATATATATTTGCTTCAATTAAGTACTATTCAATAAAATGGCAACTTTTACCAAATTAAAATCAATGAGAATGCATAGTAATTAATAAAATGCATTCACTATGTACCTATAACTTGATGTGTAACCTCCCGGTAATATCAATCCGCTGTAATAAAGGACTTATTCCCTGGTGCTGAAAATATTCTATTACCGCCTTTTTGGCGCCTTCCCAATGACCGAAATCATCAATAATTAATGGACCATTAGTTACTAACAAAGGATACAATATCTCTAACTCCATTTTAGTAGACTCATACCAATCTGTATCCAACCGAAGTAACGCAATATTCTCAGGTTTAATAGCTGGAAGTGTATCTTCTACTTTTCCCTTAACTAATTTCACCTTATCCTGAGGATAGCCGGTAAGGTCCATATTCTGAACCACCTCATCAAAAGGAGCATAGCACCAAATGGAATCGTCTCTTAATTTGTCTTCCTCAAGAAGTTGTTCTTTAGCTAACTTCCCATTTATTGAAACATCATGTTCAGTTGGGTCCGACATCCCTTCAAATGTATCGTATAAATAAATTGTTTTATCAACAACACCCCTTGATAAGAACGTTAAAGCCATCATCATTGAGCTTCCACCCTTCCATACACCACATTCAACCAAATCTCCTTCCAGCCTATTCTCAATAACATACAGACAGGCCTTATATAATGAAAACAGCCGCTCAATTGATGTTTGTGTATAAGGCTTACATGCATCGTAAAATGACAAAAATTCTTTCTCCTCTCTCAAATCAAGGGGAATTGATGGACCAGTTTTATTAATGGAATAGCCCATTTTCTGCAAGACCTTATTAATATTTTTAATAATCATTATTATTTTAGTATGCTCCCTACAACTTTATCGAAAATATTAGAAATATAGTTTTGATCTGAATGAAGGCTGATAACTTTTTCCTGCACCCTTTTTCCCCTAGTTACCAAATCATCTCTATCATTTAGCAAAGATATAATACTATCAGCCGCCTGATCTGTAGAATCATTCTCTATAATATAACCATTACCATCATCCAGCAATTCAGCTATACCACCAGAACTTCGAAAGCAAAGAGCAGGCACCTGTTGATATGCCGCTTCTAAAACCACAAGAGGATATGGATCTTCGACTGATGACAGAAAAAACAAGTCATAGGCAAGTAAATTGGAATATGCATATTTCATTTTGCCAGTAAAAATTATGCGATCATTATACATTTTATTATAATAGTTAGATTTAATTTCCTGCGAAAACGGAGTACTATCGAAATCCCCAATCCAGAAAAAGAATACATTATCATCTTTTTCAAAAGCTTTTTGGCTAATTTCAATAAATTTATCTGTACCCTTTCTTAGGGAAACTACACCCATTCCAGCAACAATTTTCGCTGTTTCAGGTAATTTCCATTTTCTTATCAGATCTATTCTGAATTGTTCTTTGCTCTGTGGGGAAAAAGTAAAATTTTGTGCGGGAAAATAATAAGGAAAATAGTTAAGTTTTTCATCCGGAATAGCATGATTCTCTACAAGGTTCTTTTTTACTGCTAAAGATGGAAACAAAAAAATACTGGTCAGTTTAAAACTAAACTGGGTATCATTACTTTGGGTAAAATAATCCAACACGGACTCTAATTCATGTACATAAGTTATAACAGGTTTTTTAAAAAAGCGAAACCTGTGCAATAGTCTTCCATTTGCTATGGTGTTTGACAAGATAATTTCCGTTCTATAAAACAGAGGAACAACTTTTAATTGCATGATCAAATACCTTATTCTGTCCCTAATCATTAAAAAAGTACTATTCCTTTCACTATAATTCTTGTGTTTCAGGATAACAGTGGAAGCAATGTCTTTAAATTCATTTTCTAATACCCCTCCCTTTTTTAGAACTATTTTAAATTCATACCTGTCCTTCATCATCCGAAGAGTATGTAAAAGCAAAATAGGAGCACCTGTCAAACTAGCATCATGACTTATCACCAATATCTTTCTCATTCAATAGCTATTTTCAGTCTTCTTTCTAAAGAGTGCAATATTATTTAGATAAAGTGATTCACTTTTAGGCAAAATATTGCTGAAGAATAATCCCATCAAATTAATGAACCCGTAAAAGAAAACCTTGTATAAAACACGTAAAGGCATGATTCTATACCATCTCTTTGCTGACCGCTCATAAAAATAGAGTGTCAATAATTGGAAAACAGTACTTAAAAAATTACCAGATTTTGAATAAGAAATCAACTCAAAACCGTTTTGCTCAAATTTATGAATTAAGGCAAATTTTGTATACCGGGCAAAATCATTGGGTACCTCATGTTCATTCCATGCGAAAGGGCAAGTCATCAGCATTTTCCCTCCCGGTTTGAGTACCCTGTTGAGTTCCTTTAAAATATCATCAAGATTAAATACATGCTCAACAACTTCACTACATAAAATTGAATCGAAATGGTTATCGCCAAAAGGAATATTCTTACCGTCATAATACACGTCAATGCTCTCATTTATGTGGGGGTGGCCGGGATTCTCAAAATCCAAGCCTATGTATTCATCTACCTTAAAAAGTGACAGGTAAGGTTTAGACCCGCAACCAAAGTCTAATAAAACCCCATTCAATTCCAGTGCATACTTTCTAATTCCTTTCAGCAAACCGGTTCTTACAAAATAAAATGGATTAATTATGGAAGGATTAAAATCAGGAACAATTTTTATATCAGATTGATTCATAGTTGGTTACGTGAAATTTTTTGCCATTTAAATAAAAAATGGTTAAAAAAAAATACAAGAGTTGGTTGCAAATAAAGATTAAATTTAAAAAGAAATAAAGCTAATTTGCAAATGAATGCTAAATATGTCCATTTTAGCACAAAGCAATTATCCAATTACAAAATCAGGTAAATCGGTAAATTTAATTAATACCCCTCAACTTTTACCTTCAAAAATGGAATCCTATTTATATTTGTCCGATACATGTCCACCCCCACTATCCAACGACAATCAATACTATCTACCATCGTCATTTTCCTGGGCTTTGGGTTTGGGGCTTTAAATCTGATCATTCTTCAACCCAAAATACTAACTACCGAACAATGGGGCCTGACGAGGGTAATTGCCGAAGCTGCTGTTCTTTTGGCTAACTTTGCCACCCTCGGTTCCCTTCCTGTTAATGCCAAGTTTTTCCCATTTTACAAGCGTTACCTGGCTCATAATAAAATTGACCTGCCGGCAGTAACCGGCGCAATATTCCTGTTCGGTTTAACCCTAACCCTTTCACTCCTTTGGATTTTCAAACCCTGGGTAATCCAAATTTTCGGGAAAAACAATGCTCTTTTTGAATCCTATTACTATACCTTATACCTGTTTTTAATTTTCCAGGGGACCTTTTTGTTTCTTGAACTTTTCGCCTGGTTTGCAGGTAGAACCATTCTGGCCAATACCCTGAAAGAATTGCTTTTCAGGGTGCTTACCACCGTAGGCCTTGTACTGCTGGGCATAAAAATTATTGATTTCGATGGTTTCATGCTTTTTTTTGGAATTCTTTACCTGCCCCTCGTATTAATATTAATCTATTTTTTACGGAAAAGCAATGGTTTTCCCCTCAATTTCAGCCTGAGTAAGGTTACCAGGAGGTTCCGTAAAAAAATGGTCAGCTTTGGAGGCTTTGTTTTCCTGACTACCATTAGCCAAATTGCCTTTATTGTATGTGATACTTTATTTCTTGCAAGCATCTATAGCCTGGAAAAAGCAGGGATTTATGCAGTGGCCCAGTATTTCAGCCAGGTGCTCGAAGTGCCGCTAAGAAGCATGCAAACCAGCAGTATCCCGCTTATCAGCGAATATTGGCGGGCAAAAAACATGACCGGACTGCAAAGCGTGTACAAAAAAAGCTGCCTCAATCTGTTGATTTCGGGTATTGGCCTTGGCGGATTGATCCTCATCAACCTGAATAATATTGAAAGGTTTTTTCCTCCAGACTATGGAATAATGGTACTACCGATTGTTATTCTTATTTTCAGTCGCTGGATTAACCTTGGCACAGGGTTAAATGCAATTATCATACAACTTTCCACTTTCTGGCGTTTTGACTTTTTTAGTACCCTAATCTATTCAGTCTTGGGTATCCCTCTCAATTATGTACTGATTACTAAATATGGTATGGTAGGTGCGGCAATTGCCAATGTCATCGCCATGTTCCTTTACAATTCCATCCGGTTTATTTTTCTTTGGACAAAATTCGGGCTAATGCCTTTCAGTCTGAACAATTTATGGGTATTGGTTTTTGGTTCAACCATCATTACTGCGGTATATTTTATTCCCTTTATTTCAAATATTTACCTGGATGGGGTTATACGTAGTCTTCTTTTTGCGGGATTATTTGGGTTCTTTATCATTAAATTTAATATGAGCGAAGAAGTAAGTAATCTTTGGGCTAAATGGAGTAAATCCCCATTCATTTAATTAACAAAAAACTACCCTTTCGTTCTACTTCACCACAAGGTGTAGTGGCATGAATTTTATAAATATAATTTCCCGAAGGTTGCTTAATATTCTTATAATACCCATCCCAGCAAGTATTCATTGAATTCCCCGAAAACACCTGCTGTCCCCATCTGTTGTAAATAGTGAAACTTAATATTCCTATGCCACCGCCCCACCGGGTTATGCCAAAGCAATCATTTAATCCGTCGCCATTGGGGGTAAATGCAGAAGGCAGCTGATAAAGGGACTGATCCCCTGCGCTGGGTTTAAAAAACACAGTAATCGAATCTTTTGAATTACAACCCCTGTCATCTGTAATAAAAACAAAATACTGCGTAGTTCCGGGAGGTGTTGCAACAGGATTCGCAATTTGGGCATTCTCCATACTTGACGAAGGTTCCCATCGATAATTTTGCCCACCTGCCGCAAATAACTGAACTGTAGTATTTTCACAGTCAATATCGTTGCTTTTTGATATCTGGCTATGAACAGGAGGATTTATGAGTATACCGGAGTTTAATACGGTGGAATCTTTACATTCATTGTTCCATACCGTTACTTTGAAGGTTGTATTGGCAACCGGTTTTACTATTACTGTGCTATTTTCAGGATTGTCTACAAATTGAGCAGGCTCCCAACGAAATTTATCACCACCCCCGGTAACCTTGATTTGCATTTCGCCATCCTTACATATGGTTGCAGAATCCGGAGAAATTTCATAAACCGGGCTTTGCTTCCATGCAACCACAACAGAATCATGAGCAATACAGCCAAACTGATCCGTAATTTTAACCTTAAAAACTACCGGCCCTGTTATAGTGGCATTTGGATTGGAAATTAGCGGATTATCCAGCAAATTGGCCGGACTCCATGCATATTGAATACCACCTTCGGCAAATAGGGGTAAAATATTCCCCCCGCAAACCAACGGATTTTCAGGCAAAGCATTTCCAATTGGCAATGCATATGAATCTAATATTACCGAATCTTCCACTTCGCAGCCATTCGCCGTTGTACCCCTTACATAATAAGTAATATTGCTCGTAATAGTTGCTTCAGGGCCGGCAATATTGGGATTGCTTAATCCTGTAGCTGGAAACCAGCTATAGCTTACTGCACCTTCTGCATTAAGCTGTAATTTTTCATTCTTACAAATTGAGGTGTCATTTGTTACAATCAACTTTTTATAATCAGAATATACAACCTCTACCGAATCAGTATAGGTACACCCCAATGAATCAGTGATAGTCACTTTATAGATAGTGGTTGCCTTAGGGAAAGCAAAAGGATCTGCAATATTGGGATTACTCAACGTATTAACAGGATTCCAGGTGTATAAAATTCCACCACTTGCATTTAAATTTGAGGTTAAAACATCACAGTTAACATCATTGGATTTAGTGACAATTATTTTAGGTGCAGCAAATAAACTAATAGAAACAGAATCGAGTATTTCGCATCCGGCATTCGTTTTCCCGGTAACAAAATATTGAATATCTGAAGATACAACTGCAACAGGATTTGCAACACCGGGATTATTCAGACCCTGCGAGGGAGACCATAAAAAGGAATCGGCGCCTTCTGCCATTAATTGAACTGAATATCCTTTACATACAGTTGTATCAGGACTTACCTTTAACGCAAGCTGACCTATTTTAATAACTACACTATCCCTTTCGTAAGTTATTTTTCGGAAGGAAATATTATCTATGGCGAAGTCATTTCCCTGAACTTCTGTATTCCTGTTTACAATTGAAATAATAGCACTTTCTGCTGTTCCGGAATTCCATATAGTATTAAAAGTGCGCCAGTTACAAGTGGTTGCTGCAGCCTGAATGGAGTCGCCAACGATGACATTGTTAATTGAAAACTGCAACTGGGCCGGGTTAACGGGATACAGGGCGGCAATGTTTAATTGAAAATCATAGGTAGTATTTTTCTCCACCACTATTTCCTGTTGCCAAACAACTTTATTTGATTCGGGCACTCCATTTACCAATAACATATTGCCTTGTGTACCATCAGGCTGCTGACAGGCTGATAAGGCTGAATTCCAGTTTTTGGGAAAGGGGCTTATAAAATACTCGCCCTCAGTGGTATTATTGGGCTTGAAGGAATATGTTGAGGTAAACCCGGTATTGCCGGCAGCAAAATCACCATTCACAAGTAAATCAGGGCCAGTGTTTTTATGGGTTAAATAATAAGTAGCCGGCTTAGTTACTTTAACGGAAGGAGAAGGACTATTAGCATTTGTTAAACTATCCGAGGGTATCCAGCAAAAGTCCCTGTCTACCAGGGCCTTTAATTGAATCGTACCGTTTTCGCATACAGTTGTATCATTAAAAGCCAATAATTTAGCCGATTTGGCCCTTAAGTCCAGTGTTTTAATTAGGGTATCATTGGTAACACATTGGTTATATTTTACCACCATTGTTACCGGAAATTCCCCTCCTTCTGAAAAAGTATGGGCCGGCCTTCTGCCAGTTCCATTTTTACCCGGTTCAAAATTCCATAATATCTCACTTCCCGGTCCATTATAATAAAAGTTTACAAGATTGGTATTACACAAATCCTGTTGGTATGAAAAATCATACCTGTCCGTGCTTTGTACCTCACCATAAAGTGCCGACACTTCCTGAGGGTTAATTGCCCGGTTGTAAACCCTGATATCATCCATAAAGCCTTTAAAAAACTGTTTGTCGCCATTCCACCAGGCCCCAAACTGCAAATTACCTATACACGATGTTACCTCGGTAAAATTTGCTACCCTGCTCGATTTTAATTCCCCGTCAAGATAAAGTTTATGTTCTCCCCCATCAAAGGTAACAACCATAAAATACCAGCGATTTCCACATAATGTTCTACCCGTAGCTAACCTGCTTTCCGCAAATTGGTGTCCAAGTTCACAGGGTGCACCTTTCGGAACAATTACAGATCCGATTCCGGGCGTTACCGGCCAATTTATATAAAGTTGAACCTGTTCGTTAATGGGAGTTTGGCTGTATAAAATTTTCCCGACAACAGTTTGTACATCGCTGCTTGTCGTTTGAAACCAGGCACAAATGGAGAATTTATCAGGCAAAAGCGACCCATCAGTATCGGGTACCACTACATAACTGCCATTGCCGTCTAATTCAATTGCACCGTTTGGGTTGCCTAACCGGTTTGTAGCAGGCTTTACGTTTCCAAATAAATTTCCGTTACGATTATTACCCGAAATATCATCCGCATTTCCATTTAGCGGCCAATAGCCTAAAAGTCCATTGGTTAAATTAACCTGGCCAAAAACTACATGGAAACTGCATAATGAGGTGATAAAAATCAAACAAATCCTGAACAAATGAGATTTGAAGAATAATATTTGAAGGAATTGTTTATGGGTTTCATTGTTCATAAAAATGCATTTCTTTTCAGCCTCTTCTGCCAGTTAACCTGAAATTTTCGGGTTTTATTGCCTTTCAATAAAGGAACTCTTTTTAGATTTTAATGAGAACGAAAATATGGATAATTATCAATCATTTGGATGGCAAAATAGGGAAAAGGAAATAAAATAATCCCCCCCTTTAAACTATTAGATAATAACCATCTCCTAAAAGGATAACGACTTTTCGGTTGTTTTACCCGTGTAAACGCCTTTTAGCAGCATGCAGGGCCTAATAATTTTTCATTAGTTGCAGTCTTTTACCATATTTGCCCTATGGCTCCCTATTTATCAGTCGTTATTTGTACCTATAACCGCGACCGTTTTATTGTTGCCTGCCTTGATAGCCTGGCTGTACAAACCTTACCCGATGAAAATTTTGAGGTGATTGTGGTAAATAATCATTGTACCGACAATACGGCTTCATTGGTTCAGGATTTTTTGCAAAGGCATCCGGATCGGCCTTTTCGTAC
>Ga0116158_10001553_pt1 | contig 20849 bp, 16 predicted proteins | sample AD_UKC052_MetaG_FD_89883 | JGI IMG/M metagenome (GOLD analysis project Ga0116158, IMG submission 89883) | Active sludge microbial communities of municipal wastewater-treating anaerobic digesters from USA - AD_UKC052_MetaG | ecosystem: Engineered > Bioreactor > Anaerobic > Digestate | place: USA... | reverse complement strand
GTAGTCTGTCCGTAGTGGTCCGCCGCCCGAACGCCACGGCCCCCGGGCAATGAGACTCGTGACCAGCGGCGCTTGTCGTTGCGCGCATTGTGCCGCGCCGCACCGGGTCGACCAGTTCATCCGCCGAGGTACGCACGTGCTTCGCAGGACCTGCGGGACCCGAATCGCCGACGGAGGCGAGGGCGTCGCGGCTGTCCGCCGACGCGTGAGTTCCGTGCGCTCAACGCGCTTGAATGCTAGTGGCGGCGAGGGTCCGGCGTGCGCCCCGACCTGCGCGCGTGCGCGCCGGCGCCCCTTGGCCTGGCCAGCTACCAGACGCTCAGCAATCGCCTCGCTCGCCTCGGCCTGTGACCCTTTTCGAGGGTGCCCACGAGCGCGGGCTCCTGGTATCCTGCCGACTCTCCGCGACACGACGTCATGCTCATCGAATCGCTCAGGCAGCAAGTCGACAAGCTCTGGACCACGGTCTGGTCGGGGGGCCTCTTCATCCGCGACATCAACAGCAACGCGAGCTTCCCGGCCCCCGCCAACGACCCGGGCACTGTGAACGACCCCTCCCAGTCCTCAGGACCCAATGCCTGAGCAGCCCCAGCCAAAGCTCCGGCGCGAGCTCCTGGGCGCGTACGTGTTGGCCGTGTTCAGCATCCCGGGGATCCTGTTCAGCCTGTTCTTGACGATCTTGAAGTTCCGCAACGAGTTCACGTGCGAGAGCGTGCTCCTGACGACTTGCACCGGGGGGTGCAGCGTCGCGCTCAACGACGACCTCTCGGTCATCCTGGGGGTCCCGTTGACGGTCTATGCCACGTCGTTCTTCGTCGTGGCCCTTGTTGTCAGTTCCATCATCCTCCTGTCCGCGAGGATCGGACCGCTCATGCGGCTGCTGTCGCTGCTGCTCGGATGGTCCGGGCTGGTCATCTCGCTGGTGCTCGGCGTCTATGCGCGTCTGGGGCTCGGCGAGTTTTGCCAGCTCTGCGCCGTCCTCTACTGCGCATGCACCGGCATCTTCCTGGGCGCGTGGCTCATCAACCCACAGGGGCCGCTGCGAGGCTTCCGTGACAAGGCCCGGGGTACGGTGTCCGAGGCAGGAACCATCATCCTGGTCGCCGCAACAGCCTTCGCCGCGCTCACAGGCGTACAGTACAATCGCTATCGCACAGAGGTCATAGCGAGCCGAAAGGCGTCCCTGCTCACATGCCAAGAGCGGGTATCCAAGGCCCTACCGCCCACCTTATTCGCGCGCGACGCAACACACGAACCCGAAGTCGTACTGGGACTCTTTATCGACCTGTCCTGCCCACACTGTCGTAACGAATTCAAGGACTGGATCGAGTTCTGGAATACTAACCGTGACTTCCTGGATCTCAGGGTGTTCCATTTCCCGATGGATCCGCAGTGCCGAGGCGGGAATAGTCCAGGCTCAACCCGAAATTCTTCGTGCCTCGGCGCGCTTGCTCTCGAGTGCATGATCCAAGCCGCGCCTGCGCAAGCCGAGGCGATCACGCTCGACATGTTCGCGTTGCAGGACAGCCGTGAGCCGTTTTTTGAGATCTCAAAGATCGAGCGTGTGGCGAAGAAGTACGATGTTTCAGGGATCGCAAAGTGCGTGAACGAGGATAGCGCCGTGGAGGAGCGCGTCTTCCACCATGTCGCCTTCGCACGCTCGGTGCCGCTGACCGAGGCACCAGCGGTGGTCGTGGCTGCTGTACGGCGAGGGAAGGTCAGCGAGCGCGTCAGCGCGATCAGCGGCGCCAAGGACCCGGCTATGATCGAGGATATGATCGAGGAGGCGCGACTCCGCGCGAGGTCTGCCCCATGACATCTGCTGACGATAACCAGAAGATCGGCTGGCTGCTTTTTGGCAGTCTCTTTGTCGCGTGCGTGATGATCGGGCTCATCCTCCTCATCCTCCTCAGGTTCACGGCCCCCGTTGCGCCAGTCCTGGAGTGCAGCGATGAGCTGGCGGAGCAGTGTGGCCCCGGTCAGGACTGCATTGACAACACCTGCCAGGAGGCCCCGGACCGTCGTCGCAACTGCAACTCTGGAGAGGTCTGTTCTATTGACTGCGCCTGTGGCCTCCCCCGGTCATGTGTCGAGAATCGGTGCATCGTCCCGCCGCCGGAGACGGCCGAGAGCGTCTGCGATGATGCCGCTCAGAAGTTCATCGTCAAGCTTGATGCCTTATACAAGTCTTGTCTCAAGGAGGCCGGAGGCAAAGATCCAGTATCGTGCACATCGGATGAGTTTGCGAAGTTCACCGCAACCAACGAAGATTTTGGTGAGATCATCACGACGTATGGCGAGGCCTTGCTCCTGGTGTTCCCCGATAGCAGGCCATTTTATCAGGCCGAGCAGCGCGACGAATGGCCCGATCAGCCGACCTTGGACCATTATCTCGGCTACCTGCGGGAGCGCGAACCACAATTCCGCGGCGCGAGCCGGATCATCATCATGGGCCGCGCAACGAAGACACGCGACCTCCAGACTGACTACTCCTTCGCCAAGGCTCGCGTCACGTTCGCCCAGGAGCGTTTGACCGAGCTCGGAGACAGGATCTCGACCGGCTCCATCACGCGCAAGTTGATGATGTTCGCCGTCGGCGCGGAGAATAAGCTTGAGCTCGACTATCTGATGAAACATGAGACGATTCGCGTGATCGGCTGGCGATCGAACCACGAGGAGGAGAGCATCGGTGATGCCTTGGCGACCTTGCGCGCTGGCGGTCAGGTGCCCAGGGCCGAGCGAAATAGACTCGAGGGCATCCTCAACCGCTCGGTCATCATCGTTTCGGTTCCTTGCCCCCTGCCCGAGGCGTCCCCATGAGCGGAGCAGGCGAGCGAACGGGGCCCCCGTGGCCGGTCCTGGGGGGCCTCCTGATCGCGGGGACATTCGCTTCCGTTGCGCTCTGGAGCTTCCTGTCCGCTCCCCCGGACCCTGCTCGCGCGAACAAGCTTCAACCGATTCAGCGCCAAGAAACCGTGGGGAGCGCGACGGCGGAGCCCGCCGCTCCTCCTGAGGTCACCCCTCCTCTCGATGGGCCTCGCCCCGCCGGCATCGAGAAGCAGAGCGAGATACCAGAGATCCTCAATCTCAGCTTCCTCGACCGCGGCGCCCTCGTCCGGCTCCGGAGCATCCTCGCACCCCGCACCGTCACCGTCATCAATGTTTGGGCCACCTGGTGTGGGCCTTGCCGCCGCGAGTTCGCTTCCCTCCGTGAACGCTTCAGCGGATGGGAGAGCGACGTGCGCTTCGTGCCGATTCAACTGGGGGACGAGCCGCCCGGCGAGCTCGAGAAGACCATGCCCGACGCCGCGCACTATCTTGTCGATCTCGTCAGCGGCGGCAGCGTTCAGCGCACTCTGCGCACTCGCGGGCTCGCCGAAGAAGCGAAGATCCCGATCACGCTCGTGCTCGACTGCCAGTTTCGCCTCCGTTGGCTCCATCTTGAGGAAATTCAGGATTTTGATGAGTTCGCGCTGCGCGTGGAGGAACTGCGTCGAGCGCTCAGGACGGGCGCCTGTGCTCCACCAGCGCCGCCGGCCAACTCCGGTGAGCCCTCGGAGTTCATTGGCCCCCAGAAGACCAGCCCGAAGGCCCGCTGTGGCGACGGCAAGATGGACTACGCGGGCGGTGAGGACTGCCACTCCTGCCCAGCAGATTTCCCGTGCATGGGGCGAGAATGCGTCCCGTCCGAGAAAGGGCGCTGGCTCTGTAGCGACGCCATGCGCCTTCCAGACCATTTGCGGTAGAGTGCGCTCGACATGCTCCTCGCCTCCCACCTCGCCATGGTGCTTTGCCTCGGGCTCGACCTATCGAGCGCCGACACGAGCGTCGGAGCAGTCGCGCCCGCGCCGGCCACGGACGAGAGTCCCAGAGCGGTGAAAGCCCTCGAGCTCTATAAGCAGCAGCGCCTCCTGGAGGCAGCGGTCGCTTTCGAGGGGCTCTGGCAGGACTTTCGTGTCCCTGCCTATCTCTTCAATGCTGCGATCGCGCGCGAGCGTCTTGGGCACGAGGCGCAAGCCTATGTTCATCTTCGCCGCTTCCTCGCCGAGCCAGTCAGCGCCGAAGAACAGGCGACCGCGGCACGGCGGGTTGAGGAGCTGAAGGTCCGGACGATCCCCCTGCGAATCGAAGTGGTGGGTGCGCCAGGCCAGCAGGACCTGAGCTTTGTGCTGCAGAAGATGCCTGCAGAGGAGGCGATCAAGGTCGAGGCCTCACTGCTCGCCGTCCCGGGAACTCCAGGCTCCTACGAGGTCTACGTCGATGCCGGTTCGTGGCTCGTCTCTCCGGTTGCCGCCGGCTATCAAGAGCTGAAAGCAATTGCGGACGCTCAACCAGCAACGCCCGCGGCCCTCAGCTTCCGCATGGAGCCGGGGCTAGTGCCCTTTTCCCTGGTCGTCGAGCCGCCGGACGCTCTGACCGCGGGTGTTCGCGTCCGGGTGCTACCCAAGGCCGGAGGCGACGCGCAAGAGTTCCAGCTGACTGTTCGCGCGACCCAGTTGGCGCTGGCTCCTGGCGAGTACTCCGTCGAGCTGTCTGCGCCCAACTTCAAGCCCGCAGCGCTCCAGATCGACTTGCGGTCGGGACAGGCGATCCCTTCGATCGTGCTTCAACCCGTCGAGCCCTCGGAAACACCAACGGAGGACACCTCGAACCGAGGGCTTGCGATTGGATTCGGGGCAGCCAGTGCTGCGCTACTCGTGGGCGGTGGCGTAACTTTGGGGATTTCGATGCCCAAGTTCACGTCGACAAGCGACAAGTATTTGCTGATATCGATGAAGGCGCCTGGGGACGATACCACGAATGAGTGGGCCGACCAGCAACGCTCCGTGAGACGAAACCTTCGTGGCCAGGCTACAGGCTTCGTCTTGGTGGGCGCATCGTTGGGCGGGTTCATAGCGGCTGCGCTGACGCCCCTCAAGGATCGTCGGCGAGTTGTGGCGGTAGAGATCGGCGTCGGAGCTGCCGTTCTTGTGGGCTCGACCATCGCTTACGCAGTTTCCCGCGAGCGACTAGACGCGCTGTTCAGAGCTGATCATGCGTACGTCACGCGGATGGATTCTGAGTCGGATAATATGTTGTCCGCGACGGGACTATTGAAGGCGCGAACGGGGCGTTCCGACGCGGCCGCCTTCGTCGTTGGGACAGGCGCGGCAGTCCTGACCGCGGGAGTTGTCGAGTGGGCACTGCTCGCGCGTAAACGAGCGCCCCCCCCCGTCAGCGTCGGGGCTTCGACCTACCGAGACGGCGGAATGCTGACGGTGTCGGGTGCATTTTGAGGAGAACCATGCACGCATACAGAAGTTTTCAAGTCGGCACCGTTTTTTTTGCGCTGAACGTCGCATGCATTTCGGACTATCCATACGCCGATAGCGTAGGCGGGAGCGAGGCGAGTTCATCATCGTCATCACCCACGACCGGGACGACGCCAGGTTCCGACTGTGGCAATGCGATGGTTGAGCCCGGTGAGGACTGCGACGACGGCAAAAGCAACAATGGCCCGGGTAAGGCCTGTCTTGCAGACTGTGCAAAGAATGTCTGCGGCGACAGTGACAAGGGGCCTGGCGAGGGCTGCGACGACGGGAACAAGGTAGAGACCGACGGATGCCTGAATAACTGCACGCCGGCCGGCTGTGGGGACGGCAAGGTCCAGGCTGGCGAAGGCTGCGACGACGGAAACAAGGTCGAGACCGACGCCTGCCTGAATGACTGCACGCCGGCCGGCTGCGGGGACGGCTTCATGCAGGGCGATGAGCAGTGTGACCTCGGATCCGACAACAAAGACACCGGGGAGTGCACGGCGCTTTGTAAGAGCGCTATCTGCGGCGACGGCTTTGTGTGGGAAGAGAAGGAAGATTGCGACCTTGGCGCCGGCAATAATGGCGATGAAAAGGCCTGCAAGGAGGACTGCAGTAACAATGTTTGTGGTGATGGGAATGTCGGCCCCGGAGAGGAGTGCGACGCGGGGGAAAAGAACGCTGATGATGGCTATTGTACTTTGCAGTGCAAGAACGCTATCTGTGGTGACTCGCTCGTTCAGATCGGCAAAGAAGAATGTGATGATGGGAATGACGTAGACACGGGCGACGGTTGTCCGAATAGTTGCTTCTTTGATCGGCATGTTTTTCTTACTTCCCAGCTCTATTGCGGCAATCTGAACCTCTTCAATGATGGCGGTTGCGATGGAGAGGCGCTGGAAGGGATGCTTTCTGGCGTCGCTCGCGGTGACGCTCGCTGCAACAAACTGCAAACCCCCAAGAGTGGATTTACTTACAGGGCCTGGCTGAGTGACGGCGCGGCGAGTCCCGTGAGTCGGTTCACGGCTAAAACGGAGATGTTTTCAGGTAGGTACGTCCTGCTAAACGAGACTCTTGTCGCCAACGGATGGCTCGGCCTTGTAAGCGGTGCGATTGCGCCAATCTCGCGCACGGATAAAGGCGTCTCTCTTGTAAAGGCCTCTGTCTGGACGAATACCAAGTCTGATGGCAACCCGACTGCGGGTGAGCATTGTGGTAATTGGAGTGTTAGCGACGTCGGTAAGACTGCCGACTACGGTGCGATTGAAGGGGCAGGGGCTACGTGGAGTCTTACTGGGAAATCGGCATGCTCGTTTCCGTTGCGTCTATACTGCATCGAAGATCGTCTCTGATGTATTCGTATAGTGGGGGGCGCCATGGCGAAGTCAATTTCGGGCCCTAGCAGGTGCGTTGTTGGGACTTTGATTAGGGAGCAGTATCGGGTCGAGCAGCGACTCGGGAAGGGGGGCTTTGCGGAAGTATACCTGGCTACGGATACCAAATTCGGTGCCCGGAAGGTCGCTATCAAAGTGCTCCTCCCGGAGTTCTCAAGCCACGACGAGGACATCCGCCGCTTTTTGGATGAGGCCAAGATCACAGGGAACATCCATGACCCTAACCGGCACCTGATTCAGGTTTACGAGTTCGGCCACTGGGACGGGCTGTACTGCATCGTGATGGAGTACCTCGAGGGACGTAGTCTTCGGCTCGACATGGACCGCCGCCTACGTCCGCTTGCCTATGCCGAGGCTTTGGACATTGCCGCGCAGGTTTGCGAGGGGCTTGCCGCGGCCCACAAGAACGGCGTTGCCCACCGGGACTTGAAGCCAGACAATATTTTTCTTTGTCCGACCCCGTACGGGATAAACGTCAAAATTCTGGACCTCGGCATCGCAAAGGTCGTCGACAATCGCATAGTCGGCGAGCTACAGCACCGTTCTCGCGTTGGCGTGGTCTTGGGGACGCCTGCGTATTTGGCGCCTGAGATGTTCTCAGGCAAGGCTGTGGACTATTACCTAGCCGACATCTATTCGCTCGGTGTTGTCCTCTATGAGATGATCACCGGGGAGACTCCTTTTCAAGGAGAGAGTCTCGCCTATTACGTCTACGCCCATGCGAGCGTGGAGCCGATGAGGCCGTCGGAAGTCAACACCGGCATTAAATTGCCCGATGCGGTCGATAGCCTGGTCATGCGCTGCCTGGCGAAGGAGCCCGCGACCCGGTTTCGTACCCCGGAAGAGCTAGCGGGCCAGATCCAGGCGATCCTCGCCGGGGAAACTCGGTCCAGCAGGCGGCCGTCCTTCACCGGTCCCACCGATATGGCTCAGCAGGAGGGCCGGCCGAGCCAACGGCGAGCTCCCGCCGAGTCCACCCCCGTGATGGCCGGGGGGCCCGCTTCGGCGTCGCCTCTGGAGCCGTCTGGGCGGGCAGCTCAGCCAGTGCGCGCGCCTAGTTCACCGGTGCCCGATGCGCCAGTACAGCGCCTCCAAAAGTCCAGATCGCCCGGACAGGATTTGCCCCCGAACCATACCGGGTTGCCCATCGCCGTAGGTGCCAAGCTCGACATTCTCGTTCCAAACCTGCGCGCACCGGGTTCGCCGGCTGTCAGCGGTGGAGCCTCAGGACCCAACATCCGCGCGGCAGCCCCGGCAGCATTCGCGTCTCCCGTCCCGCCACAGCCAGTCCAAGCCGCGACAGCCGGGCCGATGACCGAGCTGCCGGCATCGGCTCCAAACGAAACAGTGCTTGGATTGGGTTTTCGCCCGGGCATGCACCGCGCGCATCCACTCGAGCTCGAAGACGACGCCCCCGAGCAGGGTACGGCCACAGCCTCCCCTGCCGGAAGTGACAAACAAGAGAGCATCCCGACGCCTGCACCAGGGCGGACACTGAAGCCGGTCAGCGAGCGGGCTGTCGCACCCGCACCTGTCTCCTCGCGCGGCCCGTCGCCAGTCCAGGAGTCGGAGAGCCTCCGACAGGTATTCATCGGTCTAATGTTCAGCGCGGCATTGGTCTCGATATTCACGACGGGTACACTTGTACTCAAGATCGTCGACACGAACTGGATGCACGCCACCAAGCGTCCTCGGCCAAAGGCGGCTCTCCGCTCCGTGGCGCCCGCCTTCGAGGAATCCGTTGCGACGCCCGAAGCCCCGACGTCGCCCGCCGCCGAAGGCGCTGCTGCAAAAAACTGAGATTCTAGCCCTCGCTCGCGGATGTGACCGGGCTCTCCTTTCGCTTGATGGGCATGGGCATTAGTTTGCCCATACTGTCATCTTCCGGCTCTGGCACTGGTGGCGTTTGAGGCCCCGGTGATGGCCCTGGTGATGGCGAAGGTCGATCTTGGGGCGATCGAGGCTCTGTGCGGGTTGGAGCCTTGTCGGGGACGAGGGGCGTTGATGGCGCTGGCACGGGCGTCGGCTGTGTTACCGGCGTCACCGTGGCCTCCGCGCGGTTTATCACCGAAAGAAGGGCAACTGCGGTGGGCTGATCCGGAACTTCGGAGACGACCTCCTGCAAGATGTTTCGGGCCTCCACTGTCTGGCCCCGGCGCCACAAGAGCAGGGCGACAACCGAACGCAATAGCGTAGTGGGATTCTCCACTTGCTGAAGCGCCGAGATCAGCGCAGGCTCGGGAATGGCGTCCTTGTCGCGCCAGAAGGGCGAGGCCCTTGCGATTGCGACGAGCTCTTCCGCTCCCTCGGGCGGTAGAATCTCGATTACGACAGTATCTGTCGCTCCCTTTGAGATGAGCGACAGTGCCTTTACCCGGTCCCGGGCGGCTGGATCTAGCTTCAGAGGGACTCTTGCGAACCAGGCATCCGCGAGGTCCAGGTCTTTCGTGCTGTAAATCAGCGCCTTACCGTCGAGTACGGTGTCATCGAACACGACAGCGATTTGGCAAGCAAGCGCGCGACGAAGCACCAACTCGGACGCGAGTAAACGAGCCCGAGCTTTCTGAGCTGGGGGTTGATCGTTTGCATCAATCACGCCGCGCAGGCTCTCCTCGTGACGCAGCAGGTCCGTGAGCCCAAGCGTGCGCATCTCATCGTAAGCATGATGAAAGACCAGCTCTACTGACGGCGCCTCCTGAGCTGGGGGAGTTGTAAGGAGCATTGGAACGGCCACAGCCAGCCCCAGAGCGACCAGGCCTCCAAGCACAAGCACGTACGATCTCAACTTTCGCCGAGTGCTAGAGTGTGCCGGCGCCCCCCCGGCCGCTGTTGTGGTTGTGCTGGCTTGGGATCGCGCGTGCAAGTCGGGGCTGGTCTGGGTGGACTCCAGGTTGGGCGCGAGAGCTGCAGGGTGCGTGCTGCTGCTTTCGCGGCCCGCGGCCAACGTGCGGGGTGTGCTCCTTCCTCCAGGAAGGACTTCCCTCGACTCATTCTCTGCGAACCCGGAATCGGGGAGCGGGAGCGGCGAGGATATAGCTCTCGCCGCCGGCGGCGTGGGTGTGACCCGGGGCGTTGGAACGGACGAGCCGGGGGGCGCTGGGGCAGCCGAAGCCGGGGCGAGTGAGGACTGGGGGATGGGCGCAGGCGATGAACGGGGCGTCTGAGCGGCGAGATCCGCTCGCCGCGGCGTCGGGTGATTGAGGAGCGTAGTTGGTGCTCCTTGGCGAATCGCATCCGCGAACTCACGCATGGACTGGAAACGGGCTATGGGATCAGGCTGGAGTGCGCGCGCGACAATATCGTCGAGATCTGGTGGAAAGGTCCCCGGGGGTACGAAGCTGCTCGGCGGAGGGGGAAGTCGACCGAGAATACGCTGATAAAGCAGCGCCTGGAGGTTCCACTCCCCGTCGTCGGGCATATGCGGGATCTTGCCGGTGAGCAGCTCGTACAGCATGACCCCAACACCGTAGATGTCGCTCCGATAGGTCACCCGGCTGGTCTCTCCTGCGGCCTGCTCGGGCGAGGCATAGCTCGGGGTGCCAATAAAGAACCCCTCGGACGTGTTCGCTGTGTCGAGCGACAGCCGCTTGGCGACGCCGAGATCCACGAGCTTGACGTGGACGTTCTTATCGGTCTCCAGTGATAGCATGCAGTTGGCGGGCTTGACATCGCGGTGGATAATCCCACGAGCATGAATTGCCGCCAGTCCGTCGCAGATCTGAAGGATAATGTCGCGGATATACTCCCACTGGGGCCGCTGGCCCTTGTGTTTGGTGATATCATCCGCGAGGTTTCGCCCCGCGACGAACTCCATCACGTAGAATAGCGATTTGTCCGGAAATGCCCCACTGTCGATGACCTTGACGACGTTGTCGTGCTTGATCATCGCCAGCATCCGCATCTCCTCCTCGAAACGATCGACGCTGGCGATGTTGGCCTTGAGCACCTTCATGGCACGCGGCAACTTCAGCATTTTTTGCCGGACCCGCCAGACCTCCCCCATCGCTCCAGTGCCGAGGAGCTGCTCCACGACGTAGCCGTAGATCTCGGCACCGACGAACACGGCGCTCTGGAAGGAAGGCGGCGCCGGCCCGAGGAGGGTGTCGTTATGGGGGTCGGTGGGCATGATGAGGGCAGGCTCAGATGCGACGACAAGGAGCGCTCAAGGGCTGACCGAGGAGGGGCCGGTGGTCGGTGAGCGCAAGGCCGGCACCAGTTTATCCTAGCGCCACCCTCTGCAGAAGCCGTCACGTGCATCACTTGGCTCGCATCGCCGTGGGACCTCGTTCGCCGACGCGCGCCACCGCCCCTAGTAAGGTTGGCCCGATCGCCTGAGCGCGAATTCGTGGGTTAGGACGCGGACTTGGGACGGCGGGTGGTTGTCCAACATCCGTGGTTCACTGCTCCACGCAATAGAGCGCGGCCTGCGAGGTGCAGGGGGTCGGGCAGAAGGACGACCAGGCCATGCTGGGGGCTCCGACTCGGCCCAACGTTGAGTCCCCGCCTGTGCTCGACCAGTTGGCGCAGGAGCCGGTCTTCAGTGACACGCCCGCCGCGCTGGTGCCCGTCCACGCGCCCAGGGCGTCCGTCGGAAAGCAGGCGTGCGCGCCTGTCGCCGGCAGGCCCCCGAGCTCTGATACGTTGATCGGTGCATCGAGGGTGCCATCGATCAGATCTTGCCAGTCCGCGGCGACCTGGACGTCGTCGAGACGAACATAGGGAACATCGGATTTGAGAAAGTCGTCCGCAGGTGCCGCGAGGTCAGTGCTCAGCCAGGCACGAAACAGGCCGGGAACTGCCGCGGATTCGGCGGCTGCCTGGCACTTCGCGTCGGCGCCCGCGAGTCCGCCCAGGTCGCCGGTGAAGACGGCGCTGGTGACGAAGACCCTGCGCAGTTCTTTCGTGCACTGGGCCGAGCAGCCGTCACCGTCTGCGGTGGCCCCGTCGTCGCACTCCTCGCCCGGGTCCAACTCTTCGTCGCCGCACTTTGCGGAGTCCGTTCCCATCGAGGTCGACGCGGTCTGCGGCTCGCCTGTGTCGGATGATGTTGAACCGGTGCTCGTGGACGGCGTTGGCCCGGACGCGGAGGTCGTCATCGTCGCAGTCTCCCCGCTTGTGGACGACCCGGTGGTCGCGGTTGACGTGCTCGGCATCGTCGATGCCTCGCCTGTCGTGCCGACAAGAATGTCGGGCCCTGGTGAGAAGCAGCCCGCGAGCAGAAGACAGGCCACCGGTGAGTATTTCTGCATTTGCGCCTGAGCGCGATATTGCGTCAGGTTCGGCGAGGAAAGGCAAGCCCTGTTCGTGCGCCGCCCACCAGGGCCGCAGAACGCTGGCTTGGCCGAGTGCGTGAAGGGCGCCCGGCCGGCGAGCCGAGGCCATGTCCCAGCTGACGCGGCGCGGGGTTGCGCGCTAAACTGAGCGCCGTGCGCCGCCTTACCCTCGTCGCTCTCGCCCTCGCGTCTGCGTGCGCGCGCGAGCCGGACACCGGTCTGTCGACCGGGGCCGGCGTGACATCGGTGGCGCTCTCGACCAGCTCCAGCTCGACCGGCGAGCCGTCGTCGACGAGCAGCGCGGCGGACAACTCCACGGGCGGCGCCGGCAACGGCTCCGGCACCGTGCCCGACATGGGCCTCATCCCCGACCTCGGACCGGGGCAGCCGCTGGGCTGCCAGGGGAAGATCGACTTCGTGTTCCTGATCTCGCGCCTCCATACGATGAAGACCGAGCAGGCGCAGCTGCTTGCCAGCTTGCCCGGCTTCATCGCCACGATCGAGGCGACCTTCCCCGACTTCGACATGCACGTCATGGTCGCCAACCCTGACGGAGTGTGGCCCGGATGGGCCTGCGAGGTCCCGGAGCTGTGCGGCACCGAGCCGTATACCTGCGACCCGTGGGCGCCGGGCTATGAGTGCGGCCCCGACACATGGGACCTCATCAAGCCGTGCGACGAGACCCTCGGCGCCGGCATCCTGTTCAACGTCGGTCTCGATGCGACCAATCATCCCTGCGTGCTGGCCGAGGGCCGCCGCTACATAGCGATCCCCGGCGAGCCCGATCCCAAGGCGGCGTTCGCGTGTATCGCTCCGGTGGGGAACGGCGGCTCAGACCCAACCCTCGGCGCGGCGCTGGTTGCTGCGGTCTCGCCCGAACTCAACGCGGAGGACGGCTGCAACGCCGGGTTCTTGCGCCCGGACGCGTTGCTCGTCGTCACGATGATCACCGATGTGGAGGATGACCAGTCGCCCGGCAAGCCCGATGCCTGGTACAAGGCCGTCGTCGCGGCCAAGGGCGATCCCGGTGCGGTGGTCATGCTGGCGATCCAGCCGCAGGCCCTCGTGGGCGAGGAAAAGCCGGGCTGCACCTACGACGGCGACGGGGAGCTCCGGCTCCGCGACCTCATCAATATGTTTCCCTTCCATGCCGAGGGAAACACGTGTGCGGCGAGCTATGTTCCGTTTTTCCAGGACGCCGTGGGCCGCGTCGCCGAGGCATGCAGCAGCTTCATTCCGCAATGAGGGGGGCGCGTCGGCCGTCGCGGGAGCAAGTCTAAGGGTGCGCGAGCACGGCCCGGGCCTCGATGATGCCACCATTCGTGCGGTAACCGCCCCCGAACACGCGATCGAAGGCGTCGATGGCGATGGCGCTCGCCTCCGAGTTCTCCTTGCTCGCGGGAAACGGCGCGTTGAACGGCTCGGCCTGCGTGTAGACGACCCGCCCGAGTAGGAAGCCGCGTTGCGCAGTCCCGTCGCGCATCGTCGCCGCGACGACGACGCCGCCATGCTTGTTGAGGGCGACGGCGACACCGTAAGCCGTGGCGGACGTCTTCTCAGGCTTGAACCAGGTGCGCGTGCCTGTCGCGGTGTAGAGGGCGGTCTCGACGCGTTGGGTGTCGCAGGTATCGTTGCAACCATTGCCGGTGACGAGCACTCCGTCCGGGTGGGCAGCGGCCCCGAAGAACTTGCTCTGAGTAAAAGCGCCGGCCTTCGGCGCGATGATGACGGGTCCGAGCACGCCAGCCGTGTCGATATCCATTCGCATGATGAATCCACGATCGTGGGGGTCCTTGAGCTCGTCGTGGTTTCCGCTGCTCAGGCCGACGATCCAGGCGACGCCGTCTCGCACGACAACGTCGGTCGCCAGGTCCGTGAACTTGTGCGGCCACACTCCAGGCTGATAGTCCCAGGCCTTGCCGCTCAGAATCGGCACGTGGTCGCCGTTCATCCTCCAAATGAGGACATCCATATCGCCCTGGCCCGAGGCGCCGAATCCGACCGCGACGCAGCCGCCGGTCTCGTCGTTATCGATGGCGCTCACGGTCTGTCCGGCCTCGGTAGGAATCTCGATACCGGTGAAGTCCCCGGTTGTGTCGAGCAAGATGATCCGCGGACGCCACACATTGGCGGCCTCGCGCACATTCATCGCTACCCAGAGCCGCCCGTCTGGCGCAACAGCGATATCGGTGGCCCAGCCCTCATGATTGTCGAGCAGGCGCGTGCCGTCGGCCCAGAGCTCCGCGCCGGTGATCCCCGAGCGCTTTCGCAGTGCGGGCCTCTGCAGACCGGCGATCAGCCATGAGCCGATCTCCAGAACATCGCGCTCTGGCGTCAGTGCGATCCGTCTCGTGCGTGAACCGGCCGGACCCGCCATCGCCCAGGCGACCGTGCCGGGTGCGGGTGCGCTGACCACGAACGGGACGGGCCGCTGATCGGACAGGCCCTCGCGCTCGGCGATGACCTCGAGCACGTGGTCGCCGTTGTCGGCGGAGCCGTAGATCGCCACCGCCCCCGAGAAGATGCCGTTGCCCTCATCCTTCAGCGCGCCGAGGTCGATGCCGTCCAGCACGGCGCGGGCCGAGCTCGTGTGCTCGGTCGTGGTGGTGAACTGCACCGGCCCTGCGAGCGTGACCTTCGCGGGCATGTCGACATCCAGGATCGCCGGGGGTGGGAGGGCGCCGCCGGTGCTGCTGCCTTCGACCTCGCCCGACGTGGTGCTGTCGCCCACGTCAGCGCTCGTCGCCACCGCTCCGCCGGTCGTCTCGCCACCCGTTGCGCTCCCCCCGGAGGTTCCGTCCGCGCCGGTGGAAGTGCCGGTCGTCGGCGACGCCCCGGTCGTCGCCGCCGGGTGCCCCCCGCTAGAGAGGAAGGGGGCGTCTTGCACGGCCTTGAGATCTTCGTCGAAGTTGTCGGCGCAGCTGGTGAGAGCGGCGGCGGCGGCCAGCGTGAGGGCGAAACGCTGCATGGCGCTCACGATATCACGCGCGCCAGCGCGCCGGACGGGTCACGTGCGCCGTGGGGTGCCGCTGGCAGCCCCCTAAAAGCGCCCAATGAGGACAATTCCGGCGCCCTGCGGTCCACCATACGGCGCAATGCGGGCGGTCTGTCTTCGTTGACGCTCTCCGGCGACCACCAGGCCGACCCCAAGCGCTCCTAGTAGGGCCGCGGACAATGCGAGGCCCACCGTCGCGCCACGTGTCCACGTGTTGATTGCCTGAAGCTCGGCGATGCGCTCGTCCTGCTCGAGGGTCTTGCCGCCTGCGACCTCGACTTCGCCGCGGATGTCCCCGAGATCGTCGCCCGCTCGCGCCCGGTGGACCCGCACACCCACCAGGCCGAGCGTCAGCGCCGTCATGGTGCCGAGCAGCAAGCCGCCCGCGAGCGTCATGGACGCGACCTTCGGCCGGTCGGCCTGGCCAGCAGGCGGACCGGCCCAGGCGACCGCTGGCTTCCGGACGACGGGCAGAAGCTCGGCTTGAGCCTCAGGCATGCAGTTGTGGCCGGGGTGGTCCGTCGCCAGCGTCGCGCGGGCCCTGTCCGTGAAGTCGAGCGCCTCCGTGCGCAGATTCGCCGGCAGGCCGGCACGCGCGAGGACGGAGCCGGCCGCATCGAGCAGCCGGCACAGGTGGTTCGGCGCACCCGTTCGCTCGTGGGCGATCTCGCGGGCGGTCCCGACGTGGGTGAGCAACTCGCCGACCTCGTCCAGGTCCGTCGCCGCGGCGAGGCGCCGCTCGGCCAGATCCGCGACATCGAGCAAGTCCTCGATGGGCGTCGGCGACCCGGTGAGCGCCGGGTCGGCCGCGTTGATCCGCGCCATGATGGTGGCGTTGGGCGTGGCGTCCGCGGCCGGACGGGCAGCCGGGGGAGCCGCGAGCGCAGGTCCTGCCAGGAACACGGAGAGCAGTGCGGTGCCAGCGTGCATGGCCCACCTGTATCACAAGCGCGCCCGGTCGCTTTCACGCTTGTGACGGGGGATGCCCGACCCGCGCCACCGCCGAGCCCGCTGCTGCTGCCGTCGCGTGGGGTCCATCGGGCGTGAGGCGGCGGGCTTGGCACGACCGCGCCGGGGACGGTGCTTGCACCTGCTCTGCGCGGTTTCGCGATGCCCACTTGCGCCCGGGCTGTGACCGGCGGCAGGCTGACCAGGCCATGGACAGCTCGAGCTATCCCGAAGCCCCCCGCGACATCGGCCGCGTCATCGCCGGCCGCTACCGCCTGGTGCGACGGATCGGCATCGGCAGCTCGAGCGAGGTGTACAAGGCCGAAAACCTCGCCACCGGGGGCACATGCGCGATCAAGCTCCTGCGTCGTGAGCACCTGAGCCTGTCGACCGCGCGGACCCGCTTCTCGCGCGAGGTGCGGCTCCTCGCGCGGCTCGACCACCCCAACATCGTGCGTGTCTTCGATGCCGGCGAGGATGCCCTCGACGGTGGGAGCAAGACGCAGCCGTACTTCGTGATGCCCGTGCTCCCCGGCGACTCACTGCGGACGATCCTCCGGCACCACGCGATCGATCCGCTCCCCTGGCGCGAGGGCGCGACCCTCGTGGCCGATCTGCTGCGCGCGCTGGGCGAACTGCATGGCGCCGGCATCCTTCACCGAGACCTCAAGCCTGCCAACGCGATCGTGACGCGCGGCGCGGACAGGATGATCCTCGTACTTATCGACCTCGGCCTGGCCGCGGACCTCAGCGATCCGAGCCTGCACGCGAGGCAGCGGTTCGGCTCGCCGCCATACCTCGCACCCGAGCGCTGGCGAGGCGAGGCCGCGGACCCGCGCTCGGACCTCTATTCCGTGGGGGCCATCTTCTATGAGCTGCTGACCGGCGCGCCGCCGTTCTTCGCGTCCGAGCACGCCGAGCTGCGCGAGCAACACCTGGCGGCCCCTGTGATGGCGCCTTGCGATCGTGCGCCACGGGCCCACATCCCCGCGGAGATTCAGGCGATTGTGCTGCGCGCGCTCGAGAAGCGCCGCGAGGACCGCTTCGCCGACGCGGCGGCCTTCCTGACCGAGCTCGAGGAGACTCGAGAGCGACTGCTTTATCGACTGCCCCCCAGCTACCGCCTCCTGCCGCGCGGCCTGCGTGGCGGGCACGCCTCTGCGAACGAGCCCTCGGCGGATCCTCCTGCTCCGGTCGTGGTTCGGAGCCGCAGGGTGGGGCGCATGGCCGCGCTGGTCGCTTGTGCAACGCTCGCCACGACTTTGTTCGCCCTCCGCAGCGCGCTCGGCCCGGACCCCAGGCCGGAGCCGGCCACCACGGACGATGCCCCGATCCATCCTGTCCTCGAGGACAGCCGGCTGCCGATGAGCCGACCCGCGGGGGGCGAGGCTGCGCTGCCAGAAGAGCGAGATATCTGCAACGTCGACCAGGACCGCGACGCTTCGCCTGAAGCATTGGGCGCCATGGCGCTCGTCGAGAACACCAGCCCCCGCGAGACACGCCGCCGCGCATCCTCGACGTCCCGGCGAGGTCCCCCGACGAGCGAGGAGGCGCAGCGCGTTGCGGAGCGCGAGCCCGTGCTCGCCTCGTTGCGCGCATGCCCCAATGTCCCGGGTGCCGTCATCGCCGAGCTGGAGATCGCAGGCGGCCGCGCGAGCGTCGCTATGCTCAATCGGCACCGACCGAGCGGCGACGTGCCGTGGCATCAATGCGCCCGCGAACTCCTCGAGGGGCTGGAGTATCCAGTCTCCGGCACGGCCGGGCGTGTCCGGGTGCGCCTCACACCGTAGCCCCTCGGCCTCTGCCGCCTGTGCCCGAGAGCGGCGGTGGTTGCCCCGACGGCTCGCCTGCAGGCCGGGCGGCAAGGCGGGTCTGTGTCGCTGGTCCGGCATTCGCCGTCAATCGAGCTCGACGATGCGGCTGGCGGGCTGCTCGGTCACCTCGAAGGACTTGCAGCGCAGCGGGCGGCTGCGCCAGTCGACGCGCTTCGGGTGGTAGTCGGTCTCGGCGGTGGCCTGGGCGATCGCGGCCTGGAGCCTCTCGGTCGTCAGCTCGCCGCCGCCGTAGGCGGCCTCGGCCCGGGCCAGGAAGGCGGCCTGCTCGGGCCCCGCGGGAGCGCTGGCGGCCATGCAGGCGGTGTAGTGGCCGGCGGCGACCTCGTCGAAGATCGCCGGGCCGGCGCTGTCCTGGCCGCCGTGCAGCGTGCTGGCGAGGAGCCGGGCGCGCAGGGCCGGGTCGGCGAGCAGCGCCTCGATGTCGGTCGGGGCCTCGGCCAGGGCGCCGCTCAGGAGCACGTGGCGGGTCTGGTCGCCGTGCTCGTCGAGCTTCGGGTCGACGAGGATCTGCTGTTCGGCGGCGAGGCGCTCCTCGATCGCCAGGTCGAGGTGGGCGCGGGTGAGCTCGCGGTGCTCGGCGAGCTTGCTGCGGCGTTCGCCGGGCGCGGGGCCGGTCTGGGCGTCGCAGGCGAGGAGGAGGGCCGGAAGCAGGGTGAGGAGAAAACGAGACTGCATGACCCCGACGTTCCAGTTGCCGGCCGATCAATTACGTGGGTGTTGACAATTAATTCGCGCCCTCGGGTGTTGGCCTGGTTGATGCCCTCGGTGAGGTCTCCGGCGGCTATTGTGAATTTGCTCACGCATGATCAGCATGAACGTTTCACCAGAGGCGAACACGCGGGCGAGGAGGCTGGCCCAGCCGATGCGGCGCGGGGCCGGAGAAAGGCGCCAGCCTTCTGCCTGCGCTTCCCTCGGCTCACCAATTCGGGCAGGTTCTTCTCCAGGAGGACGCAGTGCATTTGACCACCGTGCTTCTTTTCGGCTTGTTCCTTTCACTGTGCAGCTGTGACCGCGTCAGCGGCGGACCACCCACGCCCGTCGGCGTGCTCGGGCTGCGTGACCTGCGCGAGCCGGCACCGGCGGACGCTCCTGTGCGCGTACCGCTCGATCCCGGCAAGGCCTCTGGGCACGTCCTGCCACTCGGCGAGCGGGGGCACGGGGTCAAGCTCCGTGTCCTCGCCTGGGACGAATGCATCGACCCCCTTTGCCTGAAGGGGTCCCGACCCGTCGGCGTGGGCGTCGAGGTGATGGAAAACCCCAACGGTGCTGTCGTGAAGTGGAACGCACCAGACGCAGCTTCGGGTGCCAAGCTCGTTCCGTTGGACATGGACGTCGAGTGGGTGGATGGCGGTCACATCAAGGGTCTGAGCCTGCGCGGGGGTGTCGACTTCGCTGACGGAGCGGTGTGGAAGCCGACGCAGTGACGGCAGCACCGGACGAGAACGACGGCCTCACCTTGCTGACAGCGGCGGCGTGTACGAGCTGACGCCGCATTATCTCCATCTGGAAGTGTGCTGACTTTGGATAGAGCTTCCTGAGCAGCCTTGCCGTGGTGTAGTGGCCTGCTTCGTGCGCAGCGTGCTGCATAATCGTCTCTAAGCAGCGTAAGTCCCTGATCGGGTCGGTCGGCTGTCTGATGCCCAGGATCTAGCACGCCGTAGTGCGCCTTTGTCCGCGGCTGAGGCACGCATTCACACGCTCGTGGGTGACCGCCCCCGTGCTCGCGCGAGAAATTCGAGCAACAGCGCGGCACGTGCCGCGACCGTTCGATCCGGACCCTCCACGATCCCAGCCACCGACGGCGGTCGATTGCAGTCGCGCCGGTGAGGTCGACGTCAAGGTCACGGAACGGCGAGCACGCCGGCTCAGGACAGGCGGCGTCGATCGGTCAGGACCTCGTCCACGCCGGCCTCCACGGCTGCGCGCGCGTCGTCGTCGGTCTCCGGCAGGAACGCCACCACCCGCGCGCCGCGAGCGTGGTACCGATCGATGACGGGGCGCCGGAACAGGGACAAGCCGTGGAACCGGGCGGTGAGGGCGTACGTGCGGGCAGCGCGGATGCCTCCGCCGATGCCGCGGCTGAAGAGGCCCGCTGCGCCCGCGCGGCGGCACTCCGGCTCCTGCGCGTAGAAGCGGGCGCCAGGGAACGCGGCGGCCACCGCCTGCTCGTGCGTCGGGTGCCAGGCCAGGAACATCGCGCGCTGCACGAGCTCCGCGGCGCCGGGGAGCCGCGACAGCGCGGCGACGGTCTCGATCGCCTCGGGCGGCTTCAGGTCGAGCGTCCAGCGGAGGTCGGCGTAACGACGGGCGAAGTCCTCGAAGAAGACGAGCGGATGACCGTGCACCCGGAGACCCGCCACCTCGGCCGCGTCGAGTTCACGCAGCCGTCGAGGGTCGCCGCAGAGGCGGGAGAGGTCAGGATCGTGCGCGAGGACGATCCGGCCGTCCCGGGTGAGGCGCAGGTCGGTCTCCACCGCCGTGAAACCGGCTGCCACCGCCGCGTCGAACGCGGCGAGGGTGTTCTCGGGGGCGGCTTCGGTGAGGCCGCGATGGCTGATCCACAGGGGCACGCGGCAGGGTAGCGCAACGCCGGGGGCGGTGTCGCGGTCAGGGCTCCCACGCGATCACGCCGCCGTCGAATTTCGTGCCGATGACGACGCAGACCGCGTCGTTCGAGCAGCCGCACGTGCCCGACTCCGTGCACACGTCGCCGCGGCCGGCGTCGACGCAGGTCGACACCCGCAGTGGCCCACCCGTCCCGCGCCGGCCTTGCCCGGCCTTGCCCCGTTGTCGACGTCAACCCGCCAGCCCCACTGCCGGCGTTCGGCGTTCGTGAGGGGCGTCCACAGGCCGTGGTGCCGTCGTCGCCGGAGCTGACCGGCGGCGCTGGCTGTGGTGAGCCCGGCTTCCTGGGGTGCACCCCTGCAGGACTGGCTTGGCCGGTGTTTCCCTTCTCCAGGATTTCTCCAAACCTGGGGGGCCCGCCCGGGGACTCGGGGGACGCGGCCGTTTGGCCGTGCGCGGAAAAACCCAGCGATTTCGCCCGTGTAGCTTGCTTGTGAGCCGTCGGGTGGGGGCGGTCGCTGGGTGGGTCGAGTAGAAGTGAAACT
>Ga0116158_10001551_pt1 | contig 20863 bp, 16 predicted proteins | sample AD_UKC052_MetaG_FD_89883 | JGI IMG/M metagenome (GOLD analysis project Ga0116158, IMG submission 89883) | Active sludge microbial communities of municipal wastewater-treating anaerobic digesters from USA - AD_UKC052_MetaG | ecosystem: Engineered > Bioreactor > Anaerobic > Digestate | place: USA... | reverse complement strand
TTGGTGCTCGCCTGACGACCGACTGGGTTCGTGGGGTGGCGGTGGCATCGCTCGCCGGCAACGGCGCGGATGCCTACCATTTTGATGGTGTACATTGGAATCGTGAACGCGTTACCCACTTTACAGTTACACCGGCGCTGACCTACCGCAGCAGCACTGCTTCGTTGATCTCGGGCGATAGCAGCAGCCTATGGCAAACCGCGCTGGCGCCGACCAATTCGCTACGCGAACGATGTGAGCTTGGTGCCGAAGACAGCGATGCTGATGGCGCTGTTGGTTGTGACGATCCAGATTGCTGGTGGCGCTGCGATCCGCGTTGTCCACCGTCGCTGCCAGTGGCGCAATGCGATGCACTACGGCCCCGATGCGGTGATGGTGTTTGTCAGGCACCATTAGAAAATCCGGCGATTTGTAGCAGTGATTGCACCTCGTGGTAGCTAACACCAACGCACTGGCACAATAGACCACGGCGTAATTAGACGCGCCGCGGTGCAAGCGCTAGGATGCCGCCATGTCGGATTCGTCGGACCCGTCGGCCGCTACTATGCCGGTGCCTGCTGCTGCGGCGGGGCCAGTTGTGGGCCGCACTCGCACGATGTCGACTCCGCCAACCGGGCTCGACGTACGTACCAGCCAAGAATTGGCGACGGTAACTGGCCGGATGTGGCCGAGCGCCCGGGATGTAACGCAAGTTGATTCCGACGAAATTGGGTTTGTGCTGGAGCTTGCGCGTGGCTTACACCGCTACGGCACGCCAGCGCACCGCCTCGAAGAAGCCATCGAAGTTGTGTGTCGTCGCCTCGATTTACACGTTGAAGTATTTTCAACCCCAACGACAATCATCATGAGCTTCGGTAACCCTGCCGAGTTGCGCACGCGCATGATGCGGGTGGAAACCGGTGAGCTCAACATGAGCAAGCTGGCCGCAGTTGATGAATTGGCCGATGCCGTGGTGGCGCAAAAAATTAGTGCCGCTGATGGCATCACGCGATTGGCAGAAATTATGGGCCGTGCGCCTCAATATGGCGCCGTGCCAACGGTGCTTGCCAATGGCGTTTCGGCTGGTGGGCTCGCGGTTTTTTTCGGCGGGGGTTGGCGCGATGTCATCGCTGCTGCATGCATTGGGATTCTGCTTGGCTTGGTCGGGCTATTCGTCAAAGCCACTACCGATCGCGCGCGCATGTTTGAATTATTGGGCGCCACCATCGCAGCGTTTGCGGCATCGGCAACGGCGCGCTTGATCTCGCCGATCTCAGCATCGCTGGTAACAATTGCGTCGCTGATTGTGTTGTTGCCTGGCATGACGCTGACGGTAGCGATGACTGAACTCGCAACCAAGAATCTGATTTCCGGCACGGCGCGCTTGATGTCGTCGTTGATCGTGTTGTTAGAGCTTGTGGTCGGCGTCGCGCTCGGCGAGCGGCTTGCGGCGGGCTTGTGGCGGATTCCGCACTTGAAGCCGATTGCGCTTGGCGAATATGCACAGTGGATCGCGTTGGCGTGCTCGGCGGTGGCAGTGAGTATCGTGGCGAAAGCGCGGCCGCGCGTGATTGGCTGGATCGCAGCAGCGTGCGCGGTAGGTTATCTCGGCACGCGCTACGGCACGCGTTGGCTTGGCCCGCAGCTCGGTGTGCTCATCGGTGCATTTGCCATGGGTTGCCTCGGCAACTTTTATGCGCGTGTGTTGCAGCGACCGGCGCAGGTGGTCTTGGTGCCCGCAGTGTTGCTGTTAGTGCCAGGCAGCTTGGGGTTTCGTGGCATGAACGCCATGTTGGCACGCGACACCGTCTCTGGTGTCGACACAATGTTTGCCATGTTCATCTCGGCTACGGCGCTCGTCGGTGGTTTGTTGCTTGCCAACGCCGTGGTGTCGCCGCGTCGCGTGCTGTAGCTGCTGGCCGTTTGAGCTGTTCTTAGCGCTACGGCGCTTCCGAGCCTGCCATCATGTCGTTGGCAACTTCAGCGTCGGTGAGGTTTCGGCAATAGATGGCTAACGAGTAGATTTCACCTGAGAACGGTCGGGCGTCGGCGGGCACCGCGTAGCGCGTGGTGTTGAGCACGACAAACGCTGCGTTATTATTCCATGCGCTGAAATCACCCCGCAGCAACATGGTTCGATGAACTTCACGGTTGTTCTCGCCGAATACATCGAGCTTAAAGGTGCCCGCGCCATAACGAAACACCACGAGTTGTTTGGTGGCGGCGACCAGCCCGAAGTCGTCATTGACGCCATCGCCAAACGCATTCGCTTGCGACAGCCGAACAGTGCCCTGCACCCGTGTGTCGCTGTTCAAACCGAAGAAGTTATTAACTCGAATATCGGTACTGCTCGTCAATGTAACGTAGCGCGAGGTCAGCGGCAGATTGTCTTGTTTGAGCCAAGCTTCGACGGTGAGTTCGTTGGTTTGTTTACACGCGTCGGTGATGCGCTTGCCCGCGAGATTGTTGTTGCTCGCATCTACCAACGCCACTGCGCCTGCGGTGCGCAGCGAGGTGCCATTGAGGGCAATCGGGCCAATCGAAACAAGGTCGGCGGCTGGCGTGATGCCAGATACGTCTTTGATCGTTGTGCCTGCCGGATTTACCGTGGGCTCATTAAAATCGTAGCGCGCGATCAAGCCAGCTTTGGTGCGTTGTGGGCCAGCAGCGTCGATGCGTGCATCAACCAGCGCAGCATCAACCACACGACCATCGATGCGTGCATCGTTCCGGTTCGTGGAACTATCGGATGGCCCATTGCTAGCTGAAAAACTGCACGCGGTGCAGCCAACAGTTAGTAACGCAAACCGGCGATTCACTAGACCATTGTCGACGGTACGCCTACGCAATTCAAGGCCTGCTACGATAAACGCAGTGCGTGCGGCCTACTTGCGCGTGGCGGCGGCGGCCGCGGCTCTGGCTTTGTCCTTTTTATTCGGACGCTTACCCTTAATGCCACCGTGTGGATCGCCCGCTGGTGGGGTATGGATCGTGCGTTCGAAACCCGCGATTTGTTCGCGTTGCACCACAAATTGATGACGCTTTTCAATCAGCCGGAAATGCGCATCGTTTTCCACCGTTAACAAGTTCACCGCAAGACCAAGTTCACCGGCGCGCGCGGTACGACCAACCCGATGTAGGTAATCGGTCGGCGAGCGTGGCAAGTCATAGTTCACCACCACAGGCAGGCTGGCGATATCGATGCCGCGGGCGGCTACATCGGTGGCAACCAGCACTTGAATGCGGCGCGCTTTAAAGTCGGCCAGCGCATCGGTACGGCGGCCTTGGCTGAGCTCGCCATGCAACGCAGCTGCGGTGATCCGAGCGTTGGCCAATTTCTCGACCACATGATCAGCGCCGTAACGGCTAGCGACAAAGACCAGCACCTGTGGCCAGTCGAGCGTGCGCAGCAAATTGACCAGCAGTGGCGTGCGTTTCGCCACATCAGTTTCGATCGCGCGTTGCGCCAAGGTTGCTAGCAGCGGTGATTCGTCGAGCCCAACATGCACACGCATCGGGTCGCGCAACAATTCTTCAGCGAGGGCTTTGACCTTGGGCGGAAACGTTGCCGAGAACAGCAGGGTTTGCACCACTGGCGGCAACAAGCCACGCACGTCGGCCAGCTCGTCGCCAAAACCAAGCGACAGCATGCGGTCGGCTTCGTCGAGCACAAGCACCTGTACATGGTCGAGTGTCAATGCGTTTTTGCGGAGCAAGTCCAACAAGCGGCCTGGTGTGGCAATCACGATATCGGCGCCGCCGCGCAGCGCCATCATCTGCGGATTCTCTGATACGCCGCCAATCAGCACACAGGTCTTGAGCTGTAGTGGCAGCGCGCGACCATAACGTTTGACGGCGCTGGCGATTTGCATGGCCAATTCGCGGGTTGGTACAAGCACGAGGACGCGGACCGTGCGCTCGGCGGTCGCACGAGGCGCGCTGAGCCGATCCAAGATCGGCATAACGAATGCTGCAGTTTTGCCCGACCCCGTAGCAGCGCACGCCCACACGTCGGCGCCGCGCAACACGGCGGGAATCGCGGCAACCTGCACGGGTGTTGGCTCGTTATAGCCAAGCTCGGCAGCGGTGTTGGCTAACGGCGAAGAGAGTCCCAAAGCGGCGAATGGCATGCGCGAGTGCTGTGCCATTTGCGTGGCCGCAGCACAAGTGCCAAGGCAACGTGTCGTCGAAAAATGTTGTTCCGGGACCGGCGGATTGCGCGCTGCCTAGCAGTTGGCTTACACAACACGTATGTCGTCAACGTCAAAGTGGACCGTAGCCGCGGTTGCCGCGCTCGGTTTGATTAGCTGCAGCAAAGAAAAACAACCGGGTGATGATCTGTTTGGTAAAGCGATCGCGCCGCCGGGTGAGCTCGCCAAGATCAAAGCGGGCATGACCCAAGAAGATGTGAAAAAGCTGTTGCCAAGCGCCAAGCCGTGCGAGCGCCATTCCGGCAGTCCATGCTTAGAAATCTCGTCGGGGTTTAGTGATGTGCGATATATGATCGGGTTCTATTCCGATCTAAAAACGGTTGCGAGCATTCGCATTTCGTCGCGCGGTGGCGCACCGCAACGCATCGCCAAAAAAGCCTGGGGGCCCGGCGTTGCCGACAAATATGTCCCCGATGAAATGCACTGGCGCGATGAAACCACGGGCTTCGACGCCACAATCGACAAGCGCGATATTACGTTTAAGCCATTTAGCCCGTTGACCGTCGCATTCTTCGGCAGCAAGCCTGGCCGCGTTGGTGATTGGCAAAAAGTCGACTTCGGCATGACCCAAGCCGAGGTCACCAAGTTGGCTCCGGATCTGGGCCGCCCTGCGCCTGGTGGCACTGGCCCCGACGGTGTTTCGGTTTCGCCAAGCTTCAATGGCGACGATAAAGTTGAACGGATGCAGTTGCGCTTTCCAGCCGCCAATAAAGACTTGGTGGCCAAAGCCTGGGGACCGGGCCAAGTTATCGGCGCCGGCGACGATCAAGCGACGTATTGGTTTGATGAAGCTGGTGGCATTCGTGCTTCGCTGCGCAGCTTTTTCGCCGACCAAGCGGAGCTGACCATGGAGCCGTACGTGTCCTACGCCAAGCTTTTCGGCGAAGGCAAAGACAGCTACGGCTTGTTGCCAGTGGACCAGCTTGGCAAATCCAAAGCCGATGTCACCGCGCAGTTTTCGATCACCGAAACCAGCAACTTTGTGCGCCTGCCGCTTGGGTTGACGCGCTATGCCGGCATCGGCACTGGTGACGTCTACAATTCCAACGTTTGCAACTTCATCTACGACGACAAAGCGCAGTGTGAGGTCAGCGTCTTCTACGGTGACGCTACCGCGGAGCGCGACACGATCATGGCTGCACTCAAAGCCAAGTGGGGCGAGCCGACTATGAAGGGTACGGATATGGTCTTCCGTGCAGCGGCGCCAAACATCGTCGTACGCGACGAAAATCGCCACGTTGTGATCGCGCTCAAGCCGTAGCTAGGGCAGTCGGCAGCTTCGCCAAGTTTGCGTCGCGCTGCGCCTTTCCGGGTAGCGCAGTCTGTGCGATCAACGCTGCATGCCGTTGCTGTACGCACCTAGCACCGCCGCCCAGCGTTCGCTGGGCAGGGGCACCGCCGCCCAGATGCGGGGGCCTGCAAGCTTTGTCTTGTGGGGCGACGATGTCACAGCGCAGGTAGTGCCGGGGCTGTTGCGCGATGCGGTGGCGACCACGGCAACCATCGTTGGTGCTGATGGCAAATTGCACGACGTTGCCGCGCAACGGTTGCCGTTGCTCACCACGGCTCTACAATTGTCGGCGCTGCGCAGCGATGAGCTAGAGCGAGTGTCAGCGTCTGCTGTGGGCTGGGTACTGGCCAGCAAGTTTGCCTTGGAACTGGTGGCACGGCAGGCCTTGGTGCCAACCTTGGCGTGGCGTGATGGTGGCCTTGATGCGCGGTGGGCAGCAAGCCTGGCCGCCGTCGACGAAATGCAGAAGGCAACCACAATTGCGTCGACGATGGCGCCTAGCGGCTATGCGATTCCGGACCCACATGCGGAAGCTGAGCCACGCAGTTGGCAGCCAGCTGCATTGTTGCGCGATTTCCTCGATGCCACCGTCGACGCGATCGTGCGCACCGTCAATGGTGGCCCACGCTTGCCTTCACGGCCACCGCGCGTGCCGTCGAAGCGGCTGCGCGCGAAAGCACAAGTGGTCACGGAACCGCAGGCTTGGCCGCACCGCTTACGCGATGCTTTGGCTAGTCATGATGCCGGCTTCGGTGTCACAGGTTTTGCTGATCGCAACGTGCCCGACGAAATGGCGCGCTGGAGTGAACCGGCCAAAGGCGCGCATGATCGCTTGCGCGCATGCTTTCGCTTAGAAATTGCCGACGGTGATACCGCCAGCGACGGCACCGGCCGGCGCCTACCAACCGTGAGTAAGGCGCCATTTGTGTTGCGCTTTTTGCTGCAAGCACCCGATGATCCAAGCCTGTTGGTCACGGCCCTTGAGGTGTGGCAAGCCCGTGGCGATCGTCTGACTCAATTCGGCAAGGAATTTCACAATCCGCATGAAGCGTTGCTTGAAGCGTTAGGACGAGCAGCGCGGCTATTTGCACCCATCGGAGCTGCGCTTGCAGTGGCCACACCGACGGAAGTGCAGCTCGACCCCGCAGCTGCGTGGACGTTTTTTGCCGAAGGCGCCGCCGCGCTTAGCGCTGCCGGCTTTGCTGTCATGTTGCCAGCGGCATTAACCGCCAGCGGCCAACGCCGTATGCGTGCACGCATGCGCATCAGTGGCGTCGGGCGTAGCGCTGCTGGCGTCGTCGACGGTGGTGGCACATCGCTGCACATGGATGAGCTGTTCGACGTCGATTGGGAAGCCGCCTTGGGCGACGAAACTTTGACGCCGGCCGAACTCGCTGCGCTGGCACGGCAAAAAGCGCCGTTGGTTCAGCACCGCGGCGCGTGGATTATCGTTGATCCACTTGAACTAGCAGCACTGCAAGCGCGTGTGGCGGCCGGCCCAAGAAAGGTCACCGCGCAAGAAGCCCTACGATTGGCCTTGGCAGCGGCAGATGCAACCAGCGCGACTACCGATGCTAGTGCCGCGCCAGCGCCGCAGGTTTCGCTGCACGGTAGTGCTGCGACGCTGATCGAGCAACTGCAGACCGCGGCCGACCAAGTTGTGGCGGTGCCGAGTGGCTTGCGCGCAACGCTGCGGCCGTATCAATTGCGCGGCCTTGCTTGGTTGCGCACGCTTGCCAACTTGGGCCTCGGCGGCTGTCTTGCCGACGACATGGGGCTCGGCAAAACCATACAGTTGTTGGCGTTGATGTTGGCGTTGCGTGAGCCAGCGCAGCCTGCTAGCTCGCCAGCGAAGCGAAAGCGTAGCGGGCCCAACGCTGCGATCGCAAAACCCATCTTGTTGATCGTACCAACATCGGTGGTCGGCAACTGGCAAGCAGAAGCCGCGCGGTTTGCGCCTGATCTAACCGTAGTGCCGCACTACGGCCCAGGCCGATGCGGCTCGGCCACTGCGCTGCAAACCCTGCAGCAGCAGCGCGGCCCGTTGTTGTTGCTAACCACCTACGGCATGGTGCGCCGCGATATCGAGTGGCTGGCCGACGTGGATTTCGCGTTGATCGTCCTCGACGAAGCGCAAAATATCAAAAATGCGAACTCGGCGATCGCCGAAGCGGTGCGGCGTTTGCGTGCGCCGCGGCGCTTTGCTTTGACTGGTACGCCCGTCGAAAATCGCTTGGCTGAGTTGTGGTCGATCTTGGACTTTGCAAATCCGGGGCTGCTTGGCCCGCTTGCACAATTTCGCCATGACTTTGCCTTGCCGATAGAACGCCACGGCAATCAAGAAGTTGCAGCGCGGCTGCGGCGCATGATTGCGCCATTCGTGCTGCGCCGACTCAAAAGCGACCCAGCAATCATCTCTGATTTGCCTGGCAAGTTGGAAAACAAAGTCGCGTGCAGCCTAACCCGCGAGCAAGCCAGCTTGTATCAAGCTGTTGTCGACGAAGAAATGCGGCGCATCGAAGCTGCCGACGGCATGGCCAGGCGCGGCCGGGTGTTGGCGCTGCTGTCGTTTTTGAAACAAATTTGCAATCACCCTGCGCAGTACCTCGGCGAAGCACGCGCTGCCGCCGCCCATACGGAAGTCACCGGTCGCTCAGGCAAGCTGGACCGCTTGGTGGCCATGCTCGACGAAGCGCTGGCAAGTGGGGACAAAGCGTTGGTGTTTACCCAGTTTCATGAGATGGGCGAGTTGCTGACGAACCACATCGCGCGCACGCTTGGCATCGAAGTGTTGTTTTTGCACGGTGCCACGTCACAAACCGCCCGCACCCAGATGGTGCAACGGTTTCAAGATCCAGCGCCGCGCAGCCCACGGGTGTTCGTGCTTTCGGTCAAAGCTGGCGGCACCGGGCTCAATCTCACGGCTGCAAATCATGTCTTTCATTTTGATCGGTGGTGGAATCCCGCCGTCGAAGATCAAGCCACCGATCGTGCGTATCGTATTGGGCAGCGTAAGGTAGTGGCGGTCCACAAGCTGGTGTGCGCCGGCACGATCGAAGATAAGATTGACGCCATGCTGCGCGACAAGAAGGCCTTGGCCGACCGCGTGGTTGGCGCTGGCGAGCAGTGGATCACTGAATTATCGAGCACCGAGCTGCGCAGTTTGTTCGCGCTTGCGCCCGATGTTGTGCAAAGCGCCGCAAACAGCACCGACGACGATGCCCCTGCGGACAACGGCAGCCAGCGTGGCGCTACATCACGCGCAACGCGAACCGCGCGCGCGCGGCGCGTGGCTGGGAGCGCTGGCTAATGGCACGCTTTCCCCGACGACGCCGTAGCCACTCAAGTTTCTACGCAGCGCCGATGGCTGCGCCCGCGCAAGGCATTGCTACCAAACGCAAGCTCGGCGCTTCGTGGTGGGCGCAAGCATGGATCGCTGCGCTTGAGAATTTGCTTGGCGGCGACGCTGGCCGCTTGGCGCGTGGCCGAACCTATGCACGCGGCGGTCGCGTGAGCCATGTCGAAATCGTTGGCGACAAGGTCACCGCACGCGTGACGGGTTCACGCATTTATCAGGTGACCATCACGTTGCGCGCCTTGCCCGCAGCCGCTTGGCAAGCTGCGATCACGGCCATGGCTGGCCAGGCTAGCTTTGCTGCGGCGTTGCTCAACGGCACGATGCCGCAGAACGTTGACGAGGTTTTTCGCAGCACCGGCTCGACGCTGTTTCCCACCACGCGTGCCGAGTTGCGTACGACGTGCACGTGCCCCGATTGGGGTGACCCGTGCAAACACGTCGCGGCTGTGCACTACTTGATTGGCGATAGCCTCGACAATGATCCATTTCTGCTTTTTGAATTGCGCGGCCACACCAAACAACAATTGTTAGCGGCATTGCGCACAGCGCGCTTGGGCGCTGCTCCCGAGATTGCACCGGCCAACAAACCGAAGCGAACCGCGGCAGCACGTCGCGCAAAATCCGCGCCTGCGGCTGCGGAGGCTTACGATCAACTGCCCACAGTTGTACCCACGTTGCAATTTTCGTACACCGCCCCTTCGACGCCCGGCGCAGCAATGCAACAACTTGGCACGCCTGCAGGCTGGACCGCCGCTGAATCGCCGAGCGAACTGCTCGGCCCACTCGTGGTGGCTGCTGCCGAGTTTGCGCAGCGAGTCGCCAACGCTGATCCTGAAACCGCGGCCATGCTGGCGGAATCCCCAACGCGACGCCGTCCGGAGTCGGCAAAATAGGAAAAGTTTGTACAAAACGCGCGGAGTCGCAAAAGTTCAGGCTAGAATTATCCGTGGGAGGATAGCGATGGAATCATCGACGGATGCGTTGGAAAAAGCCCGGGCTATTTGGGCAACCGCACAGGCTAAAGTGGCTCAGCTGCAGGCCATCGACCCGTATTTGATCGATTTGTCGTTGCGTGAAAACGCGGTTGGCTCACGCGTTGGCCAGACCCTCAAAGAAAAACTGGCGATTCTGCCGCAACTGCGGGCGTTTGGTTTCAAGAATATCCTACTTGGCACGCTCGATTATTCGCTGTCCGACGAGTTGGAAGTCGACGACGACTTCATGATGTATCTGCGCGATCACAAAATCGACATGACCGGCGGTTTTGTGTTCAGCGACATCGGCATCGCTGCCGCCGATGGCACGTTTACGCCGTCACCGTCGATGCTCAAGATGAAAGCGTACGGCGTGCCCAACACGCTGCACGAGATTTATCTCAGTGACTACGGCATGGATGGCCAATACGATTGGGCCACGCTCTGCCGCAGCGTGCCAGCGAGCATCAAATGGGTTAACGATAATATCGTTGGCGACAACGGTGGCAAACCCCGCATTTTGATCAACATCGTCGACGGTTGTGATGCCTTCGCCGAAGCGCCCGAACGGACGTGCGAAATGCTGGCGTTGCTGGCGCAGCAACCGATCGAAGGCATCAGCATCGAAGACGATCGCGGAACATATATGCCGTTTCAAGTCGGCGCGATCGTTGCCATGGCGCGGCAGTTTTTGCCGCCGCCGCTCAAGATCGTTGTTCACATGCACAGCGGTGGTGGTTTTGAAAATGCTTCGGTACTCGAAGCCTTGCTGGCCGGTGCCGACGGTGCGTGGGGCGGTATTCCGAAACGCGCTGCGGTGATTGGCCATGCATCGCTTGGCGAATTGATTGCGAATCTGGTGCGGGTTGGCAACCCCAATATGGCCAGCACGTATCAGCTCAAGCAGCTGTTGCCGTTGGCAACCGCGTTGCAAATCCAAGATGAAGAAGAACCGTTGCCGCCCGATCTGCCGATCCTCGGCGACAACGCGTATCGTAATTCGTTAACGTTCTTCAAACAAACCGATCGTTTCATGGACTTGCAGCCGGAACAAATCGGCGGCACGTATCGTTATCGGATTTGTCCAGTTGTGAGTGATCCACCAGTGTTGGCGGGGCGGTTGGCGGAGGTGACGGGGCAGCCAGCAGGTGATTTTGCGAAACCAATCATGGTTCAGATGATTCGCTTGATGCGGCGCGATTTGCGCGCTGGCAAACGCATTGTTTACGACGAAGCGCCCAATTTGCTTGACCTCTACGCACGCGCCAAAGCCTCGCTACCTGGAAGTACTGTATGAAACTCAATCACGGCACCATCGCAGTCATGGGCAATGCGCCCAAAATGGAAACCGATAGCGCGGTTTACAAAACGTTGTTGGAATCGACCAAGGCAATACCTTGGCGCATCGATTGGGCAGCAATGTCGTTCACCTATATCGGCCCGCAGATCGAAGGTCTGCTGGGTTGGCATCAGGATAGCTGGAAAGGGGTGAATGACTGGGCCGAACGCATGCATCCCGATGATCGAGCGCGCGCCGTTAACTTTTGCGTTGCGCAGTCGCAAGCCGGCATTGATCACGAAGTCGACTATCGAGCGCTAACCAAGGATGGCGCATACGTTTGGATCCGCGACGTGGTTCATGTGGTGCGCAACGGCGAAGGCCAGGTGGAGTCGCTGGTCGGTTTTATGTTCAATATCAGCGAACGCAAAAAGACCGAAGAACAACTGTTGGCACTGCAACGCGAGTTGCATGAGTTGTCGTTCAAAGACGGCCCGACCGGCGCTGCGAATCGCCGGATGTTCGATACCACCTACGAAGCCGAGTGGACCAGTGCGCGTCGCACTCGCCACCCGCTGTCGGTGATCTTGTTCGACTTGGATTGCTTCAAGCAATACAACGATACGTATGGTCACATCAAAGGGGATGAATGCCTCAAGCGCATTGCCAGATTGCTTGGCAGCGCAGCCACGCGACCACGCGATTTGTTGGCGCGTTACGGTGGTGAAGAATTTGTTGTGGTGTTGCCAGAAACCAATGAAAGTGGCGCACTGCATGTAGCCGAACGGTGCCGTGATGCAATCTTGACCGAGCAGTTGGCGCATGCAACGTCGACCGCTGCTAACGTGGTAACGGTCAGTATTGGGGTAGCCACCATCGTGCCTGGCGCCGACGACGATGCCACCAAGTTTGTTGAGCTCGTCGATCAACGCTTGTATCAAGCCAAAAAAGCTGGCCGCAATCGCATCGTTGGCGGTTAGGCCGGTAGTGCGCTACGGCAGCGCAGCCATAATGTAATTGATCAGTTCGGGCTGATCCATCGCAGCCATGTGGCCGGCGTTGAGCACTTTGAGCCAACCGAGCTGGCCACCTTCTTGGCTGAAGCCCAACACGGCTTTACGATCTGTTGCGCTATGCCACTGGGTTGGCTTAGCCGCTTGGAAAAACCGCGCTGCGTCGCCTTGTATGAGATCAAGCCATGCGCCGGTGCCGAGGAAGTTGCAGTCTTTGGCGTCATTGAGGCCGGACACAACGCGCACCCGCACGGTGCTGTGATCCAGGATGCCTTGCACGACATCGGCGTAGGAATCGTTGACTGCAGCCGCGTAGTTGTTGGAGATCAACTGCGAGTAGTTTTTGGTCAGCTTGGTATCGTTTGCAATATGCAGCGCTTTGCGAACGTCGGCGCGGTTGAGATAGGCGTAGACCGGATCGAACGGCGGGTCCGCTTGCTGAGCGATGTTGGCCATGTAGCAGCCGCTGAGTTGCTGAATTGCACTGTTGATGCTCGCCAAGTACGGGCCTTGGTAGGTCGCATCGAGAATACGCTTTTGCTCCTCGGAGATGAGGCCGTGGGTGAGCGCGTAGGTGGTGTCGGTTGCCATCTGCACCATTGGATCAACCCAGGCATCACACAGCACCATCAAGCGTAAATCGAGCTTGCGGCCGCCGGCTTGGTTGCCGTCGAGGATAGCTTGCGCAAGCAGTGGCAGATAAGTGCCTGCGTAGGACTCACCGGCGAGAATGATCGGATTGTCGGCGATTTCAGGATGCAGCTCGACGAAGTTGAGCAGCGCTTGATACAGCTGCGCGATACCAACCTCGACGGTTTTGGGCACATCAGCTTCGTGTTTGGCAAACGACAGCGTCACGCTGAGCGGGTGCTCAATGATCATGTAATTTGCCGAGTGATACCAAGCGTGGGGGCGTGGGCTGAGTTTGGCGCCGTCGGGGCTGACGATGTACGGGCCATTTTCGAGGAAGAAACCCCAAAAACTGCTCGAACCCGGGCCACCATTGGTCCACAAAATCGTTGGCCGTTTGGCGTAGTCTTTTTCGCCGACAAACCAATAGAACAAACTTTCGTCTGACACCGTGGCACCGTTGCTGCCGGTTGTGCCACGCACCGACGCGTAGCCAGCAAACTGCACATTGTCGACGGCGCCAAGCCCCGGCAGGTGGGTGACGAGATCCGATCCAGCGCGGCCTGCTTGGCTTAGCGTTGCTTTGGTAATCGTAGCTGGCTTGGCTGGCTTGGCTGGCTTCTTGGCTGCGATAGCTTTGCTTTTTTTGTTTGCGCTCACGAATTCCCCTTTGTCGGAGATTATCGCAGAGGACGAAGCCCGGCCGGGTTGTCCGTGCGGAATCCGCGAAGGACGCTGCATGGGCATTGAGCTGGGAACCGTGAGTGAACCATCACCTCCCAAATGCTTTAGAAGGCGCGAGGTGGCGCTTCGAACGAGCGCGCTGCGGTTGGCAGCATCCCGCGCCCATTGGCGCGGACGCATATGCAGGCTAGGAGTCTGCTGCGCCGCGCGTGGTCCACGCCGAACTACAGCGGCGGCGCGCTACTTGATTACGGCTACTGTGTGAAGACGGCGCCGCGCGCTGGCAAGGTGACGCTTCGTACGCACGCTCTGCTGCTGGCAGCGCAGGCGCCCTGCTGGGCAAGAGTCTGTGCGCCGCGCGCGCTCCCTTGCTATGGGTGGGTTGATCTATCGAAGCGAGCTAGGTTCCGTGTCGAGGGCAGGTGGCCGTGTCGAGGGCGGGTGACCGTGTCGAGTGATCCTGCAAGACTTTTGTTGAGGAAGAATTAGGCGACTAGACGTTCTTGTTGTTCAAACTTGAGTGGTGCCATATCGTGGCGTGTGTGGATTCGAATGTGGTTGTAGAAAACATCAATGTATTCGTAGATGTTGGTCCTCGCTTCGTAGTCGGTCTGAAATGTGTCACCTCGTTCGGTTTTAAGTCGGCCGAAGACACTTTCGGCAACGGCGTTGTCCCAGCAATTGGCGCGCCGGCTCATACTTTGCTCAAAGTGGTGTGCCGCTAAATCTTGGCGGAAATCGACACTCGCGTATTGCTTGCCGCGATCGGAATGAAAGATGCAACCCGGAGCCGGCTGCCGCGTGCGCACGGCCATGGCCAAGGTGTCTTGCACCAACGCTGCATTAATCGTCGCTGACAGTTGTCGCCCGACGAGCGCGCCACTGAAGCAATCGACAATCAGACAAAGATAGAGCCAGTGGTCGGTGCACCAAAGATACGTAATGTCCGAAACCCAGACCGTATTTGGGGCTGGCGCCACAAACTCGCGGTTCAGCAAGTTGGGTGAAAACCCCAACCCGTGGTTACTGTCCGTCGTTCGGACAAAAGGTTTGACAGCGCGGACCGCCAAGCCGACGAAGTCGCGCAATCGCCCAATTCTTCCTCGGGAAATGTGAAGCCCTTCTTTCGCCAATTCTGTTTTTAGTCGCGGCGTGCCGTAATGACCACGCCCCGTTTCGTGCGCGGCGATGATGTGCGGAATCAGCGCGTCATCGGCCCGTTGCCAACGCGAGAGTCCGTGCCGTCGGCCAACGTGGGCGTGATACCCTTGCTCCGTGACGCCCAGCGCTTCACAGCGTGCGCGAATCGACAAGCGGCTGGTGGTATCCGTCGCGATGGCCGCAAATTTCATACATGGCCTTTGGCAAAGAAGGCTGTCGTTTTTTTTAGAAAGTCGCGTTGGGCCGTCATCTCAGCCAGCGCGCGCGTCAACCGCCGCACTTCGGCGGCCAAGTCGCCGGTCTGTGCATCGAACGTGGGCACCACATAGCCCATGAGTTGGCCGCGTCGGGCTTGCTGTGCCCACTTGTTAATATTCGTGATCGAGATGTCCGTTTCACGAGCCAGTTCACCTGCCGATTTATGCTCCTCGATCACGCGTCGCGCGAGCGAGATCTTTAATTCGAGGCTGTGCTTCTGCGGCGATTTGGGCGCTGGGCGGTTAGGCATGTCAATAGAGCGTTTCATGGTTTGAGGTCCTTAGCGAGTGTGCATTTGGCCCTCAACGAAGTTGTTGCATGATCAGTGTCGAGGGCGGGTGTCCGCGTCCGTGTCCGTGTCCGTGTCCGTGTCCGTGTCCGTGTCCGTGTCCGTGTCCGTGTCCGTGTCCGTGTCCGTGTCCGCGTCCGTGTCCGCGTCCGCGTCCGTGTCCGTGTCCGTGTCCGTGTGTCCGTGTCCGTGTGTCCGTCGCTGTCTCCCCGCCTGTGCACCGTCACACCCGCTCGATTCCTAAATTGGCCCGACCAACGGAGTAGCAAATCCTGCAATTTGCTTTGCTCAAATCCGATTTTGTGTAAAAAATCGGCCGTCTTATTTATTCGTCTATCGGGGAGCTCCAAATGTTGAACGGTCTATTTTCAAAAGGTCTTTTGTTCGCAGTTTGCACTGCTGGTCTCGTTGCAGCATGCGGTAGCGACAGCAACACCACCAAAGTCGATGCAGCGCCAGTCGTTGTCGACGCCCCTAAAGCAATTGACGCTCCAACCGCGCTGGTGGGCCTCGGTCAAAAGTGCAATGCACAAATGCCATGCACGGCGCCAGCCACCTGCTTGTCGACGCAAGGCGCGCAGTTCGGCTTTTGCAGCACCGAGTGCCATCACCAATCCGGCTGGATGACCGACGCCAACAAGCAAATCGTGCCAGCCTCGGTGATGATCACGCCAGCAGATGACGCCAAGTGTACGGCGACGTACACCGGCACCGTTGGCACGGCATCGTGCTTCTTGCCACTCAACATCGCGCCAGCCCCGGTGAACGGCATGTTGGCCGCCAACACCGCGTACAAATTCGACGCGTACTGCCAAATCGATTGCGGCGCTGGTAACACCTGCCCAACCGGTTTGACCTGCAACACTGCAGCCGGCATCTGCGCTCCGTAAGCTCGCTAGCGTTCGGTCGCTAACGCGGACCGCACAATTTGCCGTGGCTATCACGCACTGGCAGATCGTGTTCGGTCCGCAATGCGTTTTCGGTCAAGCGTTTCATCACATAACCGCCGCGGCCGATGGTTTGGGCTTCTTCATGGTTCGAACCACCAGGCATCGGATCTGAGTTGTCGCGGTATTCGACCAAGACTTGGCCGGTCATGCCGTGGGTTGCATGCAGCAGTTCGTGTGCAAGCAGATACCAAGGTTCAAAGCACGCTGCGCCGTCGCTGTAAGTCTCGGTGCAGTTGCGGTTGTAATAGACCCGAATCGTCCCTGGCGCGACGCCTTTGCCAGCTTCTTCGATCGTAACTCGGTCAAGCTGTTCGCTTGCGTGCACGGGCAGCGCCGCAGCGATCGTGCCGGGCCGGAAATACGTGCGACCACAATCGACTGGCAATGGATTTAGATCGTCGAGCGCACGCAACACCATGCGAGCGTCTTCGCCACTAGCGGGCGTTGCAGCTTTGGCAGCGGCTTCGAACTCAGCGAGGATTTCTTTGCCGAGCGGGTCTTGCCGCATGATTTCCAAATCGGCTTTGACCTTTTTGGCAGCATCCGAAAACCCGATGATTACAATCGAATCACCAACATTGAGCCGCACCGTGGAGCCATCAGCTTTGCTGTCGAGCGCGTCGTCGGCTGGCGCGGCTTCGCAAATATCGTGGCCGGCTGTGCAAGGCTCAGGCATGGCATCGGTCTGCGAGCAGGCTTGGCCAAACAGCAACAGACCTAGGGTGGTAGCAATGTAACCGCGCATGCCCTGGGTAAAGAGCAAAACCTAGTCTAATTCAAAACCATTGTAACATATTGTTTTACAAAGGTTTCCGACGAACGGTAGCTGCGGTCAGCAGGCCCTGGCGGCTGCCTTAGTTGCCGGCTCAGCGCTTCTTTTTGCCTGTGGCGTTTTTAGGCAACGGGCCCGCAAGCGCGAGCCAGGTTGGTGTCAGGTCCGCCTGATCGAGGATTTGTTCAAGCTCAGCGATTCGTCGGGCCACCAGTGGTTGATCAATATCGGGCCCACGCGCCGCGAGCAGTAACTGCACGTCTTGAATGTCTTTGCCTCTGCCAGCAAGGATCTTTAAGACCAAAAAATCCTCCATCGTGATCACTGGAATTTGTACATTTTGCAACTTCAGTCGGGTTGCGCGTTCAAGCATGAGTTCTTCGAGGCCGGGCCCCGCAAGCACAATATCCACGGGAATGTTGCTCGTTTTGTGAAACGCAGGAATCACACGGGTCTCGGCGATAAATGCATGTAGCTCTGACGGCTTGATATGGATCCCGAAGCCATGTTTGGCCAAGGCCGCAATTAGCTGTGCTGTTGAACCAGCGAGTCGCACGGTGATGTCGACGTCGGCAGTCGCACGCGCAACGCCATGTATCGCGAGTGCTTGGGCGCCGAAAACAAACCAGGCGGCGTTGGTTTCTTCAAAAACGTTTGCGATGGAGCTCAATAAGGCGCTCAAGGGCGCATCGGTCAATGCGTCGGATTTTTTGCGCGAGCGCGGCGGCTTCGCTGGTTGTTTTTTGGGTTTCATAGTCGGTTCCACCTGGCCGCAGCAAATCCATGTAGCGCAAGGCTTCGCTGGGCCCTTGGGTCTTGATGCGGTCGCGCACATAACTGACCTTGGCGGCGCGCGCAGTGCTCCAATCGCGACCCAAATACGCCTGCAAGTTCGAACGTGTCACGCGAGGTTTGCTTGCAGCCACGGCTGCAAGTTACCACAATGCGCAGCGCCATTTGCGCGGTAACCGCACTGCCGACGGTCGCTACTTGCGCAGCGCGAGGCGTGCCAGCGTGATGCAACCGAGTGCGTTGACCACCAACCACAGCGAGCCGAGGCCGCTGATCAGTGGCAAGCCGTGCACGCTGGTCAGCGGCACTGCGACGAAGAACAACAAGTGCGCAGCAACGCCAACTGCAAGGCCAGCCAGTGGTGCACGCAAGCGCGGAACACCGTAGCCGATAGCCATCAAGGCAAACGGTACCAGCATCGAGAAGAACAGCGCATTGCCGTGGCCAGCAACGCCAAGCAGCGATATGTCCCACGAAGGCAAGCCACGGGTCAGCGCATGCACGCCCCACATCGACGACAGCGACGGTGCGATGTATGGCAAGAAGAACAAGCCGGAAGCGCCGAGCACTGCGCCTGCAACATACGCTGCACCGAGTTTCACGTCACGGCGACGGACCGAAGCCGCAACCGCGGCTGCCAACAGCAAGCCCAACGCAAATTGGCCAGCGCCGGTTTTGCCACGTGCAGCTTTGATCGCCGCCGGTGCATCCATGATGCCAGCGCCGTATTTGTCGGCGGTCATTTTTTGATCATGTGGTTTGCGCGCCGATTCTTTGAGGATGCGCTCAACTTGATCTGGGTCGGTGATGCCTTCGCCAACGATCAGCGCAGCAACACCCGCAACGTGAGGCGATGCCATCGACGTGCCCATGTAGCTGAAATAATCGCTTTGGGTTGGGTCGCCAATCTTGATGGTGTTTTGCAGCACGCCGTCGGGTTGGCCGTCGCCGTTTTGATCGATCTGGGTGTTGCCGCCTGGTGCCGCGATGTCGATGTCTTTGCCATAGTTCGAGTAGAACGTGGTGGCTTCATCGAACTGCGTTGCCGATACGGCAATCGAACCTGGATAGGCGGCTGGGTAGCCAACTTTGCCACGGCTTTCGTTGCCTGCGGCACACACCACGGTCACGCCTTTTTTGTGAGCGTAGGCGACGGCGTTCTTCAACGCGCGCGATGGGAACGGCCCACCGAGGCTCATGTTGATAACTTTGGCGCCGTTGTCAGCTGCGTAGCGAATGGCGTCCGCAATGCCAGCGACCGTGCCCGAGCCCGACGCCGACAATACTTTGAGCGGCATGATGCGCACGTTGCGAGCAACGCCAGCGACGCCTTCGCCGTTGTTGGTCGCTTGCGCAATCGTGCCAGTGACGTGCGAGCCATGGCCGTGATCGTCATTGGCGTGATTGTCGTTGTCGACGAAGTCGTAGCCTTTGACGAACTCGATGCCCTTTAAGTCTTTGAGCTGGTGATAGTTTTGAAAGTCTTCGTATGCAACGCCAGTGTCGAGCACGGCAACGATCACGCCGTTGCCGTCGGCGAGCTTCCACGCTTCAGGCATGCCGATTTGGCGCAAGTGCCACTGATATTTGTATTGTGGGTCGTTTGGAAAGCCTTCCCACTTGGTTACTGGCGGTGCTTGGAAGATCTGGTTTTCAACGTTGCCGATGAGTTTCACGTCGGCGTCAGGCTCAGCCATCTCGACGACATCGCGGTTGGCCAGCGCCGCCAAGATCGCATCGCGGCGGCCGGCGGGCACATGGGCGCGGTAGAACTGTTCGTCTTTGGCTTGGTTCGAAACCAGATTGAGCTTGAAGCCAAACTCCTTTTCCAGCGTTGCAACCTGTGCTGCCGATGCATCGTCGACCAGATCGACGATGATGTCGTCAGGATCGCCGAATGCATAAGCGGCGTCCGTCGATGGTGGCAGCGTATTTTGGTGATGTTCTTCGCCGGGGCGGAAGTAAAACCACAGCACTACAATGAGCACTAAAACGAGCAACCACAGCAAACTGGATATCGGACGCTTCGCGCTGCGAGGTTCTTCCATAAAATAAGTATAGATCCGCTTGGGGGAAATGCTCGGCTGATCTTGGTTGATCTTGGCCTTATCAGCGATCAAGCCGTTGTTCGGCACCAACAAAGGGCATGCAAACCCGCTACTTGCATAAGTGTGGCCTGCCAAGCTAGCAAGATCACACAGGGAATTGCCTCGCGCTCGGCACACATCTATACTCGCTCAGTGAAAAACTGTCCAAAATGTGGGACTCAGTTGCCGTCGGAAGCGCCGTTTTGCGGCGCGTGTGGGACGCGTCAGCCAGCTGCAGCAGCGCCACCCGCGCAAGTGCCAGGGCCAGGGCTTGCACCGGCTGCATCCGGTGCATCGACGCAGATGGGGTATTCAGCGGGCCAATTGATCGATCACATGCGGCAGCAGGGCGTGTCAGCGCCGTTGCCACTCAACAGCGATCCGCGGGCACCGACGATGATCGCACCGGATTTGGCTAGCGCATCGACCATGGCTGCGCCTGGACCGTCGCCGTTTGCCGCGCCGTCGCCGGCAGCGTCGCCGGTTGCGCATTTTTCGCAAACCGCATCACCAGCGCCCGTGCATCTGCCGCCGTTTGGTGCGCCACCACCAGCGTTCGCACCGCCGGCACCGCCAGCCGCGGCGCCAGCATTCGCACCATCGCCAGCATTTGCGCCACCTGCTGCGTCAGCTTTCGCACCTGCCGCGCCGGCCAGTGCCCCGGCCGCGTTTGTGATGCCATCAGCTGCACCGCCACCAGCGTTTGGTGGCCCACCAGTGGCGCAACCACCGTCGGCGTTTGTGCCGGCCAGTGCCCCAGCCGCAAAAACCCAAATAGCGCCGCAAACGCCAGGTGCGCCGATGGTTGCGCAAACGTTGCCGGATCCAATGTTGTCGCCGTTCGCCGGTGCGAAGCCAGCGCAAGCGCGCGTTGACCCAACGGGTTCAATCCCACTTGCCGACGACCAATTTAAGCCCGCGGTGTTTCAGCCGTCGAAGCCACCAGCGGCTGCTCAGCCGATGCGGTTGACGACAACGGCGGACCCATTTGCCAGCTCGTTAAAAATCGTGATGTTGGTATTTGGCGTGTTGTGTTTGGCGATGTTCGTCACGCCGCGGCGCGCTGATCCGTTGGCGTTTACGTTCGACAATATTTCCGGCGGCGAAGTTTCGGCGTTGGTCGTCATGCTGCTGC
>Ga0116158_10001547_pt1 | contig 20876 bp, 16 predicted proteins | sample AD_UKC052_MetaG_FD_89883 | JGI IMG/M metagenome (GOLD analysis project Ga0116158, IMG submission 89883) | Active sludge microbial communities of municipal wastewater-treating anaerobic digesters from USA - AD_UKC052_MetaG | ecosystem: Engineered > Bioreactor > Anaerobic > Digestate | place: USA... | reverse complement strand
TCGCTCCGGGGCCAGCTCGTCGGCCGGCTGGAACGGGAACCGGTTGCCGGCCTGCAGGGCCAATGCGTAGATCTTCGTGCGGCGATCGAACGCCGGGCCCATGTTGCGATCGCCCCACGGCGCGCCGTTGGTCACGACGAACTCGCGATTGGAAAGGAAGTAGAGCCATTTGCCGTCCGGCGAAAAAACCGCCGATCCGCTTTCGTAGCGATCGCTGGTCAGGATCGCCTTGCGCGATCCGTCGCGCGTGAGCAACAGAACCTGCGGGCGCCCTTCAACGCTGTTCGGCCGCGCGACCACGAGATGCCTGCCGTCGGCCGACCAGCTCAGCGAAGGATAGGTGTCGTCGCCGCCAAAATGGCCCTCGTCGAGCACGCGCACCGAACGCGTGCCGAGGTCGAGCAGCGAGAGGCGCCCGCGCTTGTCGTCGAAGGCGAGCGACTTGCCGTCCGGCGACGGATAAAGATGCCAGCGACGTGCACCGGCGTCGTGGGTCAGCGCTTCTCCCGGACCCGAACCGTCCGCCGGAAAGCGCCAGATCTCCTCCGCGCCACCGATATCGCTGATCGCGAAGATCGACTTGCCATCGATGCTGCTCACCGCCGCGCGTGCACGTGCGCCAGCAGGAATTGCGATATCGCTGCGTCGGCGCGCGTCGGTGGCGGCAACCGTGACGGCGCCGCGCGCGGTGATCACGGCGCGCTCGCCATCGCCTGACAGCGCGACATCCTCGAAGTAATCGAGCGGCTTCTCGAGCCAGCGCGTGCGCCGTTGCTCGAAATCGCTGACCAGATCGATCGGCACGAGCCGGTCATCGCCGCTGGCCAGGTCGATCACGCGGATATCGGCTCCGTACTGGTAGACGATGCGACCGTTGTCGAGTTGCGGATTGGCGACATCGAACTCGCTGTGCTTCGTCACTGCCTTGCGGTCGCTGCCGTCGGCGGCCATGCTCCAGAGGTTGTCGCTGCCGCTTTCGTCACTGAGATGGTAGAGGCGTCCGTTCCACCAAAGCGGTCGGCGCAGTGATGCGTCGACGTTCGCCGCGAGTCGCGTCGCTTCGGCGGAACCGTCGCTCGGAGCACGCCAGAGCTGTGCCATGGCGCCACCTTGATAGCTGCGCGCATGATCGCCGGTGATGTGCAGTCCGAAGCGCGTGAAGAAGATCGTCTTGCCGTCCGTGTCGAAACTGGCCTGGTTGGCGTCGGTGAACGGCAGGGTGCGTTGCGCAAGGGTATCGGGATTGATCGCGCGCAGGACCACGCTGCTGCCGGGGCCGGTGACCGCGGTGCTCGCGTAGAGCACCTCGCCGGCCGGTGTCCAGCCCTGCACGCGCACGCCACCGCCCTCGAAGCTGAGGCGCTTCGGCGCACCGCCGTCGACCGGCATCACATAGACCTCGGGGTTCGCGTCATAGCTCGCGACGAAAGCAATGCGCCGGCCATCCGCGGACAGGGTGGCCTGGGATTCCAGTGCCGCCTGCGTGGTCAGACGCTGTGCGCTGCCACCGCTCAAAGGCACGCGCCAGAGGTCGCCCTCCGCAGTGAAGACCACGGTGTTGCCGTGCAGGGACGGATCGCGGTAGTAGGCCGTTTCCGCTTGCGCCGACGCGGCGCACAGCAACGAGACCAACAGGACAGGCAAGCTGGATTTCATCGTCGGATACTCTGTGGAAGTCCGTACATTGTGCCGATGGCGGGCCACCACCGCCTATCCGGATCGTCATGCATGGAGCGGCTTGCACGGCGTCCTATGCGGAACGGCGTCACACCCGCGCCGCACAGGTAGCGTAGAGTGCGGGCCGGAAAGCCGCCTGACCGGCTGAGCTGCGAGCGGAAACATGTTCCGGATCCTGATCGCCAACAGCAAGGGAGGATGCGGCAAGACCACGCTGACGACCTCGCTTGCCGGCTACTTCGCGCGCAGCGGCCGCCGCACGACGCTGATCGATTGCGATCCGCAGGGCTCATCGACTGCCTGGTGCAGCCAGCGTGCCGCGCATCTCTCGCCGGTCCAGTCCTTCGCCAGCAACGATCCGAGCTACGGCCTCGCGCCGGGCTGGATGCTGCGCATCCCGGCGAACACCGAGATCCTCCTGATCGACACCCCGGCCGGGCTGCGTCCGCACGAATTCGAGCAGTTCGCGCGCCATGCCGATGCCCTCGTCATTCCGGTCGTGCCCTCGCCAATCGACCTGCGCGCAACCCTTGTTTTCATCGACAAGGTGCGCAAACTCGACGTCGTGCGGAACGGGCGCATGCGTGTCGCGATGGTTGCAAACCGTTTGCGCGAACGGACAAATTCGGCGAAGCAGCTCGATGCCACCCTTGATCGCCTGACCGAGGCGGCGATGATCCGCGTGCGCGATTCGCAGATCTACGTCGGCATGGCCGACCTGGGCCAGAGCGTGTTCGACAACGACAGCGCCGCGGTCCGCGCCCATCGCGAGGACTGGATGCCCCTGCTCAGCTGGCTCGAGAAGCGCGCCGCCGAGGCGCGTCCGGTCGGTAACGTCACGCCGCTGCTGACCCCGGCGCAACGACTCGGCGGCTGAAGCACGCATCGCCGAGGTCGGTCGAGGCCTCGCCCGACCTGATCAAGGGCGATGACTCCCGACTCTGGTCATGCGAGGCGTGCTTCGATAGTCTCGATGGTCGAACGTCCGGTCCGAATCGGACCGGCCTCGACTCTGCCGGGCAGCAATCAAGGCGGCACGCCACTCGATGCGATGAGCCTGCGCAGGCAATTCGCGGTCGCGGGCCTGCTCGCATCTCAAGGGGAAAGTGCGTGATAGTGAAAACCACTGGCGTCCGCATGGGCTGGATCCTGCTGGCCGGAATCGCGGCCCTGTCCGTCCTGCCGGCGCGCGCCGACCGGCGCGACATCGAAGGCGAGGACGAAGGCGACGAAAGCTGGCAGATCGAACAACGCCAGCAATGGTTCGAGGAGACTCGCGGCCTGCGCGATACCGCGGACGCCGCGCTGCTGCGTGCAGATGCCGCCGATGCGCTCAAGCGCGAGCGCAGTGCGCTCGATCCGCTGCGCATCGGTGAAGGCGAGGTCTGGCAGGAACTTGGCCCATCCTCGATGGACATGATCGACTGGAGCATGGGTCGCGTATCCGGGCGCGTCAACGCGATCACGCCGCTGCCGGGCAACGACGACACGGTCTATGTCGGCAGTGCGGCCGGCGGCGTCTGGAAGACGACCAATGCCGGGCAGAGCTGGACGGCACTGTTTGACGGCGTTGGAACCCTGCCGGTCGGCGCGATCACGCTCGATCCAGTCACTCCGTCAACCGTCTGGGTCGGTACGGGCGACAAGAATGGCGGCGGCTGTGCCGGCTACTTCGGTCAGGGCGTGTACCTGAGCGAAGACGCCGGGGCGAGCTGGAGCGCGCGCAACGGCAGCGCAGCGACGGCCATGCCGCTGTCGATCGTCAACGCGGTCGCCGTGCAGCCGACCAACAGCAACGTTGTCCTGGTCGGCGGCGCCGGTACCTGCAGTGCGAGTGGCGGTCTGTCCGGCGCGGGCGTCTATCGTTCGATCGACAAGGGCCTGAGCTGGACCAAGGTGCTCAACAACAACGTCGAGGACATGTTGTTCGTGCCGGGCAGCGCAACGGTCTATGCCGGCCTGATCGGTCTCGGCGTGCAGAAGTCGCTCGACGGTGGTGCGACCTGGGCCGCCGCGAATACCGGCATCACGCTCAGCGGATCGCGCCTGCGCCTGGCCATGGCGCCAGGCGACAGCAATATCCTGTACGTGCTGATGGAATCGAAGATCTACCGCAGCGGCAACGGCGGAGCGAGCTGGACACTGCAGAACTCGGCTGCCTGCGAAGGCCAGTGCTCGTACAACCAGACCATCAACGTGCATCCGACCAATCCCGACACCCTCCTGCTCGGCACGATCCGCGCGGCGCGTTCGACCAACGCCGGAGTCAGCTTCACGCCACTGACGACGACCTGGGGCTCGGGCCAGTCCGTCCATCAGGACACTCATGTGGTGCGCTATTCGGCGAGCAATCCGGACCGCTTCTGGATCGGCAGCGATGGCGGCATCTGGCGCAGCGATGATGGCGGCAACAACTACCGCAACATGAACGCGAACATCAACATCACGCAGTTCTATGACGTCGCGGTCAATCCGAACGATGCCAACATCGTCTTCGGCGGCGCGCAGGACAACAGCTCGTCGGGGCGGCGCACGAGCCTGCTCTGGAACCTCACCTTCGCCAGCGGCGATGGCTTCATGAACGCCTTCGACGAGAACAATCCGTCGATCGTCTTCCAGACCAGCTATCCGTCGTCGAGCCTGCCCTACATCGTGCGCTCGTTCGACGGCGGCTCGCCCGGCAGTTTCACGCGCATGCCGACGACCGGCTTGACCGCATCGGCCAATTTCCCATGGGTGACCCCGCTGGCGACGGCCGGCAGCCAGTTGTTCGTCGCCTCCGACCGGGTCTATCGCGCCAGCACCAGCGGCAACAACTGGACGGCCATTTCAGCGAGCCTCAACAGCGCGGTGTCGGTGATCACGCCTCGCATGCTGGGCACGCTGACGCCAACCTATGTCGGCACCTCGGGCAGCCAGATCCATTTCAGCCCGGATGCGGGAATCCCGAGTCCGGTGTTCACGAATGTCACCGGCAACTATCCGGGAGGTCGCGTGTCCGACGCCGCGATGGACCCGATCGATACGCAACGCGTCTTCATCACGCGGGCCGGCTTCGGCGCCTCGCGGCTGTATCGTTCGACGACCGGCGGCACCAGCTGGAGCGCGGTCGGCTCCGGCCTGCCGAACGTGCCGGCGAACTCGGTCGTGATCGACCCGCTCGACAGCAACCGTCTCTTCGTCGGCACCGACATCGGTGTCTACGAAAGCATCGATGGCGGCGACAATTTCACCGCATCCTCGGCCGGCCTGCCACTCGGTATCGTCGTCTCCGATCTCGAGATCGACGACGTACCGCACGTGCTGACCGCTGGCACCTACAGCCGTGGTGCCTGGCGTATGACCCTCGACGGCAGCATCGCCAACTCGCCGCCGACGGCCGATTTCGATGCAAGCAGCATCGGCCTCGACGTGAGCTTCAGTGATCGTTCGCTCGACATCGACGGCAGCATCGTCACCCATGTGTGGGATTTCGGCGATGGCAGCCCGACGTCGAGCGCTGCCAACCCGACGCATACCTACCCCGCTCCGGGCAGCTACACGGTATCGCTCGGCGTGACCGACGATGGCGGGCTGGGCGGCAGCTATGCGAAAGTCCTGCGCTTCGCCGCGCCGCCGGTGCCGCTCGTCAACGGCATCGCCCTTGTCAACCAGCATGCGGCGCAGAACGAACAGCTCTTCTACACGCTGGACGTGCCGTCGGGTGCCGTCGACCTGCATTTCGAAACGAGTGGAAATGTGGCAAACCAGGACGCCGACCTGACCATCAAGTTCGATGGGCAGGTGATCTGCCAATCGGCCGGCGCCGCGGACGAGGAGGCCTGCGATTTCCCGAGTCCCGCTCCAGGCACCTACACGGCCATCGTCGACGCGTACACGACGCTGACCAACTTCACGATACTCGGCCGCTACACCGCACCGGTCGACGTGATCTTCGCCAACGGCTTCGACTGAGCGTCGATTGCCAGGTCATTTCACCGTTCCGTTGCCATCGGCTCGATGGCGGCGGTCGTTCTGGGCGTTGTCCCGTCGATCCGTGGCCATTGGAACGATGATCGCCGGGACTTCGAGAGCACGATGGGCGGATCCGGGCCGGCGAGCGCCCGGCAGGATTTCTGCGGGACTGTCTGAACCTCGCTGGCAGAGGGTTCGCCTGCTCAGCCGGGTCGTGATTGGCGCGGCCGAATCCGTTCGTTGATACTCTTGCGGCTCCGGTAATTCCGGGTGGCGGATGCTTCGTTCAGCCGCAATGGAACACGAACAAGGAGGTCGCATGGACACTGGAAATCCCGATCGTCCCGGGCGTTTGGCCCGCATCGCCGTATTGCTCGCGTTGGTCGCGCTCAATCTGCTGGTCGCCACGGCCGTGCAGGCCGGCATGGATCCGGTGAAAACGGGCGAGATTCCAGAGCTTGAATCCGATGAAGGCCTGTTGGTCGTTGCGGTCGATACGACGACCCCTATTGCCGGGGTGTACATGCGCAAGGACGGGTCGGTGATGAAGGCATCCGTCCTGAAGAAGATCGAGGCGGGCCGCAGTTCGAGACTCATGCGCCTCCCAGCGGGTCGCTATGGATGGCACAGCGTCAGTACCGACTTTGGCTCCCGCTTCGAGCTTGCCGATGACCCGGAGTTCTATTTCGATGTCAGGCCGGGCACGATCACCTACGGAGGCGATCTGGTTTATCGGCCCTACTCTCTTTTTCGCGCGACCATACATTCGGTGAACCACGCCCTTGCGGCGCTGGACTGGCTCGAATCCGAGCATCCGCAGCTGTACGCGCACTACTCTTTCACTTATTCCGGACACTACCCGGATCCGTTTCCCGCGTTCTACAAGAAATTTCGCGGCGAACCCGGCAGTGTCGCGAAGGCGCCGTCAGCATGGCCAGCGCCACCGGTTCCGGACAGGTTGCCGCTTTCTCCGAAGGTCCTCTGGCAACAGGATCATGTCGGACTCGTCGCTCTCAATCCAGGCGGCGATCTGCTGGCGATCCAGACCAGACTCGAAGGCAAGGAGGCTTGGGCCGTCGACCTGATTGATCTTGTCGCTGGAGAATCCCAGCGCGTTGCTCGCTCCGATGTCGCCTTTGAGGGAATCGAATGGTCGGGCAGCAATACCCTGCTGCTTTCACTGAAAGCGAACGACCTCGCGTTCAATGCGCTGAACGGGCAAGACCCTGATCAGATCGTTACCGTCGTCCACGTTATTCGTGACGAAAAAGGCACGCTTGGCTGGCAAGGCTCAAGTATTCCACGGCGCGGAAGAATTCTCGATGTACTGGCCGAGGATCCCGATCATGTGCTGTTTGCGACGCTCGGCCTCGGCGGTGACCTGCATGTCTACAAGATCGACATCTCTACACTAAAGACAATCAGGAAATTCAATCCCGAAAAGCAGAAGGCGCTCAATCGGGACGGTCGTGGCGAATTCTGGTGGTTTGCCGATGGCGTCGGAAATCTGCGCGTCGCCTTCTCGCGCATGGAGGGTGATCTGGTCATGTCGATCCCGGAGGACAGCAAGCTCGTCGAAATCCTGCGACTGAAGGGCGACTCAGACCTCACTCCGGTCAGTTTGTCGTACGACGGCAACACCATCTTTGCATTGAGTGACAAGGATCGTGAACAGCGCGACCTTGTTGAGTTCGACATAGCAACGAAGCGCATTACTCGAACCGTTTACAGCAAACCGGGGATCGATATCGTGTCCGCGATACTCGACAGTCGTCGCGCTCCGATCGGCGTGCGTTACTACGAGTCGGGTCGATTGGTGAACGACTACTTCCAGAACTATGATCGACATCTTGCAGAGATGATGCGGAAAGCCTTTCCGGGACTCAGCGTGTCGGTAATCGACAGAAGCACGGACTCGCGCCAGTTGATCCTCTGGGTTGAGGGCGGCGACACGCCACCGAAGATCTATCACCTCGATACCGGGCTCCACAAGGCTGCGCTGCTCGAGGACACCATGCCATGGTTGGCCGCGACACCACTCGCTCCGTCGCATCTGGTCAAAGCGACGAGCAAGGACGGATTGCAGATCGAGGCGTTTCTGACGCTTCCGGAAGGCAAAGACAAGCGGCCCTTGATCGTCTTGCCGCATGGCGGGCCGATCGGTGTCAGCGATACCCTGCGATTCGATCGCGACACGCAATTTCTCGCCTCGCTCGGCTACGCCGTACTGCGCGTCAACTACCGCGGCTCCGACGGCTTCGGCAAGACGTTTCGCGAGGCCGGCTACGGGAAATTCGGCACCGCGATCGAAGATGACATCGATGCTGCGTTGAATGTCGCGCTGGCTGATTTCCCGCTCGATTCCCGTCGAATGTGCATGCTGGGATTCAGCTACGGAGGCTACTCGGCCTTGATCGCCGCCGCGCGGTGGCCTGACAGGTTCCGTTGTGTGGCGTCCGTGTCGGGGGTCAGCGATCGAATACTTTTCTATACCGCGAGCGATGGTGGTCGCACTGCCCAGGGTCGAGCCAATCTTGAGAAAGTGCTGGGCGATCCGAAGACACAGCAAGCGGAGATGATCGGCACATCACCGTTGTATCGCGTTCGCGAGATCAAGGTGCCGGTCATGCTTGCCCATGGGCTTGAGGATCAACGCGTCGACTATGAGCACTCCCGGCGCATGAAGCGCATGCTCGACATGGTTGGAAGGCCGCCTGTTGGTTTCGTCTTTCCCGGCGAAGGCCATGGAATCGAAAATCTCGACAATCTGGACAAGTTGTGGACCGGCATTGCCGGCTTCCTTGAGCAGAATCTGCGCGCCGATGGCGTGCCGAAGCCTGATGCGAGCGCCGCCGCGCATTGATCGACCGCGTCGCTGGGCGGCGCGTTTCATCAGTTGCGCAGCTTCCAGCCGCTGCGGAAGATCCACCAGACGATGCCGAGGCAGAAAACGAGGAAGCCGAGGGTCATGCCGGTGCTGACCGCGATATGCACGTCGGCGTGGCCGTAGAAGCTCCAGCGGAATCCGCTGATCAGGTACACGACCGGGTTGAACAGCGTGATCTTCTGCCACAGCGGCGGCAACATGCTTATCGAGTAGAACGCGCCACCGAGGAAGGTCAGCGGCGTGATCACCATCAACGGGACGACCTGAAGCTTCTGGAAATCATCGGCCCACAGACCGATGATGAAGCCGAACAGGCTGAAGGTGACCGAGGTCAGCACGAGGAAGCCGAACATCCAGATCGGATGGGCGATCTCGTAGGCGACGAAGAATCGCGCGGTGACGAGGATCAGCAGACCGAGCATGACCGACTTCGTTGCGGCGGCGCCGACGTAGCCGATGACGACCTCGACCCACGAGACCGGTGCCGACAGCAATTCGTAGATCGTGCCGGCCCACTTCGGCATGTAGATGCCGAACGACGCGTTCGAGATGCTCTCGCCGAGCAGGGACAACATGATCAGGCCCGGAATGATGAAGGCGCCGTAGCTGGTACCATCGATCTCGCCCATGCGCGAGCCGATCGCCGCGCCGAACACGATGAAGTACAGCGAGGTCGACAGCACCGGCGAGGCGATCGACTGCATGAGGGTGCGGAACGTGCGTGCCATTTCGAAACGGTAGATCGCGCGGATGCCGTGGATGTTCATGCGCGTTCCTCCTTCGGCTTGCGCACCAGGTTGACGAAGATCTCCTCGAGCGAGCTTTCGCTGGAGCGCAGGTCCTTGAAGTCGATGCCCTGCTCGCCGAGACGGCGCAGCAGGCTCGCGATGCCGGTTTCGTCGGATTGCGCGTCGAAGGTGTAGACCAGGGTCAGGCCGTCATCGGAGAGTTCCAGCGGCAGGCCGGAAAGTGCCTCGGGAATGCGCGGCATCGGCTGCTGCAGGCTCAGGGTCAGCTGCTTCTTGCCGAGCTTGCGCATCAGCACGTGCTTCTCCTCGACGAGGATCAGCTCGCCCTTGTTGATCACGCCGATGCGATCGGCCATTTCCTCGGCCTCCTCGATGTAGTGCGTGGTCAGGATGATCGTGGTGCCGCTCTCGCGCAGGCGCCGCACCATCTGCCACATGTCATGGCGCAGTTCGACGTCGACGCCCGCACTCGGTTCGTCGAGGAACAGCACCTTCGGCTCGTGTGACAGCGCCTTGGCGATCATGACGCGGCGTTTCATGCCGCCGGACAAGGTCATGATCTTGCTGTTGCGCTTCTCCCACAGCGACAGGTCGCGCAGGATCCTTTCGAGGTATTCCGCATTGGGCGGCTTGCCGAACAGGCCGCGACTGAAGCGCAGCGTCGACAGCACCGACTCGAACGCATCGGTGTGCAATTCCTGGGGCACCAGCCCGATCGCGGCGCGCGCGGCGCGGTAGTCGCGGACGATGTCGTGGCCGTCGGCAACGATGCTGCCTTCGCTGGCATTGACGATGCCGCAGATGATGCTGATCAGGGTCGTCTTGCCGGCGCCGTTCGGTCCGAGCAGGGCGAGGATCTCGCCGCGGCGGATATCGAGGTCGATGCGCTTGAGCGCTTCGAAGCCCCCCTTGTAGGTCTTGCCGACCCCGCGCACCGAAACGATGGCATCGCTCGCGGAAACAGTGGGCACCGACGATTCAAAAGCTGCACTCATGGATGCTCCGCGGTTTCAAGGGAGGCCGAACGACATCGAGACGCGACCGTTCGCGCGGATTGAATGGCCGCGCGAGTCCGACGATCGGGCGGGAAGTATATCGACAGACCCGCATCTCCCGGCCAGCGCTGGATGGCGCAGCATCGCGGGCAGGTGACTCCGCGCGTGCGCGGTGGTGGAATACCCGTCCGATGTCCCGCGAGGAGAGTCCCATGAGCTATGTCGATGGATTCGTTGTGCCGGTGCCGGCGGACAAGCTGGACGACTACCGCAAGATGGCGCGCCTTGGAGGCAAGGTGTGGATGGAGCATGGCGCGCTCGCCTACAACGAGTGCGTCGCCGACGACGTGTCGGTCGGCAAACGCACCTCGTTCCCGCGCAGCGTGAAGCTCAGGGAAGGCGAAGTCGTGGTGTTCTCATGGATCGTCTACAAGTCGCGCGCCGATCGCGACAGGATCAACAAGAAGGTCATGTCCGATCCGCGGCTCGCCCACATGATGGACCTGAAAACCCTGCCATTCGACGCCAAGCGCATGTTCTTCGGCGGCTTCAAGACACTCGTTTCGCTCTGACCGGGCGCCGCACCGTGCCGATCGCAGGTTTCATGATCGGCGCGGATCCGTCACAATCGCGGGCTGGCGATCGTGTATCCGTATCGATCGCAGCGGCGGTCCGAGCCGATGCCGTGTCGTCGCAGCTCCGCGACGGACACTGCGAAGGCCAGGGTCAGGCATCACGGTGAACCCGAAGGAGAGCGCAATGATTGCAGCCGACAAAGCCCTCGATCGGTTGCGATCCGGCAACGCGCGTTTTGTCGCCGAACTCGGAGGCGGTGGCCAGCAGATCGGTGAATCACGCCGGCGGGAGCTGGTGACCGGCCAGGAACCCTTCGCGATCATCCTCGGTTGTTCGGACTCCCGCGTGCCGGCGGAAATCGTGTTCGACCAGGGCCTCGGCGACCTGTTCGTGATCCGCGTCGCCGGCAACATCGTCGCGCCGTCGCAGATCGGCAGCATCGAGTTCTCGGCGGCGCGCCACGGCACGCGCCTGGTCGTCGTGCTCGGGCATTCCCAGTGCGGCGCGATCCTCGCCACGATCGAAGAGCTGGGGCGTCGCAGCGAGGACCAGTCGCGCAACCTGCGTTCGATCGTCGATCGGGTGCGTCCATCGGTCGAGGCGTTGATGGAAACCGAGATCGCGCGCAATCCGGTCGAACTCGTGCGCCGCGCCGTGCGCAACAATATCCGCATGTCGGTCAACCAGTTGCGCCACGGTTCCGAGGTGCTGGAACAGCTCATCCAGGACGAAGGCCTGCGTATCGTCGGCGCGGAATACTCGCTCGAAACCGGCGTGGTCGAGTTCCTCGACAGCTGAGTTCCTCCGCCGCAACATCGTGTGGCCGGAGCATGCGCGGTCACATCCGGTGACGATGACGGCATTTGCGGACACTGCCGAAACGAAATCGGGTCCAGGCGCGAGCTGACCGGCCGAACCGCCGACATCGGATCGTTCGTGAGATTGGGCCGCGCGCGGCTCAGGCGCTGCGCGCGCGCTCGAGCAGCAGGGCGCGTTCACGTTCGTTCCGCGTCATCGTCGCCGCGCGTTCGAACTCGGCACGGGCTTCGGCCGCGCGACCGAGCTGAGCGAGCAGATCGCCACGCACGACAGGCAGCAGATGATAGTGGGCGAGCGCGGGCAGGTCGCGCAGCGTGTCGACCAGATCGAGTGCCAACTGCGGACCTTCGGCCATCGAGACGGCGACGGCACGATTGAGTTCGATCACCGGCGAAGGCGATATCGCCGCGAGTTCTGCATAGAGCGCCGCAATCTGCTTCCAGTCGGTTGATTCGACATCGTTCGCGCGCGCATGACAGGCCGCGATCGCCGCCTGCAGCGTGTATGCGCCGCGCCCGTGATCGAGACGTTCGGCGAGATCGAGGGCCGCCAGGCCACGCCGGATCAGCAGTTGATCCCAGCGTGAACGATTCTGCTCGCGCAGCAGGATGGGCTCGCCCGACGCGTCAAGACGTGCCCTGGCGCGCGAGGCCTGCAGTTCCATGAGCGCGACGAGTCCATGCGTTTCGGCGTCGTCGGGCACCAGACCGGCCAGGACGCGACCAACGCGTATGGCATCTTCGCAAAGTCCCGGGCGCATCCAGTCATCCCCTGATGTTGCCGCATAGCCTTCGTTGAAGATCAGGTAGATGACCTCGAGCACCGACTGCAGGCGCGCGATGCGCTCATCAGCGCCGGGCACCTCGAACAGGATGTCCTTTTCAGCCAGGGTTCGCTTGGCCCGCACGATACGTTGCGCGATCGTAGCCTCGGGCGCGAGGTACGCGCGCGCGATCTCGGTCGTGGTCAGGCCGCCGATCAGGCGCAGGGTCAGGGCGACCCGCGCTTCGGTCGGCAGCACCGGATGGCAGGCGACGAAAATCAGCCGCAACAGGTCGTCACCGATGTCGTCATCGAGCTGCGCCTCGATACGCGCCGCCTCGTCGTCCTGCGCGCCCTGCTGTGACCAGCCGAGTTGCTCGTGCTTGCGATCGAGCATCTGTTTGCGGCGCAGGAAATCGATCGCCCGATGTTTGGCAGTTGCCATGAGCCACGCTCCCGGATTGTCCGGCACGCCGCTGTGCGTCCAGGTTTCCAGCGCGGCGACGAGGGCGTCCTGGGCGAATTCCTCGGCCATGCCGACATCGCGCAGCATGCGCGCCAGGGTCGCGACCAGCTTCGGCGATTCGATTCGCCATGCCGCATCGATCGCGCGCCTTGCTTGCTCGGAAGTCATGGATGCGAATCAGGCCGTCACGCGCGGCCGTCGGCAAGCCTGCAACCGGCGCGCCGGGGTTTGTTGAAAACTCCCTGGCAGAATCACGCGCGCTCCTGCGTCTGCGCACGCAACCGTTGCTCCTGTTCGCGCAGTTCCGGAGTGAGTTCATCGCCGAAATCCTCGGCCTCGAACACCTGGCGGATCTCGATATGGGTGTCTGTCGCATGCGGCTTCGGGCAGCGTTGAACCCAGGCGATCGCCTCGTCGAGCGAGCGCGCCTGGATCAGCCAGAACCCCGCGATCAGTTCGCGGGTCTCGGCAAACGGCCCATCGACGACGCTGCGCCTGTCGCCGATGAACTCGACGCGCGCGCCGCGACGGCTGGGGTGCAGGCCTTCTCCGGCGAGCAGCACGCCGGCCTTGACCAGTTCCTCGTTGTAGCTGCCCATCGCCGCCAGCAGCCCGGTGTTCGGCAGGATGCCCGCTTCGGAGTCCTTGGTGGCCTTGACGATCAGCATGAAGCGCATGACGACGGCTCCTCGATGAAGGGATGGATGACCCGCCTGACGCGGGCAGCCCGGCGCGCGCGGTTCATCATCCGTGACGAACCGGAGCGGATCAGATCGACAGCGGCGTCTCGCCGCACTCCCGAAGCGGTCGGTCGATGCGATCGTAGCGGCGGCTACGTCGACGTCCTGAGTGACGGAGCCGGCTACCGATCCAGCGTCAAGCCTGAGCGGCCCATGCCAACGATACGGCACGTCCTTTCACGGGGTCGTCGACGACGAGGATGAGTTGGTTGTCGTGATCGCTGTAGAGCACCTCGATGTTGACCCCGGCATCGGCCATGTGGCGGGTGAGCTGGCCGAGCTGCCCCGGCACGGCCTGCCTGAGCCGCTGCACGATCACCTCGCGCACCTGCGTGACCCGGATTCCGGCACGCTCGAGAACCGCTCGAGCAGCTTCGCCATCGACGAACAGAAAATGCGCGATACCGGCATGACCATCGAGCCAGGCGCCGCCGCCTTCGATGCTGATGCCGGCATCGCCGAGCGCGGCACCCATCTCGGCGAGCGCGCCAGGTCGATTCTCGAGATGGATGGTAACGTCCTGCATGGCGGCCTACTCCTCCGCTGCAAAAACGGGCGTGCAGCGCACCTCGGTCAGCACCGAACTGGCGATGAAGCACTGCGCATGCGCAGCCTCATGCAATGCATCGAGCTGCGCGCGGTCGGGGCGATCCTCGCCCGCAAACATCACGGCGGGACGCAGGGTTACGCGCGTCATCGCGAGCTTTCCCGCTGCATTACGGCCCATCGTGCCGATCGCCTCGTCGCGATAGCGCTCGACGACCAGGCCCTGTTTTCGTGCAAGCGCGAGGAACCACAGCATGTGGCAACTCGAAAGGCTCGCGACGAACGCTTCTTCGGGATCGACACCCGCAGCATCGGACATCGGCAGCGGCACGACGTGCGGCGAGGACGATGCCGGAACATCAGTACCGCCATCGAAAGTCCAGCGATGCGCCCGGCTGTAACGGTCATCAAGGAAGTTTGCTGCGTTGCGCTGCCAGGTGATCGTGGCGAGATGCTCGGACATGGCGACGACTGCGCAATCGGGAGAGGACTCCAGCTTAGTGCAACGTGGGTCCGCTGGCGCAATCGTCGCGAGCGGTCGCCCGCCGCCTAACTGCTCGTCGACCCCGCTGCCAGGCGTCGGGCATGGCCCGCGGCTGGCCCGCCTGCGAGCAGCTTCATGATCCCGGGTGAAGCCGCGTCCGGTTGGCGCTATCGTGTCCGGGCCGATCGGGCTGCACGTTGCTGTCCGGACCGAACCCGGCAATCGCGCGCTCGACCGCGATTGCCTGCCCCTGCCCCTCTCGAAGGATTGCCGAATGAGCGACTCGAACGAGATCTTCAACTATCTCGCCGTGCTGTTCTCGATCATCCTCGGTCTCGCCGTCACCGAAGTGCTGCAAGGTTTTCGCCGTCTGCTCCTGCTGCGGCGTCGCGTGGTCGTTTACTGGCCCTCGATCCTCTGGGCGTTCAACCTGCTGGTCATCTGCGCGCAGACCTGGTGGACGATGTTCGGCTTGCGCGATGAAACCGGCTGGACCTTCGGCATGTACGGGATCGTGCTGACCCAGACCGCCTTGTTGTATCTGGTCGCGGGCCTGTCCCTGTCAGGCATGGACGAGGAATCCGGTTACGACATGCGACGCGCCTACTTCGACAACGCCCGCCCGTTTTTCCTGCTGCTGGTCGGCCTGGTCGCGGCCAGCCTGATCAAGGATGTGATCATCAACGGCCATCTCCCGGATGCCACCAATCTCGTGTTCCATGCCGTGTTCGCGCTGTGCGCGACGATCGCCGCGGCAACCCGCAACGAGACGTACCACAAGATCAATGCACCAGCGGTCGCGCTCGCGCTCGGGGCCTACGTCGTCATGCTGTTCGACCACATCTCCTGAGCGATCGACGTGCCGCGTCGGGCCGCGAGGTCCCTTCGAGGTGTTTTCCCGCGACGACCTCGGCCCGCCAGTTCAATTTGGCGCGTTTCCTGCAAAGCCCGTCTCGGTGACTGCCAGCCTTGCAGCCGGGATACTGTTTTGGCGCAATCCGGCTATGGCATGCCATCTGCTGGAAAGGCACGAAAAAACGGACCGTGCCGAAACTGAACTGCGTTTCATCACTCGGGGGAACCGACCATGCGCGACACCGACACACCCAACAAGACCGCCGCTGGAAGAGCGGAGATCAGTGCCCGGAAACTGCATCTCAATCCGCGTCAGCGGACTGTATTGATCGCGGTCAACGGCAATCAGTCCATGCAGCAGATCCGCGACCAGTTCCGTGTACTCGGAGATGTGGATGCCATCATCGGCAACCTCCACGAGTACGGCCTGCTCGAACTTCATGGGGGTGGCGCAGTCCCCGCCGCCGTTGCGCCGTCGAAGGCCGTGCCGGCAACGGAACCGGAAATGCCGCAGATGCCGCCGCTTGGCCTGGTCCGCCAGTTCATGAACGAATCGAGCGTCGCAGCGCTCGGCCTGCGTGCCTTCATGTTCACGCTCAAGCTTGAGCGTTGCTACGCGAAGGATGAGTTGCTCGGTTTGCTGCCCGAGTATCAGCGCGTCCTCGGCAAGGCCAAGGATCCAGCGTACGCCGACGCGATGACGCGTCACGCGCGCGAGATGCTCGACGCGCTCTGAGCCGGATGGTCGGGCCTGCACTGCCCCGTTCGTCGCGTGCCCCCGCTCCTCCGTGGCCTTCCCATGCCGGCGCCAGCGGCGCGACATCGAGGCCCGCCAAGCGCGTGGCGGCCCGTTCCGCTGGCCACGATCCATCGCGGAAACCCGCTCCGACTCGTCGGAACACCGCGCGATAGACTTATGGTGCAGTGCGACAAGCTCTGTTATTTTGACCCATGCCTTTCCTCCACATCGACGAGGTCCGCGTCCACTACCGGGTTCACGGCCAGGGAGAATCGCTCGTCCTGCTGCATGGGCTCGGCTCCAGCGGCGCTGACTGGGCCTTCCAGGTCGGGCTGCTCGGAGCGCACTTCCGCCTGATCGTGCCGGACCTGCGCGGATCCGGCATGAGCGATTCACCGCGCGGTCGCTACTCGATCGCGCAGTTCGCAAACGATACGTGGACCCTGCTCGATCAACTGGACATCGAGACGACCCACCTCATGGGTTTTTCGCTGGGCGGTGCCGTGGCCATGGAGATGGCCCTGCAGCGACCGCACGCGGTCACTCGCCTGATGACGATAAACACCTTGCCTTCGTATCGGCTCGACAGCTGGCGCAAGCGCATGGAGCTGGTCAGCCAGGTCGCCCTCGTGCGCGGCCTTGGCATGCGTCGTGTCGCGGCGATTGCTGCGAAACGCCTGTTCCGCGAGCCTCATCAGGAGCCGATGCGCCGCCGCGTCGTCGAGGTCGTCGGAAGTGCACCGCGACGTCCCTACCTGAAGACCGTCAAGGCGCTCGCCGAATGGTGCGCGCTTGATCGCATGGGCGGCATCCGCAGCGAACTGCTCATGCTGGCGGGCGAACACGATTACACGCCGCTGGCCGAAAAAAGGGATTACGCCGAGCGCTTCGGCGCACAGTTCGCCGTGGTCGGCGGCTCACGTCACGGCACGCCATTCGATTCGAGCGCAGCCTGCAACGCGGTCGCGCTGGCCTTCTTTCGCGGCGAACCCCTGCCCGATGCGGACACGCTGGTCATGGATGCCCCGGACCGCGATCCTATCGCAGCGCCCGCCGGATTCATGTCGTGACGCGGCGCGGTTGCGGCCACCTCGCCGGAACGGGATTCGCATGAGTGAACCGCTGCCACGCCTGCTGATCGTCGAGGACGATCCAACCATCGCCGGAAACCTGTTCGCGTTCTTCGAGGCGCGGTTTCCAGGTCGACGCGGCCTACGACGGGCGCACCGCCCTGCATCGACTCACCGTCGAACCCTTCGAAGTGGTGATCCTCGATGTCGGCCTGCCGGCGGTCGACGGGCTGGCTGTGTTGCATCGCCTGCGCACCGAGCTCGGCCTGGCCGTGCCGGTCCTGCTGCTGACGGCGCGCGACGAGATCGGCGACAAGCTGGCCGGCTTCGCGCACGGCGCCGATGACTACGTGACCAAGCCTTTCGTGCTCGTCGAGGTCGAAGCCCGCGTGCGTGCCCTGATCGCGAGAGCGGGCGGTCGGATCGCGGCGCCGGTCAGGCGATTCGGACCGATCATGCTGGATCCGCGCCGCCGCGCATTGCAGGTCGGCGGCAACGCGGTGCGGCTGACGCCCAAGGGCTGGATCATTCTCGAGGTGTTGCTGCGCGATCCGGGCCGCATCGTCCCGCGAGCGGAGCTCGAACGAGCCTTGTGGGGCGAAGATCCACCCGAGACCGATGCACTGCGCAGCCAGATCCATCTGTTGCGCAAGGCCATGAGCGATGCGGGATTCGAGGGCATCGAGACCGTGCACGGGGTCGGCCTGCGCCTGGTCGCAACGGAACACCCGCCGTGACGAACACCCTGACCTGGCGGGTCACCTGGGCCATGACCGCGACTGTCGCACTGTTCGTAGGGCTGATGGCCGTGCTCGCGCTCTCGATCCTGTCCAAGCAGGAGGACGAACTCGCCGATCAGCTCGTGCAGATCGAGATGCGGCGATTGATCGACCGCATCGAGCATGGCGAGATCGATACCCTTCAGCAACCGATCGAGATCGGCCCGCGTACCCAGGCCTGGGTCGGCACGAAGGGGGCCGGCGCTTCGATGCCCGCCGAATTGCGCGACCTGTCGGGAGGTCCGCACGAATTCGAATCGGGCGAACGCGTGCTGCACGCGATCATCGCCGAGTCGAGCGTCGGCCATCTGACCGTGGTCGTCGATGCGACCCAGAACGAGAAGCGCGTGCGCCAGTTCGGCCTCATCATGCTCGTGCTGTGGTGCCTGTGCGTGGCTGCCGGCTACTGGCTCGCGCGCTTCACGGCCGGGATCGTCGTCGGCCGCATGCACGCGGTCACCCAGCGCATCGCCGAATGGGATCCCGATACCGTCCAATCCAGCCAGCTCAGGGCGACCAGCAGCGACGAGGCAGGTCGCCTGCTCGAGGCCTTCAATCGCATGCAGGATCGTGTCGACCGCTCGATCGCCCGCGAGCGCGAGTTCGCCGGCAATCTCAGCCACGAGGTGCGCACGCCGCTTGCAGCGCTGCGCACCGACATCGAGATGGCCAGTCTCGACGAGCACGTGTCGCCCGAGCAGCACCTGCGCTTTTCGCGCATGGCCAAGGCGATCGATGAGGTCGGCGCGACGATCAGCGCCGCGCGCGCAATCAGCCGTCCGCGCGCGGCCTCGAAGCCACCAGCCGTCGATCTCGGCGAGCTCATCGACGATGTGCGCACGACCCTCGGTGCGCGCGCCGAAGCCGCCGGCTTGCGCATGAGCAGCGCGGTCCCGCGCGGCCACCTGCTGCGCGCGGATCGCTACGCGCTCCTGATCGTGTTGCGCAACGTGATCGGCAATGCCATCGATCATGCGGCTCCGGCGGCGTTGCACATCCGGCTCGACGGACAACACCTGCTGATCGCCGACGACGGCCCCGGCATCGACAAGGCCGACCTGCCGTTCGTTTTCGAACGTTATCACCATGGTCGCCGGGTCGATCAGGCCGGTGACGACGATGCGTTGGTCAGCGAGCATGGGCTGGGCCTCGCCATCGCGCGACGGGTCTGCGAACAGCAGGGCTGGTTGATCAGCGTCGCCTCGGAAACCTCCGGCGAACAGCGCGGCACGCGTTTCCACATCGTCTTCGACGAAAATTCGACATGATCGCCACATGACTTCGACACCGCGCGATCCAGCCTTGCGCACTTTCATGCAAGGCAGGAGTCGCGGACGGGATGGCGGAGTCGGAAATTGCGCGTGATGCGTCGGCGTGGACACCCGCACGCCGGGGCCAGTACCGTCACCTGATCCTGCTGTGGCTGCTGTTCCTGGCCACTTCACTGGTCACCCGTATCATGCTTGCGTCGGTCAGCCTGCAGGCAGGCCTGATCACCTTCATCCAGCTGCCGTATGCGTTCGCCGCGGGCCTCCTGCTCGATGCGTTGACCGGCCTGTATTTGTGCCTTCCGCTGGCGATCTGGATCTGGCTGATGCCGGCGCGCTGGTACGCCTCGCGCGTCGGCCGCCTGATCCTCCGCGCGGGCTTCGCGATCAGCGTGTTCGGCTTGCTCTACCTGATCGCCGCCGAATATTTCTTCTTCGACGAGTTCAATGCGCGCTTCAACTACACGGCGGTCGAGTACCTGATCTATCCGACCGAAGTGATCGGCAATATCCGTGATTCCTATCCGGTCGACACGGTGCTCCTGCTGTGCGCGCTCGGTGCACTGCTGATCACGTTCCTGCTGCGCCGGCGCATTGCCCGGGGATTCGCCGATCCGGTCCGCTTCGCGCGACGCAGCCTGGTCACGACCCTGCTGGTCATCGCCAGCGCCGTATCGGCATGGACGGTCAGTCTCGAATCGGTGCAAAGCCTGCAGGAGAATCGCATCGCCGAGGAAGTGGCGGCGAACGGCGTCTATTCGTTCTTCAGTGCATTGCGCAATGCGCGCATCGACTACGCGCGCTACTACGCCACCTTGCCCGAGGCCGAAGCAATCGCGCGCGTGCGCGAGCTGCTGCAGCAATCGAACACGCGCTGGCTCGCCGCCGCTGATGCGCCGGGCAATCCGATTGCACGCGCAGTCGACAATTCCGATCTCGGCCCCGCGCGTCCGATGCACGTCATCTTCCTGTTCGAGGAATCGATGGGCGCCGAGTTCGTCGGCAGCCTCGGCGGCAAGGGCTGGACCCCGAACATCGACCGCATCGCGGCCGAGAGCCTCAGCTTCACGCATCTCTACGCGAGCGGCACGCGCACCGTGCGTGGCATGGAGGCATTGACCACATCGCTCGCGCCGGTACCGCCGGAGTCGGTGGTCAAGCGCACCGGCAACGAAAACCTGTTCAACCTGTCGACGATCATGCGCAAGCAGGGCTACTCGCCGACCTTCATCTACGGCGGCTACGGCAGCTTCGATGACATGAATGCCTACTACCAGGCAAACGGCTGGCGCGTGATCGATCGTACCGACATGCCGAAGCCGCGCTTCGCGACCGTGTGGGGCATTTCCGACGAGGAATTGTTCGAAAACGCGCTCGTTGAGTTCGACCAGCAGGTCGCGCGCGGCGAGCGCATCTTCTCGCTGGTCATGAGCACCTCGAACCACCGCCCGTACCTGTTTCCCGCCGGCATCCCCGGGGTGAAAGCCGAAGGCGGCGGTCGCGAAGCCGG
>Ga0116158_10001537_pt1 | contig 20937 bp, 24 predicted proteins | sample AD_UKC052_MetaG_FD_89883 | JGI IMG/M metagenome (GOLD analysis project Ga0116158, IMG submission 89883) | Active sludge microbial communities of municipal wastewater-treating anaerobic digesters from USA - AD_UKC052_MetaG | ecosystem: Engineered > Bioreactor > Anaerobic > Digestate | place: USA... | reverse complement strand
GACCAGGTTGCCCTGCTGAATGAACAAAGCGAAAAGATTTATGGTACCGGCCTGACCAATATTGTGTACATGGGCATGGGTGAGCCATTGCTCAATTATAAGAATGTTTTAAAATCCATCGAAAGGATCACTGCGAGCGACAGCATGGCCATGAGCCCTAAACGCATTACCGTGTCTACAGCCGGCGTTTCCAAAATGATCCGCCAGTTGGGCGATGATAAAGTGAGATTTAACCTGGCCTTATCGCTCCATGCAGCTACCGATGAAAAGCGGAACAAGATCATGGCCATCAACGAAACCAATAACATTGCTGCCCTGGTAGAAGCGCTGAATTATTTTTACGATCAAACCAAGAATGATATCACCCTGGAATATGTTTTATTGAAAGGCGAAAACGACAGCCTGGAAGATGCAGAAGAACTTGTGAAAGTGTACAGGAAGATTCCAACACACCTCGTGAATGTGATTGAATACAATTCTGTATTGGGCATTCCATTTGAAAAATCGGGAGAAGACAGTACCCAATTATTTACCGACTTCCTGGTAAAACACAAGGTAAATGTGAGGGTTCGTCGCAGTCGTGGTAAAGACATTGATGCCGCTTGTGGACAACTGGCCAATAAAGGGTAAATGGGCATTACGTTCTCTTTAACATAGTATTATTAAACGAATAGGCATGTTGCCGGTCTATCCTGCATAACAATTAAAAAAACGAACCATGAAAAAATTATTAGTATCGTTATTAGCCATCACAGTGATCAGTTTTTCTGCCATAGCGCAGGAAAAGAGAGCCATGAAGCATCATGATGAAAAAATGCTTAAAGGCGGGAAAAAAGGTCCGGATAAAATGATGAAGGAACTTAATTTATCTGATGCACAGAAAAGCCAGGTAAAAGCCATCCGCGAAGATCACCGCAAACAGATGCAGGCATTGAAGCAAAACGATAAAATGACTGTGAAGGAAATGAAAGATCGTAAAGAAGCCATCCGTAAAGATGAAAAAGCAAAAATAGACGGCCTGTTAACCAGCGAACAAAAAGCGAAAATGGCCGAATTGAAAGTACAGCGTGAAGCAAGAGAAAAAGTGCACTATGATAAGAAAATGGTTGAAATGAAATCAAAACTTTCGCTTACCGACGACCAGGTAGCCAGGTTGAAAAGCTTGCATGAAAGCAATGATGCTAAGATGAAATCAATCAAAGAAGATCAAACGCTAAACCGCGATGCCAAAAAGCAACAATTGGAAGCTTTACGAAATAAAGCACAGGAAGAAAGGAAAACGATCCTTAATGCCGATCAGCTAAAAAAAATGGAAGAAATGAAAAAAGGTGGCGGAAAAGGTAGAAAACAACAAACAAAATAATGACCATATTAAAACCCTGAATCACTGGCGCAATGTAGATTGCGCCTTTTTTTTGGGCTCCCGAAAAGCAAACTGGTCAGACCGGGTTAACACAAAAAAATACAGTATCTTCACCGCTCATTCCTGTTGAAAAAACAGTATAAAAACAAGTATATGAGCCAGTCTCCCTTCCAGAAATTTGTCGCCCCAAAAAAAAACAGTGTAGTTAAAGAAGAGATCCGCCAGGATAAAAAGAAAGCACGCAAAGAAAAAAATGCGTATTTCGATAAACTAAAAGAAGAGAAATACCAGGCCAGGATGGCTGCCAAAGGCAAAGCTGTTGCTAAACCGCCTGTTGCTGAAACAAAAGAACCAGCTAAATCAACCTCTAAAAAAATCCCTTCTAATAAACCAGGCGAAAAAACGGTGACCACTGATACGGTGATGCCGCTGAATAAATTCCTTGCTCATTGTGGTGTATGTTCACGAAGAGATGCAGTTGCCCTTATCAGTGAAGGCAAAGTAAAGATCAATGGCACCGTGGCAACTGAACCCGGATATAAAGTACTTCCCACGGATGAGATCGTATTCAACAATAAAAAACTATTTGTCACCAAGAACCTGGTGTACATCCTGTTGAATAAGCCTAAAGACTATATAACCACCACCGATGATCCGCAGGGGCGCAAAACGGTATTGCAATTGATTCAGAAAGCTACCACAGAGAGGGTTTATCCTATTGGCCGGCTCGATAGGAACACATCAGGCGTTTTGTTACTTACCAATGATGGTGACCTTACGCAGAAATTATCGCATCCAAGTTATGAAGTGAAAAAGATCTATGAAGTAAAACTGGATAAGGTGTTGACCAAGGGTGATTTTGAAAAGATATTGAGTGGATTGATCCTTGAAGATGGTCCAGTACAGGTTGATAGCCTGGCTTATGCAGATTCAAAAGACAAATCGATCATTGGAATTGAAATACACAGTGGCCGCAACCGTATTGTTCGCCGCATTTTTGAACACCTGGGCTATGATGTAAAAGGCCTCGACCGGGTGATGTATGCCGGACTCACCAAGAAAAATGTGGAACGCAGCAAATGGCGTTATCTCAGCGAAAAAGAGATCAGGCTCCTCAAATTTCTGAACGCTTCAAAAAAGAAATAACCTTGGCAAAACATTCACCCGGGATCATTTTTGAAAATGACGATTTCGTGGCCATCAATAAACCCGCTGGCCTGCTCACCATCCCCGACAGGGAACAAACCGAAAAATCGCTTAAAGAATTTCTCATCGATAAATATGGTAAGATCTTTACCGTGCACAGGCTGGATAAGGACACCAGTGGCCTGGTCATCTTTGCCAAAACAGAGGAAGCGCATAAATTCTTTTCCCGCCTTTTTGAAGAAAGGAAAATTGAAAAATTTTATTTGGGCATCGTTTTAGGTAAGCCTGAAGAAACTTCCGGATTGATCGATGCACCAATTTCAGAGCATCCCTTGCACAAAGGCCTGATGAATGTGCATCGCAATGGCAAACCTTCGCAAACCAGCTACGAAGTGTTGGATGCACATAAACATTATTCCCTGGTATCGTTTCAACTCCATACCGGCCGTACCCACCAGATACGTGTACACGCTAAAAACATTGGTCATCCTTTGGCAGGCGATCCGTTGTACGGTGATGGCAAACCCGTTTTATTGTCATCAGTAAAGAAAAAATTCAAACTCAGCAAACACGATGAAGTTGAAAGGCCCATTATTAACCGGCTGGCCCTTCATTCCTATAAACTCATTTTTGATAACATGCAAGGCGAACGAACCGAACTGGTGGCCGAAATGCCCAAAGAATTCAGGGCACTTATGCAGCAACTGAAAAAACTGGGATAAAAAAAACTCCCGGAAAATTCCCGGGAGCTGAATTTGTAAAAATCAAAAAAATATTAAATATCCGGCTGGGGAGTATAACGTAAGTATGGTTTTACAACCCTTACTCCCTTATCAAATTTTTTGATCGCATCTTCGGTGCTAACAGAAATGGCAACAATTACATCCTCTCCATTTTTCCAGTCTGCCGGTGTTGCTACGCTGTATTTGGCAGTCAGTTGCAATGAATCAATCACGCGAATCACTTCGTGAAAATTACGTCCTGTACTCGCAGGGTAAGTAAGCGATAGTTTTAATTTCTTATCAGGACCGATGATGAATAATGAACGAACCGTAAAGGTTTCAGACGCATTCGGGTGAATCATATCGTAAAGTGTGGCAACTTTTTTATCAGGATCGGCAATTATGGGGAAATCCACGCTGCAATGCTGCGTTTCATTGATGTCGTTACGCCACAACAGGTGCTTATCCAATGGATCAACACTTACTGCAAGCACTTTCACGTTACGTTTTTCAAACTCATGTTTCAACAATGCCGTTTTACCAAGTTCGGTGGTACAAACCGGCGTATAATCGGCAGGGTGAGAAAACAAAACACCCCATCCATCTCCCAGGTATTCATGGAAACTGATCTCACCTTCTGTTGTTTGTGCCGTGAAATCCGGAACAATATCTCCTAATCGTAAGCTCATGGTTGTAAGTTTTTATTTATACAAAGATAAATCCTACTAATTAGGTAGACTAATATATTTTCAAAAATATTCCGCTAATTTTATCGCTTAGCATGCTATCGAAAAAAACACAATACGGATTAAAGGCGCTAGGCTACCTTGCGTCCCGGTACGGCAAAGGCCCGGTACTCATTGCGGAGATCGCCGAACAAAAAAAGATCCCCATTAAATTCCTGGAAAACATCCTTTTACAACTAAAGGTTAAAAAGATATTGGGTAGCAAAAAAGGGAAGGGCGGGGGCTATTTCCTGGAAATTGATCCTAAAAAGATACCCATTGCAGCAGCACTTCGTATCATTGAAGGTCCCATTGCCATGCTCCCTTGTGTGAGCCTGAATTTTTATGAAAAATGTGAAGATTGCAATGAAAAAACCTGCGGACTCAACAAAGTCATGGCCGCCACGAGGGATGCTACGTTAAAAGTACTGGAGAAAAAAACACTGGCAGACCTGGCCGATGGCTCATCAACCCGATGAAGCCCTTTTTACAAATGCCTTTCCAAAACGATTCTTCACTTCATCTATCGCTTTATAGAGATCCGATTTACGTTCTGCATCACTGAATAAATTCGTTTGTACGGCATCGTTAGTAAGCTCACTCAACCGAACGCCCAGCAACCGCACCGGTGTTCCCTTCTTATATAATTTCTGAAACAGGCTTTTCACCACCGGTATGATCTCATCATCGGCACAGGTATATGGTATCGTTGTTTGCCGGGAAGTGGTTTCAAAATCGGGATAACGGATCTTTACCGCCACACAACCTGCTACCTTTCCATCCTGCCTTAATTCATAACAGATTCGCTCAGTAAGCCTTACCAGCTCTTTATGCAGGAATAACAAGTCAGCCGTATTCTCATCAAAGGTATTTTCCGATGACACTGATTTTGCTTCATGGTATGCACTCACTTCTCTCATGTGAATGCCCTGGCTTTTCTTCCAGAGATCTGCACCCGTTTTACCAAGCTTCTCTTCCATGAATTCGGCACCTGCATCCGAAATCTGCTGTATGGTTTCAATGCCCAGGTATTTCAAAACCTCATTGGTCTGATCCCCTACACCAGGAATATCCCCAACGGCCAGCGGCGCCAGGAAATCTTTTTCTTTCCCGAAAGGGATCTGCAGGTAACCATTTGGTTTGGCCCGGTTGGTAGCCATCTTAGCGAGCATCTTATTGCTGGCGAGTCCGAATGAAATGGGCAGTTTGGTTTCCCGCATTATTTCATTGCGAAGATCCACCGTCCATTGCAGCGGATTAAAGAAGGTATCCATGCCCGTTAGGTCGAGATAAAATTCATCGATCGAAGCCTTTTCAAACAAAGGTGCTTTTGCCGCAATGATCTGGGTTACCCAGCGGGAATATTTGCTGTAATCGGCACGGCTGCCTTTTAAAAAGATCGCCTGCGGACAAAGCTGTTTAGCTTTTGAAGAAGGCATAGCCGAATGAATGCCAAATGCCCTGGCCTCATAACTGCAGGCCGCCACTACTCCACGGTCGCTGCCGCCTACGATCACAGGCTTGCCTTTAAGCGAAGGATCATTCAATATCTCTACCGATACAAAAAATGAATCCAGGTCAAAATGCGCTATGATACGTTGGGACGACACCGGATAAAATTACCGATTATTCAACAGATACACAATCAGAAAGAGATACTGGATACTGGATACTGGATACTGGATAACGAAGACTCTACTAATTACTAATTATTAATTATTAATTAATAATTAATAATCTCTCTTGGTATCGTAGTTTTCAATTACCCCATCTTACTTAACTTGCCTGAAAATACAACCGGTATGCAAATAGAAATATTAAAATCAAAAATTCACCGCATGGTGATCACGGAAGCCAATCTCAATTATATCGGCAGCATTACCATCGATGAAGACCTGATGGATGCAGCTAACCTCATAGAAAATGAAAAAGTGCAGGTAGTGAATGTAAACAATGGAAGCCGCATAGAAACCTATGTGATCAAGGGCGGACGAGGAACCGGCGTTTGTTGTTTGAACGGACCTGCGGCAAGGAGAGGCGCAGAAGGCGATATCGTGATCGTGATCTCCTATGCTACGATCGATTTTGAAGAAGGAAAAAAATTCAAACCTTCCATCATCTTTCCAAAAGAAGGGAATAAGCTATAATGAATATTAAACGACTATAAATAAATATCGAGTAGTCCTTCAGGCAAATCAACAAATACCTTTTTATTTTTTTGATCCACTTTCAGCAAACTGGCCTCATGTATGGGAATGAGCGCCTCTTTTCCTTTGTATAAAATGGTACACAGCACCTGGTGAGGCTGCTCGATCACTTCTATGATCTTACCAAGGTCTTCATCTCCTTCGATCATTGAAAAACCCAGTAACGCTATGGGAGCAGCCTTGGCTGCAAATTTTTTAAAGTCGGGCTCGGCCAGCCAAACCTCTTTGGGCGTAAGCTTCCTGGCCACTTCTTTACTATCAATGCCCTCTAACTTAATATACGTTTCTGTATCATTTTTGATGGCCGTCTTTTCAATAAAATATGGCAGGAAATTATCCTTTGATTCTTCAAGGAACAATGTTTGAAGGCCTTTCAAACTTGTTTTTTTTCCGAGACTATGCTGCAAAACCAATTCGCCCAACAAGCCATAACTGGCTGCAAATTTTCCTATTTTAAAATACTCTGCCATGTGGGGTGCAAGATAATGGATTCTGGGGATGCGGGATGCGGGATAAGGAAGGATGGAAACACGGATGACGCGGATAACGCGGATGATACGAATATAGGATACTGGATACTGGATATCGAAGACTCTAATAATTCTTAATTATTATTTCTTAATTATTAATTATTAATTACAAATGAATATTCTCTTCAACTTCCTTGTTTATAATTCCTTGTTTCTTGTTCGATATTCTTTAACCACAAGTATCACAAAGATTTTCACAAAGGACACTATGCTGGATACCGGATACTGGATACTGGATTTCGAAGACTCTACTAATTATTAAATATTAATTATTAATTCTCTTTTAGTTTTCTCGTATAAAAAAAGTCCCGCAGTAATTGCAGGACTTCAATGAATTGACTGGAACAGTAGGTATTATTCTTCTGTTTTGGTTTCTTCTGAAGCGGTAGCTTCTGCCGGGGCAGCAACTGGAGCTTCTTCTGTTTTTGGTGCAACTTTCTTTACAACCGGAACATCACGGCGATCGTTACGTGCTTTTTTATGAGCACTCTGACGCCTGTTCATGTTGGCATCGTGTTCCTGGCTCCATTTGGTGAATTTCTCCATAGCGGTAGCTTCATCAAACAGGCCGAGGCCTACTCCACGAAGTAAATGCTTAAGGAACAACACTCCTTTGAAAGAGAGGATACGACGAACAGTATCGGTGGGTTGAGCACCTTTCTGCAGCCAATCCAATGCTTTCTGACGATCGATCTGGATAGTAGCCGGAACGGTCAGGGGATTGTAAGAACCTAATTTTTGAATAAATTTACCATCGCGAGGGCTGCGGGCGTCCGCAATTACGATGAAATAGAATGGTCTCTTCTTTGAGCCATGCCGTTGCAATCTCATTTTAACAGCCATAAAAAATAGAAATTTTCTTGGTTGTGAATAAATAGGGTTTCTAGCCTTAAAAAAGGATGACGAAGATAATAAGCTCTGAAAGAATATCCAAATATATAAACCAATTTACCTTTATATTGTACAATTTCTAACAAAATAGGCCTGTTTTTGATTAATTTTTACTCTTTCTAAGCTGGAATATCCTCGACAAATTGAACCCGAATCGAATATCCCCTTTAAAAAAATCTCCCGTTGTTTGCGATATAAATGCCCGTTCATTCATTCCAATGGTATTGGAAAAGTGAAGTTGGAAGGTATGTCCGCCTGTTGAAATGTCGAAACCTACACTCAAAGGGTCTGTATTATTTTCGGACAGCCCATTAAGTACCGGGAGATAATCCAGAGTGATGGCTACCCTTTTACTGATACTATATCTTGCTCCACATCCAATTGCAAAAATGGTTGAAGAGGTCGTTGAATCCTGGGGCATCATTGTATGCAATATAACCGGATTTAGCTGCAATGAAAATCGGGAATTAAATTTTCGACCAGCAATGACCTGTAGATAATAAGCAGATCGATCTGCAAAAGATGGTTTCATCACAGAAAATGATTCTTCCGTATGAATAACATAGCCAACAGCGAACAGTAATGAAAAAGGCATCGCATTCTTTCCTTTGGTTTGATGAAGAACTCTTGTTTTTACAAATGCATCCAATTCTTTTCTAAAAGTACTTCGGCCAATTCCCACCATAATGTTATCGGAAATACCATAATCGAAACTCATGCGCATCGTAGCTGCATCCAGTCCGAATAATTGTTTAACCCCATCGCTGACAAAACCAAAACGATGCATGATTCGAAAATCAAGACTGCCTTTCGCAAGCATTTCAACAGAATGTGAATTAATGACCCTCGTAGATCTGAAAATACCATTTACTTTTTCGGCCTTTGGCAAACTGTCTTCCAATGAAGTCAATAAAGAACTTTCCTGGGCATACCCAATATTCAAAACAATACAAACTAATATGATGCTAAAAAATATTCTCATGCGGATGATTTATTTTGTTTAAGTAATCAGAGTGATTGAAATGCAGGTATAGTTACCTGTAAGCTGATCTGGTTGCTCACATTTGTGGCAACGATAGAGGGTATTTTAATTTTATAGTCAGATAATGAAATAGTAAAATTCGCTTCTGCTCTGATCACGCCCTGACTGATCCTGATGACCGCATTTGTACTAACCTCGTTCGATATCCCATGCATATTTAGTATCCCTTTCACTTTTACATTATACATACGATCAGCGTCTAATGATATGCTACTACTACCTTCCATTTTCCCTTTGAAAGTGGCTTTAGGATATCTATCGCTTTCCACATACTCATCATTAAAATGTTCCTGCATCAGCGCTTTTTTAAAGACAAAACCTTTCATCAATACCGCAAATTCTATATCACCCGAATTAGGAATCCAGACACATAATACTTTGTTATTAGTTGCTTCAATATTTTCAAGTTTGGTTTTCGAGAAAAATTGAATAGTACCTGATTTTGTAAATAGTTTTGTCTGTGTTCTGACTGTTGCAGAAATACAGAGTGATAAGATCAGGCAGATGCTATATTGTATATGTTTAATTTTCATTTGACACGATTATACAACGGTTAAGTTCTACGTCAACCAGGTAACCAGTACAATAACCCTTTATAGTAATAATACTGCCGACAGCATAATTTGCTATTTTTTCAAACTGGTTTGTATCCAGCATACAACTTACTCGGCGCAAATCAGCTGAATTGCCGATGATGATATTACAAGACACGCCGGGCTTATATGTGATCTCTGCAATCTGGCCGGTGACCTGGATTACAAAACCCAAAAAAAGCCGGTTTGCCTTTTCTTCGTCATGTTCATACTGGTAAGTAAGATTTTCTGCGGCTATCCTTTGCCGTGGTACCACATTTTCAAGCGTTGGCAGCTTTCGATTATAGGATCTGAATCCTAGAAAAGCTGCAACAGCTATCATTAGTAATAGCAAAGCAAAAAATGATCTTTTATATACAGCACGCATGAGCATACATTAATTGCTATAGGTAGCACCCGAATTGATCCAATCAACGATCTTTTGCCTGTCGGCATTTGATATGGCCCCGGTTGGAGGCATCACAGACGGGTTTGCATCTACTGCCCTGCTCTTGATCCGAAGTGCCTGGTTTACAATCGTACAATCATCCGTAAAGTTCAGCCCGTTTTGAGGTGATGAGCCGGCATGACATCCTGATATTGCACAATTATTTGCCAGAACATTTTTTACAGCTGAGAAGTTGGTGCCCGGGTTTCCAATGGGCATAGTGACATTGTTGGTGCCCGTGCATCCATTGACGTCTTTCGCAGTAATTAAATAGTTGCCCGTTGCCAACGCATTAAAAACATTAGAAGCCTGGAAACTTCCACCATTGATACTATATGTAAATCCATTACTACCACTAGCCGTAACAGATATAGTACCTGTATTATTCGAACATTTATCAGTGCCGGTAACCAGGCTGTTGATCGTTATAACAGGGCAGGGTGAGCTTGCTACCACTATGGTTCCGGAAGTACCGAGGCAGCCATTCGCATCCTTAGCGATAATGGTATAACTGCCAGCGGTAAGATTAGAAAAGTCTCCTGATGACTGAAAAGTAGTGCCGCTGTTGATACTATACGTATAAGGTGCAATTCCTCCGTTTGCAGTTGCAGAAATAGAACCATCGGTTGCAGTTGGTCCCGAAGAAACATTGGTTGTTGCTGCAATGGTGATAGTGGGGCATGAAGCAGCAGAAACAATAAATGTAGCAGAAGCCGTACATCCATTTACGTCTTTAACAGTAATATTATACGAGCCACTGACAAGTCCGTTAAAAACACCCGCAGTTTGAAAAGCTCCGCCGTTGATAGCATAAGTGATGCCGGTGCTCCCTGTAGCAGTAGCTGTTAAGCTTCCATCAGCTGAAGTTTGTGTGCTGGCAAGCGTTGAAGTAGCCGTTATTGCAATCGTTGGACAAGGACTTGCAGCAACCATAACAGACTTTACTGCAGTACAGCCTGCCTGGTCTTTAGCTGTGATCGTATAGGTTGCAACGGCCAGTCCTGAAAAAGTTCCACTCGCCTGGAATGGCCCGTTATTTAAGCTAAAACTAAATCCATTACTTCCACTAGCCGTAACAGTTATACTGCCATTTGACGTACTACCTCCCGATGTAGGCGTTACTGTTTCTGTGATTGCAATCGATTTTCCGGCGCAAGGATCGGCAGGAGGTTGTATCTCAGATTTTTTACAGGAAATATTCTCAACAATAATCAATGAAAGGCATACCAACAGCATTAAGTAATTTTTTTTCATACGCTTGTTTATTGATTAATCGAAAATAAAAAGCGGATGGTTGCCTGAAAAAAAAACTAACGATGCTTATTAAATAAATGATACTTCAAAGACATGTTGATTCCCGAGGAGAACAAGCGAACATTTCCATCTCCTACTCCTTTTACCGGAATACTTATATATGATTCTGCCAGGGCTGAAAAAACCGGGGAGAAATATCTTTCAATCCCGGCAGAAAGCGAGGCCACTGAGAATAAATGCTTATTGCCGGTGTATGTCCAGTCGGCATTATATGCATACCCTCCACGGGTGTATGAAAAGGCATAATTTTCTTTTTTCATGATATAAGAAGAAACGCCTGCGCCAACAAAAAAGGCAGAAGATTTTCTTTGTTTAAAATGATATATAAAAGAGACCGGCAGTTCGTATACCAGGCAATTAGCCTGTACATCCTGGATAGTTACTGTATTCCAGTATGATCCGTCTTTTGGTTTATAGTCATCGGGGCCTGCCTTATATTTTTTACTGCCTACAAAAAATCCAGCTTGTATGCCCCACCTGTCATTTACCTGGTAGCCCAGCGATGCTCCATAACGAAGGTTAATGCGACTGTTACGGAAATGCAGTAAACGGGTATTGCTGATCTCGGGACCAGCAGCGCCCAACAAGTAGAACTTTGAAACAAATGATTTCTTTCGCTCTTTATTTTTTACCAAAGCAGGTGTAGTATCATTTAATACTGACGAAATCTTTTCTACCGCGGGTTTTATTGATTCATTTTTGCTGATACTATCGGTAACGGATACGGGATTTGTTGCATTTTCTACAACAGCACTTTCCTTGACATTAGCATTACTTAATTGCAATACAGGAATACCTTTATCCTGATCTTCCGATTCAGTTTCTGTTGCAGAAGCCGGGGTGATGTGTATACCCATCAACTTATCTGATTTTTTATATAGCTTCTTCTTTTTATTTGCCGATGCAGCATTAGCTGAGGTTACAGGTTCTTTACCCGGATGATTGTTGTCAACCATTTCATTTCCACCCCTCGCTACCAATTCTTTGGAAACCGGACGTTTCATACCAGCAGGCATTATATTTTCAACAGGCTTCAGTTGATAAGTTGTACTTACATTAACTGCAATATTTTTTTTAATAGCTGTATTTTTTTCCTGGCTTTCTGTCGTTTTGATCTCATTTGCTTTATCCGATTTCAATTCAGTTAATGCAATCTCTTGTTTGTTGGCTGTTTTAGATATCAATTTATATCCTGTAAATCCAATGATCATGATCAGCAACAGGGCAGTAAACCAGAATAAAACCGGGCGCTTCTTGTCTTTTTCCTTATCAAGCAACGCCTCCATTTTAACCCAATCCTGTTCATCAAAATCCGGCTGAGTATTTTCAGCAGCTTCCCTGATCTTATCTTCTATATGATCAAACAGCTTTTTTTTCATAATAATTATGTTGTGCTTCTTTCAGCATTTTCTGAATGTTTAATCTTGCTTTTGAGAGATTTGATTTTGACGTACCAATAGAAATATTCAGCGTCTTCGCTATATCTTCATGTTTATACCCATCTATAACATAAAGGTTGAATACCGTTCTGTACATAGGTGTCAGTCGCTCCACAACAGCTAATATTTCCTTATACGACATTCTGTCAATTGAAGATTCGGAATTGTCTGATTCTGATTCTGACGTTTCTATTTCAGCAAAATCCGAGGAAAATGGCTTCCTGTTTTGTTTTCTGAAATGGTCGATGGCAGTATGAATAATGATCGATTTCATCCAACCCATTAATGAAGCTTCCAGTTGATTATGGCGGGGTATAAATAAATACAGATTTCGGAAGATTTTAATAAACCCATCATTGACCACTTCGCTGGCATCGTCTTTTGTGGTACAATAACGCATGCAAATAGCCATAGAAAAACCATAGAATTTTTTGTAAAAAATTTTCTGACTTTCTCTTTTTGCCTGAATGCAACCATTGATTACTTGTATGAGTTCCTCATTTTCCCTCAAAAGCAGAATGGTATTTATATTATGAAGCTAAAACTTACTATTTATTCGTTCAAATTATAAAAATGGTTGCCTCTACCTAAAATATTATTTGCAAAATTGAAGTCAAAAAAAAACCCGGCAAAAGCCGGATTTTCAAAAAATAAATGGTCTTTATCATCTTTTTCCCATGCCCGGCATCCTGCCCATTGGCATTTTATTCATCATTTTCATCATGTCTTTCATCTGGTCAAACTGCTTTAAGAACTGGTTCAGCTCAGCAATGTCCTTACCGCTGCCCTTGGCAATGCGCAACTTACGGGCCGGGTTGATCACATCAGGGTTGCGCCGTTCTTCCAACGTCATGGAATTGATCATGGCCTCAATGCCTTTAAAAGCATCATCATTGATATCCAAATCCTTGATCTGCTTCCCTACGCCAGGAATCATACCCATCAGGTCTTTCAGGTTACCCATTTTTTTGATCTGCTGCAACTGGGTCTTAAAATCTTCAAAATCGAACTGGTTCTTGCGGATTCGCTTTTCCAGCTTCGCCGCTTCTGCCGCATCAAATTGTTCCTGCGCTTTTTCTACCAGGCTCACGATATCACCCATCCCCAGGATTCGCTGTGCCATCCTTTCGGGATAGAACACATCCAGCGTATCCATCTTCTCCCCACTACTACTAAACTTGATGGGTTTGTTGACCGTGTATTTGATCGATAAAGCCGCACCACCCCGGGTATCGCCATCGAGTTTGGTTAGTACCACGCCACTGAAATCGAGGCGCTCATTAAAGGCGGCTGCGGTATTCACCGCATCCTGGCCCGTCATACTATCTACTACGAATAAAATTTCCTGTGGATTGATCGCCGATTTGATATTCGCTACCTCCGTCATCATCACTTCGTCTACGGCTAAACGTCCGGCCGTATCGATGATGATCACATTTTTATTCTTTGCTTTTGCTTCCCTGATCGCATTTTCTACAATGGAAACTGCATTCTTATTCTCTCTTTCACTGTACACTTCTACACCGATCTGCCCACCCAATACTTCCAGCTGGTCTATCGCCGCAGGACGGTAAATATCCGCAGCAACCAATAATGGCGATTTGCCTTTTTTGGTTTTAAGATAATTGGCCAGCTTGCCGCTGAAAGTGGTTTTACCACTACCTTGCAGCCCTGCAATGAGGATGATGGCCGGATTGCCATTCACATTAAATTCGCTTTCCTTGCCTCCCATGAGTTCAGTGAGCTCATCCTGCACGATCTTCACCATCAACTGGCCAGGACTCACCGCAGTGAGTACTTTTTCGCCCATGGCCTTTTCCTTGATCCTGTCGGTAAACTCCTTGGCGATCTTATAATTCACATCCGCATCTACCAGCGCACGGCGTATATCCTTTACCGTATTGGCAATGTTTAGGTCGGTGATCCGTCCCTGCCCTTTTATATTCTTAAACGCTGATTCTAATTTCTCACTGAGATTCTGAAACATAAAAATTGTTCTGTTTTATTGAAATGATTTGACTGTTATTGATATGATCACTTTGATATACTATTCTTTGTTAAATACTAAAAGCCCTGTCCAGGATCTCTGCCTGTTCTTTCGCATGTATTTTCGCATACCCGGTAGCGGTAGATGCACTTGCCTGCCTGCTGATGATGTAAAAATTAATGTTCTTCACATTCATGCGCAGGAAAGTGGCGGCGCCCATGTTCAACGGCTCTTCCTGCACCCAGTACCAAATGGCTTTCGTATATTTTTTATATAATCCGTCGACCTGGTTCTGCGGCAAAGGATAAATTTGCTCCAGCCTGATGATGGCAATATCATCCCGGTTTTCCTTCTGCTTTCGTTCCAACAGGTCGAAATAGATCTTGCCGCTGCACATCAAAACTTTCTTTATAGTAGTTGCATCGGTCACGGTGTCATCATCATACACTTCTTTAAATCCGCCGGAAGTGAATTCACTGATATGGCTGTAACTGCCCGGGTGACGCAGGTTTGCCTTGGGCGTAAATTCTATCAAAGGCTTCCTGAATGGCCATGCCAACTGGCGGCGCAATACATGGAAAAAATTAGCTGCGGTGGTAATATTGGTGATCACCATATTCAGTTCAGCACATTGCTGCAGGAATCTTTCCATGCGGGCGCTGCTATGCTCAGGCCCCTGCCCTTCATAACCATGAGGCAGCAACATTACCAACCCGTTCATACGCTGCCACTTGGTTTCTGCAGCGGAAATAAATTGATCGATGATCGTTTGGGCACCATTTACAAAATCGCCAAACTGGGCTTCCCACAATACCAATGCATTGGGGTTGGCCATCGAATATCCATATTCAAAGCCCAATACCGCATATTCACTGAGCAGCGAATTATATATGCGGAATGGCGCCTGGTTTTCTGAAAAATGATCAAGGCGGTTATAGCCCACATTGCTTGTTTCGTCGTAGATCACCGCATGTCGGTGACTAAAGGTTCCCCTTTTGATATCCTGCCCGCTCATGCGAACATCCTTGCCTTCGGTAAGCAGGCTCGAATAGGCCAACAACTCTGCTGTAGCCCAATCTATCTTCTGATGATCGGCAAAAAGCTTGAGTTTATCCTGTATGAGTTTTTCAACTTTCTTTAACGGTTTAAAATCCGCAGGCCATTTCATCAATCCATCAAATAAAACCTTTACCTCGCTTTCTTTGATGGCCGTCACAGGTGATGATTCAAAGTCAGCAGCCGTGGCTTTGCGCAGGCTCTGCCACCATTTCTCCGGTTTTTGATAGGTATATGGAAGCGGGTTCTGCTTTACTTCGTCTAGCCTTTCCTGTAAGTCGGCAAGGAACTTCTGTTCCATTTCCCTGGCAAGTGCTTTTGCATCGGGTTCCCCGTTTTCAATAAGAAACTGCGTATACACTTCACGGGGATTCAGGTGCTTGTCGATCAGCGCATATAATTGAGGCTGGGTAAACTTGGGCTCATCGCCTTCATTATGGCCATGCTTGCGATAGCAAACCATATCGATAAAAATATCGCTATTGAATTCCTGCCTGAATTTTGTGGCGATCTCTACTGCTTTTACCACTGCTTCAGGGTCATCGCCATTTACATGAAATACGGGAGCCTGCACCATTGCGGCTACAGACGTACAGTAATCAGCGCTGCGGGCATCGTCGAAATCGGTAGTGAAACCGATCTGGTTATTGATCACGAAATGAATCGTTCCACCGGTATAATATCCCTGGAGGTTGCTCATCTGCAACACTTCATATACAATTCCCTGCCCGGCTACCGATGCATCGCCATGGATCAGGATAGGTAGTATCTTATCAAAATCACTATTATATAATACGTCTGCTTTACTGCGGGCATAACCCACCACCAATGGATCTACGGCTTCCAGGTGTGAAGGATTCGGACTTAATTTCAAATGCATTTTTGCACCCGTTGCCGTTTCTACATCACTGCTGTAACCCTGGTGATACTTTACATCACCGCTGCCCATGGTAGTATCGGGAAGTGCATTGCCTTCAAATTCGGTAAATATCTGTTCGTATGTTTTACCAAGTATATTGGCCAGTACGTTTAACCGTCCCCGGTGGGCCATGCCGATCACCACTTCCTGCACATTATTGGATGCGGCTGTATTTAAAATGGCATCCAATGCTGCGATGGTGGTTTCTCCGCCTTCAAGGCTGAAACGTTTTTGCCCGATGTATTTTGTATGCAGAAATTTTTCGAACATCACCCCTTCATTCAGTTTCTGCAGGATGCGTTTTTTCTGATCCAACGGAACGGGTTGCAGGAGGGTTGTTTCCATGGCATTTGTAAGCCATGCTATCTTTTTCAGATCATTGATATAACTGAATTCAAGTCCTACATGATAAGCATAACACTGCTCAAGCCTGGCAATGATATTCTTTAAACTAGTTTTGCCAACACCTGCAAAAGATCCGGCATTAAATTCGGTTGCCAGGTCGTCATCTGTTAATCCAAAATGCGTCAAAGCCAGGTTTGCATAGCGGTTCTTTCTTTCCCTGATGGGATTTGTTTTTGCAATCAGGTGGCCATTTTTACGATAGGCCTGAATGAGCCGAAACACCGCAAATTCTTTTTCGAGCCCGGAAGCAGGCAATGATTGCACAGCATTTTGAGCCGGTTTAACCTGCCCGGCAGTGACGGCAAAGTCGAAACCTTCGAAGAACCGGCGCATGTCCTGGTCAACCGTTTCTGGGTCTTTTACGAAGTCGTTATATAAATTTTCAATGTATCCTGGATGCGAATTGGTTATATACTGGAAATCCTTCATGGTACCTTGTTAAATGCTTTTTTGGGAGATCGCTTAAAATGTGGCTGCAAATATCGGTTTTTATATGTTAGTTTAATCGGTACATTATGCTAAATTCTGGTCCCGGATGGCTTGGAGGGCTGATTTTCAGCCTGAAAAAAAAAATCTGAAAAAATCACACAGTATGATGGATTTCCCTATCTTTGCAGCCCAAAAAAAGAATTAAATGGCAAACCATTCAGCGACCAAAAAAGATGTCCGTCAGAGTACCAAACGTAATGAGCGTAACCGCTATTATGGTAAAACAACCCGTAATGCGATCCGTGATATCAGGGCTTTGGAAGATAAGAAAGCTGCTGCTGATAAATTACCAGCTGTAGCTTCTATGATCGACAAGTTGGCTAAACGCGGTACCATTCACAAAAACAAAGCGTCTAACCTGAAAAGGAAACTGGCTTTGAAAGTGAATGCACTGAATAAATAATTTATTGATATAATCTTATTGATAGGATAACCTGCCTTTGGGCGGGTTATTTTTTTGCAATCAACTGTAAATGATCGATCTGGCTATAAATTATTAGTTTTAAAATACGCAGATGAAATTTCTATTAATCATATTGGTATTCGGGCATTTTACTGTGGCTATGGCCCAATTAAGCCCTTTTGAGCAAAGCAATGGGATGGCTTCTGCTACCTATGCCGAAGCCATTGGCTGGTATAAGGCATTGGATCTGGAAACTTCGAAACTAACGGTAAAGGAGATGGGCACTACCGATGCGGGATACCCGCTTCACCTGGTATTGATCAGCCAGGATGGGAAAACAGATCCCGCCCAATGGCATCATCAACAAAAAACAGTCATCCTTATCAACAATGGTATTCATGCAGGCGAACCGGATGGTATTGATGCTAGCATGATGCTGGCCAGGGACCTTATTAATGGAAAAGTATCATTGCCACCCAATGTGGCGGTGGCCATCATCCCTGTTTATAATATTGGAGGTAGCCTTAACCGCAACAGCCATAGCCGGGTGAATCAGAACGGACCTGTTGAATATGGCTTCCGGGGAAATTCGCAAAACCTTGACCTGAACCGCGATTTCACCAAAAGTGATAGCCGGGAATCCCGGTCATTTGCACAGATTTTCCATTTATTAAACCCCGATATATTCATCGATAACCATGTAAGCGATGGTGCCGACTACCAGCATACGATGACACTTATCACAACCCAATATGAAAAACTGGGTGGCACACTCGGTCAATGGCTAAAAAAAACCTTTGAACCGGCTTTATACAAATCCATGACTGATAAGGGCTGGGATATGGTGCCGTATGTGGATTTTGAGGCAACCGATCTCAATAAGGGCATGCAGATGTTTTACGATCCGCCGAGGTATTCATCGGGTTATGCTGCATTGTTCAATACACTGGCCTTTGTACCCGAAACACATATGCTGAAACCATTTGCCGAAAGGGTAAAGTCTACCTTAGACCTCATGATTTCTTTCATCCAACAGTCATCCCTATACGCAGCAGACATCATCCGGGAAAGAAAGGCAGCGAATGAATTCATACAACAGCAGAAACAATTTGCATTGAGCTGGAAGCCAGACAGCACAGCCTTTTCAACGATTACGTTCAAGGGATATGAACCCGATAGTGCTAGGAGTGAAGCCACCGGGCTGATGAAAATGTTTTATAACCATGATAAAAAATTCACCCGGCAGGTTCCTTTTAAAGATCATTTTACCGGCAGTAATTTGGTGACCAAACCAAAGGCCTATATCATTCCGTCGGGCTGGTATCATGTGGTGGAGTTGTTGAAACTTAACCAGGTGCGAATGACTAAACTCGAAAAAGACACGGTGATGAAACTTGGCTTTTATCGTATTGACGATTATAAATCCTATGCTTCCCCTTCAGAGAAACACCATAAAAATTATGCGGTTAAAACTACCATGACCATTGAGAACATTCCATGCAGGAAGGGCGATTACATCGTTTACCTCGATCAGCCTGCCAACCGCTATATCATAGAAATGCTGGAACCCACCGGGGATGACAGTTTTTTTGCCTGGAATTTTTTCGATGCTATCCTGCAGCAAAAAGAGGGTTACAGTGCTTATCGCTGGGAAGACCTGGCTGCGGAAGTTTTGCGAAAAAACCCGGCTTTGCAGGCCTCTCTTGAAGAAAAAAAGGCGCTGGACCCCGTTTTTGCCAAAGATTCGAACCGGATCCTGGATTTTATTTATAAAAACTCCCCTTATTACGAGAAAGAACATAGGAGGTACCCGATTTACCGACTTGAGAATTAGTAATTAATTGATAATTAGTAATTAAGAATTAATAATTGGGGAGTATTCGATTTCCAACATCCTCTATCCTGTATCTCGTATCCAGTATCTCGTATCCAGTATCCGGTATCTTGCATCCATCCTTCAGCATCCCCAAAATATTCTCCCCAAACCCCTCCCTATTCTCATCTTTTTCCCCTACCTTCGCTGCCCGTTCAAAAAAAACGGATTAACCAATTTATTTAAACAAAAAAACAGGGAAATGAGCAACTACGAATTGATGGTGATTTTTACCCCTGTGCTTTCTGAGGAAGAATACAAAGCAGCTCAGAAAAAATACGAAACACTCGTTAAAGAAAACGGTGGAGAAGTATTGCACACGAATCCCTGGGGACTAAAATCACTGGCGTATCCGGTAGCCAAAAAGACCACTGGTCTGTATTGGGTTATGGAGTATTCAGCGCCAACCAGCTTCAATGAAAAGTTGAAAATTCAACTTTTGCGTGACGAATCAGCGATGCGTCACATGTTCACTGTACTCGATAAATACGCCGTTGAGTACAATGTTAAAAAGAGAAGTGGTGTACAATATTCAGGAAAAGAAAAAGCGGAGGCATAAATCATGGCAAAAGCAAATGAAATAAAATACCTCACGGCGATCAAGGCTGAAAAACGCCCGAAGAAATATTGCCGTTTCAAGAAAATGGGCATCCATTATATTGATTATAAGGATGGCGAATTCCTGAAGAAGTTCCTGAACGAACAAGGAAAATTATTGCCACGCCGCATTACCGGAAACTCTTTGAAGTTCCAGCGTAAAGTGAGCGAAGCAGTAAAGAAAGCCCGTCAAATGGCGATCCTTCCTTACGTAACGGATCTATTGAAATAAACAAATTTTTCACCACCCTAATCCCGTGATGATCGGGAGAAAGTCCTTCAATCGGATTGGGTAAAAATGCAAGATCATGCAGGTAATATTAATACAGGATGTAAACAATTTAGGTGGCGTGAATGAACTGGTAACAGTAAAGAACGGTTATGGCCGTAACTTCCTGATTCCACAAAAATTCGCCATTGAAGCAAGCCCTTCCAACATGAAAATGATGGAAGAAAAAAAGAAGCAGCAAGCCAAAAAAGAAGCCAAATTACTGGCCGAGATCAACAGCGTTATTGCTGTACTTCAGAATGGCGCTTTGAAAATTGGTGCCAAAACAGGTACCAGTGGTAAGATTTTCGGAAGCGTAACCTCTGTTCAGATCGCTCGTGCTATCAAAGAACAGAAGGGTTATGAAATCGATCGTCGCCGCATCAGCATCCTTGATGAAGTGAAAGAATTAGGCACTTATAAAGCTAAAATCGACTTTGGAAACGGGAACGAAACCGAAGTTGAATTTGAAGTTATTGCCGAATAATCTCATAATCAACACATTAAGAAGCCATCCTACCGGGTGGCTTTTTTGTTGCAT
>Ga0116158_10001520_pt1 | contig 21077 bp, 13 predicted proteins | sample AD_UKC052_MetaG_FD_89883 | JGI IMG/M metagenome (GOLD analysis project Ga0116158, IMG submission 89883) | Active sludge microbial communities of municipal wastewater-treating anaerobic digesters from USA - AD_UKC052_MetaG | ecosystem: Engineered > Bioreactor > Anaerobic > Digestate | place: USA... | reverse complement strand
TAATGTACGTGCTGGACGAGCCCAGCATCGGCCTTCACCAGCGCGACAACGACCGCCTGATTGGCACGCTCAAGCATTTGCGCGACATTGGCAACAGCGTGCTGGTGGTGGAGCACGACGAAGACATGATCCGCGCCGCCGACCATTGCATCGACATGGGGCCGGGCGCGGGCATTCACGGTGGCCAGGTGATCGCCCAAGGCACGCCCGAAGAACTGCAGGCCAACCCGGCGTCCCTGACTGGGCGCTACATGTCGGGCGCGTTGGCCATCGCCGTACCCGCGCAACGCCACCGCCTGGCCGACCAGGCAGACCCGCAAGTGTTGCGCATCGAAGGCGCCACCGGCAATAACCTCAAGAACGTGACCGTCGATATTCCCGTGGGCCTGCTCACCTGCGTGACCGGCGTGTCGGGTTCGGGCAAGTCCACCTTGGTGAACGACACCCTCTACAAGGCGGTGGCACGCCAGCTCTACCGCGCCCATGATGAGCCCGCAGCGCACACCGCCATCGAGGGCATTGAGCAATTCGACAAGGTCATCAACGTCGATCAGTCGCCTATTGGCCGCACCCCGCGCAGCAACCCGGCCACTTACACCGGCCTCTTCACCCCCATTCGCGAGCTGATGGCCGAGGTGCCCACCGCCAAAGAGCGTGGCTATGGCCCGGGGCGCTTCAGCTTCAACGTGGCCGGTGGCCGCTGCGAGGCCTGCCAGGGCGACGGCGTGGTCAAGGTCGAGATGCATTTTTTGCCGGATGTGTACGTGCCCTGCGACGTCTGCCACGGCAAGCGCTACAACCGCGAAACCCTGGAAGTGCTGTGGAAGGGCAAGAACATTGCCCAGATTCTGGACATGACGGTGGAAGACGCGCACCACTTTCTGCAAGCCGTGCCCACCATTGCGCGCAAGCTGCAAACGCTGCTGGACGTGGGCCTGAGTTACATCAAGCTGGGGCAGAGCGCCACCACGCTATCGGGCGGCGAAGCCCAGCGCGTCAAGCTGGCACTGGAGCTGAGCAAACGCGACACCGGCCGCACCCTCTACATCCTGGACGAACCCACCACCGGCCTGCACTTTGCCGACATCGACTTGCTGCTCAAGGTGCTGCACCAGTTACGTGACGCGGGCAACACCATTGTCATCATCGAGCACAACCTGGACGTCATCAAAACCGCCGACTGGCTGATCGACATGGGTCCCGAGGGTGGCGCGGGTGGCGGCACCGTGGTGGGTGTGGGCACACCGGAAGACATCGCGGCCAATGCGGCCAGCCACACCGGGCAATACCTCAAGCGCTTGCTGTGAGCCGCACACCATTTACAAGCAAAGACCTCGCGGCCGCGCTGGCCGTGGTGGTGATCTGGGGCCTCAACTTCGTGGCCATGAAGTTCGCCCTGCGCGACTTCACTCCGTTCCAGTTGGGGGCCGCGCGCTATGTGTTTGCCGCACTGCCCCTGGTGCTGCTGGTGAAGTTTCCGCGCATGCACTGGAAGTGGGTGGTGCTTTATGGCCTATGCCAGGGCGTAGGGCAATTCGGCTTTTTGTTCTCTGCCCTGCAAGTGGGGATGACCGCGGCATTGGCCTCGGTGCTGATGCAGACCCAAGTGTTTTTTACAGCGCTGTTTGGTTTTGTGCTGCTGCACGAGCGGGCGGACCGCCCCTTGCAGATCGGGCTGTCACTGGCCGCCATGGGCTTGCTTTGCTTTGCACTCAACTACGTGATGCCCGGCGGCGCCACGGCCGGCACCACGGTCTGGGGCCTGGTGCTGAATCTGTGTGCGGCGGCGATGTGGGCCGCGTCCAACATCGTGGCCCGCAAGGCCCAACAAGCCAGCCAGGGGTTTGATGCACTGGGCTTTGTGGTGTGGAGCAGCCTGGTGCCCATCGTGCCCTTTGTGCTCATGACCACGCTGTTTGACCCGGCCAGCGTGCGCTGGCATTGGCAGGGTGCCACATGGGGCAGTTGGGTGTCGGTGGCCTACCTCGGGTGGGTCGCCACCATTTTGGCCTACGCCTTGTGGACGGGCCTGCTCAAACGGCATGCCGCCAACCGCGTCGCCCCATTCAGCCTGGGCGTGCCGGTGGTGGGCTTGAGCGCTGGCATGCTGTGGCTGGGTGAATCCATCACCCCCTGGCAATGGGCCGGCATTGCGCTGGTGGTCACGGCGTTGGTGGCTGTGCTGCTGGGGCCTAGGCTCGCGCGGCCTGCAGCAAGTCGCGCGTCCTGATCGCTTCGCGTCGCGCCGCATCGGCATAGTCTTCGCCCGACGACGCGTACAAAATCGCACGCGATGAGCTGACCACAATAGGCGCATCAGGTCGCCAACCGGCCTTGACCGTGGCTTCGGCATCGCCCCCTTGGGCGCCCACGCCGGGGATCAACAATGGCACATTCGGTGCCACGCGGCGAACGCGGTCAATTTCTGCCGGGTACGTGGCACCCACCACCAGGCCCAGTTGCCCGTTCAGGTTCCACGGGCCCTGGGCCTGCCTGGCCACATGCTCATACAGCAGGGGCTGCCCCTCCACCGAGGCCAGGCGCTGGTTCTGCAGATCGTCACCGCCGGGGTTGGAGGTGCGGCACAGCAAAAAGGCGCCCTTGCCTTCGTACTTGAGGTAAGGCTGGATAGAGTCAAAGCCCATGAAGGGCGACAGCGTGACGGCGTCGGCGCCATAGCGCTCAAACGCCTCCTTGGCGTATTGCTCGGCGGTAGAGCCAATGTCGCCGCGCTTGGCGTCGAGGATGATGGGCACATGGGGCGCCATGCGTCGCATGTGCTCCATCAGCCGCTCTAGCTGGCCCTCGGCGCGGTGGGCGGCAAAGTAGGCAATCTGCGGCTTGAAGGCAATGGCCAAATCGGCCGTGGCGTCCACGATGCGAGCGCAAAAGTCGTAAATCTTGTTGGCATCGCCCTTCAGGGCGGCTGGAAAGCGCGTGGGCTCCGGGTCCAGGCCCACGCAAAGCATGGAGCCGTTCTGGCGCTCGGCCTGGCGCAGCATGTCGATAAAGGTCATGAGCAGGATTTTACGGTTGGCACGACAATCGCAGACTGACCGTCCCCCACCTATGCACAAACTCTCGCCCAAACATCTGATTTTGCTTGTTCTGCTCACCCTGGTGTGGGGCATCAACTGGCCCATCATGAAGCTCGGTGTCACCGATTTTCCGCCGTTGAGTTTTCGGGCCTTGTCACTCTGGTTGGGTCTGCCGGTGCTGGCGATAGGCTTGGCGGTGCTGAAAGTGCCATTCAAGGTACCGCGCCAACATTGGCTGCAGGTTTTGGTGCTGGCGGCGGCCAACATGTTTGTCTGGCACGCCTGCATCATTCTGGCGGTGCATACGCTGTCGAGCGGGCGAGCGGCAATCCTGGGTTACACCATGCCGATATTCTCGGCCTTGATAGGCGCCCTGCTGTTTGCCAACACGCTGACAAAGCGCGGGTGGCTGGGCGTAAGCGCTGCAGCGCTGGGCGTGACCCTGTTGCTGTGGCATGAGCTGACCCGTCTCTCTGGCCAGCCGGTGGGCGTGGCCTTTGCCCTGATCGCGGCGTCCACCTGGGCGCTGGGCACACAGATGTTGCGGCACACCAAACTGCCCGTGTCCACATTGACCTTGTCGTTCTGGATGACGGCGCTCACTGCCGTGGTCATGACCGCACTGGCCGCCCTTTTCGAGTCACCCCAATGGGCCCTGCCCAGCCCCACCGCATGGGGCTCCATTGTCTACAACGCGGTGTTGATTTTCGGCTTTGCCCATGCCGCGTGGTTCACCCTTGCGCGCGACTTGCCGCCTGTGGCATCCACCCTGAGCGTGATGCTCATCCCCGTGCTGGGCGTGGCCAGCGGCGCGTGGTGGCTGAATGAGCAACTGCACCCCCAGGACTTTGCGGCCATGGGCCTGATGCTGGTGGCCATTGCGTCGGTGCTGTGGCCGGCGAAGACGATTCGATAGTTCCACACCCTGCATTGCGATTGATAAGCCCCGAATCCAGAAGCAAGTCTGAATTCGGGGCTGAGGATTTGACCTGAATGCAAATTCAGCGATGAGTCTTACTTGCTCCAGTAAATCGACTGGTTAAATTGCGCTCTGGCGGCGGTTCCGAATAGGCCAATTTCGCGCGCAGTGCCAGGCGTGTTTGCATCAGTCGCAGGGAAATTCGCCGTGATCAGCACACTCGTTGACGCAGCATTGAGCGCAAAAGCATCAGGAATGTTGGCGCTGGGATACCCGACGGATGACGACCCGACAAACGCTGACTCAATTCGTACGCCCAAAGGATTTCGAACCCATTGGACCAAGGTGCTGGTCGATGCAGCTTGAGGGGGTGACACCAGCGCATGCGATGGTGTCAAGTCATGCAGCGGCCGCTTGACATACGCAACCGGGGACTCCAACGGTGCAAGTATGCGAGTAGTTTCAACGATAGGCGTTGCACTTCCGTTTTTATAAAACTCTGCGGTATATACGTTGTAAGCCTGCAGTTGTGACAAGTCCGCAAATTGCGTGTCACTGTAAACCGCACTGTTGGAACCCGCAGGGTTTCCTTGCCACCTCTCGGGCGGAATGCTCGCACCCGTGGGGAAGACAACGCCAGCAATCCTGAAGTCAGTCTGCGCATTGTTGGACTTTACCCCTTCAGCAGGAATAACCCCGGTTTTGTTCAATACGGAGAATGTATTCGCGCCTAAAGAATAGGGCGCAAAAACCACGCCTGATGCTGGCAAACCTGGCCCTTTCAAACGTATCGCGTACACATTTGCTGAGGCGTACGTCCGCGAGTTTCGATCGAATACCGAGGGCGAAAATGACAGGCGAAAGCCAGAAGTTGTACGGCTCCAGTCAGCCTCAAGCAATGGGTTGATGTTTTGGAAGGTGAAGTAGCGAGGAATAACGCTCCAATTGAAAGCCTTTCTGTTTCCGTACAAGACCCAGTTGCCCGCCTTAAGGCCCGCGGTGACGTCATCGCGCTTGAATACCAGCACCTTGGTGTATTCCAGCGGTGCGGTCTGGTTGCCAGCCAACGGCCCAGTACGGGGCTGGCGGATGGTCACTTCCACGACAGCGGCATCGTCTATGGTGCTGCCGGAGTAGCGGGTAAAGAACAAAATATTGGGGTTGCTGATGACCGAGCCCTTGATGCCCGAGCGGTCAGACTCGCTGAACAGTGTGCTGAAATCTTCGTCGAAGTCTTTACTGTTTTGCAAGTAGTCAGCCGACACGAGCTTGGATTGATCGGCGTCCGGGCAAGCATTGGGCGCAGCCGTGGTCGCCAGGCAACCATTGAGGTAGTTGACCCAGGCCGTGATCTTGCTGAATGTCAGTGCCGGGTTGCTGTCGATGGCCACCTGCGTGGTGGCCAGTGGCGTGGCGCTGGATATCACCGTGGGGACCGTCGTGCCATCGGTGTTGGTCACCACGCCCGTTAACTTGGCCGTCAACACAGTGGCGCCCGTGACGGGGTCACGGGTGTGCGAGATGGACTCGATCACCGCATCGATGCCTTTGCCATCGTAGTTGTAGACCGATTGCACAGGGTCGAACTTGGAGGCGTCTGCGATACCCGCTGTCGCCAATGCCGCTTGAATTGATGCAATCAAGTTGGTCTTGGCCATAGCGAGTTTGCTGAGGTCGATGTCAGCGCCAGTGAATGATTTGTCTGTGCCGCTGACGGAGGATTTGAGCGAGTCCGAGACGATCTTGTCGGTCAGTGGGTTGATGTTGATGCGCGCCACCTTGCCCATGGCAAGGGCCTGGTCGGTAGTGGAGGCCAGCACACTGCCGCCCGCATCGACAACCTTCAGGACCAACGGGACTTTGATCTGGGCCAATTTGAACTTAATCAGGTAGCGCCCGTTGTCGTCCGTTTGACCCGTCAATACTTTGCCTGCAGCGTCAATTAACACCACTGATGCCCGTTTGAGCGCAGAGCCGTCGCCCGCCCCACCGGATGCTCCCGCATCACCATCGGCGTCTCCACCGACGCCAATGTCGGCGATTTCCCAGATGACTTGCGCTTTGGCCAAATCGATCAGTTCGGAGGCGACCAGGGGGTCTGGTGTCGGGATTGGGGCTGGCGCGACGGCGGGTTCTGACGACCCACCCCCACAGGCTGCGAGCGCCAAGATGGCGGGGACAACCCACCAGCGCAATGTAAGTGCAAAATGTTGAGCCATGACTTGCTCCTGCAGGTGACAGAGGTTGATATAGACCATAGGCAGCGTAGTGCGTCAATGCTTTGCGGTCATCCCCAAAACTGGTGATGCGAACGCCAATTTGCAAACAACCAAAATTTTTGAGCCATGCTGAAGTACCTCACCGTTCCCGTCACCGCTTTCCAGCAAAACTGCTCGATCGTCTGGTGCGACCAGACATTGCAAGCCGCCGTAATCGACCCCGGCGGCGACCTGGACCGGCTGCTGGCCCATGTGACCCAACTGGGCCTCAAGCTGGAGCAGATCTGGCTCACCCATGCCCACATCGACCACGCGGGCGGCACGGCAGAGCTGGCGCGGCGGCTTAACCTCCCCATCATCGGCCCCCACCCTGGCGACCAGTTCTGGATAGATGGCTTGCCGCAACAAGGCGCCATGTTTGGTTTCCCCCCTTCCGAGCCCTTCACCCCCACACGCTGGCTGGACGATGGCGACACGGTCACGCTGGCGGGCCACACGCTGCAGGTACGCCACTGTCCCGGACACACGCCTGGCCATGTGGTTTTTTATTCACCCGATATTCAACGTGCGTTTGTGGGCGACGTGTTGTTTGCGGGCAGCATGGGCCGCACCGACTTCCCCGGTGGCAACCATGCGCAACTGATTGCCAGCATCACCGAGCGACTCTGGCCCATGGGTGACGACACCGTGTTCATCCCTGGCCACGGCCCCGAGAGCACCTTTGGCGCGGAGCGGCAGACCAACCCTTATGTGGGCGGGACTTGAGGACCCCGCCTGGTCGCTAGGCCGCTCGAGAGTCCTTGAATCGCCAATAGGCAGCCAAACTCAGACTGCTGACGCTGTGCCAAATGCCCCACATGCCTGCCAACACCACCATTTGTACATCGTTGCCAAATTGGGCCGCAATGATGCCCAAGGCAAAGCCGACATTCTGCAGCCCTCCTTCAATGACCACTGCACGGCGATCGGCAAAGGGCAACCGAGCTACCCAAGCAACAGTCTGCCCCAGCAGCAGGCCGCAGCCATTGTGAACAATGGCAATCCCCAACAAAGGCAGCACGCCCAAGGTCAGCAACTGACGCTGGGCGAACAAGTTGCCAATGACGAATGCCACGAGAGTGAGAATCGCTGCAAGCGACAAAGGTTTGACTATCCGCTTCGTCATCGCTGGGCTGTAGTGCGCCATGGCCATGCCGGCCGCCAAAGGAATGGTGAGCACCAAGGTCATGCTCAACCCGGCGGATGATGCATCGATTGAAAGTGCTTTGAGCCAGGATGCAGTTGCAGGATTGCTGCTCACCATCCAATAGAAATTCCAGGGCGTCAACACGGTGGACAACACGGCCCCCAATGCGGAAATGCTCAACGACAGCGCGGTATTACCTCCCGCAAAATGAGTGATGACACTTGCAGTTGCCCCGCCCGGACAAGCAGCAATCAAGATCATCGCCACCTCAATCTGAGGTGGTAAATCCAGCAGCATCGTGGCGCCCCAGGTCGTGATGGGGAAAATCGCAAATTGAGTCAACAGCCCGCAGGCTACGCTGCGCGGATAGCGCGCAACACTTCGGAAATCACCCACGGAAAGGTTGAGTGCGACTGTAAAGATCAGTACAGCCAAAACCACCGACAAAATCAGATGAGAACCGTTCATGGAGAGGATCCTACCGCCCCGCAAGCCCCTTCAGAACTGACTCGGAGCGGGAATCAGTCCTAAAAGCGTGGCCTCATATACTGCCTCATTTTTGGAGTGGACGCTGAGCTTGGAATAGACGCTGCGCAGATGCGTTGCAGTGGTGTGCACACTCACACCCAGAAGCGCTGAGACCTCGGCATAACCGTACCCCTTCGCGACAAGCTTCAGCGCCTCAAGTTCCCGTTGTGTCAATGTAGAGCGGTCTGCGCTCCTGGAAATTGGGCCTTCATTGGTACCAGGGGCTCGTTGGAGATCTAACATGGCATCCGTCCTAAGATGTGAAGTTCTGCAAATTCTCCGTACTGCGGTGCCCTGCCGCCACCCCCAGGGGGCTTAGTCGCGGTAGGAGGGGCTGAACTTTGGTTTAGGCCTTCGGGGCAATGGCAATACCGCACGCCTCGCGTATCCTTGCGCCTTGGGTCAGTTCTCATCGATCAAAAAAATCCAGGAGTTCTAGTGAAGGTTCTGCTCGTCGATGATCACGCCCTGTTTAGACGAGGTTTGCGCCTCATGCTGCGAGAGATCGCTATGGACATGGACGTGACCGAGGCAGAAGGCTGCCCTCAAGCATTGCGCCTATCACACGAGCCGTTCGACCTCATACTTCTCGACATGAACATGCCTGGCATCTGCGGCCTTGAGGCAGTGCGGTGCATCAAGCAAGCATGGACCATGGCATTTGTGGTGGTGCTCTCTGGTGAAGAAAGTCCCAACCTGATTCGAGAAGCTATTGACGGCGGAGCAAGCGGATTTATCCCCAAGGCGTCCACCCCTGAAGTCATGGTGAGTGCCCTGCAAGTCGTGCTGGCAAACGGCATTTACTTGCCAATACAAGTACTCATGAGCGACAAAAACCGTCCGACCTTACGACAGGAAAGGACCGGGACGGCCAAAGACATTGGCATGACTGATCGGCAGATTGATGTTCTTCGTCTCGCCTTGAAGGGAATCCCCAACAAACTCATTGCACGCGAAATAGGCATCGCAGAAGGCACGGTCAAATCGCATCTGTCTACGACCTTCCGTTTGTTGAATGTGCGCAACAGGACTGAGGCGGTCTATCGAGTGGCCAGTTTAGGCATCAACGTCTGAAATATATCGTCGCACTGGCATGCACGCTACCCCCAAGACACTTCCGGGCACCGAACCGGATGAACGTTCATCGCGTGCCAGCCAGGACATTCACAATCTGGCTTTTTCGATTTCACAATCAATCAAAAATACGTATTCCGTATGGTTGATTGCTGCATTTATTGTTCTCCCCACCGTAGTCGAAACAGCCCCGTTGCTCGGGTTATCTTGGTTTTTCTGTGTCGGTCTGGTCTACACCCTTCGAGCGAGAATCCTCAGACGAGGAAGTCAACTCAGCTTGCTCCAGAACCATCATTCGACATGGTCGAACCGAATGACAGCGCTCACATTGCTCTCGGCCGCGGTTTCGGCAAGTGCGCCTTTTTTACTTTTCCCGTACATCGACGATGTTGCGCGCATGTACATCACCATGGTGCTTTGCTGTTGGCTTGCGGGTTCGATGGCTTCAATCGGTGCGCGCCCCCGTTTGTACATCGGATATGTTGCTCTGTTCTCGTTGGGCGTGCTTGCAGGCTGGCTGCGCACTGGTGGGACCTACGCCACGCCAATCACCATCATGATGGTCTTGTATGCCCTGATATTGGTAGGGTTTGCCAAGAACTTTGCATTCCAGATCAACGAGGCAATTGCCATTCGTTTTGAAAATCAGGATCTTCTCATCAGGCTGTCGCAGGCTCGCACGGAGGCAGAGGCCGCGAATGACGCGAAGTCGAGATTTCTGGCGGTAGCAAGCCACGATTTGCGCCAACCCCTTCATGCTGTCAGCTTGCTCAATGGCATGTTGTCGCGACCACAAACTCCAGAGCGAATGCGTGAAGTGACGGCACAAATGGATCGTGCGCTTTCAACGCTAGAACAACTGTTCAGCTCCATACTCGACTTTTCCAAAATAGAAGCCGACAAAGTCATCCCTGTTCTTGCCTGGGTCGATCTGCAGGCGATTTTTGACCAACTGGCTGCGTCATTCAGTGCACGGGCGCAGGAAAAAGGCCTGGCGCTTACCTTCCAGTCGCCGAATCTCATTTTGCATACAGACCCTCAGTTGTTCACGCGAATATTGAGCAACCTGATAGACAACGCCATTAAATTTACCGAGAGCGGCAAGGTAACGGTCCACGCCGAACTGCAAGATGGAGGCATCGTTCTCTGCGTCAGCGACACCGGGCCCGGCATTGCAGGCAACCTGCAACGCGAAATTTTTCAAGAGTATTTCCAGGGCGTCGCGGGGCAAGCTGCCCATGGCCTAGGTCTCGGGTTGGCCATTGTCCGTCGTCTCCTGACGCTGCTGGACTTGGAAATTTCTGTTGCAGACAATAGACCGCGCGGCTCCAGATTCCAGATTGCAGTTCCTGCCACAAAGGTCAGGGTCGGCACGGACATCAGTGACGCAGCGGTCGACGAGCGCAACGATTTTCTGGATTTGACGGGATTCTTTGTTGTCTACATAGATGACGATCAATTCTCCAGGGATGCCGTACAGCTTTTACTGACTGATTGGGGCTGCGAAGTTGTTGTCGCTCAAAGCGCTGACGAGGCTGTGACGCTAATTGGCGCCGCGCGATGCCCCGACGCGGTCGTCAGCGACTACTCCTTGCAAGACGGCGCCAAAGGCGTTGAGGCGATTGAAGCCTTGCGCAGCCACTACGGCGAAATTGCCGCAGCCATCTTGACCGGCGAGTCTGACGAGATTCAACAGCAGCTCGCCATTGATCTCGAGTACCCCGTTCTCAAAAAGCCCGTGTCCGCTCATGAACTGCGCGCCTTGCTCGAAGTTTTTAAGAGTCTTGAGTAGTCGGTCGTCTTGCCCCGCAAACTGATTAGGAGTGCACCATGAGGAAGATATCTGAGAGTGTCGAACAGCTCATTTCACATTCCCGAGTCCACTCAGACCATGGCGGCGTGGCTTCAGAAATCTTTGGCGCAGTCGTTGTCGGCTCCGGCTATGGCGGGGCGGTCAGCGCTTTGCGCTTGTCAGAAGCAGGCGTAAAGGTCCTGGTACTTGAGCGTGGCAATGAGTACAACTCGGGTGACTTTCCGAACGATATTGCAAACGCTTTGGGTCAAGTTCGATTTGAACGCAATGAGAGCAAAAACATCAATGGCTACGAGTCTGGCTTGTACGACATACGATGGGGTGACGGCGTCGGCGCGTTGGTCGCAAGCGGCTTGGGGGGCACAAGCCTAATCAATGCCAGTGTGGCGCTGGAGCCAGACCCACGTGTGTTCGCACTGAACGCTCCCCCAGATGAAGACGGCAAGTCAAGGCCGTTGTGGCCCACTGGTTTGCAAGCGAAGAATGAAAAGATATGCCCCACGCTTCAAGACGGCTTCGACAAAGCCCTTCACGTCTTGGCGCCCGAACAGTTCAATGGTGTTTGGGCATTCCCAACGAATTTGGCAGCCGGTGCGCCCGGAACACTGAGCCCGCCACTCAAGGAGCGACGACTCAAGGAAATGGCGACGCGTATTGCCCAAGCGGCGGATGGCTTTGACGTGCGCCATGTCCGTGCCAACTTGACCATCAGCTTTGCAGGTTCCGCATCCCAGCAAGCGTGTTCGAGCTGCGGGGAGTGCGTGTCAGGCTGCAATAACAACGCCAAGAAGACACTCCCCTACACCTACATTCCCCAGGCCAGGGACGCGGGTGCGCGCTTTTTCACAGGGGCAACTGTTCTTTCCGTTCGTCGAGAAAAGGATTATTGGGCTGTTCAATTTGTTCGGACCGCCAGCCGCAAACAACAACGTGACGGTGTCAAAACCGAGGTCTTTGACGTACTGGCACGCAGTGTGGTGCTCTCGGCGGGCACATTGGGCAGTACGGAGATTTTGCTGCGATCAAGTGTTGACCCCATATTGAAGCTCTCTGCGCAGCTGGGCCAACGCTTTTCCACCAACGGTGACAGTCTGGCATTTGGCTACAGACTCAAGGACAGGGTCAATGCAATGGGCGTGGGCAGCCGGGAAGCCTCTGGATCGCAACTCGACATTGGCCCGACCATCACGGGCATGGTGCGGGTTGACCATGCCACCGACGTGACCCAAAGTGTTTTGATTCAAGATGGCGCGATACCCAGTGCCATCTCCCGCCTGTTTGTGGAAATGATGAGCACAAGTGGCGCGCTCTGGCAGTTGGGCGGATGTCGTTTTCTGGATGAGCCCGGATCTGCGTTCATGAACCCGCCAGAAAGTGAGTCCGCAACAGATTGGGCTGCCTTGCTGCCCCAGGCGGGCACGCACACCCAAACCTTGCTGGGCATGGGCCACGATCCATCCAAGGGGACATTGGCGCTGAAAGCTGACAAGCTTCAAATTGCCTACCCAGCCGAGCACAGCAAACCAGTCGAAGACCGCCACCGCCTTCACATGCAACACGTAGTGAACAAAGGCGCGCCAGGCGAAGGGTTGTTTGTGCCCAATCCAGTGCTTCAGCCACTTCCCGACAATGTTGCCCACTTGCTGAGTGGCCCTGAGCTGAATGGCGGCGCGTTCACGGTACACCCTTTGGGAGGGTGCTGCATGGCCGACAGTGCAGAGCACGGCGTGGTCAACCACATTGGCGAAGTTTTTTGCTCGACCGCAGGCACTGAAGTTCACGAAGGCTTGTATGTGCTTGACGGTTCAATCGTCCCGTGTGCGCTGGGGGCCAACCCGCTGCTGACCATCACCGCGCTGGCTGAGCGGGCAATGGCCATTGCAGCACCTGCGGTTGCACGCAGGGTGGCTACCGCGACCCACCAGCCGAACGCAGCTTCGAATGTTGGCGTATCCACTGTGGGGGCCGACGCGCCCGGCTCGGTTACGGCCCCTGCGAAGACGGGTCAGCCTGCCTACAACCCCCATGCCAACGAAGTAGGGGTTCATTTCACCGAAGGCATGCGATCGGCAAAAGGGGATTTCTTTACATGGCCGAATTTGCAGAACGCCACAGCGCATCTGATCTTGCACCTGCCCATCAACGACCTCGCCTTGTTCGGCACTGATGGTCGGCACCTCATCACCTTGCCCAATTTGATGGGTGCCGAAACGGGTGACAAAGAACGACTCACCGCTGAACTTCGCATAGACGGCACGCCGTACGACAAGAAAACGTCCGTCAATCTCCAGGTTGTTTCGGGCTGGGTCTCCATACTGCCCGTGCCCGAAGTCCGCTGGCTGGGCGCAGCAAGTGCGGCTGTCCGAACTGCTTTGACCTGGCTTTTTGAGCGAGGAGCGGATGAATTTTGGCGATGGATACACCAGCGTTCGAGGCCGGCCAAATCTCCACCAAGCTCTGCGGGCGGTAGCAAGATCTGGGGCTTTTTCAAAATGTGCCGCCACGCCAGCGAAGTACGCGTCATGACATATCGGTTGCAACTGCAAGACGAGCAGTCGCGAGGCGAAGGCATTAAAACCTACACCTTGAACGGGACCAAGAACGTAGGCTACCCAGCCAACTGGCGTGCCTTGAGCGCCTATTTTTTCAAGCGGCAACGCCCACTCATGCGCCCCAATGTGTGGTCATCATTTGGGGAGTTACAGACCAGCATCGTAGATGACGCGGGTGTGCAGGTTGGCGGGGGCATGCTCAAACTTGACATGCTCGACATGACCAAGATACACGCACCGCAACTGGGCGCCTTGCGTGACACCCCCAATGCGCTGCTGGCCTTGGCGGGCTACCCCCTGTGGTTTGCACGGCTGATGATCAAATCACGCCTGTGGGACTTTCGCCTGCCCGACTATCCCTGCCATATGCCCACAGAGCTGACCAGCAAAGTGCATGGCGACGAGAAAGTCCCCATTCCCAGGTCCGATGAAGACCCCGTCACACTTTGGCCAAAGTTCCCACCACTGAAGCTCATGAATGCGCAGGGGATGGAAACGGGTGTTGACGCACAGGAAAGCATTGCCTTCACAGTGCGCCGCTCTGCCCTTGACCCGATGCCCGTTGAGCTGAAGCTGACGCGTTACAAGCAAGCCGGGCTAACGCACGACAAAACGACGCGTGGCATGCAGCAGTTCAAAGTGCTGCTGATGCTCAATGGCTTTGCTCAATCGACTCTTGGCTTTGTCCCGGAAGAGCACGTTCGTCGTGTTGTCCGGCCTGACGGTACTTCTGGACTTGCCGACGAGCCCGGGTTGGCCGCGTTCTTCTACGAACAAGGGTTCGACATCTGGCTTTTCGACTATCGAACCAGCTCCATTTTGGATGCATCCAAATTGCCCTGCAGCATGGACGATATTGCCCAGTTTGATATTCCAGCGGCAGTCGATCAGATCATCCACGTGATCAGCGAAGAGTGCTCGGTCTCGCCCGACAAGGTACAAATCTACGCTTATGCCCATTGCGTGGGCGCAGCCTCAATGGCCATGTCGCTGTTGGGTGGCCATCTGACGCACAACGCAAAGGAAGAGCCTTCCGTCAGCAAGCTCGCTGGCGTGACCTTGTCGCAAATGCAGGCGTTTTTGATTGGCAGCAAGACGGCCCAAATGCGCCTGCAGGTTGGTGGCCTGTTGCGCGATGCCTTGGGCATTGAATACCTGCGGCTGTCAGCAGCTGAGCGCGAGCCCACTGCGCTGGAGTCTGTTTTGGACCGCTTGTTTGCAAGCCTCCCCGTGGACCCGGGAGAGCACTGCCCGGGCGAGTTTGAACGCAGCACACCTCAGCCCTACATTTGCACGTGCAAACGCATGAGTGGCACCATTTCACGCCTGCTCAAACATGATCGACTCAAGCGTGAGACGCACGATAAATTGGCCGTTTACTTTGGGCGCGCCAACACCAGCCTGCTGGTGCACGGTGGGCGCTGCGTCGAGAACGAGCGTTTGGTCAATGCGGATGGCCAAAACGTGTATGTGACCGACAGCAACATTCTCAAGTACCTCGACATTCCCGTCGCGATCCTGCACGGCACGGACAACGCGTTGTTTGACTTCGAGTCAGCGACGAGAACGACAGAGCAATTGCGCCGCGTCAAGCCAGCGCTGTGGGACGCCAGGATTTCGACGCTGATTCGAGCCCAAGGCTTCGCGCACTTTGACTGCACCATTGGCTTTGGCCCTGATATGCACGCGCAAATTCTCAATCCCTTGCGTGCGTTCCATGAAGCCGCCTGGACTTACCAAAAAGAAGGGCTGAACAGCCCGGAACCTGCGCTTAATCTGGTGCCGCGCATCTACGCCAAGGCGCCCCTGGCAGGGCCTGTGGTGGGCTGGACACGGACCGAGACGCGCGATGGGAACGCCGTCAGAGTCGTACGTGTCTGGATTGAGGTGGATGAAGACGAGGCGGATAAGGCGCTTTACGTGGTGACCGACACCCGTGCGATGGATGGTGGGCCCAAGCCCATAGCGGGCCTCTCGGCACAGATGTGGCCGATTACCCGCGTTCCAATGCGGGCCGTCAGGGGTCGTCCTGATGTCGCCGATTTGGCCCCCCTGGTACTTGACGAACATGAGCCTTATTTGGCCATTGCGATGGCCGATCTGGTGTTCGATATTTCTACGCCACCTCAAACAGCAGCCTGGGTGAAGATGTTCAGTGTGCACCCCATGCAAATTGAGCTTCCCGTTTCTGCTTCGCGGGAACCCGATGTCACTGAAGCTGGCCCAACCACTACTTCGCCGCCGGGCCCCCACACTTCGCCCGCGCCTGCCGATCCGCCGCCCATCACGCCGGGCGAGTTGGAAGCCGCCATTTTGGCCGGCCTCAAGCCGATGTCCGTAGGGCCTAAGGTGCTCGCGCAATGGCGTTCCCGGTTCTTCGCCCCTGCCGTGACTGGCGTTGAATTTGTGGCTGACAAAGGCGTTTTCAAAGCTCGCCTTCACGCCTCTGGCGCAATGCGCCACCAAGACGCAGCGAAACTGTGGAGCACTTTGGCTGGAAAAGTGAACAAAAAACGAGAACGGGCACTTCGCGCAAGTCCCGGCACGCTCTCACGCAAACTCAGACTGCTTGCGCTGAATGGCGCCTACGGTCTGCCATTCGTTCGGCTTGCCCCTCACATCATTGCGGGGCCAAACGCCGGAACAGGATTGACCTTCATGGCGAGTTCTTGCCGCCACCCCGGCGTTGCCTTTGAAGACAAACGCGCCGACAGAAGCCTGGAGTACATCCAGACCGCAGCCCGAACAGGCCTTACCCACCCCGCGTTCATGTTCATGTTGGGCGATCAGATTTATGCAGATGCAAGCGCCGGCGTGATCGACAGTCCTTCCGCGGTCGAGAGGGTTGCTTTGCGGCACCGCAAAGCGTTCACCACAGTTGGCTTTGCGGAACTCACCAGCACCCTGCCCACGTACATGGCCATGGACGACCATGAGATTGCAGACAATTGGTCGACTGATGAACTTGAATACGCAGACCCAACGTCGACACGGGCCATGGAAGCCCACACACTCCATGCCACAGCCCGAGCAGCTTACGCCGCCTACCAATGGGCACATGGGCCGCGCAATACGTCTGCACCTGGGTTCAACTACCACTTTGAGGAAGCGGGTTGTGCTTTCTTTGTGTTGGACACGCGCAGCCAAAGAACGCGATTTCCCGCATACCCTCTGCTACCCCAAGTTTGCAGCCAAGCGCAGATGGCCGAACTGAAGCGTTGGTTGACCGCCCTACCCAAAGGGGCGCAGCCCAAATTCATCGTGTCGGGGTCGGTATTTGCGCCGGGGCTGCACGACGACGACACCGGCAACCCAGCGCTGTCGTCGCGCATGTCTGACACCTGGCAAATGGCCCAAGCGCAACGGTCTGACGTGCTCCACCATATCGCCACAGAGCAGGTTCAAAACGTCGTGTTTTTATCGGGTGACTACCACTGCGCCGCCATCGCCGAGATTGAGATTGCGTCTGGGCAAATCGATGCCCGTGCGCCGCTGCGGGCCTACGCCATTGTCGTCCCGCCACTGTATGCGCCATTGCCGTTCGCGAATGCCTCTGCGTCCGACATCATGACCACTGAAAGTGTGCCATTGGGCGCTGGAGCGATGGCGACGATCACCACCCGCGTTCAGTCGGAGGGCGATGGATTTGCACAGGTTTCCGTGAAGCCACTGCCCAAAGACACATGGCAGCTCGGCATCGAATTCCATCAGGCAGATGCGCAACACAAGACGCCGCTCCTACGCCGCAAGGGGCGAGCGTTTACTCTGACCTAGGAAGGCCACGTCCACTGCAGCCGGGACCCTGCTTATCGCCGCGCCCTGTCGTACAAGCCCATCACCTTGGGCACATTGGCCTCTAGTACCGCGATGCGGTCTGACCCGCTGGGGTGGGTGGACAAAAATCCGGGGCCGCCTGAGCCACCTGCGCTGGCCATTTTCTTCCACAGGCTGACTGAAGCATTGGGCTGGTAGCCCGCGCGCGCGGCCAGCTCCAGCCCCACCAGATCGGCTTCGGTTTCGTCATCGCGGCTGTACTTGAGCGTCAGCAATTGCGTGCCCAAGCCGGCGGCAAGGTCACCCATCTGGCCCAGGCCAAACAATTGCGCGCCCAGGCGCAAACCCAGGTTGGTGAGTTCGCTTTTGGCCAGGCGCTCACGGGCGTGCTCGCGCAGGGCATGGGCCATTTCGTGGCCCATGATCATGGCCGCCTCGTCGGTGCTGAGCTTGAGCTGATCGAGAATGCCGGTGTAGAAGGCGATCTTGCCGCCGGGCATGCAAAAGGCGTTGATCTGCTTGCTGCGGATCAGGTTGACCTCCCAGCGCCAATTTTTAATGCCGTCGTTCCAGTTTGCAGCAAAGGGAATGGTCCTTTGGGCAATGGCACGCAACTGGCGCAATTGCGCATCGCCCTCGCCCACCAACAGCCCCTTGGCGCGGGCCTCGCCCATCATTTGCGCGTATTGCTGATGCGCGGCCTGCTCCAGCTCTTTCTCGGGCACCAGCTTGCGCACCCCCGACGCCTTGCCCACATCCACCTGCGCCCCAGCGGGCGTGGCAACAGGCACCGTGGCTGCGGCAGCGGCAGCCAGCAGAAAACCGCGACGGCCAGTCGCAAAAGTACTTTTGGCGGAGCAGAGCATGCAGGTGGGTAGGAAGGGCACCTCTCGGCACCCTTCCCCCCTAAGAACCGGACGTGCGCCTTTCGACGCATCCGGCTCACGCACGACCACTGGATCCATAGATTTATTGGGCTGCATCATGCCCATTAGTCTACTTCTCCAGATTAAAGTCCCCGTGCTGGGACCGGCTTGGTTACCTCCAAACCCAGGGCGTGTACCCGCCGGTGACAGACAGGGTGCAGAAGCACCCTGTTGGCGAGCGCATTTGTGCCGCCGTGCCTGCGATAGACGAGGTGGTGATCGTCAATCGTGTCGGCACTGTCAAAGAGTTGTTCACACAAGGCACATCGGCCTTCCTGACTTTTCCACAACTTGAGCCGCTGAGAGTCCCGGATGGCTTGCGTCATCCGGTGATCGTGCAGCTTTTCACTGTAGATGAACCACTGAGGATCGAAGGGGTTGTAGTCCCCCTTGATTTTTAGGTGCCGAACAATTTTCGTGTCCGCGAGTCGGTAGAGTGCCGACCGCACCTGTTTTCCTTTGTTGTGACGCGAAGTGGCTGCAAAGTCCCAGCGTGTGCCGGGGTGTTGCCAGTAATGGTTCAGCACCCACTTCTCCGTTTTGCGAGGATGCCGCCGCAGTCCCCAACGCATCAGCCGCCAATAAATCTGGTTGTCGAGCGTTGTGAACGTTGCTTTGGCCACCACCCCCTTGTGGTATTCGGCCCAGCCCCTCAGGACGGGGTTGAGTCGTTTGATGAGCAACTCTTTTGGAACGGACAGCGAACCTGCGATGATGTCTCGCACCTTGCCGTAGAACGTTTGTACGTTTTTCTTGCTGGGTTTGATGAGCATCTTTCCGCCGTATTTGCGGAAGTTCCAGCCAAGGAACTCGAAGCCGTCGTCGATGTGAACGATCCGTGTCTTTTCGTCAGAGAACATCAATCCCCGCTCGCGCAGGAACTGGACGATCCAAGGTTGGACCACGTTTTCCAGCAATTCTTTCGAGTCGCCGGTTACTACGAAATCGTCCGCATATCGGACTGTGTTGATCTTTGCTTGCGAGGCCGATTTGGTTCCCAATGTGGCCACGATGTGCCGCTTGAGTCCCGCTTCCAGCCCGTCCAGCGTGATGTTCGCCAGTGTCGGTGAAATGATCCCGCCTTGTGGCGTTCCCAATTCTGTTGGGTGCAGTTGCCCTCTTTCGATGACCCCTGATTTCAACCACTGCCGCAGCACGCGTTTGTTCATGTGAACTTTGCGGAGCAGCCAGTCATGGTTGATGTTGTCGAAGAACCCAGTGATGTCCGCATCCAATACCCATTGGGCTGAAGCCTTCTGGGACAAGGTCACGAACAGCTGGCTCCGAGCGTCGTGCGTTGACCGTTCTTTCCGGAAGCCGTAGCTGTTCGGATCGGACGCGCACTCTGCGACAGGTTCCAGCACGAGCAGGTGGAGTGCCTGCATTGCACGGTCGAACATTGTGGGAATACCCAGGGGGCGTTCCTTACCGTTCGATTTCGGAATGTAGACACGGCGCAGTGGCCGCGCCTTGTATCCCGGCTTGTTCAGTCGACACACCGCGTTCCATTTGGCGTCGGGTGTACTCCAGAGTTCGCGGTCGACGCCACTCGTCCGCTTCCCCCGGTTTTCGGTAACTTTCCTGACAGCCAATGCCTTGGCCTGCCAGGATCGGACCAGGCTCCGTTGGAGGGTTTTCACCCTACGAAAGTCCCTGTCCAGTTCTGCCTGCGCTATGCGTATCTGCGCCTTCCCTACAAACCGCGTGACCAGCTTCCAGTCAATGGAATGCCAATCAGTAGGTCCGTCTGAAGACGCTGCATCATTGACGGGGACGTCTTTGATGTTTTCCATACCTTCTCCAGTTCGGAGACCCGGTAGGCGTGCGTCGGCCCCTGCGGGCAGACTGCCCGCAGGGCCATAATTAAAGTTCGCAAAGGCTTAACGCCGTCGCACCTAAAGCAAGTCAGCGCGCTTTCGCGCCGGGACAAATATTGAATCCCTATCCGCCCCGTTACAGGTCGGCCTTCGCTTTTTGCTTCTTCCTCTGCCCGCTACACCATGGCCTTCGCTCACGCTCAGGTTGCCGCCGACCGGAGGTCGATGGCGATGTATCGGGTTTACCTCGTTTCGCAAGGTGCCCACGCCGGCGGCAGCCGGCAGATGGGGTTAGAGACGTTCTTTCCGCCGCGCGTGCTAAGGGAACAAGCTGAGGTACATGACCCTCAACTTCAGACGCGTTGCCGTTTTGGCTGCAGCTCTCCGGTTACCCGGAATTTCAAGAGTTAGCTGCGCTATCTTTACGACGGTTCTTACGAACGTTGACATATGCTTCTCATACCCTATACCTCAGCCACCTCCGCCTGTCTTGTTCAGGTGATTCGTCACTCTTGCGAGTGATTTGTGCGCGTTGCCGCGCAGGGGGTTTAGCCGTGGCTCCGCACAACCCAGTTACCCAGGATGCACGCACGGTTGAGGTCATTTCGTTCCGGAAATGGTTTCGGTGTTGAAACAAGACACCTTGCGCGGTGTCGCGCTCAGAGATTCCAGCGTCATTGAGAAGAATGACGGACCACCTGTTACTGAGTTTTACAACTCAGATGTTGTTGGGTGACAACGAAAAAGACACGCCAGCGGCGTTTCTTTTTCGTTCCTGCAATTGGTGATGCAGGGATGCCGGTAGGAATATGAGTTCCTTCATAGATGCTCCCCAGAGGAGAGAATCGCTGTTCGCCAGAGGAGACCAGCTTGTCAGAAGGCGCCGATTGCTCGGCTAAGAAAGCGACTTCGAGTCGCACCATGTGCAGATAATAGCCACAAGCTAAAACCCTGCATGACCGATTTGATTTCCCCCCCCACCCCCGAAGCGCCAGCCAAACTGTCATGGGCCGCCACCGTGCGCGTCTACCTGGAGCCCGCCAGCCTGCGCATGCTGGCCCTGGGCTTCGCTGCCGGCTTGCCGCTCTTGCTGGTGCTGGGCACCTTGAGCTTCAGGCTGCGCGAGGCAGGCATTGACCGCGCAACCATAGGTTTCTTGAGCTGGGTGGGTCTGGCCTACGCCTTCAAATGGTGTTGGGCACCGCTGGTAGACCGCTTGCCCATCCCCCTG
>Ga0116158_10001516_pt1 | contig 21097 bp, 13 predicted proteins | sample AD_UKC052_MetaG_FD_89883 | JGI IMG/M metagenome (GOLD analysis project Ga0116158, IMG submission 89883) | Active sludge microbial communities of municipal wastewater-treating anaerobic digesters from USA - AD_UKC052_MetaG | ecosystem: Engineered > Bioreactor > Anaerobic > Digestate | place: USA... | reverse complement strand
CTAACTGGTTAAGCAATCCAAATATTTTTAACCCGGTTGTACTCGCACAGGATGATATTGAATATGTAGTTACTGCCAGCAATAGCATTGGTTGTGCAGATACCGATACGATCCTGGTTAAATTATACAAACTGGCTGCAGACATTTATGTTCCTACTGCATTCAGCCCGAATGGTGATGGCACCAATGATGTATTAAAACCACTTGCGTTAGGTCTCTTATCCATCGATGCTTTCAGGATATATAACCGATGGGGACAACTGTTGTTTACTACTTCACAAATCGGGGAAGGCTGGAATGGCATGTTCAAAGGAAGTGATCAGTCAACAGGCACTTACGTATGGTATGCTGAAGGCCGAAATTATAAGAATCAACGATTCCAGAAAAAGGGTTACGTGGTATTGATCAGGTAAACAATTCCGGGAAAAAAGACCGTCTTCCTTTTTTTATTAACCTCACTAAACTATTTTGCATCAATGAATGCTATCGTTTTAATTACCGGTGCCACCGCCGGAATAGGCAAAGCCTGCGCAGAAAAATTTGCAGCTGCAGGCTATGATTTGATCATCACTGGACGTAGAAAGACCAGGCTTGCGGAACTCAAATCAACACTGGAATCAACATTTGGAATTAAAGTATACCCCCTCGCGTTTGACATTCAAAAAAGGGAATCGGTATTTTCAGCTATTCAGGAATTGCCGGAAGATTGGAAAAACATCAGCATCCTGGTCAATAATGCAGGGCTGGCATTGGGTAGGGATAGTTTTGAAAATGCCGACCTGGATGATTGGGATACCATGATGCATACCAATGTTGACGGGCTATTGTATATGAGCAGGGCCGTTTTACCATGTATGATCAAACATAAAAAAGGACATATCATCAATATCGGATCCATTGCAGGAAAAGAGGTTTATGAGAATGGCAATGTTTATTGTGCCAGTAAGTTTGCGGTAGATGCCATCAGTAAATCGATGCGGATCGATCTTTTAAAATATGGAATTAAAGTGACTGCCATTCACCCCGGGGCTGTAGAAACGGAATTCTCACTGGTGAGATATAAAGGAGATGAAACAAAAGCGAATGCAGCGTATGACGGCTTTATCCCATTAACTGCCATGGACATCGCTGACACGGTTTTTTACAGTGCCAGCCTCCCCTCCCATGTTTGTATCAACGAACTCATTATTACCTGTACCCAGCAGGCCGGGACCTACTATTTTAATAAAAACGCTTCATAAAGCCGGGTTTTTACGTAAAAATGGGCAAATATCACAATATTAGGTATTGAATTGCGTTCATACTACATCAGATTCTCATGCAATAATAAGATGAGCATGACCCTTGATTATCCAACATCCAAAAGAAAAGGCAATGAAACGCCGAAGTCTACTTACTATGCTGTTATTTACAGCAGTTTTTGGTTACCGAGCCACCGCTCAGAATGTTATAAGGCAGGTTCCTTGTAGCAATGAATCCATCAAACACCAGGCTGATAGTATTAAACAAGACATGGCCAATCAAGGCTTTATCGTGGTAAAAGAAGCTTCCATGACCATGGAAAGTGAATATGAAATGCCCGTGATCGTTCCATTAACGCAGGGTAGCTGGTACCAGTTTGTATTTATCGGAGATATGTCTTCCAAATTATATGAAGTGCGTATGTTCGACTGGAACGAAAAGCAGGTTGTTTACCAGAAAAAAATGTGGGGTGATGTTGATGGAAACGTTATTAGCTATTCCTATATCCCCCAGTTCAGCGAATATCATATGATCAAACCACTGCAGGTTAATAAAAAGAAAAAGACCGACCTCTGTGGTTATGTAATGCTGCTGAAAAAGACAAAGTAATTACATTTTTAAATAACTTAATACCACGTTCCCCGGCATTACCGGGGATTTTTTATATCGCTCCATTTCTAAAATTAACCTGGATCACCGGTTCAGCAATCAAAACTTACTTAACACTCAACTTTATTTATTATCACATTAACGGGCAGCTGAAAATAAGAATACATAAAAACCAGAGATTGATATTCAACAATAAATATATTCTTGCCTGTTACTTTACTTCATACAAGTAAATGAATGGCATAATGTTTATCGCTATCATCCAATAAAAAAAGCCGGAATCAAGTTCCGGCTTTTAAATATCGTGATTTTTTAAGGTGCTAATGAAATCCTGATCTGTACCCCTGCCCTGGTATTGGTTGTGGGGGCGCTGGAAGATATATAAGGCTTCACCTTGCGTTGATCGTAATAGAGTTTGATGTTTACCCTGTTGTTGAGGAAGTAATCAACAGTTGGACTGATGGTGATCTCTTTGCTACCACCTGTTGCAAAATTATTATCCTGGTCGAGCCTGCTGTTGGCAGTAACGTTATCCCTTATGCGAAAATCGACCCTGAAATTAATTTCGTTCTCAAGCTTGTTGCCGCCCTTAGGATTCAGGAACTTTGGCAATTTCAATCCGCCCAATAATTTCAATCCTCTTTTACGGTATCCAGCTCCAATGATAAACTCTGTACTCCTCACTTCACTCAGCTGGTAATCATAAAGGCTCAGGCTCAACTGCCTTGATTTGGCATATTCAAATTTAGCCTGGAACTGGTTTGTAAACATCATATCGAACCCGATCAATGGTGCAAACTGTTCCTGGATAGACACGTTTGGAACCAGGAAATATGGAACAAAGTTTTTAGAACTGGTATCATAGAATGATGGGTATCCAAATTGTGATATATCCTGGTACAATAAGGCTGAAGTAAATCCATTCATGCTCAGGTTGCCATTATATCCATGAGATACATTGAAACTGGTAAATATTTTTTCAAGTCCCTTGATCTTACTGATGCCATTGTAATCGATCTTCCAGTTTGGCTTTGGCAGTATCGCTTTGAAAGGATTTGCTTTGGTGTATGGATTATTCTGTTTGATCAGCCCCACTTTACCGGGATCCTGGCCGGTATAAGCAGCAATAAAAGATGGAATCAGCACATCCACTGCATAGCGCCCATATCCATAATAGAAGCCATCGGTACCAACCGGCCGGCTGGCACTGTATGGATTGGATTTACCCAATCTTTCAGATAAGATAATCCTGTTATCCTGGAACTTCTTAAAAGTTTCTGAAACACGGTTTGGATCAAATTTTCCAAATAAAGTTTTGAAGGCAATATAGGACACATCAAAGCCACCACCTGCGTAAGGATTCAAATGCTGGAATTTTGGATTTAATCCCGTACCGGTTGTATCAATGAATTTGAACGTTTCACTGTAATTCTTACTGAATGTCTTACTTAGGTTAATCGTGATCGTTAGATCACGAACCGGTTCCAACTGTGCTGTTAATGTGATACGCTGATCAAAATTCTGCTGGAACAGTGAATTGAAATTCGTATCCCTTGTAATCAGCCCCTGCTGCGCTTTTCGGTTCAGCCAATTCGTATCGGGTTGTTTACCCAGGATGAAATCGAAACCTGGCGCCATGCTCTTGAAATTCTGTCCAAGGAACTGTGTACTATCAGTATAACCCGGTAACCTGGTATTTCCAACTTCTGAAACGGAAAAGTTCACCTGCTTCACACTCGTTAACAATTTGCCGAATACTTTCAATGGCGTGCTTACATATGGCATTGCACCTTTGTCTACCACTCTCCTCGTACGAAGTACTTTCTTGCCCGATTTCGTTGTTACCGAATCTGTTACTTTGGTGATGCGGTTTTTCCATCGTGTTTGGTCCTCCTTATTTGAAGGGGCATCCAATTGTCTTAACCATTTCGACTTCTGGTATAACCTCGTAAAATCCATCTGCAGGGTTCCTTCCTTCTGCTGACCATTCTCCAGGAAATTACCCAGGTTTACTGCTAACCTTGAAGCGCCGATCCAGCGATATGTTGCCTGGTACTTCAGGTTTACGGTTGCCCAGTCAAGTGCCGGTATTTTGGCCATGGGCACGGTATAAGAGAAATTTGCCGTCTGGTTAAATAAAGTATTCCGTCCGCCTTTTATCAAATTCCTCCAAACAGTATCTTTTTTAGGTTTTGTATCAATTCTTCCAAAAGGTTCATCTATACGTGAATTATTTGTTGCCGTATAATCGAAGTTTAAAGACCTCGTAAAATTCCAGCGCATGATATAGTCCCGCTGGAAGATGAAATACTTATCATAAGTTTCCGGGATGGCATATTTCGATACCCCTATGCTCCTGGGTCGGATGGCACCGAATTGCCTGCTTATATCGGCCCTGAAACTTAATTGCGATGGAACATAGTTGAAATTAAAATCCTTTATCAGGTCGAACCAATGCGTTTTGGTTTTACGGAACATTTTTTTAAATGGTTCGATATACTTTGGCTGAGGTGCAAAATTATAACCAATGGCCCCACGGTGACGGGTAACCTCATTATTCTCGATCAAAGGATTATGACTTACTGTTTTTATGTAAGAATAACTAAGATCAATATTTTCCACATCATAGATCTTTGGCTTTTTCCCATTGGTCTTATTCTTACGAACGTTGGTAAAATTCAATGTTTTAACTGATGTAAAATCTATGGCATTTTTCTTAATAGAATCCCGTTGTGATTTATCAACTGCATTCAGTTTATCCTTCAGTTTAATATCCAGGTCATACGGATCATATTCCGGTGTGCTCACCGACTGGGAATAGCTTGCATAAACCGGTATCGACATGCCAATATTCTTTGGCAGGAGTTTACCAAGTTCAAGGTTTGCGGCAATATCGAACTGTAGGAAATCATCGCGGTAACGTTCGTTCGCCCTTTGTTCAAGTGTACCAAATCCTTTTGAGTGAGTGTTGGCAGAAATCGACAACGTTCCAAGATCAGCCAGGGTAAGATCCACCCTGCCCAGCGCAGCCCATCCGCCCTGTTCATCGATGGAGGATAAACGCAGTTCATTCACCCAAATCTGTCCGCATGCAATGGTTGCCTTTGTATTTTCAACACCCAATAAAATGCCCCTGACTTCACCAAGGTTTGGATTTCCAACTACCGAGTACACCTGGCCGTTAGCCTGCAGCTGGCGATACACCTGGTTGAGTGGAGAAGATGAAAGGTTACGTTGTTGTTTCATTTTGGTTAATGCATCCAGGTCAAGCTCCAGTGAGTTTGCCGGGTTCCACAACGTATCATTATATGCGTCGGTATCAGGATTCAGGTTTACATCAAGCGGTGTTTTGATCAAAGGTATCCTGATCTCATAATAATTATTTACAAAATCGGTACCTAACCTTACAACTGCGGTAAGATCTTTATCCTGGAATGAGTTGACAGATTTGGAAGATTCTTCTGCATGTATGTACATTGATAACTTCCTGAATTGACGAAGATCCCTGTTGGCAAAAGTTTGGAATACACCTTTTGCATCATCTTTTTTCAGGTCGCAGAATACAAGGCTCATGGCCTGTTCGTTCTGTAAAAGATTTACCCCGTTATTACTCAGTGTTTGTACCCTTTCAATTTCTCTTGGTGTACGATAAGGTAAAGGAACACGCTTATCATTTTCTTCAATGTTAACTGCTTCTACATTAAATATAGAACCTGTTGTTGGCGCATAGACGCCGCTTGAATCGATCCTGTACTGGAACTTACGCCAGATATTACGGGTCAGCTGAAGTAAACCAAAACGCATCGTAACACTATCCGAAAAATCGGTCATGAACATCCTCATGAAGCGGATAGATTTGAAATCGGGAATATTGCCGATCTTCTTTTCATAGTTACCGATCGGGATCCTGAACTGGTACCAGGTTTCATCGCGGGTTGTACCATTCACAAGATTAACCGGAACCGTTTTTTTATCAACGATGAAGTTGGTGCCGATATTCATTTCCGTAGCGGTCGGCGGCTTGATGTCGACGATATACTGGAAATATTCTTCTGTTTCATTCAGCGTATTGTCACGATTCAGATCTTCTGCATCGGGATACAAAGTGGCAGCTGATGAAAATTCACCTCCATCAGAGATCGGCGAGTTGCCATCCGGGCTATTGTAGTTTTTATAACGGGCAAGGATACCGTCTGATGCGCCAAAGGCTGCATCTCGGTAATTGCGATAGTTATCGCTGGAAGGATCGTTTACAGCATCCTGGTATGCTTTGGAACCTGTACCAAAGTTGCCTGCAATATTATTCAGATAAGCCTGGCGCCTTGATCTTTCGTCATTATCATTCAATCCATCGAAACCAATATCCTGGAAAAGCCTGTCTTCCGGAATATTGCTGAACGCATTGGTAACCTGTATCGGGTTACGGGGAACCTTACCCCAGATGGTACTATCTTCAGGCGAAGGCGCATTGGGCGTGCTGAGGCCATTTTCATAAAACCTGCGGCCATCTTTCAACACATCTTCAGAAATATTTCCCAGGTTGAAATAAAGTTTACCACCTTCTGAAATACTTGCGTTTGGCCTGCGGGGTGTATTGATGAAAGGATCCTGCATCCAGAATTCGATGAATTCAATATTACTGGTTTCAAAATCGGTCTGATCTAAACTTCTCATTAAGCCACCGAATTTTCTCTTTGCTTCTGCAGCATCAATAAATTTACCCTCCGGAGTTAACCTGGTTGAAGCATCTTCATAATTGTAAGGGCCTTTTTCCTGCGGATAATAAGACATATCAAAAGTTACCAGCTGGCTTTCGCCAAAACCGGTAGTACGTTGCGGGAATATTTCTTTTTGATACACCTGGCGAACCCGGGGATCACTGAGTTCATCCCGGTCGGAAATAGGATTATTCTGTCCGTTGATTTGTTGCAATGTCTGTTCGATCTGGTACCATGCGATCTTTGCCCTGTTTTTACCATAGGTTAAACTATTGGTTGAATCTGCTTCTGGAAATAACAATGTTTGATTGCCACGTTGGGTAGCACCTTTCGGAACAGAAGCCAATCCCCAGCTGATCAAAGGGAAGCGAAGATCGATACCTGATTTACTTCCTTCGAAATCATCGATGTACACCAATCCATTTTTACCCCTTCCGATCTGCGGCGCATGACCAGGTTTTAATAGTGCGCCTTCTCCATAAAAATTTAATGTTGATGGTGCAGTGGTTGTATAGAAAGGAAGCTTATCCAGCAACTTGGTGAGTCGCGGCATATCTTTCCTGTAGTTTACATCCAGGCCATACATGGTATTTCGGATTGGATCTTCGTTATAATTCACCTTGGTAAAAAATGGCCTTTCTCCTAACCTAACAATGGTGCCACCGAAAGAAAGCTGCTCTTTTGCCGTATTCTTAGCCATGTAATCGAGTCGTAACCCGAGATAATTACGTTGCTGTAAACCAAAAGATGCATTGTTTTCAAAATTCACCTGCACGGGTAAACCAGCATTTAAAATGGCCTGGTTGGTCATCTTGATGGTACCGAGGTCGTAATTGATATCATAGTCTACCCCTTCCTGTAAGGTTCTGCCTCCGGCACTTACCGTAACAGATCCTTTGGGTATATTATAACCAATGCTGATCTCGGAAGATCCCGATGTTTTGGCACTTCCTTTCAGTACGAAACGGTTAAGGTTAGGATACTGTTGGGCTACTGCTTTAATGGAATCATACAAAGCATAATATAATGTATCCTTTATGTTAGGTTGCGATGGGCTGTTATACAAACCTGCTGCCAGGTCGCGACCAAAAGGTTCCAGCACCGGGAACATGACTCGACTATATTGCGATATCACCGTAAAATTCTCAACATAATCGAATACCCCATCCGGTTGTGGATCGAGCTGGCTGTTTAGCCTGTCTAAGTTGATGAGTGAAATGATTGGTGAACCCTGGTTCTTATCTCCGAATGGTGCATACCTTTTTTCTCCCAACCCTGGTTCCTGGTAAAGTACATCCAATTTAAAATCGGTAGGTGATAATACTCCATACCCGATCGTATAAACGTTTTTCAACATCAGGCCCCAGATCGGTAAGCTTGTACGCTGAGAGGTGGCTTTTAATAATTTAAGGAACAATACTTTTTGAGTGGCCGAAGTACTATCTGGTGGTATATCCTGCGAAAATTCACCCACCTGGTAAATTCGGCCATTGTATGAATATTGATAGGCTACTGCCAGCACTTCGTCTGTTTGCAAAGGCTGACTTAACGAGAGGGTTCCAACCTGTGGATTATAGATATACTGGGTAGAATCCAGTTTACGGGCAAATGTTTTTTCGAAATCCTGAACCGGCCTGAGACCAATACCTAAAAGGTTTGTGAAGATTGTTGCTGGTTTACGGGCATCTGGTAAACTGATCACCCGGCTATAAAGATCATTTGTATTATTATTAGGTACTTCGTTACTGGTTAATACATTTATGACAGGTGGAGGCAAAAAGGGTTGTAATTCGGCAAGATCCATGAGGCCCACCACATCACGGGTTTCAGTGGTTGTGCCATTCCGGTTGGTAACCCACACTTCCATCCTGAGAATCTGAACCGGGCTGGTGATCGCCGGCAGATTCTGCATCACCTTATTGTAATTATTTTTGAAATATTGTCCTACCAGGAAGTGACGGTTCTCTTCGTATTCATCAGCCTTTATTTCAAAGGGTGTTGCGGCTGCGCCACCCTGCAGGTTAACGGTTTGCCTTTGTGATTTTTGGTTGGCCAATACCGTGGTAACAAATAATTTACCAAACTGCAATTGCGTTTTGATACCAAACAACTGCTGGGCGCCGGGAATCAACGTTCCCCTGGCCGGAAAAGTAACGTTACCGGCTTCAAATCTTTTCAGGATCTCATCATCTTTACCGGTATAATCCAGTTTCAATTGGTTATCCAGGTCAAAATTGGCGAGGGTATTGTAATTGATCGGGAATTTGAGTTTATCACCAATGCTGGCATTTACATTTAACTGGGCATTCATGTTAAAATCAAGTCCGCCGTTCTTACGGGCTCTTTCTGGAAGCGTTGGATTATCGATCTTTTGCCCCTGGTAACCTGCGGTAATATCTACGTTACCCTGTGGACTGATGTCGATCTTACCATTTCCGAATAACCGGTTGAAGAGATTATCGGTTAGTTTTAATTTTGGCCTGCTAAGTTTTCCCCGGTTAAGGATGCTGGTGGTATTGCCGCGTTGCTGAAAATATTCTACTTCTGCCTGGCGATTCCGCATCTGCCAATATTCATTAAACGTATAGGTGGTGGGTGTGCGGTAATAACGATTTCCTACTTTTTCGTAAATAACATACTGCCTTGTTTGAGGATCGTATACTACTGAATCACGGAAATTTGATGGATTTTGAAGATCGTACACATTTGTGTAAGCCCCGGAAACATTATCGCCCCTACGGTCGCTTATTGGAAATGGAAGGCTATCGCCCGTATTTGGAACGGTGGCAGGATTATTTTGCGCTTGCGACACAGACGCACTGCCCGTAACCAGCAATAACGAAAAAGTAGAATAGCCCAGTAAATTGAGGATAGATCTTTTATTAAGCGACATTCGGTCAATCAGTTAAGGTAGAGTTTTCTCAAATGGCTTTCAACGCTTTTTTAATTAATTCTTCTAAAAGTGATATATCAGGTTCGGCACGGATAATTTTCTGAATGGATTGCTCCGCCTGTGTCCTGGAAATTCCGAGTGCTGTCAATGCTGTTAACGCATCCTGCTCCAAACTATTGCCCCCCATTTGCATATTTCCCGCTGCAGTAGCGTGTTTGCCAACTTTATCTTTTAATTCAAGAACCAGTCTTTCGGCAGTTTTTTTACCAATTCCCTTCACACTTTCCAATAATCGCACATTTCCCTGAATAATGGCCCTATTGATCTCCTCGGGCCTGATAGAAGACAACATCATGCGTGCAGTAGCTGCACCAACCCCTGAAACACTGATCAATTGCAAAAAAATCTCCTTCTCACTCTTTTCCGAAAAGCCAAATAAGGTATGTCCGTCTTCCTTTACCTGCAGGTGAGTGAACAATTTACCCTCGGTTAGGTGTTGTATGTCGGAATATGTTTGTAAACTAATGTTTACTTCATAACCAACACCATTGACATCTATATACACCTGGGCCGGATTTTTATACGTAAATTTTCCCTGCAAATATGCATACATAATTTCTTGGTCTGTCGGTAGCGAAAATAAGGATATTTTACCAGCTGTACGAGTAAAAATAACATACTGTTTTTTTACATTATTTTTACGGCCTCTAAGATTAACTGTATATCATAAAAAAAATAGCATTCATGCAAAAAATTACTGCAGCCATTACCGGGGTTGGTGGTTATGTTCCCGAATACAAGCTCACCAACCAGATATTGGAAACCATGGTGGATACCAATGATGAGTGGATCCGAAGCCGCACCGGTGTTGAAGAAAGGAGGATCTTAAAAGGCGAAGGACTCGGCAGTAGCGATATGGCCGTGGAAGCAGTGAAAGAGCTTTGTCAGAAAACAGGGATTTCGATGGATGAAATTGAGTGCCTGATCTGTGCCACGGTAACCCCGGACATGGTTTTTCCGGCTACAGCCAATATCATTTGCGATAAAGCCGGCATCAATAATGCTTTTAGTTTTGACGTAGGTGCTGCCTGTTCGGGATTCCTGTATGCGCTGACCCTTGGCAGCAGCCTCATTGAAAGTGGCAGGTATAAAAAAGTGATTGTGGTGGGCGTAGATAAGATGAGCAGCATCATCGACTATAGCGACAGGGCTACCTGTATCATTTTCGGCGATGGAGCAGGTGCTGTAATGCTGGAGCCCCAAGCTGACGGAAATGGCGTGTTAGATAGTATTTTAAAAAGCGATGGCAGCGGAAGGCAGTTCCTTCATATGAAGGCCGGAGGATCGGTAAAGCCCGCTACAGTAGACACTGTTTTAGCCAAAGAACACTATGTTTACCAGGAAGGACAATCTGTTTTTAAATTCGCGGTAAAAGGCATGGCAGATGTAAGTTTTGAACTGATGGAACGCAATAATTTAACTGCCGATGACATTGCCTGGCTGGTTCCACACCAGGCGAACCTGCGTATCATTGATGCTACGGCCAACAGGATGAACCTTCCTAAGGAAAAGGTGATGATCAATATTCAGAAATTTGGAAATACTACAGCGGCTACCCTGCCGTTATGTTTATGGGAATGGGAAAACCAGTTGAAAAAGGGCGACAACATCATCCTGGCTGCCTTTGGTGGTGGTTTCACCTGGGGAGCTACCTGGCTTAAATGGGCCTACGACCCTAAATAGATCATGGTCAAATAAAGGCTTTGACTTCAAACTTAAATGCGCAATGAAACTTTTGAAAAAAATGCAGGTAAAAGGATTGTTATTCATAACATTCATTTTAGCAGGGCTAAATAGCCATGCGCAATTTTCCAGGTATATCATTCGGCTTAAGGACAAGGCCTTTAGCCCTTACTCGATCAGCAACCCCGGCGCTTTTCTCAGTCAACGGGCTTTGGACAGGAGAACCCGGTATAACATTGCCATCGACAGCAGCGATCTGCCCGTAACGCCCCGGTACCTGGATAGCATTCGGCTAGCCGGTAACGTTACCATCCTGAATACTTCTAAATGGCTGAACCAGGTGGCTATTCAAACTTCAGATGCCGCAGCTTTACAGAAAATAAATAACTTCCCTTTTGTGATCAATAGCGCACCACTGGCTGCCCGTACATCAACAACCACTATAGATAAAAAATTAGACCTGGGAGAAACACCCATTCCGCAAGCAGATCAAAAGCTGAATAGCATAAACAACGTAAATGATCAGTTTAATTATGGACAGTCGAACGGGCAGGTAAAAATTCACCATGGTGATTTCCTGCACAATCATGGATTCATGGGACAGCAAATGCACATTGCGATGCTGGATGCAGGTTTTTATCATTACCAGACATTGCCAACCTTTGACAGTATGCGCAATAACAGCCAGGTGTTGGGCACCTGGGATTTTGTAGCAGGAAATGCCAGTGTTAATGAAGACAATACCCATGGCATGCAATGCCTGAGCACGATTGCAGCCAATATTCCCGGGAAATTTGTTGGCACTGCACCAAAAGCATCTTTTTATTTATACCGTACTGAAGATGTTGGCAGTGAATATCCTATTGAGGAGCAAAACTGGGCTGCTGGTATTGAAAGGGCTGATAGCCTTGGGGTAGACCTTTGCACCACTTCTCTTGGGTACAATCAATTTGATAACCCGATTTTTAATTATACATATGCCGACATGAATGGGAATACCACCCTCAGTGCCAAAGCTGCAGACATGGCTGCAAAAAAAGGCATGCTGATGGTGCTGGCTGCCGGCAATGCGGGGAATGATTCATGGCATTATTTAATAACACCTTCCGATGCAGACAGTGTATTATGTGTTGGTGCAGTTGATACAATTGGCAATGTCGGAAGTTTCAGTAGTTATGGGCCCAGCAGTGATGGACAGGTTAAGCCATCTGTTGCAGCAGTAGGCCGGTTGGCCGTTGTGGCTGATGTTAATACGGGACTTCCTGTATACAGCAGTGGCACTTCATTCGCCTGCCCCAATATGGCGGGCATTGCCACCTGTCTCTGGCAGGCATTCCCCGAAATGAATAACATGAAGATCATCCAGGTGCTGGAAGCCTCAGCTTCTAAATCGGGCAACCCCGATGACAGGGTTGGATATGGCATTCCCGATGCGAAAAAAGCATTCGTCATGTTGCAGAAAGAACTTTTTACCATGCAGGCGAACCTGAATACTAACTGTAATGCACAACTGCAGTTTTCCCTGAAGACTGATCCTACTATGACCATCGACCTGGAAAGAAAACTTTCTACAGAACAAACCTATACAAACGTACAAACAACGCAGGATCCCGGCAGTTACGGCACGCATGATTTTTCTTTAACCGACATTTTGTCGAACATCCCTCAAGGGAGTATTTCATACAGGCTTAAAGTAACCATCGGTTCGGATACCAGCTTTTACCTGGACCCTGTAACACTTGATTATACAGCAAATTGTATACCTACAGAGAATAACGTAAGCATACATCCCAACCCGGTTTCGGATATTGTGAAAATTAACATCGCCCGCACAACTACTTCCCAGGTTGGCATTGTTATTCAGAATGCGGCTGGTCAGAAAGTTTACAGCCTCCGGTTCACACAGCAGCCAGGCGTTAGCGTTAGTCCAGTCTCCATGTCTCATATGAGCCGTGGCGTTTACTTCGTTTCCATTTTCATCGATAACAAAAAAGAGAGCACCCGGAAAATCCTAAGGCAATAATGGTTTTGTAAATACCGCTACAAACATTGTATCGGCTGCTATTTCATAGCCTTTGAGGTATTCCTGCTGTAAAAGTTTCAGGGAAAGAGAATTATGTATAAAAGAAACAATTTCGTCATTTTCCTGGCGGAAGACGGAACAGGTTATGTAAAAAAAGAGTCCGCCGGGTTTAAGTTTCCTGGTCACATTAGAAACGATCTGCTTCTGCCTGTTTGAAAAAATTTCTATTTGATTTTCTTTAAAATAATAAAGCTGCTCAGGTGTCCGGCTCCAGGTTCCGCTGCCTGTGCATGGCGCATCACAAACTATTATTGAAAATTCTTCTTCGGGCAAATCCGGGTCGGGCAATGAAAGATCTGCTACAAAACTCCGGTTGATATTGATTCCGGCCTGTTGAAGACGCTGGGCCAGGTTCTGCAAAATATTATTTCGTATATCGCTTACTGTTATATTCACATTCCCTTTAAGAACATCAAATAACAGGACCGATTTACCCCCACTGGCTGCACAGCAATCCCAGGCTGAAACCCTGTTCCCGCTGAATAAAACCTTTTTTTCTTCCTGCAGGTAATTCAATACCTGCTGGGAATTGAAATCCTGAACTACCACATCTTTATTCAAAACAAAAAGATCATCCAGCGAGGTGCTGTTTTTCAACCGCAGGCAATCATTTCCCAGCCATTCATGTGCCAGGCCCGAAGTTTCCAGGATTGACCGAACACGTTGGTGCTTTCCCGGCCTTATCCTTAGATACAGCCCAGGCTGCTGTAACAATGACGTACAAAATTTATCCTTGTCAACCAGGCTTGATAAAGAATCATGAAAAGGAAAAATACCTGTAGCGTCTAAATTCAGCATGGCCAGTTTTTCTTTTTTAGAAAGGCTGATATTTTCATTCAACCCGGGGCGAAGGGTTGCAAGCATTTCACTACTTTCCTGTTCGCAGAGAAAAAGGCCTGCGAGTATTGATTCTTCTATATTATCCGACCTAACGGCATGGGCTGTCCGAAAATAGGTATAACAAAGATGGGCAATATTTTTCCGGTCCTTCGAGCCAAATTTTTTACTGGCCGAAAAGAATTTTTTCAGGTGAAACAACAGTGGCCCGCTGCCATCATAGGTTTTCAGGATGCTGGTTGCAGAAGCAATATAGGAATGAAATCGGCTCATAAAAAAGGCCGGCTTTACACCGGCCTGTTATTGAAATTACTTGATTATAGTTCGAGCATGGCTTCAACAGGATCTTTTCCGAAAAGCAGTAATGCAGGATTTTCGAGCAATTGTTTTACCAATACGAGGAATCCAACTGATTCCCTTCCATCAATGATACGATGATCGTAGCTCAACGCAACATACATCATCGGCCTGATGACCACCTGCCCGTTAATGGCCACAGGTCTTTCAACAATATTGTGCATACCTAAAATAGCACTTTGCGGAATATTGATGATGGGTGTACTCATCATGGAACCAAATATGCCCCCATTGGTGATGGTAAATGTTCCACCCGTCATTTCTTCAATAGTAAGCTTATTATTCTTGGCTTTTGTTGCCAGGTCTACAACTGCTGCTTCAATCTCAGCCATACCAAGACTTTCAGCATTCCTGATCACCGGAACAACCAGGCCTTTTGGCGCACTAACGGCAATGGATATGTCGCAATAATCATGATAAATGATATTTTCTCCGTCTATATAAGCATTTACAGATTTGAATTGTTGTAATGCGTAGCAACATGCCTTGGTAAAGAAACTCATGAATCCCAGGTTCACGCCATGCAGTTCTTTGAATTTATCCTTATATTTTTTCCGGATCTCCATGATGGCACTCATGTCAACTTCATTAAACGTGGTAAGCATAGCGGTCGTATTCTTTGCTTCCACCAACCGCCGGCTAACTGTTTTACGGAGATTGCTCATTTTTTCAGGGCGGTCGTTACGGCTGAATAATTCAATCCCTGGTTTTCTTCCGGGATGTTCCAAAGCCTCCAATACGTCCTGCTTGATGATTTTTCCATTACTTCCTGTAGGCGTGATTTTTTTACTATCAACTTTATTTTCAGCAATCATGGCTGCGGCAACAGGAGTGGCTTTTACATCAGCCGGCGCATTTTGTGCAGGCTTAACTTCAGGCTCTGCCTTTGTAACAGGTTTTATTTCAGCAGTTGCTGCTGGTGCTGCCGGCGCTGGCTTTTCCGGCCTAACAGCTTCTGTATCAATGGTACATACCGCATCACCGATGGCCAGTGTATCCCCTTCCTTGGCTATCTGATGCACTTTTCCAGCCTGCTCAGCATTTATTTCAAAAGTAGCTTTTTCGCTTTCCAGTTCGGCGATCACCTCATCCCTTTCGGCCCATTCCCCTTCAGCTTTAAGCCATTTTACCAGGGTCACTTCACTAATGCTTTCGCCTACAGTAGGTACTTTTATCTCTATTGACATGTATTCTTCTTTAATTGGGGCAAATTTCGGGAAAAACGGGTTAATTCATTTTGATTTCTTTTAAAAACCCTGTTACCGGATAAATAACATAATATCTGCTATTTGATATCATAATTAATTTATTTACCTTCACCCGGCCTAACATAAGGTTTTCCAATTCAATACCTTTAACAAACCAACTGCAGCTGTTCAATAACCTGGTTATTGACAGCCATCCTCATCCTCCTGAAAAAAATTCCGCAGAACAATTTAATTATTACCATTAAAAGGTTTGTATGATAAAAAGGACGTTCCCTTATGCCATGTTGATATGGGCTTTTGCCTGTATTTCCCCTGCAGCTTTTGCTCAATTGACGATCAATAATGCTCAATTGTTTATTGAATCAGGTGCTACTGTTACCGTTCAGGGTGACATGAGCAGCAACGCCAATATTGGCGGAACCGGCAAGATTCTGCTAAAGGGCAGCAGCACCCAAAATGTAAACATGAATGGTTTTACCATTCCCAACCTTGACATAGAAAATCCATTGAATGCAAATCTTACCGGGAATGCGATCATTGGAAATAACCTGAACTTTACCATCGGTTCATTAAGGATCGGAAATAATACTTTAACGGTGGCAAATAATGCAACTGTTACCAATGCAACGAATGCAAAATTCATTGTTACAAATGGCACGGGTTCGGTTAAAAAGAATAACCTGGGAGCTGCCGGAAATACTTCATTTACTTTTCCAATTGGATATAGTGCAGCAGAATACAACCCAGTAACGGTAACGAATACAGGCACTGCTGATAATTATGCTGCAAGGGCCACTCAACAGGTTTTGGTAGATGGCGTTACTCCTGCTACCAGCGATTTTGCAAACAATAGCTGGGTGATTACAGAGGAAGTTGCCGGTGGTTCAAATCTTGCCATTGACGGAACCTGGAGCAGCGCAGATGAATTAAGTAATTTCAACAGGTTAAAAGCTGGTATTGCCCGTTATACAGCAGGGTCTGATTGGGACCTGCCCGCTTCAAATGTATTGGCAGCTGCCGGCGCAGGGCCTTATACCAGGAACAGGAGTGGCATTACCAATGTTGGCACATTTGCGGTTGCAGATCTGCAATTTGTAAACAAGGCAAGAGTTAACCTGAAAGTGTTTTTACAAGGAGCCTACACCGGCAGTGGTGGTGGTATAGCCGCCGGATTGATGAGAGATCAATTAAGGGCAAATAATATTTTACCAGTTAGCCAGCCATATAACGCAGGAAAGTTCATTCACCAGGGCGTTGAAGGTGGTACAGAAACAGTTGCAGCATCCGTTTTTAATGTAGCTGCAGTTACCGATAATAACATAGTAGACTGGGTTTTCGTTACCCTGTTAGATGGCAATGTACCAGCTACTAAATTGCAAACAAGGACTGCCCTATTGCAGAGAGATGGAGATATAGTTGACCTGGATGGCGTTTCTCCTTTATCATTGCCCATTAATCAAAACGGGAACTATCATATCAGTGTAGGTCATCGCAATCATTTAAGTGTACGCACGCCAAATGCCTCACCATTAAACCTGGTAGAGAATGCCGTTAGCCCTGTTTCATGGGATTTTACTACGGCCGTTAATAAAGCTTACGCTGATCCTACCATTACTTCAAATGCTCCATTAATTGCTGTAACGTTTAGTGGAAACACTAAATATTGCCTCATTGGTGGAAATACAGATGGAATGACCAACACCGGCGCTAATGGCAGGACGGTTATTTATTCTGGCTCGGGCAACGACAAAAGCAGCATCCTTTCTGCGGCACTTGCCGGCAACTCTTCTGGTAGCCTGGCAATAACCGCAGCCAATTACCAAACTCTTGGTCGTTATGACCTTAATATGAATGGCTCAGTGATCTATTCCGGTTCAGGAAATGACCCGATTGTGATTTTAAATGCACTGGGCAGCAATACATCCGTTACAGCTAAAGAACATCAATAATTGTACATCAACTTAATATTATGAAAAGTATCTTTTACATTTTTTTATTACTGGTAACTTCACAGTCATTCGGGCAGGGAGAATGGGTAAGCGCTTCCATTGACAATGGAACAACAGCAAACAGCACCGCTTTATTCATTCAGTCAAATTCGGAATTTGATGCCAACAAATGTGATAACATTGTTTTTACTGCACGCATTCCGAAAGCAGCCGGCGCTTCTGTTACCATTTCAGAAAGCTTTCATTCAGCTTCATTTGCCCACATAACTTTTGCTATCCAAAAACTAAATGTGGATGATGGAAACTTTTACTATTACCTGATCAATGGAACTGGAACTGTTCAGGCTCCATCAGGTTTTATAGTTCCCATCAATACGCCGCAAAAAATTGTTGAATTAACCTACGCAGGCGGTACAACAGGGCTGGTTCAACTGGCAAACATTGAAAATGATATTCCCGGAAATAATTTTATTCGCCCACAGTTTTATATCCAGATCAACCAGGGCGACATTACCAATCTTACAACCATGTTTTATGGAACCGGTGGTGCCGTACCATTTAACAACCAGCCTGTAACAGGCGATGATTGGGTATCTACAGCAAACCTGGTAGCACTGCCGGTAAAGTTCCTTTCGTTTACTGCAACCAAAAAAGCAGACAATGCTGAACTGGTTTGGGTAGCAGATAACGAAAATGCATTGACAGATCATTATGAAATAGAGAGAAGCTTAAATGGCATAGATTTTATCAAAACAGGAACAGTGGCTGCTAAAAACAATGGCAACACACGCAACACCTATACTTCCCTTGATATGCATATTTCTGCATTGCGAAATTCGGGTGCTATCTACTATCGTATCAAACAAATTGACAAAGATGCAAAAACGGCATATACCGATATCCGCTTTGTAAGAACCGATGGAAAGAATGCAGGTATCAGCGTTTACCCTAACCCGGTAGTAACAAATACCACGGTTAATATTGACCTGGCAGAAGAAACCAAGATCAACCTGGTATTGGTAGATGCTTCAGGCAAGGAAGTTCAGAAAATCAGCATCAATGGAGTGAAAGGACTGAACCAATACAAACTGAATATGGCAAAATTCGCCGCAGGTACATATATCATCAATGTGCATGCAGGTGACATGATCACTTCTTTACCTGTTGTAAAAAGCGGTAAATAAGAATAGTATTTTAAAATAAGAATCCCCGGGAGTAATTCCGGGGATTCTTATTTTCTATAAGGGTGTTATGTAACCGAATAATTTTCTACAAATCTACTTTTCGTTTATGCGCCAAGGTAACCCCTGAGTAATTTGCAGCGTGATGCTGTTCTCAGCTTGGTAATGGCTTTGTCTTTGATTTGCCTCACCCTTTCACGGGTAAGGTTGAATCTCTCCCCTATGTCTTCCAGGCTTAACGGGTGATCGATGCCAATTCCAAAGAAGAAACGGATCACTTCTTTCTGCCTTTCGGTGAGTGTGCTCAGGGAACGTTCTATTTCTGTTTTAAGAGAAGCATTTACCGCAAGTTCATTATCTGTACTCAATGCATTGTGGTTTTCCAGCACATCAATCAATGTACCTTCTTCCCCGTCAAACAGTGGCTGGTCCATGCTTACATGGCGGGCGGCTACACCAAGTGTGGCAGCTACTTCTTCGGTATCAATATCGAGAAGGAATGCCAGCTCTTCAGGTGTTGGTTCCCTTTCGTATTCCTGTTCCAGTTGTGAATATGCTTTGCTGATCCTGTTGGTAAGTCCTACTTTATTAAGCGGCAACCTTACAATACGTGATTGTTCGGCCAGGGCTTGTAAAATGCTCTGGCGTATCCACCAAACTGCATAAGAGATGAATTTAAATCCTCTTGTTTCATCGAAACGCTGGGCAGCTTTTATAAGCCCGAGATTACCTTCATTGATCAGGTCGGGCAGTGTTAATCCTTGATTTTGATATTGTTTTGCAACCGAAACTACGAATCGCAGGTTCGCTTTTGTTAATTTCTCCAATGCAGCCTGGTCACCCTTTTTGATCAGGATAGCGAGTTTAACCTCCTCTTCAGGAGAAATTAATTCTACCTTTCCGATTTCCTGTAAATACTTCTCCAGACTCTGGCTTTCACGATTGGTAATGGATTTCGTTATTTTCAGCTGACGCATACTCATAAGCGGGTGGGGGTTTTAGGTGTTAACTGATTATAGATAGATTTTTATCAAAACTATTCTGTTTATGAAATGTTAACATGTATAACGTAATTTATGGCATTTATTATATGCAGCCAAAAAATAATTAATGTATGAAAATGCTGATTTAGGCAGGAATTGAGCCGGTTTGATAAATAAATGATGGAGATTTGAAAATAATGATACAAATATTTTGTCACGTTAATAATTTTTCTATAATTGCACCGTACAAGTATTTTTAAATAATCAGAATGAGTAAGAAAGTTTTATATACGTTGGAATACCCTGTCAGATGCTCACCCGCAATTTTATATGAGTTTCTGAGCACTCCGGCCGGGTTGCAGGAATGGTTTGCAGATAAAGTAGATGAACGTGACGGGATGTTTAGTTTTTCATGGAACGGTACCGAAGACAAAGCTACATTGGTAGACAAGGAGGCTGATAAATTTATACGCTTTCATTGGACCCATATGCAAAAAGATGAGTTTTTTGAGTTCAGTATTGAAAGATCTGAAGTGACGAACCAGACCATTTTGATCGTAAAAGATTTCGCTGAAAAGAAAGAGATCAAGGATCAGAGTCAGTTATGGGAATACCAGGTAAAAGAACTTTTTCATCGCCTGGGCAGTTAAACCATGAGCCTGGTTATTTTTTCATAACCTGCGTCCAATAGCATTGGCATGCTATTCCATTCATCCAGGTTAAATTTCAAAGCCAGTTTGATAAATGATTTATTTTCTACAAACTGTGTTTTTTCTTCCCGGGATAAATTTTCAAATAGCCTGTAATTGTTTTCTTCAAAATGATGCTGCCATTCTTCAGTGTGCACCCCAATAAAAATTCCGGGTATTCCAGTTGATAAATTATTGCGGATTTTTTCAATCAAAGCCTGCTTATACTTTCCTGATAGATGCAGGGTAATGCTGAAGAAATTTGCCCACCAGAACATGGTTCGGATCGCAAAAATATGCTCCTTATCAAAACACCTGGGATAATCCATCATTACATATGGAAGCTGCAGGTATTGCTCCCCTTTATATATCTTGGGCACTGAATCTGTTATTTCATCTGAAAGGAATAAGCCTTGTTTTAAACAGGAATTGATAGCAGGTATTCTATCGGCCATCATTTCGTAAACCTTTTGTATGATGACCTGTTTCGTTAAAATCCAGCCCGCATCCTTAACCAGCGCAAGTTCCTGATCAGAAAGCATTATTTTTGTTGTTGGAGACATACTGAAAAATTAATGTATTTTCCACTACGCCGTTTTAGAAAT
>Ga0116158_10001502_pt1 | contig 21203 bp, 13 predicted proteins | sample AD_UKC052_MetaG_FD_89883 | JGI IMG/M metagenome (GOLD analysis project Ga0116158, IMG submission 89883) | Active sludge microbial communities of municipal wastewater-treating anaerobic digesters from USA - AD_UKC052_MetaG | ecosystem: Engineered > Bioreactor > Anaerobic > Digestate | place: USA... | reverse complement strand
AGATCCTCTCCAAGCCAGACGGGCAGGATCATACGAGCTCGGGAATCTCGAAGACAAGCCCGTCGGGACCGGCGTGGACAATAACGTGTCCGCCCTGGGATAGCCGGCCGAAGAGGATCTCTTCGGAGAGGGGGTCCTTGATGCTGGTCTGGATCAGCCGGTCGAGGGGACGGGCGCCATAGACCGGGTCGTACCCGCGGGTTGCCAGAAACTCGCGTGCTTTATCATCCAGATCGATGGTGATCCCCCTGGCACGCAGGCCGGGTCGCATCAGATTGACGAATTTGTCGACGACGAGAAGCATGACCTCCGCTGTCAGCGGCTTGAAGACGATTGTCTCGTCGAGCCGGTTGCGGAACTCGGGGGAGAAGAGCTTTTCGATGGCGCTCCTTCCCTTGTTCAGGGCTTCGCCATGTGGATCTCCGAATCCGATTGCGGACTGGCTCATCTCCCGGGCGCCGGCATTGCTTGTCATGACAAGTATGATATTGTGGAAATCGGATTTACGTCCGGTGTTGTCGGTCAGGGCGGCATGATCCATGATCTGGAGGAGGATGTTGAAGATGTCCTCGTGGGCTTTTTCGATCTCGTCCAGGAGCAGCACGGCATGCGGGGTCCGCCGGACGGCCTCGGTCAGGAGTCCGCCCTGTTCAAAGCCGACATACCCCGGCGGAGATCCGATGAGTCTTGCCACGGCATGTTTTTCCATGTACTCGCTCATGTCGAAGCGGAGGAGTTCAATCCCGAGCTGTTTGGCAAGCTGGCGACAGACCTCGGTTTTGCCGACCCCGGTCGGACCGGTGAAGAGGAAGCTCCCCAGGGGATGATCGGGATGTCCCAGCCCGGCCCGTGAACGGCGGAGGGCACGGGTGAGAGTCAAAACAGCTTCGTCCTGCCCGAAGACAATGCCACCCAGGGCTGCCGGAAGACTGGCCATGGCCGCCGTCATGTCGGTATCGTCCGTCTGGACAGGTACCCGGGCTATCAGGCTGACGACCGCTTCGATGTCGGTGGGCACAACCCTGCGGCGTTGGGCTGATGGTGGCAGGAGGTGGAGGGCCGCGGCGGCCTCGTCGATCACATCGACGGCCTTGTCCGGGAGTCTGCGATCGGTGATGTATTTGGCCGAGAGTTCCACGGCGGTTTTGAGGGCTGCGTCCGTATAGCGGATGTGATGATGTTGTTCATAGCGGCTCTTCAGCCCGCGGAGGATCTGCAAGGCTTCGCTCTGGCTGGGTTCCTCGATGTGGATGGTTTGAAAGCGGCGGGAGAGTGCCCGGTCTTTGTCGAAGATCTGCCGGTAATCCTCATGTGTGGTCGAGCCCATGCACCGCATTTTTCCGCTGGCCAGAGCCGGTTTGAGGATGTTGGATGCATCCAGATTGCCGCCGCTGGTTGAACCTGCACCGATGATGGTGTGGATTTCATCAATGTAGAGGATGGCATTTTCATGCCTGACCAGTTCGTTCATGACACCCTTGAGACGCTCCTCAAACTGGCCCCGGAATTTTGTTCCGGCTACCAGCGATCCCAGGTCGAGTGAAAAAACCGTGAATTTGCGAAGGATGGCCGGGACCCGGCCTTCACTGATCGCCAGCGCCAGCCCTTCGGCCAGAGCCGTTTTGCCGGTTCCGGGATCTCCGACCAGGATTGGGTTGTTTTTTTGGCGTCGACAGAGGATCTGCTGGACGCGGCGCATCTCCGGGTTTCTCCCGATAAGCGGGTCCACATCCCCCCGGGCAGCCTTGGCGTTGAGATTGGTGCAGAATTGCTCAAGGGCCGACTTGGCCGGGAGATTTCCCTGTTCCCTGTCGGAATCATCGTCTGTCTGCGGGGGCTGATGGTCCGGAGACGGTCCGTGCGAGACAAATTGCATCAGCTCGAGTCTGGTCAGTCCTGCCTGGGTCAGATAGTAGAAGGAATGGGAGTCCTCTTCGTGCATGATGGAGACGAGCATGTCACCGGCATCCACACTCTCCTTCCCGGCTGATTGCATATGGGCCATGGCACGCTGGATGACCCGTTGGAAGGCCGGGGTCTCGATCGGGTCACGCTTGATTCCTTCGGGGAGCTTTTCCGTTGTCCGTTCGAGGAAGGTATCCATGGTTGTCCGCAACCCCTCGACGTCAATACCAAGAGATTCGAGGATGTACTGCGCCAGTTCGTTGAAGAGCAGGGCGGAGGTGATGTGCTCGACTGTCAGAAACTCGTGACGCCGGCGCTTGGCCTCACGAAAGGCGGCGAAGATGGAGAGTTGCAGATCCTTGCTGAGCATGCTTATTCCTCCCGTTCCATCGTGCAGAGCAACGGGAACTCGTTTTCGTGTGCCAACCGGGTGACCAGTGCCACCCTGGCTTCGGCGACTTCCCGGGTATAGATGCCGCAGACGCCGATGCCACGTTCGTGGACATGGCGCATGATGGCCATTGCTTCATGCGGCCGCTTGTGAAAGACGGTCTCAAGAATCTCGACGACAAAGTCCATGGTGGTAAAGTGGTCATTGTGGAGAAGGACGCGAAAGCGGGGTGGTTCGCGATTGACGGTCGAAACTGCCTGTTCGCTCTCCTGCTTGCCCTCGGTCATCCTGTTTTCCTCCACTCACATCCGGTCTTGATCGGCTGGAAGCCGTACACAGCAGTACAACGGCGTTTCCATACAGGGATGGCACCGGAGAAAACTCCGTCCGGAAATACCGTAAAGCATCCATTTCAAAATCTAGCCCCTTTTGGGCATCTTGTCAAATTGTCATGGTTGTACATGGAATTGTATGCCGTCCCGCCATGAAAAGACTATGGCAATCCCTGACATATGCCGAAAAGGAAATATGAACATGTCTTTGCGGGCCATTTCGGGCGGTCTTCTCCTGGGATTCCTGTGTCTCTCCTGTGCTTCAGGTGATGCGGGGCGGGACGGGTCCGTGCTTCCCGAAGCTCAGGTCAAACGTGAAAAAAAAGTTGGTCTGGCCCTTGGTGTCTCCGGTCTTGGCGACCAGTCTTTCAACGATATGCAGTACTCGGGTCTTGTCCAGTCGTATGAACGGATGCCGATCCAGGCTGCCTTCCGTGTTCCTGCCAGCAATGAGGAAAAAGACCTCGTCACTCTGTTTGAAACCTTGATCACAAAGGATCAGTGCAATCTGGTCATTGTTGCTGAAGCCTATGCCATGGGAGAGGTCGTCAAAAAATTTGCGGAGAAGCACCCGGATGTGATGTTTGTCCTGATGGAGTCTGCGGCGGTTGACCGCCCGAATATTGCGGCCACCGAATTCGCCCAGAACGAGGGGTCCTTTTTGGCCGGGATGCTTGCTGCCCGGGTCTCGAAAGCGAAGCGGTTCGGCTTCATTGGCGGGGTTGATCTCTTGCCGGTCAAGGATTTTTTGACGGGGTACCAGGCCGGGATCCGGATGGTCCGCCCGGATGCCATTGTTGATACCGTCTGGGTGTCTCTGGTGCCCGATTTTTCGGGCTTCAACAATCCGGCGCGGGGCCATGATCTCGCGCTCGAACTGTATGGACAGGGAGCCGAGGTCGTCTATGCTGTCGCCGGGGGCACGGGAAACGGGATCATCCAGGCGGCCAAGGAGAAGAACCGCTTGGTTCTCGGGGTAGACTCCAATCAGGATCATCTTGCCCCGGGGTATGTCCTGACGAGCATGATGAAGCGGGCGGACGTTGCAGTGACCAATATCATCGGTCGCTATCTGGCAGGGACACTTGTGGGTCGGCGCGTCTACCGGTTCGATTTGAAGAATCATGGTGTCAGTTTGACCGATTTCGAATATACAGAGGACAGGGTTTCGGCAGAGATGCGCAGGGAATTGGATGAGGCATCGAAAAAGATTGCCGATGGCAGGCTGGCTGTTCCGACAGTGTTGAGGTAGAAAACCATGAACAATGCCCGCGGGGTTTTTTTCCGTTTTATCACGATGATGCTGCTTCTCCTTGTCGTTCTTCTGGCCGGCACGGGGATTCTTTTGATCAGTCTGCAGGAGATCTCCCTGTACCGGGAAAAAGAGCAGCATGCGGACCAGATGACCTCGTTTGTCGCGACGATCAGTGCCCTCTATATTGAGCGATTCAACTATTCAGCCCTTCATCAGATTGCTGAAAAACTCCAGCCAAAGACGAATGCCTCGCCCGGAAACGGAGAGGATGATACAGGGATTCTTTCGGTCGTGATCCGAAACACCAAGCACGGTGCGAAGACTGCAGGTGATGTCCTCCATTTCAACGGGGTCAAACAGGATAAAATCACTGTTGACCGCAGTCTCTGGCTGGTCAGGGAATTCCCCTGTATTCCGACGGGAAAACCCAAAGAGAGTCAACTGGGCACCGTGACGATCATTTTCTCCCTGGAGGAAATCAACAGGACGGTTGTGACGATGCGTCTGGTGTTCTCCCTCGTGATGGTCGGGAGCATCCTCATTCTGGGTGTGTTCGCCATTCTCCTCCTCCGGAAACTCGTCGGGCGGCCCCTCTTCGAGATCGCGGGGCAGCTTGATCAGGCTTCCGACCAGATCAGCCAGGCCTCGATGCAGATTGCCGACGGGAGTTCCGCGCTGGCGCGGGGAGCGAATGAGCAAGCGGAACGCCTCAGGGATACAGACGAATCCATCGGCGATCTGCGGACGATGGGTGAGGAGATGCGTCAGCTTGCGGATGAAGCATCGAACCTGATGAACGTCAACCTCGAGAATTCCGGGCAGGCTTTGCGGAATCTGACGGCCTTGAACGCCCAGATGGGAAGTATCCGCAACGACAGCGGGAAGATGGCCAAGATCATCAAGGCGATTGACGAGATTGCCTTCCAGACAAACCTTCTGGCGATCAATGCTGCCATCGAAGCCGCCCGGGCCGGTACAGCGGGAGAGGGTTTTGCCGTTGTGGCGGACGAGGTCCGGATTCTTGCACAGGATACCGCCCAGGCTGCCCAGGATACGAGCGGTCTGCTCGAGGGAACGATCGATCAGGTTGCCTCGGCGGCCGCATCGATTGACGGAATGAACCGGGAATTCGAAGGTATCGTCGAATCCGCGACAATGATCGGAGAGAAGACCGCCCGGGTGGCCGAGGCCAGCGCCCAGTCAGCTGAAAGGATTGTGCGGGTCTTTGATGCTTCAAAACGGATTGAAGAGGTCACGCAGAACGTTGCCGCGAGTTCGGAGGAATCTGCGGCAACCGCACAGGAACTCGCGGCCCAGTCCCGGATGCTGGCCAATCTGGTCGGAACGTTGCGGAGACTGTTGGGTCGGTGATCTGCGGGACGAAGTCTCCCCGCCCACATGCAGCCCTTTCCGGGGGTACTGTGTTCAGCAAAAGAGACTTGTCTCAACCCGAGTTGCGGAAGATCCAGAGCAGTCCTTCAAAAACACCGTTGATGGTGCGAGGTCGGGCCTGCCAGGCGATATTGGCCCCCTGCCTGCCATGGATGAGCTTGATCTTTCCTTGGACAAAATCTCCTGGTCCCATATCCCCGGCCGACGCGAGGGCCGTTCCTGCGGTTTGACGGAAGACTTCCCGGTCCTCCAACCGGACTTCTCCGGCGATGATCTCGAGGAGCTGCATCACATTCCGGGAAGCAAAGGCTTCGACGGTGGACGGGAAGAGTTCCATCAAAGGCTTGTTGTATCCCTTGGGCTGCCCGTTGCCGTCCGTGATGAAGATCGCGTCATCAAAGGCATTCAGGGTACTGCGGAGGAGGGTGTTTTCGTTGCGCAAGCGCAAGAGGTCGTGTTGCTCGTTTGTGATCTCGACACCGACCGAGAGAAAACCGTTGATCCAGCCCTCGCTGTCAAAGAGGGCCCGGTTGGTCCAGGCCACCCATATCCGTTCGCCGTTCTTTTTCGTATTTTCGTTGATGTTTGTGATGAAGTCCATCGGGAATTCGTAAAACCGGCGGAACATGGCCTCAAGATCCCGGCCGGTTGATTCGGTATACGGGACCAGGGTGCCGACGATGGGATGTCCGAGGAGTTCTTCCCGGTTGAATCCGAAAACCTCCAGGGTCCAGTCGTTGACCCAGACCAGGTTTCCGGAAGTGTCCAGATGGAGCATGATGGCACAGGCGTTCTCGAGGAACATCCGGTGGGATTCGTCGTTGTGTGTGATGGACTCAGTCATTGGTTGTACCTCGTACTCCCGGGTTTCCGGCCGGTTCCAGTATATGCGAGAGGGGATGCGTATGGCAATCATGATTCTCTTCGCCTCGATCATGCTCATTATTGCCCTGCCCGGGCTGAGGAGGATGAAGAGTGTCGAAGGCTATGTGACGGGGAACAGGGAGTCCGGCGGTCTTCTCGTCGGTGCGTCCTTGGTGGCAACGATTATCGGGGCGTCTTCGACGCTCGGAATGGCCGATCTGGCGCGGACCTTCGGGGGTGCCGCTTTTTGGTGGCTCGGCCTGGGTGCGGCCGGCCTCCTCCTGATGGCCTGGCTCACCGTCCGGCCTCTCTGGAATCTCAAGGCCATCTCGATTGCGGATGCCGTCAGCCGGCTCGCGGGTCGGGGGGCCGGAAGATTGACAGGGGTGGTCATCGTCCTTGCCTGGACCGGGATCATCGCGGCGCAACTCGTGGCCGTGGGGAGTGTTCTCTCGATGGCAGCGGAGGCGGACCCTGCGGTGGTGATCCTGATTACCGGGCTGGCTGTGACGCTCTACACGACGATCGGAGGACAGCGCAGTGTGATCCGGACAGACCTTGTCCAGCTTGTGATTCTTGTTGTAGGCGTACTGGCCGTTTTTCTCATGCTGGCCTTTCCCGGAAGTGAGGCCGATTCCGGTCTCGTGCTCCAGCCCCTTTTGCACGCTGGCTTCGATCTTGAAAAACTGGTCTTCATGGCGGTCCCCCTCCTGGGGGCCTATGCAGCCGGACCGGACATGTTTTCGCGGATCAATTCCGCCCGATCAGTCAAAGCGGCCCGCCGCGGGCTTGTCTGGGCGGCTTGTGTGGTGGTCTGTTTCGGCGCGTTGATTACCAGTCTGGCACTGATCTCGCTCCAGATTTCCGATTCGGGCGGAAAGAACCCCCTCCTCGGTGCCGTTCTCGGGGTGCTTCCCCAGGGGCTGGTCCTGCTCTTTGTCCTCGGGCTGGTGTCCGCGATGGTTTCATCGGCAGATACCTGTCTCCTGACAGCGGGGAGCATTCTTGGCTGCGAGCTGGCGGGTGTGACCGGACTGGCCCGGGTCCGGATCTTTGTGGGTCTGACCGGAATCATTGCCACCCTGCTCGCGCTCTTTTTCAGAAATATTATCGGCTTGATGATTTCCTCATATGCGGTCTATACCGCCGGGATAGCATCTCCCTTGGTAGTGGCGTTGGTTGCGGGGAAACACGACAGACAGCCCCGGCGTTCATGGTTCATCGCCGGGATGATTGTCGGGGGACTCTGTGGCATGGCTTCCGCAATTTTTGCCATACCGGTATTGGTTGTCTGGGGAACAGCCTCAAGCGCGATCATGGCCGGGATTTCCCTCAGGCGAAAGGGCACCGAGGCTGCGCAAGAAGCGTAAAGGTGCTGGGCGAAGGGTACTCTTGACGAGCGAAGTACTCGCAAGCGTATACTTCGCCCGTAGGGAGAGGGTGCCGGGGCTGAAGATTTTCTTGCGCGTGGAGGAAAGAGCGTATAGGCTTGAAGGATGAAAAGCGTATGTGTGTATTGCTCCTCAAGCAGCCGGGTCCTGCCTGCATTTATCGAAGAGGCGCATGCTCTGTCACGGGCACTTTCCCGGGCCGGACTTGAACTGGTCTATGGCGGTGCCGACGTTGGCTTGATGGGGATAGTAGCGGCCGGTGTCAAGGATGGCGGCGGACGGGTCACGGGGGTGATCCCCGAAAAGCTCGCCCGGCTTGGCTGGAAGGGTTGTGACGAACTGGTGGTGACTCCGGATATGCGCAGTCGCAAGCAGGTGATGGAAGAACGGTCGGATGGGTTCGTTACCCTCCCGGGCGGTTTCGGGACGCTTGAAGAAGCCCTCGAGATCATCACCCTCAAGCAGTTGCAGTATCATGCCAAACCCGTTGTTCTGGTCAATACCGCCGGTTTTTTTGATCCCTTGGCCGCGATGTTCGAGCGGATCTACACGGACGGGTTTGCCCGCCGCGAGTTTTCATCCCTGTACCACCTGGCGCACTCATCGGACGAGGCTGTCGACTACCTCATGGTGTACAGTCCGCCACCTCCCATTCAGAAGTGGGGCATGGAACGGACAGCCGGGGGCTGAGCGAATTGCGTATATTTGCGAGAGGCGGTTCCGCTTGCACCAGGCGGGCCGTTTTTTTCGCCGTACCCCGGAACGATTACTCTCAAGGAAGTGCAGTCGAATGCTTGTTGCCAGTGATATCAGCTTGTCTTTTGGAAAACGGACCCTGTTCAAGGATGTGAACATATCCTTTACTCCCGGAAATTGCTACGGTCTGATCGGAGCAAACGGGTCGGGAAAGTCGACCTTTCTCAAGATCCTCTCGGGAGAGATCGAACCGTCGTCGGGAACGGTCTCCAAAGACCACAGAGAACGAATTGCCGTACTCCGGCAGGATCATTTCGCCTTTGATGATGTTCCCGTTCTCGAGACAGTCATTCGCGGGCATGCTGTTCTCTGGAACCTGATGCGCGAACGTGACGAGATCTACGCCAAGGAGACTTTTTCGGACGAGGACGGGCTGCGGGCCGGCGAGATAGAGGCCGAGTTTGCCGAGATGAACGGCTACGAGGCGGAAACAGAGGCGGCCTCCCTGCTGATGAAACTGGGGATCGATGAGGGCCTGCAGTCGAAATTGATGCGCGACCTCGAGGACTCGCAAAAAGTCCGTGTCCTGCTGGCCCAGGCGCTGTTCGGGAATCCGGACATTCTGCTTTTGGATGAACCGACCAACCACCTGGACATGCGGTCCGTGATGTGGCTGGAGTCGTTTTTGGCGAATTTCCAGAACACCGTGATTGTTGTTTCCCACGACCGGCATTTTCTCGACAGGGTCTGTTCCCATATTGCCGATATCGATTTTGGCAAGATCCAGATCTATTCGGGAAATTATTCCTTCTGGCAGCAGGCCAGCCAGTTGGCGATGCAACAGAAAAAGGATCTGAACAAGAAAAATGCGGACAAGATCAAGGAACTCCAGGAGTTCGTCCAGCGTTTCAGTGCCAATGCCTCCAAATCGAAGCAGGCAACCTCGCGGAAAAAACTCATCGAAAAACTGGAACTCGAGGAGCTTCCGTCCAGTTCCCGTCGTTTTCCCTATGTGGCCTTCTCTCCGGAGCGTGAAGTCGGGAACGTGATTCTCAATGTCACCGGTCTCTCCATGAAGATCGAGGGGGAGCAGGTACTCGACAAGTTCGACCTGACCGTCAACAAAGGGGACAGAATCGCGTTTGTCGGGAATATGACTCTGGCCAAAACAACCCTCTTCCGCGTTCTCGCGGGCGAGATCAAACCGGATGCCGGTGAATATCATTGGGGACAGACAATCACTCTCAGCTATTTTCCCAAAGAAAATACCGAGTATTTCAACAGTGACAACAATCTTGTGGAGTGGCTCCGGCAATACTCGACCAATCAGGAAGAGGCCTTTGTCCGCGGTTTCCTGGGGCGGATGCTCTTTTCCGGCGAGGAGGGCTTGAAGAAGGCCCGTGTCCTTTCCGGGGGTGAAAGAGTCCGCTGCATGCTGGCCCGGATGATGCTCTCAGGCGCCAACGCGATGATTCTTGACGAGCCGACTTCGCATCTTGACCTCGAAGCGATTTCTTCCCTCAACACAGGACTCGAGAATTTCCAAGGTGTACTGCTTTTTGCATCCCATGACCACCAGCTTGTCGAATCGGTAGCCAACCGGATCATCGAGTTCACACCCAAGGGCGTGATTGACCGGATGATGGATTTTGACGAGTACATCGAAAGCGAAGAGATCGCGGCATTGCGCAACCAGATGTATGGCCATGCCCAGGATCTGATGCTCTAAAGGGGACAGCTATGGACGGGGCGATCAGCCTGGCTGGCGGGAAAGTACGGGCACTTGTCGGAGACATTACGCGGGTCGAAGTGGATGCCATCGTCAATGCGGCTAATTCCGGGTTGATGGGTGGTGGTGGTGTCGATGGTGCGATCCATGCGGCAGGTGGCCCGGTCGTGACTGACGCCTGTCGGACCCTGCGGATGACCGGGTATCCCGATGGCCTTCCCGTGGGGAGCGCTGTTTCCACTCCTGCAGGCAGGCTTCCCGCAAAGCATGTCATCCATACGGTCGGTCCTGCATGGAAGGGCGGGTCCAACGGGGAGGACGATCTTCTGGCATCGGCCTATCTCGGTTGTCTTGTCCTGGCTGAATCTCTCAAGTGTACAAGCATTGCCTTCCCGGCCATATCGACCGGGATCTATGGTTTCCCGGCGGGCAGAGCGGCCGGAATCGTCCGCCGTGTTCTTGAAGAATTTTTTTCGACCGGGGAACGCAGTCTCCAGGATGTCCGGCTCATATTTTTCAAAACCGGTGATATGGAGGAGTTTGCTGCCGGATTGGAACAGGCATGAGCCGGGGACCGGGGCAACCGGAGGTTGTCAGGATCGGACCATGGTTGGTCAGGTTTTGTCTTGGCCTGGCTCTGGTCCTTGTTCCGGGAATGGCTGCCCGCCAGATCTGGCCTGTTTGGCCTCTGACGCTTTTTCCGGATGTCTCAGGTATTTTTTCATCAGGGACAACCGCGAAACAGGAGTCCGGACAGGGCAGCCAGGAATCTGCGCCATCACGGGCCGTGTCGACCAACCACCCGGTATCTCCGGTCACGAACCAGGTCTTTCTCCGGAACACGGCGGTTGGTCTGACCAATTTCTATGCAGCCCTCGCCGATCTCGAAGCCGGAAAGCGGCGGCATGTCCGAATCCTGCACTATGGCGACTCGATGCTCTGGCACGAGAACACGGCGCGTCGCATCCGGGAACTCCTCCAAAAGCGGTTTGGCGACGGTGGCCGCGGGTTCGTCTACCTGCATCATGGTGATTTTGGCGTCAATCTGGAAGGACATCAGACATCCGGGGACAGTTTTCCGCTCAACACCATTCCCTTTGAGCTTTTCAATCACAAGGAACCGAAGTGGCTGGATGGTCTCGGATTCAGCGGGATGAGCTGGTTTTCTCCCACCCCTGCTGCACTCTCCCGCCAGCGCATGACCGGAACGAAGGGAGCACCTTGGACCGAGGTGGAGCTTTTTTTACGGCCCAGGGGGTATCAAGAAGGGCGGAACCAGAGTGTCGTTGTTTCCGGCACGGTTGTCGGGAGCAATCAAACCTTCACAACCAATCACGTTTTTCCTCTGGCGGACGGTATTCGAGCCCATCGTTTCAGGATTCCCCCGACCCGTGACATCCAGTTTGCCTTTTCTGATCCCCTGACCAATAACGGGCCATCGGCCTGGATTGATGCCCTCCAGCTCGAGACTGGACGTGGTTTGGTCTATAACACGGTCATCCATAAAGGCCGGCACATGGGCTGGATGACCGCGATCACCAGCAATTCCATGCGGGAGGGCTACAGGGCCTGGAAGCCGGATCTTGTGATTATGCAGTTCGGGATTAACGAGTCGGCTTCGATCAACTGGAGATCTTTTGACTATTCCGAGGAATACTATCTCAAACAGATGCGCGAGCTCTATTCCCGTCTGCGGGAGGCTGTTCCCCGGTGTGATGTTCTTGTCCTGCTTCCGTATGAGCGCTTGAAACCGGAAGATGGCCAATTCATCAATTATGCCGAACACGACAGGGTACGGATTCTTCAGCAGCAGGTCGCCGCCGAGTTCGGGTTTGCCTGGTTCGACAGCTGGAATTTTTGGGGTGGGGTGGGGCAGATGCGCCGCCTGATCAAGGCCCGCCTGGCGCACACGGACTACGCCCATCTGACGATGGAGGGTGGGGACCGGATGGCCGAGGGGATCGCCAGTGAACTCCTCGCTGGTTGGGCCAGGGCACAGGGAAAGAATGAAAAGACGGAGTATGGAAAACGGATAACCCATGGACAGGTGGATGCTGGTGATGAGGCGTCGGCCATCATGTTCAACTCGACGGCCTATCTCCTGTTTTTTGTGATTGTATTCCTGATGTCGGCCATGATGTTGCGCTTCGGGATCTTCAGGCTGGTTTTTTTGACGCTGGCCTCCTGGTACTTTTATGCCTCCTGGCAGTTCTGGGCTCTGGGCTTGATGTGGTTTTCCACCATGGTGGACTATCTCGCCGGTATCCAGATCCACCAGGCACGCTTGGCGGGGAGTCGTGCGAAATCGAGCATCTGGATGGCCTTCAGTTTGGTCTGTAATCTTGGGCTGTTGTTTTCTTTCAAGTATCATGATTTCATTGCCGGGCTGGTCAATCCCCTTCTAGAAAAAGCAGCACTTCCCGGGATTCCGCTTTTGGATCTGATCCTTCCGGTCGGGATTTCGTTTTACACCTTCCAGACGCTCTCCTACACGATTGACATCTACCGGGGACAACTCCTGCCCGAGAGGAATTTTTGGCGCTTCTCCCTCTTTGTCTCGTTCTTTCCCCAGCTTGTTGCCGGACCGATTGTGCGGGCCAAGGACTTTCTGCCGGGGTTGCGGGAGCGGGTCCGGCATTTCCGGCCGGACAGCCGGGTCCTCGGGCTGGCTTTCTGGCTGATCGGGACCGGACTGGTCAAGAAATGTCTGGCTGACTGGATCGCCATGAACCATGTGGATAACGTCTTCCAGGAGCCGTCCATGTATACGGCGACCGAGGCGCTCCTGGCGGTCTATGGCTTTGGAGCCCAGATTTTTCTGGATTTTTCAAGTTATACGGCGATGGCGATCGGGAGTGCGCTGATTCTCGGGTTCCATCTGACGGAAAATTTCAACGAACCGTACAAATCGATTTCCATTTCCGATTTTTGGAGGCGTTGGCATATCTCCCTGGGCAGCTGGATCAGGGATTACATCTATATCAGTCTGGGCGGGAACAGGCGACGGGTCTACCTCAATCTTTTCATCACGATGTTTCTGGCCGGGCTCTGGCATGGAGCCGGGATCAATTTCGTCCTCTGGGGTGTCTTTCACGGGCTCTTTTTGATGTTCGAGAGATGGTTCGGATGGCACAAGGTGGAGCGGGATACCCTTCGCCCATGGAAACGGGTCTTGGCCACGTGTGTGATTTTCCATGTCGTGATGCTGGGTTGGCTTCTCTTCCGCTGTCATGACTGGGCCATGTTCGAGGGTATGGTCAACGCGATCCTCTCGGGCGTCTGGGTGGCGCCCAATGTCGGGTTGCCGCTTGTGTTCGCGCTGGCGCTGCCCTTTGTCTGGCACTTCATCCCGACTCAGGCCAAAAACAGGATCAAGCTCCTCTGGACCGGACGGCCGGCTGTTCAACAGGGAGCAGGGGCTGCTCTGCTCTTCCTTGTGGCGACGGCTCTGCGAATCGCCGAAGTGAAATCGTTTATATACTTTCAGTTTTAGGGGGTTCGGGGTCGGAGAGTCCGAGCGGGATTGTCAGGGCGAAGATGGACCCCGTTTTTCCGGATTTCTCGACTGTCAAGGACCCGCCGTGTTCCCGGGCGATACTCCATGAGACCGAGAGCCCCAGACCCGGGCCCTGTCTCCCGGGTTTGGTGGTGAAAAACGGGTCAAAAATCCTCGGAAGAATCGTATCGGGGATGCCGTTTGCGTTGTCTTCGACTTCAAAGCGCACCGCCTCCTTGCCCTCCAGCAGGGTCTTCGCGCAGCGGAGGATGATCCTCCCCTGGATGGCCCGTTTTTTCCGTGCGGCCGTGATGGCATCCCGGGCATTCGTCAGAAGATTGAGGAGTACCTGCTGGATCTGCTGTGACCGGCAGGCCAGTTCGGGCAGGCCGGGTTCGAGCCCGATCTCGAATTCGATGTCATCATGCCGGATGATCTCGCCCGTGAGAGCGGTTACCCCGAAAATCAGACTCTCGATCGGGATCATCCCGGTGACGGGGTAGCGCCCACTGTTGGAGAATGTCATCAATCCCCGGACGATGGCTGCGATCCGTTCTCCCTCGTTGATGATCTCCTGGGCCAAGGTGGCGTCCTGTTCTCCATGGTCTACGATCAATTGGGCGAGATTGATGACGGCCATCAGGGGATTATTGACCTCGTGGGCAATCCCGTCAGCCAGGGTGCCCACGGACGAGAGTCTCTGCTCGTCCCGGAGGCGACCCTCGATCAGGTCGCGCTCATCTTCCCGTCTCTTCTCGTCAGTGAGATCCTCGACGACGGCAATCCCGCCATTGAAACCGGTTTTGTCCGGGAGGGGGGCTATCTTGACGCGGACAAAGATTTCTTTTTTCCCCAGGATGGTGCGATAGTGGCCGAGATAGACGGAGAGCTTACCGGAGAGGGCTTCGATGAAATTCGGGACAATCCGTTGGTCGGGAATCGTTGTGATATCCAGGCCCAAGAGGGTCTCGCGGGTGTTTCCGACGATGGTCGTGAAAGCCGAGTTGACCTCGGTGATCACTCCGAGGGCATTGAAATGGATGATTCCCGTGGGGATGCTTTCGAAGAGTGTCCGGTACGTCCACTCGCTCCGGGCCAGGGCTTCCTCGGCGGCGGTCCGGGCTGTCACATCGATGATGATGGAATAGAGATAGGTTTTTCCGCCATAGCTGATCGGACCGCTGTGGACTTCGACCGAGCGGATCTCGCCGGAAGCGAGTCTGTGCTTGAAGAGGAAATGATTGCGCCGCTCCAGTCTGGCCACCTCCATCTCGGCCTGGATCTCATCGTCCGTCAAGATGTTGATGTCGGTGATGAGCATCCGGATGAGATTTTCGTGAGAGTAGCCGTAAAAGAGCGAGGCGGCCGGATTGGCATCAATGATGCGCATGGTTTCCGGATCGATGACGAACATCGGGGTATGGCGGTTTTCAAAGAGTGACCGGTAGCGGGATTCGCTCTCGCGGTGGGCCTCGGTTGCGGCGTTTTGGGCGAGGTGGGCCGAAAAGAGATCCAGGGCCATCTCGATGGATGACTGGAGGACAAAATCGCCACTGTCCTTGAGGACGTAGCCGTAGCGGGTAATGTTCCGGACCCGGTCGACCATCTCCCGTTCGGAATGGGATGTGTGAAAGACAATGGGGAGCGTCTTTATCTGGAGGATCCTTTTGGCGGCTTCGGTCCCGTCGATTCCCGAGCCGAGGTCGATATCCATCAGAATCAGATCGACCCGGGGCAGGGTCTCCGCCATGGAAACGGCCGAAAGCCCGTCATCAGCGGTTGCGACAGCGTAGCCAAAACGCTCGAGCTTGCGTTTTGTGGCAAGTCTGACGATCGGCTCATCTTCGACAAGGAGGATGGTAATCTGCTGGTGCATGCGGTCTCCACCAGGGACGTTTTCCCGCCGCTATGGACCAGCCGGCAGTATCCAGAATACACCCCGCCGGCGGAGAAAGTCAAATTCTCCCGGCGACGGAAAAGCGTCGGGAGACGCATCTCTGCAATGTGAATCCTGGATAGCCAGCACAATTCTGGAGTATTGTGATATCAAACAGGAATCATCCCTCAATCGGGGAGAACGTGACGGGTGAGCCGGTCGGTCAGGGAGGCGAATTCCAGTTCAAGCCGCCGCAGGGTGTACCGGGTCTCGAGGGCCTGGAGCTTTGTTCTGGCCCAGGCGTCCTGGGCATCGGTCAGATTGTTGAGGGTTGCCCGGCCCTGTGAATAGCGAGTGTAGACAGCGGCCACCCGGCCGGCCGCGGCGGCGCTTGTGTCTTCGGCGATCTTCTCGAGTTGCCGCCAGGTGTTGATCGCCAGCCGGTAGCGACTGAGGGCTGTTCCGGCGTCCAGGACAACACTTTCATACTCCTTTGTCCGGCGCGCAAGCGCGTTTTTGGCGGCTTCGGCGGAATACTCATCGGAAGAATGCTGGAGAGGCATCGAGAACACAAGCCCCGCAAAGAAGGTATTTCCGGCCATGGAAGAAAAGGCACGATCGAGGCTGGAATCCGAAGCGGTCTTGGTTCCCTTGATGGAGAGGGTCAGATCGGGAAGGACCGCGTCCCGGGCGATTCCGGCTTCTTCGCGGGCCTGTTCGAGGGAGAGCCTGGCAATCTGGACAATCCGGAAGCCGGATATGCTGTTTGTGGGGCCCGTTTTTGAAACACTGAGTACGAGGGCATCCGGCTTGAGGGCCGGGAGGCTGGTGTCCGGGGTATGGAGAAACCGGATATTCGTATTTCCGTCCGGCCGAACCCCGATCCGCGCCAGGATACCGAGCCCGAGTTCATTGGCTGTCTGGTTGGCGCTGAGCAGGCTGGACTGGTAGCCAAGCCAGTTTTGACGGGCCAGCATGATGTCCGATTGGTCGGCGATGCCCAGGTTGGCACGCCGCAGGACCTGGTTGTAATACTGGCCGGCTCGTTCAAAAAAACCCTGGTACATGGCCGCTTTTTCGCTGGCAAGAGCCCATGCGTAGTACTCCTGGGCGAGGCTCTGGATGAGGAGTTCGACGGCTTCCTCCTCGCTTCTGTCAATGATGGAAAGCCCGAGCTGCATTTTTTTGAGACTGGCCCGGTCGGCTGAACCGAGGGCGTTTCTGATCAGGGGGATGCTCAGGGAGAGCCCGACCCAAGGCGTGGCGACGGTTGTACTGCTTCCATCCGTATCGCTGGTGGAGGTCGTTCCGTGGCCAAGACTGACTCCGGCGGTGAGACCACCCAAATCGGGAAAGGTTTTTGTCAGGCCGCTCTCCATGGTCCAGCGTGTGGATTGGTTGGCCGATATCGCCCCGCCGCTGTAGACAGGATCCGTCAGAGTCAAACCGGTTGATGCCGTCAGGAGGAGTTCCTGGATGGCGAGCGTCTTCATGGCAAGATTCCGCTGCTCCCGCCAGGTCTCCCGGAGTTTTCCCATCGCGGGGTGGTTTTCAAGCGCACGTTCGACAAAGGTTTGCAGCGAGAGCCTTGCAGCCGTGGCCTGTGCATTGGTTTCTTTGTGCTGAACAATCTCGGCACCAAGGAGCGCCGTGACGGGCGTCGAGAGCAGGGTGCAGACGGTGCTGCCGATCAGGAGGAGTTTCTTCATGACGGTCTTACCTCGATTTCTTGCGCGGTTTGCTGCCTTGGTCCAAAGACGTGGCGGGTGCATCCTCAGGAAGCGGCCCGGTAACGGGCGCCGGTGCGGCATCCTTGAGGAAGGTGTAGATGGTCGGGATCAGGATGAGGGTGATCAGTGTCCCGAAGAGGAGTCCCCAGGAGAGGGCGAGCATCATCTGGGCCAGCATGGCATCGTATCCGGCGACACCATAGGCGGTCGGCATCAGACCCGCCACCGTGGTCAGGGTGGTGAGCATGACGGCCCTCAGGCGCGTGCCCGAGATATTGGCAATCCGCTCGAACTTCGACTTCCCCCAACCGTCTTCGCGGATGGAACGGTCCAGTTTGTCGATCATGACGATGGAATCGTTGATGACGACGCCGGCCAGACCGAGGGCCCCGATGGCGGCAAAGAGTCCGAATTGTTCGATTCCGTGAATCCAGAAGGTGAAGATGATGCCGACCAGTCCGAAGGGGATGGTCATCATCACGATGGCCGGTCGGAGGGCTGAATTGAAGATCAGCGCGAGAATCACGAAGATCAGGAAGAGAACGAGTATTGTGGCGGTTGCCAGATCCCCGCTTGACTCACGGGTGTCCTTGATCTCGCCGCTGAAGCTGAAGACGACGCCAGGATACTGCTGCTGGATTTTTGGAAAAATACGCTCTTCGAGCCAGCTGGCAACCTCGATCGGGGTCATTGGTTCGGGTCGGACGCGTGTTTTCCGGATGCGGTTGGTCGACGCGGCTGCTTCTCCCGGAAGTCCCGGGTTGCGGTCTGTCACGGACAACTTGTCGGCAGTATGGTCTTTGGGGATGGTGTTGGTTGCCGGCTTTTTCCGTGGTCGGCGGGTCTGGGTATCGGATTTGCCGTCGTCGATGTCGGCGTAGACCATGGTGGTGCGCTTGTGGTGGATCCGGGTGATCGAGGACGGGGCGAGGACACGTTCATACGAGACAAGCCGCGAGAGCGGGATCAGGTAGTCTCCGCTGTTCTGGATCGGGTTTTGTAACAGGAAGTCGATGGCCTGTTTGTAGTTGCCGTCGACGGAGACTCTGATATCCACTTCCTCGTCACCGGAATTGATTTCATCCACAATAGTCCCCTCAAGGACCGTGCGCATCGCGGTTGCGAGTTCTGACGGATTGACACCAAGGCGGGTGACGAGTTCCCTGTTGAAGCCGATCCGGTATTCGGGATTTCGGATCGGTTCGTCGACTTCGGCATTGCGCAGACCGGGGAGTCTGGCCAGGGCATCCCTGACGGCTTCGGCCGCCTTCTTGCGGATCGCGTCATCGTTTTCGCGGACCTCCACCTCGATGGCGCTCCCGGACCCGGAACCGAAACGGCCTGCCGTGACTGTGACGCGTTCGAGATCGGGAATTTTCATGACTTGCTCCCGCCACTGGCGCATCAGGGCCTCGGTGCTTTTTGTCCTGTTTTCGCGCTCCTTGAGTTCGATGACGATTGCGAAGGAAGATTGGTCGGCAGCGCCACCCCGGCGGCTCTGGGCGATGACGGAGCGATACCCGACGACGTTTGCCGGGCGTTCCGTGTTGACGAGGTTTTCGATACTCCGGACAAGAACCTCAGTTTGTTTCTTGCTTGAGCCTTGGGGCGCAAATCCGGAGATGTTGAGTTCGTTGGATTCCTCGTCGGGAAAGAGGACGAATTTGAACTGGCTGGAAAAGACCAGGCCGGCCGTGACCAGGAGGGCGATGAAAAACGCGGTGACGATGATCCGGTGGTGGAGGAGATGTTCGAGGATCCGGGCGTACCATTGTTCGACCTTGACAAACCAGTGCGCCTTCAACTCCTTCTCGCCGTTTGCCGGATCCTGCTGGACGGAGAGTGTTCGCCGAAAAAAGCCAAGACGCGAAACAAACCTCATGAAAGGCTTTGGCAGATGCATCCCGAGATGGGCTGGCAGGACAAAGATGGATTCGAAAAACGAGGCAAAAAGCATGACGGCGATCACGGGAGGGATAAAGACCAGCATCTGGCTGTAACGGCCCGAAAAAAAGAACAGGGGGACAAAGGCCACAACGGTCGTGGCGATGCTGCCAAAGACAGGAAGGACCATTTCCCTGGTGCCGAGGATGCAGGCGTCCTCCTGTCTGATACCTGCCGAGCGCAGGCGGGCGATGTTTTCGGCGACGACAATCGCGTCATCAACGATCATGCCCATCACGATGATGATGGCAGCCAGGGTGATGTTGTTGACGGTGTAGCCCATCAAGGGAAAGGCGATCATGGTGACGAAAAACGTGAACGGAATTCCCATGGCCACCCAGAAGGCCGAGGTGGCGTCCATGAACAGGAAGAGAAACACGAGGATCAGAATGAAGCCGAGGATGCCGTTTCCGACGATCAGGGAGAGTCTGTTGCGCACCCCGGAGGACCCGTCATCCAGAAGCTGGATCCGGGCCGGTGTGTTGGCGAGGACATCCCGTTCGTAGCGTGCGATAAAGGCACGCACGGCATCGGTGGTCTGCAGGATATCGCTTGAGGCCGTTTTCCGGATATTGAGGGTGACCGCCTCGTGACCGTTGACCTTGCGGATGGATGTGTTTTTTTCAAATCCCGGCCGGATTGTTGCAAGATCGGAAAGAAAAATGGCCGGGGAATCAAAGCTGGCCCGGATGACGAGATTGGAGAGTTTGGCAACCGTATCGAGTTCTGCAACAACACTGACCTTGGTGTCGAGGGTGTCATCCAGCCCGCCGGCCGGGACACGGAGATTGTGTTTTTTTAATACTGCAATCACTTCGCTGGTGGAGATGTTGTACTCGCGGAGCCGGTCCGTGTTGAGGAGGATCTGGAGTTCGTTTTTGTAATACCCGGACATGGAGACTTCGCTGACCTGGGTCAGGCCGCCCAACTGGTCCGAGAGATCGTAGGCATACTTTTGGAGGGCTGCCCGGGAGGTTCGATCAAGAGTGTGATGGTTTGTCAGATAGACGGCTACATCGAGGACCGCCCTGCGGGTGGTTTTGAACTGGCGGACCGAGGGTGGGTCACGGACTTCAGCAGGGAGTTTGACGGATGCGGTCTGGTTGCGGATATCGTTGAGGGCTTCGTCCATGGCATCGTATCCGGGAATGAATTCGATCCGGATGGTACTGGAGCCGATGGTGGACGTACTCTGGAGGCGGTAGATGCCGTCGATGCTCTTGAGCTTTTCTTCGAGGCGTTTGGTGACGAGCTGCTCGACATCTTCGGGGGCTGCACCGGGGTAGGCCGTCCTGATGGTGATGAAGTTGAGTTCGTAGTTTGGTGTCTCTTCCTTGCCGGTTTTTTCCCAGGCAAAGACAGCGGCGAGAATGACCCCGATAGTCATGCAGTTGGCCAACATATGCCGGGTGGCAAAGTAACGGATCATCTTTTCGAGCATGGGTGGACTCTCTCAATCATGGACTTGCACCCATTCAATCTAGCATGGAAATGTGTAGAAACTGTGGAGGGTTCTGCGAAAAAACCGTCGTCACCGGCCGCCGAGTGAAGAAAGATATTACAAAATTGTTATGCGAATCCGGGATTCATCCGCAGAATTTGCAATCTTGTGGTGCGACTCGGGAATAGCATCAAATTTTCATGTTTTCCGTCATGCGTATACTCCTCGGATTTGGGCTGCTCCCGGAGTCCCATCATTGTATTGTGATGATGGTATCGATACTCCCGGAGTCGCATGACAGAAACGTAATGCCATTTTTTGGCCGGCTGGAGATGCATCACGGGGCACCCGTGCCGGATGCCCCTTGTTTGGACAGAAAACGGATTCGTTTTGGTAGTCGGCTCAGAGAGTATGCAGGTACATCACCATGCCCGATCCGTCGGCTTTGGCATAGACGATCTTGAGCTTGCCATTGTCGTAGAACATGGTTGGATTGCGGATGCCTGTGCCGTAATTGGCCTTGATCGTTGTCCAGCTTGATCCGTCGAACTGCATGATGAAGCCGTTGTCCAAGCTGTCGGTGGCCGTCACAAAGACCTTTCCACCACCCACACAGATGGCCCCTTTGTAGAGGGAGTGCGTGTCTGTATTGGGGGCAATTTCGCCACCAACCTGGGTACCAGAGGTCTGTCCGGTGGCCGACGTTTTGTAGACAACCGGGCTGAATTGGGCCGAGCCGACAAGGGACCAGCTTCCATCGT
>Ga0116158_10001501_pt1 | contig 21203 bp, 23 predicted proteins | sample AD_UKC052_MetaG_FD_89883 | JGI IMG/M metagenome (GOLD analysis project Ga0116158, IMG submission 89883) | Active sludge microbial communities of municipal wastewater-treating anaerobic digesters from USA - AD_UKC052_MetaG | ecosystem: Engineered > Bioreactor > Anaerobic > Digestate | place: USA... | reverse complement strand
GAGATCATCTCGATGGCGCAGCAGGCCAGCCCGAAGGTCAAAGGCCAGAGGGAATTCTTCCTCGCCCAGTTCACCACCTCTTCCAGATTGGCCGTGACAAGAGTTGCGTCCGCAAACCGCGCTATTCCCAATTCAGATCCCCCTTCCACCAGACAAAGAAAAAAGCCGCCAGCAGCACGGCGATAAATACGAATATTTCGACCAGTCCGAACACGCCGAGTTCACGGACGATCAAGGCCCAAAGGAAAAGAAACACGATTTCAATGTCGAAGACGACAAACAGCAGGGCCGTTTTATAGAAGCGGATGGAAAACAGGCTGTTGGGCTTCTCCTCGGGCGGCATGCCGCACTCATAGGGGACATCCTTGGCCGCCGTCAGGGGCTTGCCGCCCAAAACCCGCGAGACGGCTACGATCGTCAGCGCCGATCCCGCCGCCAAAGCCATAAAGATAATCACCGCCAGGGTGGACATAAAACACTCCTTCCGAAAGGTTCCTCAGGTATCAGCAACAGCCGTGCCGCCGGACCGAAAAAAACCGGCGATCACGCCGGCCGAAAGCGGATTATCCTCGCAGATTGACGGTTATTCCAAAGGATTATTTTTTTCGGAAAAATCTAAAAGGGGGCGATAGGGCGAAATTTGAGGTGGATAAAAGCGCCGTGACGGCGCCGGGCTTATTTCAAAATGAAATACGATGTGCGGATAGCGAACACAACTTAGGGCACGGAGCTGAAGTCCTTTTCGGTTAGCTTCAGCTTTCTCCAGAGGGTCGTATAGCCGATGCCGAGCTTCCGGGCGACGAGCTTCTGGTTGTAGTTGTATTTCTTCATAACCTTCAGGAGATAGCGACGCTCCATTTCCTGGAGGGTGATGGTATCGTCGTCAGGATGCCCCGTCTCGAGCTTGCGGTAGTGCTCACAGGCGAGGGGGAAGTCCTCCCGCTGGAGGACCTTGTGACCGGAGAGGACGACGGCCCGCTCGATGCTGTTTCTCAGTTCCCGGACGTTCCCGGGCCAGGGGTAAGCAGCGAGGATCGTCATGGCCTCGTCGGCAACGCCCCTCACATCCTTTTTCAGGCGCTCATTGATCTCCTGGAGGAAGTAGCCTATCAAGGTTGGAATATCCTCCCGGCGCTCCCGCAAAGGGGGAATGAAGATATCGATGACGCTCAGGCGGTAGTAAAGATCTTCCCGGAAGGCCCCCTCCTTTACCAGGCGGCCGAGGTCCCTGTTCGTGGCCGCCACGATACGGACATCTACGGAACGATTGGTGTTTTCTCCCACCCGGCGGATTTCCTTCTCCTGAATCACCCGGAGGATCTTTGTTTGGAACTGGGGGGTCGTATCGCCGATCTCATCCATAAACAGGGTCCCGCCGTTTGCCTCTTCGATGAGCCCCCGGCGATGCTGAGCGGCCCCCGTGAAGGCCCCCCGGGCATAGCCAAAAAGTTCGCTCTCCAGAATCTCGTTCGGGATGGCCGCACAGTTGATGGCGACAAATTCCTTGTCTTTTCTTGTTTGACTGTGATCGTGGATGATCCTGGCAATGAGCTCCTTGCCCGTGCCGCTTTCCCCCCGGATCAAAATACCCGTGTCGAAATCCGTCACCTTCAGGGCCGTCTGCACCACCGTTTCCATGCTCCGGGACACCCCTACCACCTTGCCCACCCGGTAGCAGTAGGGTTCGTTGACCCGGCGGAGAGACATCATGTCATGGCCCCGCCGCTGGGCGGCCTCCTGGATGATATCGAGAAATGCCTTGTTGGCAACGGGTTTCATGACGTAATTGCAGGCCCCCATCCGAATGGTCTTCACCACGCAGTCAATGGCGCCGAAGGATGTGGCAATGACGACGTTCAGCCAGGGATAATGGGCCTTGATCCAATGGAGAATCCCCGTACACATGCAATCGGGCTCGCACAGGTCCGTGACGACGAGGTCGTAGGCTTTTGCCTCCATGAGTTTCATCGCCTCCACCTCCGTGGCGGCCTCGTCGATCTCGTACCCTTCGCTCCTCAGAAATTCGGCGAGGGAGGTCCGATGATCCTCATAACTGTCGATGATAAGAATGGCCTTCAAATATCCCCGTTTCCTTTTCCCTTTGATCCAACAAACCCGTTATTTGCTTTGCGGCAAGAAATCGGCAGTAAACCTCATTGACGGTTAAGTTGTCAAGCTCCAGGTGAAAACGGGGCGGCAGCAACTGCGCCTGAGCAACTCTGCCGGCAAGAATAAAGGCGGTAAATGATAATTTTGGAGGTAATTTATCCCGTCGGTCCTCTTCTTATCAAGCAATCAGCGATTTTCACCGATGACATAGAAGTTTTTCCGGTGAGCCGATTCAAACATCCTGTCCTCATCTTGATTATCGGGTATCTCTTGCCGGGGCCGCATGTTTGGGCTAAATATCTATTGCATCCCGGTGACAAGGGCATTATAAGGAAAAACCACCCGCCATCTTGCCCCTGAGACGCACACTTTTTTTGGCCAAAGGAATCGCTCATGAAACAGATATTGAGCCTTACCGGGAGATTTCTCTATTTCCTGATGGGTTGGCATTTTGAACCTCTCCCTCCGTATTTTGCCTCCAAGCATGTGATCATAGGCTTTCCCCATACGTCAAACATGGATGCAATCAGGGCGTTTATCGGTTACCGGATAATTAAACGCACCGGTCACATCATGGTAAAGAAGGAATGGTTCTTCTGGCCCATGTCTGTTGTTCTTAAAATCGTCGGCGGCATTCCGATCAATCGTAACTCCCCCCAGGGCGCCGTGGAACAGATGGCGGAAATTTTCAAGGCAAATAATGAATTTCTTCTGGCAATCGTGCCGGAGGGGACGCGCAAAAAAGTGAAGACCATCAAGACGGGTTTCTGGCACATTGCCAAGGCCGCCGATGTTTCCATAATCTGCTGGTTTTTAGACAATGAGCACAAAAGAGCCCGATGGTTGGGCGAGGTTGTTCCGGGGGAAGATATGATGGATGACTTGATCCGGATACGGGACATATACGAAAAAGCGGGATATCGATTCCCCCTGGAGGTTGCTTCACCAACGCCGGTTACGGGGCAAACCCGCTAATATCCATGGCGGCAATGCCGAAGATGCCGTCCAATTTTCTTTCGGAGGACAAACCAATGAGATTTTTTTTCGCATTGTTTTTTTTCGCATCCATCATTTTCTTCGGCTCCTTTGGCCATGCCCAGACCATGATGGAGATGAAGGAGGAAGCGGGGGTGAAATACAAGCAGGCCGATGGGGAGATGAACCGAATCTATAAGCTGGCCAGGGAGGCCTGTGACAGCGCCGGTAAAGAAAGACTGAAAAAGGCGCAACTGGCATGGATCAAATATCGGGACCTCTGCTGCGAGGCCGAAGCGTCGATTTATGAAGGCGGGTCGCTGTACGGGTTGGCATATACGAACTGCATGATAGCTTTGACCAAAGAGCGAACCGGCCGCTTGAGGGTTTATGATGTAGAAAGTTCGTGGAAATGAGGGGAGGAAATAAAATGACGATACGGCTGATGAAAGAAGGAGGGACAATGAAAAAACGTGAAGGCATGGAAATAACAGCAATTTTCATGGTTTTATTCCTGACGTCGCTCTTCGTTTTCTGCCCGATAAATGTCGTGGCGAAAACCCCTATGGATCAAGACCTGATTTATTTGACCGAACAGTATCCTCCCTTTAACTATGAGGAAAAAGGACTAATCCAGGGTATCACCGTCGATCTGCTGGAGGAAATATGGAAAAAGAACAAGCTCGGACTTTCCCGTGAACAAATACGACTGCGTAGCTGGACCGCCGGTTACCAGGCTGCCTTGAAAAAGAAGAATACCGTGCTTTTTTCTATGACCAGAATACCGGAGCGGGAAAAACTCTTCCAATGGGCCGGACCTATTGCACCCACCAAAGTTACCGTCATTGCCAGGAAAGACAGTAGCGTAAGAATGGAAAAAATCAGTGATTTAAGACGTTACAGAATTGCCGTTATTCGGGATGACATTGGTGAGCAGATATTGGTTAAACGGGGGATCAAGCGCAAAGCGATCATCGTGAAAGAGAAAGCCCAAGACATCATCCGCCTGATGGAAGAGGGCGCCATTGACGCCTGGGTTTATGAGGAAACGGCAGGACTGTGGCTCATTAAGCATATGGCGGCCAATCCGGCCAATTATGAGAGTGTTTGCCCTCTCTATGAAGGAGAACTCTACTTCGCCTTTAACCGGAAAACCCCCAAGGCGGCGGTTCAATCTTTCCAGCAGTCTTTAGACGACTTGAAAAAAGAAAAAACAAGAGATGGTTTTAGCGTTTATGAAAGAATATTCGATAATTATCTTAAGCCACGTTATGTCATGGACGTCATTACAAACGAACAGGCAACGCGCAGAGTAGAGGAAACCGCCGCCGATCTCGCCATTGACGTTTCCGGGACCATAAAGAAGATCAATGCGGGAGAGCATCCTTACCGCGATAAGGATAATCGCGCTCTTTATGTCTTTATATACGATACGGACGGAACGATGATCGCCCATGGCGACAATATCAAACTCGTGGGCAAGAACTTCAAGGGCAAGACGGACGTGAACGGGAAGGCGTTCCGGGATGAAATCCTCGCCAAGGCGATACAAAACGGGAGCGGTTGGGAGGACTATGTCTATACCAATCCCGGCGAAAGCGGTTTGTATTATAAAACCACCTACTTCAAGCTGGTGAAGGGAAGTGACGGCAAGGATTATATCGTCTGTTGCGGGAAATTCAAAGACAAGCCCTGAAATATCAGGGAGATAATCGTTATTCGGAAGAGAAGGAGGGAAGGCAATATTATGGAAGGAAAAGAAAAGAAGGTCCTCGAAGCGATGAAAAAGGAAGGGAAGCCCTTGCGACCTGGCGACATCGCCAAGAAAGCCGCAATGGACAAGGACGAAGTTGCCAAGATCATCGACAAGCTGAAGAAGGAAGGCAAGGTGTCCTCGCCGAAGCGATGTTTCTACGCGCCGGCGGATTGAGGCAAACCCATGAAGCTGCGCACCGGATCTATGGCGCCGGAATTCTCGGCAACGGATATGGAAGGAAAAGAAGTCTCCCTTTCCGGCTTGAGGCAGGGGGGGGCTGTAGCCCTTGTTTTCCTCAGGGGCTTCAGTTGACCATTTGCCAGAAGGCATCTGGGTCAGATGAAAAAGGATTATCAGGGATTCAGAGACAGAAAGGCCACTATCGCGGTGATTGCCCCTCATGGAAGCGAGAAGGTCAGGAGCTACTGGCATAAAGAAAGCCTGCCCTTTATCGGCATCCCTGATCCGGATGGCAGACTGGGACAACTCTACGGCCAGGAATGGAGCCTGGTCAAGCTGGGACGCATGCCGGCATTATTCATCGTTGATCAGAAAGGCGCCGTTGTTTTTTCTTCATATGCAAAGAATATGGCCGACATTCCTGAAAACGAGCAGCTATGGCAATTGCTGGAAAGGAATGCTCAATAAGGAAGTGCCATCCGTCGTCTTAAAAAATCATTTTTGCTCAATTTTCTGAGCATTTCAAGCGATTGTCAGCTAAAGCTCCGCCGATGGCAGGATGGCTTTGCTGTCTCCAAGTACCGCCGGGAGAGGCGGGGAGGAAATCATTATATCTTGCTTTTTATCAATATAAACAAATGGTTGAACGCTATTGACCATCATGAAGGCAGGCCGTTTTCCGTTGTTTTTTACCACCAGGACAAGTCGCAATCTGACGCTGCCGGTAGCCGGCGACAGGACAAAAACCCCTCTTTTCGGAAGACAAATATCTCGCAATGTCTCTAATTGCTCAATAATTTCATGCTATTAACAGATATTACCGCGATAATAATTTTTCCCGGATGTTTGCGATGACACTCATGGAGGAATCACCCCAATATTTCCAACATCTCGGCCACGACCTTGATACTACCTTCGTCTTCACAGGTCGGCACGATGGGCTCGAAATCCAGGTTAACCGGCTTGAGCAAAACGTTTACATGCCGCCAGGTTCCATCTTCGGAAGCTGCCTTTTCGCTCTCGTAGCGCTTGACCGTGAAACGCTGGACCGTTTCCGGGTCGGCTGTGTCCCGTAGAAGAACAACCACCGTCCTGCCTTGGCGAGTCCCTTCAACCGGTGATCCAAAGAGGCAATAGGCGCCATCGGGAATTATCGGTTCCATAGACTTGCCTACCACCTGAGCCACAAACATTCCTTTCCTTATCTTTCCCGCAGGGCGTCTCTTATATCGCCGGCATCGAGATAACAGGCCAGCCGCCGGAAATGGCGAGTCATAGCGCCTTCATCAGCAAGGTCGCTCACGGCGATTTCGATCACTTCATAGCCATTATCACGCAGCCAAGTCCTAATGCGCTGATCATGTTCCGCCGTTGCCGCATTCCCGTGGAGATGGCCGCTCAAGCCGTCAAGATAGATGCACACGCCTTCATTCTCCTCGTGGTGCGGTGCATGGTAGATGAGATCCGGCGTCGTCGTGCCGATAGCGCGGTCAAGGCGGATCTGCCGCCCTCGAATCCCTTCTTCAAAACCGGCCGCCAGCAGAAGATGCCCTATCCGCCGTTCCGCTTCATTGACCGGGTGGGTTCCTTCTTCCGGCGCCTTTGACGGTTGCTTGGCCGGGATTTCATGGTTCAATGTCAGTCGTGTCCCTCATGCCGTAAGTCGCTCCCGTGCGGCTTGACGATCGAGATATTTGTGGTAGTAGCCATTGCGGAAGGTCTGGAGGCAATCGATGCAAGATTTTTCGCAGGCCGCCGGACATTGTTCGACAAGCTCTTGCGCGACCGCGGCGATCTCCTCAAATCGTTCGCAGATCTGATCGAGAAGCCCTGAGCCGCCGGGCATGGGATCCCACAAGAGGGCATCCACTTCGTCGCGATCCACATGTCCGATGACCAGGATCTGCCGGTCATCAAGATTCATGTCCATTATGCGGGCGGCAGCGAAGCGCAGCGTCTCAAGCACGCTGTAGGCTATTGTTTTGTCCGGACAGGCCGGCACAGACAAGGACATCCGCTACCACGTCGGCGTAGAAGCCAACGGGGGAAATCGGTTTCCCTCAGCGTTCCTGGTGGGTCTGTTCAAAATGTTTGCGCTGTCGGTCCGATGAGAGAGGCGAAATACTCTGACCGTAGACCCGGCAAACAGGATAGCCGAACCTTTCGAATCGGTCGATGGCGGTAGAAGCGCCGACATTAACCATACGCAGCCGCACGCCACGACGATGATGCAGGGCCTGCGAGCCCCATTGGTATGCCCGCCCGCCGTTGTGCCGGTCACGTTCCAGCCCGAACACGGCCACCCCCATCTGAAATCACAACTCTTCCTATGCGAACATGCCAGGGCGGGGAACTTAAGCGGTTTCGGCGGCTTTCATTGCAGAAGGGTTTCCGTGAAGATCATCCGTCTTCTCCAAAGGCAACTATATTTCTGCATGAACCAATACATTATTTGCTCTGGTAATACAAGCAGTTAACGAAAATACTTTCTGCCATGCAGCGACGGCTTGCGCAGGTTGGCATTCATGTATAGAGCTGTCCGGCGCTTATTCTTGGAGATGGTGCGGCAGCCAGCCGATGCATGGCATGGCATCGACGGGAAGAAGTCGTCCGAAATTCTTGCCCCGTCCTGACTCCTCCTCCAGAGAGGCCCGCGGGGAGAGGAGCTCTTGATCCTCCAGACGTTCCCAGTCGATACCCCCGGGATCGACCAGGCAGGCCTCCAGGTAGCACCGCCGGGCTACCTCCCGTTCGCCCCGGCGGAGGTAGACGTCGCCCAGATAGGAATAAATAGCCGCGTTATTCGACGTCGTGGCAAGGCAGGACTGAAGGGAGACGATAGCCCGGTCCCAGTCCTCCGCTTGGGCGAAGCGCAGCTCCTTGAGATCGGCGATTCCGCAATTCCGCTCCAAATATTCAACATCAAAAAGATAACCTTGATCCGTCACCATGAACATTTCCTTCCTTGCCGCAAGCCTCGAGCCGGCGGCATATCTTGCCCCGCCTAAAGCATCTTGTGGAGGAGTTGGACCGAATCTGCCAAATCCTCCGGCGTATTTTTCTGGACATATTCACCCATGACCCTTAAAGTGGAAACACTCCGCCTGCCGCGGTGGGCGCCGCCGGGGCCGGAGATATTCTCGCGAGGGGAGGAGGGGGCGATGAAGGTCCTTGTCGTACAGGCCCAACCGGCGGATAGGGAACATCTGGTCAGGATCGTCAAGGACCATGGCGGCGAGGCCGTCGCGGCGGTGGACGGCATGACCGGTTTGGAAGCGGCGGCGGCCCATCGTCCCGATCTGATCATCTCCGGGGCCCTCATGCTCCGCATGGACGGCTTCCATATGCTCAAGCACCTCAAGGCGCAAAAGGAACTGGCGGCGATCCCCTTCATCTTCTACGCCGTTCCCTATACGGGAAATCGGGAGGTGGAGCTGGCCTATGCCCTCGGCGCCGACGCCTATATCATCAAAAAACGTCCCCTGGTGGATATCTGGCCCGAGGTGGAGGCGGTCCTTCGCAGCCCACGGATCGACGGCGCCGCCCGGGGAGCCGGGGAGACAGCCGGGGCCGACGAAGGACTGCTGACCGGTTATGCCCTCAGCGTCGTCAAGGAGTTGGAAGACCGGATCGCATTTCTGGAAAAGGCCAAGGCGGAGATCGAACAGAGCGAAAACCTCTACCGGGTCGTGGTGGAAAACGTCAGCGACGTCATCTGGATGATGGACATGACCTTTCGCTTCGTCTATATCAGTCCCGCCAGCGCCCGCATGCTCCAATGCAGCATGGCCGAGGCGATGGATCAGGCCATCGATTCGCTCTTCACCCCCGAGTCCCTCCAACTGATGGAGGCCATCCTCGCAGAGGAACTGGCCGCGGACGCACAGTTCAGCAAGGACCTGCTGCGGTCGCGGCTCCTCATCGTGGAGTTGCGGCGGCGCAACGGCACGACGTTTTTTGCCGAGGTCCGGGTCACCTTCCTCCGCGATCCCGAAGGCCGGGCCATCGGCATGGTGGGTGTGACCAGGGACATCAGCGACCGGGAGGAGGAACTGAACCGTCAGCCGAGGATCATCACCGAGGTCTGACTCGGGAGGCTGTTGAATCCCACACGGAAATGGGGCAATTTGACAGACCCATCCCCACCTTGGACCCCTAAAAGGGGAGGAAATTAATTATTCAATAAGTCAAGCACATAGGAGCGCATTTAAGGTGATAGATGTATCTCCGGAAGGCCCCTCATCGGACCCCGTTGCCGTCCCGGATTCAAACTACGCAGCTTTTTCGGTTTGTGTTGAGGACGGCGTCGGTCTGCGGGTCATGACTTGGTGGCCGAAACAACCCATAAGCGACAATCCCATCATCTTTGTGGCCGGATGGGTGTCCGCCGTAACCGGATGGGCGCCTCTGCTGAAAGTCATGGCGGCCCGAAGGCCCTTCTTTTTATATATAAATTTTCATGCCGGTGCGGCACCCGCGAAGGATAAAAATGGTTTTTAACATCCCTATCGAACTTCTGGCCAAGGCAGCAGCGTTTATTTTCTGACTAACTCGTGAAAAAAGATCAGCCCTTATTAAGAAAAAGAACTTGCAGACGGCGGATTTCAGCATTGCCCGCATGGCGGAAGACCTGATCAGCGTGTGCCCCCAATTGGGCATCTCGTCGCCGTGCGCAACGGCAATCGGCAGCTCTCTCGGGGCGACCGCCCTGCTGGAAGCCCTGAAAGGGGGAAGGCTGACGGCAGGGGCGGCCTTTTTAATCGCCCCCAACAGTGATTTCAAGGCGCCGTGGTATCTGCAGTGGATGTTGTTTCTGCCGGAGTTTCTTTATCACGGCCTCAAGTATTTTATTCTCTGGTATATAAAGACCTTCAAGGTCGATGTCAAAAATGAGCCGGAACAGATGCTCCGTTACCAAGAAACTCTGCATGCGGCCCATCCCCGGAGAATCAAGCTCTCGGCCAAGGCGGCCATTTATATGAACTATGAGGTTTGGCCGCACTTGGACAGCGTGCAAATACCCGTAGCCTTGGCTTACGCCCCTACGGATACCCTTCATTCCGCCGCGAATATTCAGCGCATTGCGGACCGGCTGCCCCAGGCAACCATCATTGTCTGCCCGTCGAAAAGATACATGCACAGTGCAGAGGTGGTGCAGGATATCGAGGATTTTATCCTCAGGTCGGAGCCGCAAGGGACCTGACGGACAGCGACGGATTGCGGAAGGACATTGAGGAGACGATTACATGGCGGCGGCAGGGAAAAACTACGGCGGGCTGGGAATATCGCTTCTTTTCTGCACCGTTGTCCTGCTTTTTTTTGCGCCGGCCATTCATGGCGCAACCATTTCTACACCGGCGGGCGATTCCGCCGACCTTACCGTTTGGCCGAACAGGGTAAGCCGCGCTAACAGCGATCAATGGTTGGCCAAGCATCACGATTCGATTCGCCTGATGAAGCCGCGCCTGCTGGTACTGAATTTTTCCAACCGGGCACGGCGCGATTCTCTCGATCGGATGCTCGACGCCCTTATTGTAGCTTTTGCCGAAGGCAGCCGCTATCACGGTTATAAGAATCCCAAGGCGCCGGTCTTTCTCCAGTATTCGCTATTCAAGTTCATCGACCTGCGAGATAGGACGGCCGGGGGGAACAATTCCGCATATCTTCCCATCAAACCGGGTATGCACAACGGCTTCAATCTCGACTACAACCGTTTTTTCAGCGAGGAATTCGCCCGCCATTACGGAGTCGTCGATCCGAAAAACCCGTCCCGCTTCCTTCGCCTCGCGGAACTTGTCGAACAGGGCTACGTGCACGAACTCTGGTTTTTTGTTGAACATGACCAGGATTTTCGCGCCTATGAAGTGGTGGAAGAAAAACCATGCTACGACCATAAGTTTCGCCGCCTCGGGAATCAATGGGTACAGGCGGGCAACGGCGGTGACAGCGAGCAGAAATGGACGGGCCGCAGCTTGCGGATAGGATTCATCAATGCCTCACGGGGCATCGGCTGCTACCTCGAAAGTCTCAGCCATGGCATCGAGGGGATGGCGAAATCAGGGGCGATTCCCTATTTCACCCGATATTTCACCGACTATGCCGATATGAACATAAACCGGCGCTATCCACAGTTTCCGTGGGTTTCCTTCTATGCCCTCAGCCCCGCAGACCGGATCGCTTTTCCCAATCCCCACACCGCCATCGTTTCCCGCGACGGTGTCAAAATCACTCTGGACAACTACGTTGCCCACGGCGGCAACGTCCATTTCCTTCCCAACGGCCGCTTTCATTACGACCTCCAGGGCGAGGGCAGCGTAATGTCAACGATAGAAGACTGGCGCATCGGCAGCGGTCCGGGCGGACGCGACCTTGCCCGGCCCTGGAGCAGCTCGGCCTTTGCCCCCTACCGCAAACTCGCGCCGGACTGCATGGGGCCCTGGCTTATCTATTGGCGGCAGAACTTTCCCGGGCTGGATAACAAGCAACGGGACGCGGAGGGCAAGGCCATGAAAAACTGGTGGCCCTTCCTGTTTTACTGACAAAGGAGCTTCCTTGGCCGTTTTCCCCTTGCGCAGATAATTCCCTGCCCCGAGGCGCCGCCCCTTTCTCAAGGGCAAATTATCGGAATTCCGATAATTCCGATTTTTCCGATAAGGCATAACATATTGATATTTATTGGCAATAACGAAAGGCGAACCTTGCTCTCCCTCCTCCCGCGCCGCTAAGGGTCTAAACAGACCCTAAACGCCGGCAAACCAGGCGACGGACCGGCGGGGGGGGAAACCAGTGCGGGATGGTCCCCCATATACCGACCATCAAGATCGATGAATTCGCAAAAAGTCACGATGTCGTCAAACATAAATGTATGGCAAAAACATGCAACTGTATGGTATAGGCATACGCTATGAAGCTACTGGCTGAAATCTTATCATCAAAGATCAGAGCGGGCATCTTTCGCATTCTCTTCGGAGTCGCTCCCGATACTGAGCTCCACATGCGCGAGATTGAGCGACGCACAGGGTTTGCCATCGGCACCGTGCAGAAGGAACTGAAAAAGCTTCAGCGGCTCGATATTATTACCAGGCTGCAAGATGGAAATCGAGTTTATTACCGAGCCAACACTTTGCATCCCCTTTACTCCGATATCCGTAACCTTGTTCTGAAGACAAGCGGCTTGGCGGATGTGATAAAAGAGGCTTTAACCAATGACAAAGGCATCAGAATAGCCTTTGTATTCGGATCGCTTGCCAGGCAAGAAGACAAAGCTGCCAGTGACGTGGATCTCATGGTCATAGGCAGTATCGGCCTGAGAAGATTAACCGGCCTTTTGATGGATGTAGCCGGTAAGATCGGTCGTGAAATCAATCCCCATGCTCTTACGGAGAAGGAATTCGCAAAGCGGAAAGCGGATCAGGACCATTTCCTTAACCAGGTTCTGGAATCACCAAAGATCTTCATAATCGGCGATGAAAATGAGCTTGCAAAAATGGGTTGAATACGGCTGGCTGCGCTCTCATAAGTCCAGCAACAAAGAAATCGCCGATCTTCTCCGGATCATTGACCGCGATCTGCAGGATGCTGCGGGAGAAATTTCCTCCGACTGGCGGTTTGGAATTGCTTACAATGCCGCCTTAAAACTTTGCACCATTTTGCTTTATGCGGAAGGCTATCGGCCTGAAAAGAACCTGCAACACTACCGTACCATTCAATCCTTACCCGTGATCTTGGGGAAAAAACATGAGCAAGATGCCAAATATTTGGACACCTGCCGCAGTAAAAGAAATGTGGCGGAGTATGATTATGTCGGGGGTGTCACCGAAGAAGATGTATCGGAACTCATCGGATATGTGAATGAACTGCGGGGCGAGGTCTTGCGCTGGTTGAATGACCGCCATCCAGAAATGTTATAAGTTTACCAATAAGAGGTAAAAATGGACCACATAAAGAAATTTCAGGAACTTCTCAAAGAACTTTTTCAATTCGATGCCGCAGATCTGGACTTCGGCATCTACCGCATCATGAATTACAAACGCGGTGTGATCGAACGCTTTATCCAAGAAGATTTGCCCAGGTCCATATCCGAAGGACTGGCGCAGGGTGCGCTGGCGGGGCAGACGCAAGCAGCCAAAGAGCTGGAAGCCGCCAAAAAGAAGGTGTTGGAGATATTTGACGACGCCATTGACGCGGCGGGCACTTTGATAAAGTACCACGACACGAAGCCCGGCAAAGAGTATATGGCCGCTCTCGAAAAAGCAAAATCCGCCAAAGGCCAAGAGGCGCTTGAAGCTGCCATCTACAATCACCTGTATGCCTTTTTCGGTCGTTACTGGCAGGACGGCGACTTTATCTCGAAGCGCAGGTACTCCAAACGCGAACGCTACGCCATCCCCTACAACGGCGAGGAAGTGACGCTTTACTGGGCCAACCACGACCAGTACTATATCAAGACTGGCGAGTACTTTACCGACTACACCTGGAAAGCAACGAACGGCGTGACCGTGCATTTCACGCTGATCGCCGCCGATGTCGAGCAGAACAATGTGAAGGGCGATAAGCGCTTCTTTCTGCCGCAGCCGGATGAGCTTGTATGGGACGAATCCGGAAAGATCCTGACCATTCCCTTTGAATTCCGCCCGCTCAATGGACAGGAAGCTATCGCCTACAGCGGAAAGAACCAACAGGAAGCGATCATCGCCAAGGCCGTGGAAATTATTCCCAAGCAGCGCATTGTGAAAACCGCGCCATTGGCCTTGGCTGCTCTGGAAGCCGAAAAGCGCCGCACCGGGGACGGCGAAAGCGTCACCCATCTGGAGCATCACCTGCGCCAGTACACCCGGCGTAACACCAGCGACTTTTTCATCCACAAAAACCTGAAAGGATTTCTCTCTCGCGAGCTGGACTTTTACCTGAAGAACGAGGTGATCAACCTGGAGGAGATGGAAGCCGCCGGTGTTGGGCTGTCCGAGGGTTGGTTCCAGACGATGCGGCTCATCAAGAAGGTGGGCGGCCACATCATCGAGTTTCTGGCGCAGATCGAAGCGTTCCAGAAGATGCTCTGGGAAAAGCGCAAATTCATCACCGAGACCTTTTACTGCATCACCGTGGGCCACATCCCGGAAGAGTTTTACCCCGAGATTGCCGCCTGTGAGGCGCAGTGGGAGGAGTGGAAAACACTGTTTTCTATTGATGAAGGGAAAGGCGGCAAGAGCAGGACAGACCGGCGCATGGAGTTTTTAAAAGCCCACCCCACGCTGGTGCTGGACACGCGCCGCTTTTCGCCGGACTGTACCGAATTCCTGCTGGCAAGTTTTGACGACCTGGACGAAACCACCGACGGCCTGCTGGTGCACGGCGATAACTGGCAGGCGCTGAACCTGCTAACGGAGAAGTATCGGGACCAGGTTCAGTGTATTCACATTGACCCACCGTACAACACACAAACCAGCGGCTTTCTATACAAGAATGATTACCGGCATTCAAGTTGGCTGGCAATGATGGAAAACAGGATAAAGCTTGGCATCGCGCTAATGTCGTCAGATGGATCGTACTTGTGCCATATCGATGAGAACGAATACGAACGACTTCATTTCTTATTCGGTCTGTTTCTTGTACCAGATGCGGGAACCATTTCCTGGGATAAGCGAAATCCCATGAATGCGGGTAGAGGTGTGGCAACACAGCATGAATACATTATCTGGCGTTCCAGACAACAGACGCCAATCTATCTCCGTAACAAAAACATAATGTCGATGCTCACTGTGGCTGCACAAATGGTCGACAAATACGGCAAGGGCACGGAAGAAGCGCAAAAGCATTATGCGGCATGGGTAAGTGCCAACAAAAAACTCAGTGGAGGAGAGAAAGCCTATCGTTATCTGGATGACGAAGGCCTTGTATATCAAAGTGTTAGTTTGAGAGCACCGGAACCCCGAACAGACTCGAAATTTCATATTCCTCTTATTCATCCGGTGACAAAGAAGCCCTGCCCGGTACCTCCCAATGGTTTTTCGCGCACCCCTGACACATTGAAAGATATGATGGATAAAGGCGAGATCATTTTCGGGACTGATGAAAGCACGCAACCACGTCAAAAAGTGTTATTGACAGAGGCATCGAAGCGGCAAATATCATCCGTGATTCAGGATGCTAGAAAAGGCAAGGCGGATTTGTCGCCACTTGGATTGGATTTTCCCTATTGCCACCCTGTATCGCTATACGAGGAGCTGGTCGGCGCGGCGGCGCAATCACAGGGAGGAATCGTCCTCGACTTCTTTGCCGGTTCCGGCACGTCTGGCCATGCAACCATCAACCTCAACCGTGAGGATGGCGGGCGGCGCAAGTTTATCCTGGCGGAAATGGCGCATTATTTTGATACAGTGCTCCTGCCGCGTATCAAGAAGGTCACCTTCTCGCCGGAGTGGAAAGACGACAAGCCCAAGCGCATGGCCACCCCCGAGGAAACCGAGCGCAGCCCACGCATTGTCAAGGTCATCCGACTGGAGTCATACGAAGACGCGCTGAACAATATTGCTTTCGAAGATCCTTCCGGCCAGCAGGCCATGCAGTTTGAAGACTACCTGCTCCAGTACATGCTCCAGTGGGAAACGCGCAAGAGCGAAACCCTGCTCAACGTGGAGAAGCTCGCCAAGCCCTTCTCCTATCAACTGCACATCCATCGCGACGGCACGACGCTCGCACAGGCTGTGGACCTGCCCGAAACCTTCGCGTATCTCCTGGGCCTGTATGTCCAGAAGCGACAAGCTCTCAACGACAGCGACCGGCGCTACCTCGTCTATCGCGGCGCCACCCGCGAAGGACGTAAGGTGGCCTTCATCTGGCGCGAGACCGAGGGCTGGAAGGAGAAAGACTACAAGCGGGATAAGGAGTTCGTGGCAGCGCAGAAACTGACCGAGGGCATGGACGAAGTGTACGTCAATGGCGATTCGTACATCCCCGGCGCGCGGGCGCTGGAGCCGCTCTTCAAGGCGCGTATGTTCGCGGAAGTGGAGGCGTAGCCCATGCCTCTCGCAAGACAGAAACCCGCGCCAACCACAAACGACGCTGCCGACCTGGCCCAGTATGTCAAACTGGAAAACCGCCTTGTCCTACTGGCCTGGATCAACAGCCTTTTTGGCTACAAGCGCAATAAAGACCTGCTTGCCGATACAAAAGGCGCCGCCGAAGGTTTCGACGCTTCGGGGCGGAGTTTCCTTTATCACCATTTGATCGGCCGCGGCAGTGAGGTCAAAATTCCCGTCGAGGACCTTGAGCGCTATGACGAAAACATCCGCGCTCACCTCGCGGCCATCAACCGCAGCCGCACCGAGCCGATTACCCTACGCTATTTTCAGTATCTGGCCGCGCTTTACACGGAAATTGTCCTGGACCGCTATTTCAATCGTCGCTCCCAAATACTGGCCGACCTGAATGCCTTTGTGCGCGAACGCAACACCACAAAAGCGCCGGGCGAGCCGCCCGACGAGGTGTTTGCCGAATCCGATCTGACCAAACTGGCCTACTGGATGGCCACCGGCAGCGGCAAGACACTGATCCTGCATCTCAACTACCACCAGTTTCTGCACTATAACACCGAACCACTGGACAACATCCTGCTCATCACGCCACCTGGCGATGCTTTGAGCGAGCAACATCTAACCGAATTGGCCGCTTCCGGCATACCGGCCAGGCGCTTTGACCTGAATCACAGCGGTCTGTTTACGGGCGGCAAAAATGCCGTGCAGGTCATCGAAATCAGCAAACTGGTGGAGGAAAAGCGCGGAGGCGGGGTGAGCGTGCCGGTGGAAGCCTTTGAGGGCCGCAATCTGATCTTTGTGGACGAGGGTCACAAAGGATCCGGCGGCGAGGTCTGGCGCAGGTACCGCGACGCTCTGGGCGCGACCGGCTTCACCTTTGAGTACAGCGCCACCTTCGGACAGGCATTAAGCGCCGTACGCAACGACCCGCTCACCGCGGAATATGGCAAGGCCATCGTTTTCGATTACTCCTACCGCTACTTTTACGGTGACGGGTACGGCAAGGAATTTCGCATTCTCAACCTGAAGGAAGACAGTCGTGAGGAGCAAACCGAAATGCTCCTGTTGGGCAATCTGCTTTCGTTCTACGAGCAGCAGCGAATATTTCAGGAACAGGCCGACGCCTTACGCCCCTATAACCTGGAAAAGCCATTATGGGTGTTCGTGGGCAGTACGGTAAACGCCGTTTACAGCGAAAATAAGGAGAAACGCAGCGACGTTTTGACCGTGGCGCGTTTTCTACACCACGTGCTGGAAAACAAGCGCGGCTGGGCGGTGAAAGGCATTGATAAACTGCTCAAGGGCAAGAGCGGACTGGCCACGCCTGACGGCATGGACATCTTTGCCGGGCGCTTTGAGGCCCTGCGCGAAACCGGCCTTGCTTCCCAAGTCCTGTTCACGGATATTCTTGCACGGCTTTTTCAATCGCCGGGAGGCGGCGGCCTGCACCTGTGCGACATCCGCGGTAATACGGGCGAACTGGGATTGAAGGCTGCCGGCGCTGAAGATTATTTCGGCCTCATCTACATCGGCGATACGTCCGAGTTCAAAAAACTGGTGGAAAGCGATAAAGCGGGTATTGTCCTGGAGGAGGACGTTATTGCCGGTTCTTTGTTTACGGACATCAACCGGCCTGATTCACGGGTCAATATCCTGATCGGCGCGAAGAAATTCATGGAGGGCTGGAATTCGTGGCGCGTTTCCAACATGGGCTTGCTTAATATCGGCAAGAAGGAAGGATCACAGATCATTCAACTCTTTGGCCGCGGTGTGCGACTGCGCGGCAAAGGCCGCTCGCTCAAGCGCAGTGCGGCGATAGAAGGAACGCATCCACCGCGCGTGCGTTCGCTGGAAACACTGAACATATTTGCCGTGCGCGCCAACTACATGGCGCAGTTCCGTGACTACCTGGAACGCGAAGGGGTGGAGACTGAGGAAATGATTCCTCTTCCGCTTTTTATTTGGGCCAATGAGCAGTTTCTGAAACGGGGGCTGGTCGTGCCGCGACCGGAAGAGGGACGCAATTTTGCGAAAGAGACCGATCTTCTGCTTGAAGCTGATCCGGGCGTAAGAGTGGCCGTGGATATGTCGATCAAGGTGCAGGCCATGGAAAGCAGTGCCGTGGGGATACAGACGGCGGAGGTCCACGCCGGCGCCGGGCGAACCATTCCACCCGAAAGCCTCGCGTTGGTGGACTGGGAGCGGGCCTATCTCGATTTGCTGGCGTACAAAGAACGTAAAGGATTGAAAAACTATGTGATTCGCCCTGAGGCGCCGAGAATAATTATTGAAAAGGTGAACTACACCTTGACGGCGGATGAATCCGTCGTCAAGCCACGCTCGTTTTCCGAACGCGCCTTGCTTCAGGAAGCCGTAACCCGCATTTTGCGTAAATATGCGGATAACTTCTACCGAAACAGGCGCGAGAAGTGGGAAAGTCGGAATTTGGTGTACAAAACTCTCGACAAAAGCGATCCGAACCTAACCTTCAACCGCGACGTGGTACGCGAGCACTCAGAGGGAACCTACGTTGTCAAAGTGCGGAAGTCCGATAAGGAACTGATCGCAGCCATAGAAAAACTCGGCGAAAATGTGGACATCCTGCGCAAGCAGGAAACTAATGAACTGCCGCGCATCTATTTTGACCGGCACCTGTATCTACCGCTCCTGTTTGAAAAAAACGAAAATGTTCACACTGTCCCGCCGGGGCTGAAAAAGAGTGAAGCGCAATTTGTGCGAGATTTAAAGACCTACTGGACGGCAGAAAAGGATAAATCACTGGCGGGGAAAGAGGTGTTTCTGCTTCGCAACCTGAGCCGCGGCAGTGGTGTGGGCTTCTTTGAAGAGAGCGGATTTTATCCCGACTTTATCCTGTGGGTGGTCGATGGCAAAAAAAGCCAGCGGATTGTCTTTATAGAACCACACGGGATGGTTCATGCCAAAGCCTACATTCATGATGAAAAAGCGCGACTTCACGAACGACTTCCGGAGCTGGCAAGGGAAATGGGGCAGCGAAGCAAGAAAAAAAATGTTTCGCTTGATTCGTTCATCATCTCCGCCACGCCGTACGACGATTTGTATAAACGTTACGACGACGGCACCTGGGGCAAGGAAAAATTTGCTGAGAAGCATATTTTGTTTCAGGAACAGAAAGAAGACTACGATTATTTACAAATTCTTTTTATGTCTATGAAATGATTTTGGTTCTGAAATAGGGAAACCGGTTCTCAACATGAACAGGTAAAGAAACTACCCATTGCGTTTCAAAGCGTCATCTCAACCCATAACGACTCGTCGCAGGGATAGAATTACCAGTAAATAATGATAAATGCAGGTAATTTTATCCCCATCATACAGGGCGGCCTCCAGAATTGTGGGTACATTGTTTTTGAAGAGACAGAGATACTTTGGTACATGTTTCACTCGACGAAAGTAACGAAATATGTTACTTTGCCGCAGTAGTTCGTTTGACCGAGGAACCATATGCTTGCCAGTCAATTCATTACGGACCTGATCTCACGGGGACGCTATTGCTTTGCCACCAAAGAAGCGGTTCAGGTTTTGGGCACCGGCATGATCGCCGCCCGTGCAGCGCTCCGCCGTCTGCGGCAGAAGGGCGAACTTGCCTCACCTTGCAAGGGATTTTTCATCATTGTCCCTCCGGAGTATAGGTCTGCCGGTTGCCTTCCCGCCGATCATTTCATTCCCTCTTTGATGGAGCATCTGCACGAAGGGTACTATGCCGGCCTGCTCAGTGCGGCTGAGTATCATGGGGCGGCGCACCAGCGCCCCCAGGTCTTTCAGGTCGTCGTAGCACGGAACAAACCCGAGATCGTCTGTGGCAAAATCCGGATACAATTTGTCGCCAGAAAGAATATGGAAAAGATACCGACGTTAGATTTCAAGACCCCCAGGGGCTATGTGAGAATATCGACGCCGGCGGCAACGGCCTTTGACCTGGTCGGCTACTTTCATCATGCGGCAGGGTTGGATAATGTGGCCACCATTTTTGCCGAACTCGCCGAGCGTATTGACACCAAAGAACTGGTCGCCATAGCGGCTCTGTCTCCCATCGCCTGGGCGCAAAGACTCGGTTATCTGCTCGATCTGGTGGGCGCTGAAGATAAAACCGTTGATTTGGCGGACTATATCTCCCTCAAGAAACCGGTGCCCACACCCCTTGTGCCGTCCAAACCGTTCAGGGGGATCGATCAGTCGAAGCGGTGGCGGCTCCTGGTCAACGCCAAGGTGGAGGCGGAGGTTTGATTCCCCTGGATTTCATCTCCGAATGGAAGCGGAATGTCCCCTGGCCAAAGAATGACCAGGTGGAGCAGGATCTGATCATCTGTCGGGCGCTGGTGGAGATTTTCAACAATTCGCTGCTTGTTGAAAATCTCGCTTTCCGCGGAGGTACGGCGCTTTTCAAGCTTTATCTGCCGCCGATACGATATTCCGAAGACATCGACCTTGTCCAGGTGCGCCCCGGCCCCATCGGTCCCGTTATGGATGCCCTGCAAGAGAAGCTCAATTCGTGGCTGGGAAAACCCCGGCGAAAGCAATCGGAAGGCAGGATCACACTAACCTACCGGATGGAATCGGAAGAAGGAACGCCGCTTAGGCTGAAAATAGAAATCAATTCACGCGAGCACTTTACTGTCTTTGGATACGATACGTTTAAACTTGATGTTCAATCCCGCTGGTTCTCTGGAAGCGCATCCATTTTGACCTATCAACTGGATGAATTGTTGGGCACCAAGGTTCGGGCGCTGTATCAACGGAGTAAGGGCCGAGATCTGTTTGATTTGTGGTTCGCGTTCACCAGTGCGCCTGTCCAACCGGAAAGGGTGGTCCGCTGTTTTCTGCAATACATGGCGCATGAGGGTCATAGGGTATCCCGGGCGGAGCTTGAGAAGAACCTTTCTGAGAAACTCAAGGATTCTAAATTTGTTGGAGATACCGGGCCTCTGTTGATTGCTGACAGTGGTTTTGATTATAAGGCAGCGGCAACACTGTTAATGAATCAACTACTGCCCCTGATTCCGGGCGAACCATGGCAAGGCAGTGCCCAGGAATAAGCTTCAGGTGATTGCAAGGTGTGGAGGAGATATGACCGGGACTATACCGATATTGTGGAAGACATAGCATGAGCG